>Ga0307430_1002993_pt1 | contig 10840 bp, 11 predicted proteins | sample SalMarWE160130MG_FD_202159 | JGI IMG/M metagenome (GOLD analysis project Ga0307430, IMG submission 202159) | Salt marsh sediment microbial communities from the Plum Island Ecosystem LTER, Massachusetts, United States - WE1603-130 | ecosystem: Environmental > Aquatic > Marine > Intertidal zone >... | reverse complement strand
GTTCCTAAACAAGATTTCAAGTTACTAGTTGCTATTCCCGCAACAAAAACTAGCCACTTACCAGACCAGCCTAGAGTTCTTGAGGCAATACGGAAGGCGGCTGAAGGCTACGTTTACGATTTGCATGTCGGCGAAGCCAACGAGCTGGGTTGGCAGCATGTAGTAGACCAATTCAATCATGTAGCCGATAAGGTAGTGAACGAAAACTACGATTATGTGTTGCTTGTAGAATCGGACGTGTTCATCGCAGAGAACACTTTATCACATTTACTTAGTTTAGATGTGGACGTGGCGGTTGCAATCGTCCCAAACCACAGTTACCCAGATCATCCTAGACTTCATGAACTTCACAAGAATCTGGTGTGTGTAGCATGGTTCCGAGACCCTAAACATTACTGGTTCAGAAGCTGCACCATGCAAGAGGTGAAAGACAAAATCTTAACCTTCAAGGATGGTCCCCTACTTGCGGGCACAGGGTGCATACTCATAAAACGGAAAGTGTTTGAGTCTGGAATCAGATTCGTTAATGCCCTACACAAAGCCAGCTACGACATCATCTTTTGGCGTGACGTTGCAAACGCTGGTTTCAGCGGCGCAGCTGACGGCTACGTGATTTGTGAGCATGGAGGAAACTAAAACAGATGCAAAATCAGCTTCATCCAGACGCGACATATACTCGGACTGTCAAATTCACGGATGAAGATGGAGAGTACTTTGATCCCACATCCATAACTGTTACCTTTTTTGATTCACGTAGAATCCAATCAGGCGACAGCATTACATTAGACGCATCAGACAAAGAGGATACTGGAATTTACATTTTAGCTTGGAATGTGCCCTCTGACGCTGATTCTGGGCAGTGGGCATGCAACGTCAAAGCGGAGTGCGGGGAATCGGTTAGCATTCAGGAATGGAAGTTTAGCGTCTACACCATGCCTTATGGCGACTTCAGCAAAATCAGAACACTTTGCAGTCTTGATTCGGATGAAACTGCCTTTGATGGGCGATTGCAGGATTGTCTTGACATGATGGCGACACAAATCAACGATGAATTATCCGAAGTGGCGACAACGCCTTTAACTTCTGTTCCTGACATAATCCACACAGTCGCGAATTTGCTGACTGCGGGGCTATATCTTCAGTCTAATGCCCCTGACGAGAAAGAACACAATTACACAGTTCGCGCAGAAAAGATGCTTGACAGATATGTGATTAGGCAGAGACGATTATCGAGCGAATTGCCGATTGTGATTGGAAAAGACATTTTGTAGGAATAGAATAAGATATGAACATTGAGCTTCTTCGTGAGCTGCAGAAGCAGTTCTGCACGGTCAGATGCGAGTACCGCGACGTTTGTAGAAGCTACGAAATGGCACAAAATTGCATGGTTTACAAGCTAATCAATGAATTGTTGAAGGAGTAGAAATGAAACTTACAACGTTTCTAGCAGCAGCTTTCATATGTATAGCCTTGGCGGCAATAGTTAATGCTGCAGTGTCTAATTTCATTCAGATTCACAACGTTGGAAACGTTAACGTGTTTGGTGTAGAATGCGACACAAGCCAAATTGATTGGGGAACCCTGTATAGGGGAGACACTGTAAACTATACGATACAACTGAAAGCTTCGGAAGCATCCACACTATCTTTTTATGTTACGGGCTGGAGTCCAGCGTCTGCAGCTGACTTTCTAAGCCTCAACTGGAGCTATATGGGCGAAACTTTGGAGGCTAACGTGTGGACTTCAGTCACATTCACGTTAAGCGTGTCTCAAGACGTAATAGACGTTACAGCATTCAGTTTTGACGTAACAATCACAGGAACAAAAATATAAACTGGAGACTGTTTACGTTTTGGGTGTTGAAGGCGGAAAAGTCTTGCAGATAAACGAAGAGGGGAAAGTGATTGACTATTCCAGTTAAGCTTCCGAAAGAAGTTCTGAACCTGTTTCCTACTTGGGAGTACAGGTGTCCATGCTGTAGCACTTACGTGGAATCAAACGTTTCGTTGTGTCCTAACTGCAAAACACCTTTCAACGAAAACAAGTGGCGTGTTCCACCACGATTCCTCAAGAACCCTGAAGCCATGAGCGAATACGCGCATAAGGTGTTGGTGCCTAAGTTAACGCAGAAACAGCGCGAGTTGTTATTTCAGTATTTCACAGAAATATTCAGTGACGGTTTCGAGAGCGGCGATTTTAGTGAATGGACAGGTACTCAGATTTCAGGTACTTCTACACTTGAAGTTAATTCCGACAATCCATATCAAGGAACCTATAATGCTGAAGCTTATTATTCTGCGGGAGAACCAGACGGAGTTTATAGTTATGAGAACATTGGCACAAGTTACTCGACAGCTTACATTAGAGGCTATGTTAAATACGCAAGCATATCATCTGGAACAAATTTAATACTTCCTTGTGTTGGTTTTTGGGTAGAAGACCATGCAACTAACACTGCAAGAGGTGGGATGGGAAGAGATGGTAGCGGAAATGCTAAATGGGCTATAAGATATTATGATGGAGGTTCTTTCTATAATGCTTTTGGCTCACATGAACCTTCTGCCGATACATGGTATTGTGTAGAATTAAAAGTTTCAATTGGTTCTTCAGTGACGCTTCAGCTTTATGTTAATGGTGACTTGGAAATAGAAGTAACAAATGTAGATAATAGTGCCCGTCAGTTTAGTTTTGCTCATTTTGGAATTGATCAACCTTCGGGCACAATAAATGCATTTACTGTTTATGGCGACAGTGTTGTTGTTGCCGACACGTATATCGGACCGGAAGAGGAAGGCGGTCAAGAACTAGACCAAGAAAACGACTACATACCTGAAGTTTATAACATTATCCACAATGCACAATGGATTGCACAAGGTTTCCAATCAGCCAAGAACGCCCCCTGTGACAAAGTTAAACTCTACGTCTATAAAATAGGGTCACCTAGTCAGCCTCTTACCGTTGCAATTTATTCAGACGATGGAAGTGGTAAACCTAATGCTGAATTAGCGGCACAAGATTTTGCACACACAAAGTTTGGCACATCTGCGGGCGTTAAAGTAACATTAGAGTTTTCAGGAGAACAAGCTACCATGGTAAGCGGCACAAAATTCCACATAGTCCTAAAAACTACATTAGCATATGACGCAAATAACAATTACAACTTTGGAAACACAGGGGACAACACAGGTTATCCAGATGGAATCTGCACATATACACTTAACCAAGGTTCATCGTGGAACGCAACTGGTTATGACAACTCTTTCCAACAATATGTCATGATCATTACAATTACTCCAGTTATGATGCACCACTATAACACCATAAACAAGATAATAAGAGGATAAAAACATGGGACTACTCCTGAAACAATCAACTTCGGTGGACGTTCTTATTGGCCCATTCATGGATGAGGATGACGGTAAAACCACAGAAGAAGCCTTAACAATCGAAGACGAACACGTTCTACTCAGCAAGTTAGGTCAAGCATTGGCGGCCAAGAACGACGCCAATGATGCAACACATGATGACCTAGGATACTATAATTGCCCATTAAACGCAACAGACACTAACACTCTTGGCACTCTCCAACTATGCTGCCACATGGCAGGAGCCTTACCCGTCTATCACGAGTACATGGTAGTCACGGCAAACGTATGGGACACACTCTGCGGTGCAGACCTCTTCCAAACAGACCTAACCCAGATGGGCGGAGTAGCACAATCCGCAACCGACCTGAAAGACTTCGCAGACGCAGGATATGACCCCGCAACCGATAAGGTAACAGGAGTAAAACTGTGCGACAGAACAACATTGGTTGACGGCGTAACCTTATGCGATCAGACAACATTAGTTGACAACGTAACATTATGTGACGAAACAACCTTAGTGGACACGACAACCACAAACACGGACATGGTAGCAGACGTAGCCTCAGACGTGACAGACATAAAAGCAAAAACCGACCTGATAGGAGCCTCAGTGGCACTTGAAACAGGCGGAAAAATTGCAGGAATCGAAACAACGCTAGCCTCACCAGACAACTTCAAGGCGAACGTTACAAATTTGGATGCTGCAGTTTCAACTCGTGCACCCTCAGGTGAATATGATACAGAAGTCGCACACTTAGACGCTGATATTAGTTCTCGCGCCCCAACATCAGAGTATGACACTGAAATGGCGCACTTAGACGCTGACATAACAAGCCGAGCTCCAGCGGGAGAATATGACACAGAATTAGACACCACAATTTCTTCAAGAGCGCCTGCAAGCGAGTATGATACTGAAATGGCGAGAATCACCGCGAACGTCGCAACCGAAACAAAACAGGACACTAACGCAACTCACCTAACAGACATCAAAGGCGGAACATTCAATGGAGCAACCGATAGCCTCGAAGCCATCAGAAACAGAGGAGACAGCGCATGGATTTCAGCTACAACCGTTGACTTAAACGCTGATCAATCGGCAGTGACAATCGGCACAGTCAACACTGCCCTAGCCTTAACTGCAAACAATGACAAAACAGGATACGCCTTAGCCGCCGCTGGAATCGACGGCATCTGGGACGAAGTAATAGAGGGAACTCTAACAGGAAGACAGGTCTTAAGATTGAATCTTTCGGCTTTAACAGGCAAATCTAGCGGAGGCGGAACAGCAACACTAATCTTCAGAGACAACGGAGACACTAAAGCAAGAATAACAGCAACCGTGGATGAGGACGGCAACAGAACCGCCATGACACTAGACGAAACATAGGAGACTCTTCGTAGATGACGCTAATCACTGCTGGTTATTGGCAAACAAGCTACTGGTCAAGCAGATACTGGAGTCAAGACTACTGGGCAGAATATGGAGTAGCATTACCCGCAGCTATTCACATCAGCATAGAAACAGTCGCGGGCATAACGATAAGCTCTACACCCAGAAACACAATCAACATCGAATCCTCCGATCATCAGCAAATCAGCATAGAGAGCGAACCCCGATGAGCGTAAGAATCAGAGTCCGAGACGAGCAACTGCAAACCTATCTGTATGCTGAACCAGAAAAACAGGAGGCAATCCTAAGTCAGTGGCGGGAAGAGGGTGGAGCCGAAACCCGCAACGTCATGAGACTCTTCGCGCCAATCGGAAAAACTGGGCAATTCAGGGAATCAATAATCACCCGAGACACGCCACGCGGATTCACAACCTTCCCCGACAGCCCAATAGCGCCTTTCATCGAACGTGGCACCAGACCGCACATAATCCGTCCAAGACAGGCTAAGGCTCTTCGTTGGTTCGGAGTTTGGGGTAACCCAATATTCGCAAAAGTTGTTCATCATCCTGGTACTAAGCCGCAGTGGGTAGTCAGAAGAACCGCCGAGCAGATGCGGGGCTATCTTGCTGAATTGTATCGTCACATCTGGAGATTATACCATTGACTGTAACACCATCAACGATAACGGATTATCTTCTTGCAACATTACGTGCAGACAGTAACCTATCAGACATCAAGAAGTGGTTTCTCGGAGAACCCGCACCCTCACAGTACCCCAGTTCACCTTGGGGTTGGGTAGAGTGGACAGGCGGACGACAGACCCCTTCTACAGTCTCAAACAAGATGAGTGTGGAGGACACATTATTTGTGGTGGTTGTGTCGAAGCATCCTAGCCATGAGCAAGCCGAAACAAACGTTATGGGCTACGTTGAAGCCATAGAATCCAGCATCGTAAGTGACAGGACATTAGACGGCAACGTGGCTTACTGCTATGTTTCTAACAGGGAGAAGCAGAAACAGTTTATGAATGATTATAGCATAGTTGCATGTAGGTTGACGGTTACAACAAAAAGGAAAAAATAATGGAGAAAAAATAGATGACAGGTCGTAGTCGTTATATAGGTTTTAGGAAGGAAGGAGAATATGGAACTGCAGAAACAGATCCCTCAATCAGATATGAGGATGCAGTCTGCAGCATACAACCTAACTTGAACTGGATGATTTCCGAGCCAGTGGCAAAAAGAGCATATGAAAAGCGTGCAATGGGATTATACCGCGCACAGGGGCCAATCGGAGACTTCGACGTAACGCCTGAAGGAATAATCGGAGACCTGCTAATGGGAATATTCGGTTCCGAAGAAACACCAGACAACCCCGAAACAGACGTTTACACGCATGAGTTTGTGCCCGCAGACACTATCCCATCATACACGGTCCGGGTCGGAGGCGAAATAGAGGAAAGAGTTCTGCCGGGATGCCTAATCGAAGAGTTGACGCTGAAGTATAAGGCGGGCGCGTTCTTGAAGGCAAACGCTACCGTCTACAGCGGATTTCCAGAAACCGCCGACACCATCGTAGCCGCGCCGACAATAGACACGATTCAACCTTTCACGCAAATAGACGATCTGGTAAACTTTATTGTTGGCACTGATGCGACTGCTGAAGGCAAACTGAGCGAGCTGACTTTAACGATCAAAAACAATATTCCATTCAGCGAAGGCGATCTTTCAGGACGGACATTCAGCCAGATTCGGGTTGGACAACGCACAGTCACAGGAACCATGACTGTAGCATTCGACAACGATGACGTTTACGACGACTTTATCGCTGGCACACCATTCGATTTGACGGCGACCCTTCAGGGCGATCTTATCGGCGAAAGCGAAACATACAGGAATCTGTTGCGTGTGAAACTGTTCAACTGCCAGTACTTAAGGGATGGGACTCCGCCTATCAGAACCCAGAATGAGATACTGAAAATTAATGCGGCTTTTCAGGCTTTCTATAATGCTGGCGAATCCCGCGAAGTGGAAGCGTTTCTGCAGAACAGTATTGCAGCATACTAGGGTGAGATGGGTGAAAGTGAAAACATTAAAGATTGATAAGACAGAATACAAAATATTTCCAATGAGCGTTCACCTGAGCGTCTACAATGACTTGCTTGCAGAAAAGCAAAAAACGAGGCCATCAACCCTAGAAGAGGCAACTAAACAGTCAGAAATCATCAAACAGATAATCGACAAAATCCTTGCCGAAACAGTTAATCCGCAACCAAAACAAGGGCACACTCTTGAGCTATATCAGGAAGTCATAAATGAAACTAACATTGTTCTTGAGCGTGCCAAATTTTTTCGTAGCCAGCAAAAGTGAAACCCTCAAAAAAGCCGCTCAGCTTGCATTGTTGACGAATAGGCTTCCCTCAGAAATACTGGGTCTAGACGAAGAGTCTCTATGCCTTTTTGAGCTTGACTATCAACTGATTACGCGTGAACTGGAAGGCGAAGAATCCCCTGAAGAAAAAAAGAATAAGATAATTGAACTGTTGGAGAAGAGGCGAAAAAAGCTTGAGTGAAAGAGTAGATATTCAAGTTGACCTTTTTGGTGTAGAAGCCGTAAATGCTGGATTTCAGAGCATGCAACAGCATAGCCAATCTATGAGCCGTGAAATGCGTAGAACCGCCTCAGACATCGCAATACTCGGCGCCTCAGTAATGGGAATCAGCAGACTAGCAGAAAGCTTCGGCTTACTCAACAAGCAACAGTCAGCAGCATTGCAGACTATGGGAAGCCTAGTAGCTGTAGGTTCAACATTATACCGACTCAACGAGGTATTGACGAGAACAAACCTTGCCGCAGCCGCAGCGACAGCAACTAAAACCGCCGCAACAATAGGCAGCACATTGGCAGACTGGGGCGCAGTAATCGCCCTCAAAGCCAAAGCCATAGCCCTAGCCATAACCAACTCTCTGTCTCCAGTAGGATGGGGAATCCTTGCAGGCGCAGCCGTAGCCGCAGCAGCAGGACTAGCAATGGCAAACCAGATTCCTTCCCGCCACACTGGAGGACCAATACTCAGCAGTGGACTCTACAATCTGCAGGCAGGAGAACACGTGTTAACGTCTAGCCAAACCCAGAACATGGGCGGAGTCACAATCAACGTTTACGGCGGCTCAAAAGAGAATGTGCTTGAGGCTCTTCGCAGGGTGGGAATCAAGTGACGGTGGCGCCAGCGAAGTTTCAGGTTGAAATGTTTTTTGGCGCAAAACTGTTTTCCGACCATTTCCTCAGACTTGAAGGCTCGGCATGGAGCAGCTCTGTCCCCGCTGGCGTCAGCAACCAAGCCGATACAGTAACCTTGACTGTCCAATCGGGGCAGAGCACACAAAATCTGTATGCTAGTTTTACGGAGTTTTCTTCGGCTACTGTCAAGTATCTTGTTGGCAGATGCACCGAATTGGATGCCACAAACTTTGTTGTGGCGGTGCAGAAAAGCAGCGATAGCAACTGGGTTACAGCCAAAACTGGAACTGCTGCTGGACGATTTGTTGTTGACGTTTCGGAAATCTACAGCGGAAACATCAAAGGAATTCGCATTACAGTTAATGGTTCACCTGACGATTATGGCACCTTCGATTATCTTGTGTTGTGTGAGAGCACTAAAATCTGGGACTACAGCGGAGACTATCAGCCAATCACAGATATTGTAGGAAAAGCCACTGTTACGAAGAGTCTCATCAACGATGAGGTGAATAGCGCCGAGTTTACGGTGAAGAACTTTAGCGAGGAAGGCGACACTTACACAGCATTAACCGATTACGGTTATGGTATTATTTGGGCTTCCCGCAGCGAAGCCACGTTAGGCACGGTTGCCCAGAAGCTATTCGGCGGCAGAATCGCAGAAATAAACCAGAACTACCTCTCTTTCGGCAACACAGACATAACATTCACTCTATATGGGCACGCCAGCGAATTAACTGACTCTCCAGAGCTTGTGTACAAACTCTATGCTGCAGAGAATGGAAGAACAATCATAGAAGAGTCGCTGGCGCTCTGCAATTACCTCGCCAAGTACCCACATGCGGTCGGATGGTTCGATTACACTGGACAGGTCGGCGACGTAGACGACAGAATAGCTGACGACAGCCTAAACTCTGTTGAATACGACGAAGTTCAACCCATGAAGGCGATAGTCGAAATTTTGAGCAAATCACATAACCCATCTGACGTGATTGGCTTTGACATGTACGAAACGCCAAGCGGCGCATTGGTTGGGCATCTGCAGAATAGCCTAGACTTTATCTGCCCTGTTTCTCCAACCTTGAAGGGTGCAATCAAAAAGATTGACTTTCACCGTATCGTCAATCGCCAGAAAGTGTACGGCGCAAACGGCAAAGAAATTCCATCTGATGAAAGTTGGACAGAATCTACAACTGGATGGATATTAGATTCTGGAGAAGCATTAACATTCAATACAGACTACTATAAAGAAGGAACAGGCTCAATCGATGCAGACTTTATTTCTGGAACGCTACAATTTCGTTATCCATTAACAGACATTTACGGCTTCGGAAAACGTGCAGCTAAAGCATTGCAATTTTGGAGAAAAAGAAGATACCCCGGGTTAGGTCCAGATGTAGCAGAAGTCAGATTGTGGGCGCCAGATACTAGCAACTATTTTAGTGCAGGCTTGCAGATAAACGCTGGATTTGACCTTGATTGGAAACAATTAATATTTAGTTTAGGACTTGACTTTGAAATTTCCGATTCAAAACCTAAAAATATATGGACAAAAGTTGGAAATGCTGATTGGTCACAGTTAAGTTTTATTTGCTTCAGAGTTGAAGCTACCTTAGGAATAGAAATTCTGATTGATGGAATACGTTTCTGCGATTTGCCCTTCAGCAATTTTGATGACATCAGCGAAGACACAGACAGCATAACAAAATATAATGGAGTCAGAGAGGGCGAACCCATCGTAGACCAAACCCTAGGCTCTGACGCTGAATGCAAAAAGAAAGGAGACGCCATCGTAGCCGAAAAGAAAGACCCAGCAGTCACGATCGAACCCTTCACCGTGGACGGAGACGCAAGATACAATGCAGGCGACATAATGACAGACGACGGCTCAAACTTCAGAATCATATCCGTAGAACATATTATCTACGGCAGCAGATGGGACGCAACAATCACAGTTTCGGAGGCGCCATAAACGACAAAGACACAGTCAGAATCTAAAATCATTAAAGACCTGCTTGATCGCGTACAGAAACTAGAAAATCAGCAAACACAGCAGGGCGGATCAATAGCGTCTGCAAGGTCAACAGCCAGCAGCATCGACTTATGGAATCTTCCCAGCATCCAAATCGTTGACGGCTTCGTTAGACTCAAAGAAACCGCCAAAAACAACTGGCTTGACCTAAAACTACAACTCTTCGAGGACATGGCGTATCCCGACGAATACAACCCCTTCTTTCATGTTGAGCAGGGCTTCTGGTGCCAAAAGGACGTTTTCAGTCAAGGCTTCTTGGGAAGCACAAGCCGAATCTACATAGAATTTGGCGGAACATACACGCCAGCCGTGACAAGTGACATCGGCAAAACGGTTAAGGACGATGGAGTTTACAGCGGCGTTCTAGTTGGATACTGGAACAGCGAAACAGACTACCTGCATCTTCCCACAAGCGTAGACCCTTCAGACCCAACCGCGCCGACATGGTGGCTTGTTGGTTACTATCCGATTGCTTCAGGTTCAACTATGACTATTCCAAGCGGCACAGGCGGCGGCGTAACTAACGCGGGATGGGCTACGCAACCCGGCGGCGGAGCAGTAATGGTTGGTCACGGATTAACCGCCGTAGACGACCCGCCGAAAACAATTCTTTCTTCTTCCGCTCTAGGATTTGACACATACTGGTTTGTGGACATTGAAGACAACCTGGCTAATATCAAAGTGAAAGACATAGCATGCGACACAATCAATGGCGCCGCCCCAACTGGCATAACCGCAAAAGGCTCAGACACGACAGACGCAAGCGGAGACTGCACAGTAGTTTTTGACGAAGAGTTTGCTGAAATTCCCCTA
>Ga0307430_1002984_pt1 | contig 10862 bp, 10 predicted proteins | sample SalMarWE160130MG_FD_202159 | JGI IMG/M metagenome (GOLD analysis project Ga0307430, IMG submission 202159) | Salt marsh sediment microbial communities from the Plum Island Ecosystem LTER, Massachusetts, United States - WE1603-130 | ecosystem: Environmental > Aquatic > Marine > Intertidal zone >... | reverse complement strand
GGAATAGAGAAATGAAAATCGCTAATGTGGAAATCAGTATTGGTCTGTTCGGGATTGACGGTGACATCCCCGGGCACGATGGCCACTTCGTCAAAACCATAGGAACGCCTTAGTTGTTTTAATTTAGAAGTAGCCTTCTCGCTGCACATCTGTGCTCTATATTATAACAAAAAAGGAAAATATTTTGCAAGAAATATTTTCCACAGCCCGGAGGCTACCGGTATTTTTTAATGTTTCTAAATATTTACTAAATATTTGACAATTCACTGGACACTCTATATAATTCGTTCACCTAAATAGAATTTTTAGAGTATCGCTATGTTAGTATTTTTCATGATACTGGCGCTCATATTTCTCATTGCCGGCGGCATCGGCCTCTTCCACGTCAACGTCAACATGGGTTCCGGCTCCAACTTATGGATTTACGGAAACATCACCTTCGGAGTATTTACCATCGTCGGCATAGCGATAATCATATTCCTGGCGCTTTTCAATCAGGAATTCGACTAGACGCCTTTCCAGAATATCTTTTTACCCCCCAGGCCATCCGCGTCTTATCCCGCGAAACAGCCCCGCAGCCTCAAAGCTAGACACGCAGGCGTGTGGCGTTCTATAATAATCAGGTTGAGGACAAGATAAAAATGTCGAACCTTTACGTCGTGGCCACCCCTATCGGAAACCTGGAGGATATTACGCTGCGGGCGATTCGCGTTTTGCGTGAGGTAAAGCTCATCGCCGCCGAAGATACCCGCAAGACGAGGCGTCTTCTCACCACCTACGACATCAAGACGCCCATGACCAGCTACTACGAGCACAACAAGCTGACCAAGCTGGAGCGTATTCTGGACTGCCTTCAAGAAGGGGACGTGGCGTTAGTTTCCGAGGCGGGCATGCCGGGCATCTCCGACCCCGGCTACGAGCTTATCGCAGCGGCTAGCCGGCATAATATCCCGGTTGTTCCCGTGCCCGGGCCTTCGGCGATTACCACGGCGCTGGCCGTCTCCGGGCTGCCCACGGACAGATTCACGTACATCGGCTTTCTGCCGAACAGGTCAGGCGCCCGCCGCCGCGCCCTGGAAGGGATAGCCAGTGAACCGGGGACGATTATCGTCCTGGAAGCGCCGCACCGGCTGCTGGCCTCGCTGGAGGATATACGGAATACCCTCGGAGACCGTCGACTCGCCGCCTGTCGCGAGCTTACCAAGCTCCACGAGGAGGTCTTCCGGGGAACGGTAAGCGAGGCGATAAAGCATTTTACCCAGCCGAGGGGCGAGTTCACGCTGGTCATCGAAGGCAGGGGGACAAAGACCAAGCCACAACTGACGGAGGCTATAGAAAAGCAGTTGCACCGGATGTACCTGGCGGGGGCCACGGCTAAAGAAGCCGTAGCCACGGTGGCCGGTGAAACAGGACTGCCGAGGAGAGAACTGTATCAAACATGGCTCAGGCTGGATAAGGTCTGGGACAGAGAAAAAAATACGTGTTAATACTATAAAAGGAGATGACAAATGCGTCGCGGCTGTATATCTTTAGGCGAAATGAAATGTGACGAGTGTAAAAAACCCATCCCCTACCCCAACCGCTATCTGGTCATCAATGAAAAGGACGGTGTGGAGGACGAGGAGGGGAAGGAACGACGCTACTGCGTTGATTGCTGCCTCAAGAAGGGCTACGCCCATTATAAAGAAGAGAAAGGTGAACGGGTACTGACCTTTTTCTAGGCCGGTTATTTTACCCCTCTTAAGGCATCAAGTATGAGCGAGAAAATTTTCATCGGTGTCGCCTGGCCATACGCCAACGGTTCGCTGCACCTGGGACAGATAGCCGGAGCCAATCTACCTGCGGATATCTTCGCCCGCTATCATCGCGTCAAAGGCAACGAGGTACTGATGGTATCGGGCTCCGACCAGCACGGTACGCCGACAACTATCAAAGCCGAGCAGGAAGGGAAAACTCCGAAAGAGATTGCCGATTTTTACCAGAAAGAATTCCTCGATTGCTGGCAGAAGCTTGGCATTGCCTTCGACCTGTACACCACCACCGGCACCAGAAATCATGCCGAAGTGGCGCAGGACATCTTTCTGAAACTTCTTGAGAAAGACTATCTATATAAGGACACCGTATCACAGGCATATTGCCCGAAGTGCCGGCGCTTCCTGCCGGACCGGTATATTGAAGGCACCTGCCCCTTCTGCCATACTCCCGGAGCCCGCGGCGACCAGTGTGAAGCCTGTGGCAAGCTGATGGACGCGCGGGAACTAATCGATGCACATTGCCGTATCTGCGGGACGCCCCCTGTCTATAAGGACTCGGAGCAGTTCTTCCTAAGATTGCCAGCCTTCAGGGACACACTACTCGACTGGATTAAAACGAAGACTCAATGGCGGTCGAATGTTCTTAATTTCACCACGCGTTTCCTGGAGGAAGGCCTCATCGACCGGGCGATAACGCGAGATATCGACTGGGGCGTACCGGTACCGGTCGAAGGCTTTGATAACAAGCGTATCTATGTCTGGTTCGAGGCCGTAATCGGATACCTTTCCGCGTCGAAACAGTGGGCTAAAGAAATAGCCGGAGACAAGGATAAGTGGCGTGATTTCTGGGAGGACGGCGTCAAGAGCTACTACTTCCTCGGCAAGGACAACATCATCTTCCACACTATCATCTGGCCGGCCATGCTGCTCGGCTACGGGGGACTGGCTCTGCCCTACGACGTGCCTTCCAATGAGTTCCTTACGATTGAAGGCAGGAAAATTTCCACCAGCAAGAACTGGGCGGTCTGGCTGCCGGACTATCTGGAACGCTACGACCCCGACCCGCTGCGTTATATACTATCCATAAATATGCCGGAAACGAGCGATACCGATTTTTCCTGGCGCGAGTTCGTCCGCCGCAACAACGACGAGCTGGTGGCTACCTACGGCAACCTGGTGAACCGGGTGTTGACCTTCGTTTACCGCAATTTTGATGGGAAAGTTCCGGAGCCGGGCGAACTGAGTGATGCCGACAAGAGTCTTATAAAAAATACAATATCCTGCCTGGAGCAGACGGGAGAGCTCATTTCTAAATGCAGCTTCAAGCAGGCTATCATGACGGCCATGTCAGCCGCTCGCGAGGCTAACCGCTATCTTGACGAAAAGTCGCCCTGGAAGGTAATCAAAGAGGACAGGCAGGCGGCGGCTACATCTTTATACATAGCCATCGGCGTTATTTCACAACTTATGACTATGTTTTACCCCTTCCTCCCCTTCAGCTCTCAGAAAGTACACGAGTATCTCGGCTTTGACGGTAAGGTGGAGGACTGCGGCTGGCAACCGCTACCGCTGCCGCCGGGCCAGAAACTGCGGGAACCACAACCCCTCTTTACTAAACTCGACGAGAGTATCATAGACGAGGAGACAAAGCGTATTGGAACTTAAGCAAATTTACGCAACCATTCAGGAAGACTTAAACAGGGTAAGGGACACACTGATGTCCATCAGCCAAATCGATTTTGACTGGCTGTCCGAGCAGCTGAGCTACGTGGTCAAGGAGACGGGCAAGGGAATCAGACCGGCGCTCACGCTGCTGTCCGGCAAGTCCTACAAGTATAACCTTACCTACCTGCTGCCCATGGCGATTTCCGTCGAGTTGATGCACACCGCCACGCTTATCCACGATGATGCCATCGATAAAGCCCTGACGCGCCGGGGTCAGGCTACGATTAACAGCATATGGGGCGACGAAATAGCCGTACTCATGGGCGATTACCTGTTCGCCAAGGCCGGGGAGTCTGTAGCAGACACAAAAACGCCGAGGGTTATCAAGCTCTTTTCACAGACCCTGGGCACCATTTCCTCTGGCGAGATTAGCCAGTTCCGCGGGGCATTCAATCTGGACCAGAGCCATGAAAATTACTTACGCCGTATTTACAGTAAGACCGCCTCGCTGTTTTCACTTTCAACGCAGTCGGGCGCCATTCTGAGCAAAGCACCCGAGGAAATTGTGGAAATAATGAAAGAATACGGCGATAACCTGGGTATCGCTTTTCAAATCGTCGACGATATCCTGGACTTTACCAGCACCGAAGAAGCCCTGGGCAAGCCGGTGGGTTCAGACCTGACCCAGGGTACCCTCACCCTGCCGGCCATGCTGCTCATGGAACGCTACTCCAATGATAACCCTGTCGAGAGGTTGTTTAAGACGGGAGATAAAAACAACGTGGCTCAGGCGATTGAAATGGTGCTCAACTCCACGATTGTCGACGAATGCTATAAAATCGCCTCGGAATACTGCAAGAGGGCGTGCCAGAATCTAAATCAACTTCCGCGGACAACCAGCCGTAAGGCTTTGCACGAACTCGCCGAGTATATTGTCAAACAGGGAAAGTAGATAACCTCAAGATACGTACGCCCCTACTCCCCCGTCCAAACACTGCCGTCCTGATAGGTCTCTTTCTTTGCGGTCGGTAATTTCTCTTTGAACAGGTCAATAGCGTACTGGACGGCCTCCAGTCCTTCTCCCCGGTGAGCCGCCGCAACCGCTACCACGAGATTGATATCGCCCACCTTCAGCTTGCCTACCCGGTGGTAGATAGACACATTATTCACCGGCCACTTCCGTTTTATCTCTGCGGCAATTTCACCCAGCCTGTCCCCGGCCTTGCCGTCGGCATCCCGATACTCTACCGAAAGAACGGGCTTACCACGGGAATTATCGCGAATCAGCCCGACATAGGTCACCACGCAACCGCTGCCGGGTGTTTTGGCTTTATCGACCACCAGTTCCGGGGATATAGGCTTATCCGTAATTTGAATCATGCTGACCTCAGAATACAGGGAAACTCCGACCTGAATATACGGTATAGACTATGTTTAATCGGACGGGGCCGGCGTTTGCTTCGGGACGAGTCTGGGTATCGCCGGTGCCTTTTTGGGTTGGGCTACTTTCTCGCCTTCGGCCACGGGCTTTACCGGTGCCGGTATTTTCGTCTGCTTAACCTTCGTTTTTGACCCCGGAACGGCAAGTTTCTGGAAGACTTTCTCCAGTTCCTCACCCTCGAGAGTCTCGTATTTAATTAGTTTCTCGGCGAGAGACACCAGTTTCGACTTGTTATCGGTCAGCACCCTCATGGCTGTGTTGTAGGCTTCCTTGATAAGCTTGTTGATTTCACGGTCGATTTCCAGGGCGAACCTCTCGCTATAGTCTCTCTGCTCGGAGATTTCACGGCCGAGGAAGACCATCTCCTGCTTGTTACCGAAGGTCCTCGTGCCCAGTTTATCACTCATGCCGAAATCCGTAACCATACGGCGGGCATAAGCCGTTACCTGCTGGATATCATTGTGCGGTCCCGTTGACCTCTCGTTAAAAATCAGTTCTTCCGCAGCATGACCACCGAGTAATGTAGCCAGCGCATCCTTAAGCTGCGAGCGCGTATTAAGATACCTGTCCTCCGCCGGCAGCTGCTTGGTATAGCCCAGGGCCATGCCGCGCGCCACTATCGAGATTTTATGAACGGGGTCGGCATTAGGCAGCATCCTGGCAACGAGGGCATGCCCGGCTTCGTGATAAGCAATGACTTCCTTTTCCTTGGGGCTTATCTTGCGGCTCTTCCGCTCCGGACCGGCAATCACCCTGTCCACGGACTCTTCGAGTTCCTCCATACCTATGGACTTCTTATTACGCCGGGCCGCCAGAATGGCCGCTTCGTTGAGCAGATTAGCCAGGTCGGCGCCGCTGAAGCCCACGGTCCCTTTTGCAAGAATCTCCAGGTTGACGCTCCGGGCAAGCGGCTTGCCGTTGGAATGTACCTTGAGAATCGCCAGCCTTCCGCTGATGTCCGGCTTGTCCAGCATTACCCGCCGGTCGAAACGGCCGGGACGGAGTAAAGCGGGGTCCAGGATGTCGGGTCGGTTGGTAGCGGCGATAACGATAACACTGGTATTGGTATCGAAGCCGTCCATCTCCACCAGAATCTGGTTGAGGGTCTGCTCGCGCTCGTCGTGGCTGCCGCCCAGTCCGGCGCCGCGCTGGCGGCCGACGGCGTCAATCTCATCGATAAAAATAATACACGGCGTATTACGCTTGGCCTGGTCGAAAAGGTCGCGCACCCTGGAGGCACCGACGCCGACAAACATCTCAACGAATTCGCTGCCGCTGATGGAGAAGAAGGGAACATCGGCCTCACCGGCCACTGCCCGCGCCAGCAGGGTCTTGCCGGTGCCTGGGGGACCTATCAGCAGCACGCCTTTAGGGATACGCGCTCCCAGGGTCTGGAATTTTTCACGCGCCTTTAGAAAGTCCACCACTTCCTGCATATCCTGTTTGGCTTCTTCCACCCCGGCGACATCGGCAAAAGTGACGGTAGCCCGGTTGGCCGGGAAAAGCCGTGCCCGACTGCGTCCGAAGCTCATGGCCTGGTTATTGGCGCCACGCGCCTGGCGGAACAGGAAGAACAGCAGGAAACCGAAAATCAGGAGCGGCAGGAAGTTAATCAGCAGTCCGCCCCAGTTAATCCCCGATGACCCTTTTACATTAACGACTACGCCCTCAAGATTAAGTCCTTCAATTTCGTAGATGCTGGAGTTAGCCTCTTTAAAGCTTCTCAGTTCCGTTCCTTCAACCGTGGTAACCAGCAGAGCCTCTTCATCAATTTCAATTTCTTTTATCTGCGAGTTCTGGGACATGGCGATAATCTGACTCAGGGGGACTTCTTCCGGTTCACTGGAACCCGGTATCAGGAAGGAAAAAAGCAGAATAGCCGCCACTAAAATGACGATGTAGATTATACTATTACGCTTCCAGCTCGATTTCATACTTAGCCTCGATTAAAGAAACTATTCCTATATTGCTTTAATTATACCATAAAAAATGTTAAAGAATAGCTAAGATACCATGATAATGTTAAATTACCTGTTAAGCGGGATAGGTGCCATAGCTACAGGCGTACATAAATTCCCCCATTGACAACCCGCTGTAACCTGATTATAGTGTCATTAAATAAATTATACTGCAATATCCGATAACCTCAATGGAGGCGGTAATGAACGCAGTTACGGAACCAGCAGAAATTAAATCTCTTCCCAGGCTGAATAAACATGGCGCCGATGACCTTTTCATCTGTTCGTCAAGTTTTGAAGAGAGATGCCTTTCCAGTCCAGCCCTGATGGGTGTCGATTTCCTGACCAAGTATGCCGTCATTTTTCACGTAGACGAACCGCTTTACAAGAAACAGGTCGAAAAGAACATGTACCGACTTCAAACCGAGCTACGGAAAAAGACCACCGAGGGCATCTTCGTCATCTCATGCCAGCGGGAAAACCCCGTGGACGGGATTCAGCAGATGGTCAGTATCCTTAAAGAGTGCAAACTGAATACCGACGGCGGCCCCTTTATCACCATCGATATCAGCGGCTTTACCAAGATATACCTGCTGGAACTACTACATTTCCTGATATTAGAAAAGGGAATGGGCATGCCGCGCCTGCTTCATACCACCCAGAGATACCTGCCTACCAGATTGACCCGCGGCATCGAGCAGATTACCACCATACCTAACTATTTCGGCAGCCCCTCGATGGACAAGGAAACGGTCCTGGTGCTATTCCTGGGATTTGAGCCGGAGCGTGCCCTGGCGATATGGAAGCAGTATAACCCGGCCAGGACAATCGCGTTAATAACCAATCCCCCACGTACCGGCAACCCCGACTACCTGAAATACGCCAGGCAGAACAACGCCGACCTGCTTTCAAAGCCCTCGGTAGAGGTTAGAGACGTACCGGCGGATGACCCCTACGGCGCAAAGACGGCACTGGAATCTGTTTACGATGAGACCAAGGACTCGTTCAACATGGTCATCGGGCCATTCGGAACGAAACCGCAGGTTGTCGGCGTCTTCCTCTTCTGCAAGGAGCACCGTAAACCGCAGGTAATTTACTCTTTTCCGGCGACATATACCAGGTCTTACCTGCAACGCCAGCCCGGGGCCACGTTATTGTTGCCCGTTGCCCCGGATGTAAAGAGATAATAAAGCAACGGGCAACAACAAATTGATTCCAGTCTTACGCTCGTTCTTTAAATTACGTTAATCCGGCCTGATTACCTTCCAGGGCTTGAGCTGATGCCCCGGTTTATCCGGTCCACAGAACCCGTGATTTGCCGGCGGATCATCGGGAAGGCGGTACTTCCCTTCCCACAGGACCGGACCGATAAGGGTATATATATCCGTCCCCGGAATGAGACCGATACTGAGCTGTGCCGACCATTTTCCGAAGGCTTTAACGTCCTCGAAGACACCGCTGCCACCGGTACTCACCCAGACACCGCTATCGGAAATCTCGCCGGTGAACAGGTTCCCGGTGATTATTCCCATAAAAGTGCCTTCCAGGATGCCGCTGCCATCGGGTCGGGCAAGGTAAAACGACCCCTTCATGACGCCGCGGGCATTACCCTGCTCATCGACCTTGACGATGGAATCATGCTCCGACCAGAAGGCGGTCTCCGCAAGCAGGTCCCAGTCGCACTGGTCCAGGAAACCCTCCACGATTTCCCCCTCGTAGCGCCAGATTTTATTCTTGATAACGGGGTCAGGCATATAGGTCACGTAAATCAATCCGGAACCGGAAAAGTCCGTCATACCAGACCCCGCCCCGTGCCCGCCGTGTCCGGCGAGAGCCGCGCCGGGCACCAGCACTGTCAGCAACAGTACCAGCGCCAGGCTAATAAACAGCATTCTCCTTTTCATTTCATTAACTACCTCCTTTACTAACTTTTTTCATAGACAGCGACTCTGCCTGTATTAAAGTCGCCCGTTATTAAATTCTTACTTCATCGCCGCTTCCAGTACGTAATCGGTATTGGTCTCCGCGGCAGCCATAATCCGTTCGAACTCGGGCTCGTTCTTCTTTAAGAGAGCCAGACAGGCATCCACCACTTCGGTGTCATAGAGAATACCGCTGGCCTGCGAGATTTCCTGCAAGGCGCAATCCAGACCGAGGGCCGGCCGGTAAGGCCGGTGGGACGACATGGCTTCAACGACATCAGCCACACCCAGAATCCTGGCTTCGAGGACGATTTCTTCGCCGGATAGTCCCTGGGGATAACCGGAGCCGTCCAGCCTTTCATGGTGCTGGAGAATCGCCTTGGTAACCGGCCAGGGGAATTCTATCCTCTGCAGGATTTCATAGCCTACCTGGCAGTGATTTCTGATAATACTGAACTCGTTTTCAGTTATTTTACCGGGCTTGCTGAGAATCTCGGACGGCACGGCCACCTTGCCGACGTCGTGGAGAAGCCCGGCGACATGAATCCCCATCATCTGCCACTCGGAGAGTCCCATTTCTTTGGCGATAGCCCGCGCCAGTTCCGCGACCCGCCGCTGGTGACCGGCGGTATACGGGTCTCTGGTTTCAACTACCAGAGATATGGCATGGATAACGCCGTCCATTGCTTTTTGCAGCTCGCTGTGCTTCTGCTTCATGCTCTCGTAGAGATTGGCGTTATCGATATTGACTGCCACGTCAGCCGAAACCGTCTCCAGCAATCGCCTCTCTTCCTTCGAATAAGGCTCATCGGAGGCTTTACTACTGAGGAACAACATACCTGCCAGATGCCCGTTGTTCTTCAAGGACACCAGAAGCTCGATATTATTCTTCTCCAGGGTTTGCCGGTCGTAGGCCGTGAGACCGATGAGCGACGGAATAACATCCAGATCGGTATTATCGACGACATTTTGCTGCTGTTTCATGGTAGCCACGAGCGGACTGTGAGCGGAGAAGTGCAGTCGCCCCGGGCTCTTCTGGCCTGAATACATATAGGTAGCGTAGTTACCGGTTGACGGCGAAGGCAGGAGGAGATAGACACCCTGGCTCTGCATGCCGTTAGCTACCGCCGTGACCAGCGACGAAGACAGCTGCTCCAGGTCGAGGTCGCCTTTAGTCTCCTGGTTAAACCGGCGCAGGGTCTGGATATGGCCGAACCTCTCCCGGTAAAACCACCTGTCGACAATACGCTGTAAACGGGAAAGTACCGGCTGGAATAAAGAGGCGGCAATAAAGACAGCCACGATAGTTATCGTCAGAGTGCCGGGGCTCGTAAAGTTAGGTACGAACCGACTCAGCAGAAAGATGAAGCTGCCAATCACACAGAAAATAAGTACACTCGTCAGCGAATAGGTCACCAGTTTCCGGATGACCACCTTCATCTCCAGCAGATTGTTTTGCAGCATAGCCGTAGTAGCGGCCACACAGAATAAGATGTTGCCGATAATGCCCAGTGGATACATGCTTATACCCAGAGACGGCAGGTAGTCAGTGGTACCGCCGATTAACATGGTCGCAATGCCGACAATGATATACTGGGCACGGATTCTTTCATCAATAATTCGGGATTTCCGCCACCGCCTTATCAGAATCCTCAGGCTGAGTACTATGGGTGTATAAACACACAGAACATAAAGGAAGAAAAGAGGTCCGATGAGAGGGGCTTTGCCGTACCACATCATCTGCATGCCGTTGACAACAAGCCCCGTAGGAATCAGGCCTAGAAGAGTAAAATAAGCAAGATAAAGCGGATACAGGACCTTTTTCTTCGGTTTGGCGCCGGTAAGGGAGATGGTAAACCGGTAGAAAAATAGCGAAGCGGTCAGTATCGCCCAGAAAACGAACTTTTCCCACAGCAGGGCGCCCGCCATATCGGGGCTGGCGCGCATCATGAAGATGAAAAAGCCCCAGAGCGCCATGAAAAACAGGAACACCGAGAAAGGTCTCCTGGCGATATGACGCTTACCGCTAATCATCAGGACTATCAGCAATGCCAGACAAAATGCTACCTCGATTAATGGTATCAGCAGATATGTGTTCAAACCCGGCTCTCACAATCCATAT
>Ga0307430_1002981_pt1 | contig 10864 bp, 14 predicted proteins | sample SalMarWE160130MG_FD_202159 | JGI IMG/M metagenome (GOLD analysis project Ga0307430, IMG submission 202159) | Salt marsh sediment microbial communities from the Plum Island Ecosystem LTER, Massachusetts, United States - WE1603-130 | ecosystem: Environmental > Aquatic > Marine > Intertidal zone >... | reverse complement strand
GCTCCAGCCGCAGGCCGCCGTCACATAAACGCACAACATGGGCAAAAAGGTGAATTGGTGCCCGGAGCCATCTCGAGTACAATAGTCACACAGCATCTCATCGCGGAGACCCGCATGCAGCAACCCGACCCATCCTCCAGGCGGGGCCTGACCACAGCCCTCGGCTGGACGCGATCAAGCTACATCATGCTGAGCATCTTTCTGGCCACGCTGGTCGTCATCAGCGTGGTATGGTGGCCGCTGGTGGAGGCATACCTGGCCACCTATGACCCGAATCACCCCGTATGGATGCAGATCGACTGGCTGCTGCTGGGCAACTTCCTGCTGATGTCGATCCTGATCATGGTGGGCGCTGACTTCAAGACCGACCTCTTCATCCTGCTGGTGGGGCTTGGCGGCGGGCTGGCCATCGAGGGCTGGGGCACCCAGACCGAGCTGTGGGTCTATTACACCGTCGAGCGACCGCCGCTGTGGATCATCCCTGCCTGGCCCATCGCCAATCTGTCTGTCGAGCGGTTGGTACGCCTGTTGCAACGCTGGATACCCAAAGGTTGGAGCGAAAAGGTGTTCTCTATCCTCTACTGGCTCGTCTTTCTAGCGTTCCTTGCCATGCTGGTGGCTTTTGTATGGCCCACGATGGACAAGTCGCTCACCGTGCTGGCGCTGATCGCCTGCGCACTGATGATTGCCACGCCGACCGATCACCGCAAGGCGGTGCTGATGTTCGTCGCCGGATCGGGGCTGGGGTACTTTCTGGAACTGTGGGGCACGACGCGCTCCTGTTGGACCTACTACACCTTGCAGACACCACCTCTGTTCGCCGTGCTGGCCCACGGCTTTGCGGCGGTCGCCTTCTGGCGCTCCGGGCTGCTGGTCGCGATGATCGGGAGGAAACTGCTCTCGAAAATCCTCTCCGCGCGCAAGCAGCCTGCTGAGCCGCAGTTCGGATAAGAAACAGCAGCAACTTCTCAATAAAGTGGGGAGCGGGGGGTTGGTTGTGCGGGCGCTCCGCGCCCCCCCATCTTCCCCTGCTCACTGGGAAGATACAAACAGCAGAGTCATCAGCAGTAAGGAGAGGATCATGCCTAACAGTGAAAAGCTACTGACGGTGGAGGAGCGGGATGCCTGCCGGAAGATCGCGGCACCCGGTGAAGGGCTCGCCAGCCAACGGGCAACGGCCCTGCTGGCCATAGACCAGGGAGCGACGCGCACCCAGGCATCCGAGCAGACTGGCCTGACGTTGGGCCAGATCGGGTATCTCTTGCGCACGTTCCGGCAGAGACACCTGGCCATGTTCCCCGGCGCCGAGCCTGAGGAAGACAAAGGGAAAAAGGAAGCCAAGAAGCCTAGGAAGGACAAGAAAGCAAAAGCAAAGAAAAAGGCCAAGAAACCCAAAAAGGGCAAAAAAGCCAAGAAACCGGCAAAGGATAAAGCTGGCAAAAAGAAATCGCGTAAGAAATAACACCTCCTCGGTCGGCTCCGGGACGTCTGTGAGCACCTACGTAGGAGAATAGTGCGTGTCCTTCGGGCAAACAACGGGAAAAGCGCCATTGCGACAGGCGCGATCACGGAACCGTTTGTGTCGCTATCGCCTCCTCCAGCGTCCCGACGTCGATCTCACGCATCTCCACACCGGCATCACCAAAGACATAGACCGGCCCTTTGCCCTGTAGGCTCTGCTTGATCAACACGACATCCACCTTCTGAGCCACCAGCCATTCGGCCACGCGTATACCTTTGGCTCGCTCTTCCTCCTGATAAGGATTGGCGAGCATCTGCTGCTCCTCAACTTGGCCATCGGCCAGCCGAACGAGGATCAGGGCAAAGTAAGGGGCCTCGCCGAAATGCTCGCTCAGGGTTCCGCCAGGATCGACCAGGGGAACGGCGTAGCGCAGATGGGTGCGTTTCATCGGCTCGGCGTGGATCAGCACGCGCTCGACGTGCGGCACACGCCGACGGATCTCTGCCTCGACGCGGCGTGTAGCGGCCTCGGCCTTATCCAGGTCGTGCACGCGCAGGACGGCCTCAGCCTCCACGAAGCGAAAGCGGCCCGCGTTGCGACCGGTGACCCACTTGACCTCAGACACCGCCGGGTCGGCGAGTATGGTCTCTCGGATTTTCAGAAGCGTATCCGGGTCCAGCGAGGCATCCAGCAGCACCCGCATCCCATCGGACAGCACCTCCCACCCGGTCTTGCCGATGGCGACGACGACGACCAGTGCTGCGATGCGATCCAGCGGGAAATAGAACCACTGCGCCAAAAGCGCGGCAAAAACGACGCCGGTGGTAAAGACGTGAGCGCGGTACTCCTTGGCATCGGCGATCAAGGCCGGGGAGTTGGCCTTCCGTCCGGCGCGTAGCTCAAAGTGACTAAAGATGAGGGGAATGGCCGCAGCCAGGACCACGCTGGCCAGCATCCAGCCATCCACCACCGCCTGGCGAGGCGACTCGAAGAGCGCATCTCGGGCAATCTCGTAAGCGGTGACAAAGGTCATCACTGACAGTGCGACCGCGATCACGTTCTCCAATTTGTACAGGCCATAGGGAAAGGCCTTTGTCTTGCGCGACGAGAGCTTTAGCCCGATCAGCACGCCAATGGCCGACAGCAGGTCCACCAGGTTGTGGACCAGCTCTGCCTCTACGGCCAGGCTGCCGGAGGCAAGCGCGACGCCCAAGTTGATGCCCGCCAGGACGACGTTGATGCCGATAGAGTACCAACCCCAGCGCTCCACGCCTACGGTCTGTTCAGGCTCACCTTTGGGCATTGTCTGCTCGTCGCTCACCCGTGATGGTGCTCCAGCGGCCCGCCCAGCTGTCCCAGCGCTTCCTGGAGGTGGGCGTTGGCCTGCTCCATGAGGCGCGCCGCGTCCAGCAGCGCATCCCGCGCCGGTCCGGCTTTCTGAGCCCACTCTCGGAACTCGCCGGCGTGTTCGCCGTTGTGCTCGATCCAGTGAGGTAACAACACGCGCAGTTTCTCAGTTTCCCCCATCGTCTCCCTCCTCATTCGGCTCCAGCAGCACGCGGTGCTTCAAAAAGTCAATTCGACGGATGTGCCCGCTCACGACTCTGGGCTCCTCGAAAAAAGTCGCCAGCCGCACGCCGCCTTCGACCGGCTCCAGCCACGTGACCTCGCGTGCGACCTCCTGCTCTCCCAGATAGACGGTTGCCTGACACATAAGTATTCATCCTCCCCTATTCCTCTACACAGATAGCCTCGACCGGGCATTCATCGGCTGCCAACCGGGCGCATTCCGCCAGTTCGTCGGGCACCTGCCCCACGGTGGAATCGCCGCCGACCCGGTACGCCTCGACGATCCGGCTCGTGCTGTTTGCGTCGTCCTCCTCAAAAACATCGGGGCAATCGGCGTAACACACGCCGCAATCGATGCACACCTCTTGATCGATGGTTACTTTCATTTGACGTTTCTCCTCTCAAAAATCCAGTCCGGTCCCCGCCGGGCAGGGACGCACGATGTCCGACCCCAACGCGAGCAGCAAGGCATGAAACGCGACTTCGCCCGAACAATGATTCGGGTACACCCGCCGCAAAGACGCCGTCTCCAGCAGCGTCTGGCTGACATGCTGGAGGTGGTCCGTGCTGGCGCTGGCGAGGTGCGTGCCGCCAGCGATGGCCACGATGGGCCGTTCGAAGACGCGCTGCACGCGAGAGAGCGTGTTGAGCAGTCCGGCGTGACAGCAGCCACACAGCAGGAACAAGCCCGAGCCCACCTCGACGACCAGCGACATGTCGTCCTGATAGGGATCGGGCACCCAGCCCATGCCCTCCCGTACCAAATGATGGACGCTGCGTCCCTCCGGCTCGCGGCGGGATGCGACCTCGCCGGTCGTCCAGACGCCGGGCAGGATCTGCTGCGGCTCGGCGCTCAGATGCAGCGCCGTCTGCGCCTCCAACGCCTCCCGCGCAAGCGGCAGGCCGATGAACTCGGGCCGCTCCCCGCGCCGCGCGAACCGCTCCCGGAAGAGGTCGGGGTGCGCGTAGAACGGGAGACCGGGGCGGGCGCGCTCCAACAGTGCCGGCAGACCGCCGGTGTGATCGTAATGGGCATGACTGATCGCCAGCGCGTCTATGGCTGCCGGATCAATCCCCAACACAGCCAGGTTGTGCAGAAGCACCGCACCGCTCTGCCCGGTGTCGAACAACACCTGCCCGGACTTGGTCTCTATCAAAAACGCCAGCCCGTGCTCACCCCACAGGCGCGAGCTGGACTGGACGGCGTTGTCCACGATGCACGTGAGCTTGGGCCCGTCGCTCATGGTTTTCGCACCGGCCACCTTTGCTCTGAGCCCTCCATCACGCCTCGCGGATCATCTGTGTTCCGCACTTGGACATTTCTTCTGATAGCAAGGCACGCCTGCCTGGTGTGGCTCGCGGTGCCCGCGGTTGGGATTGGGGCACACGCAAGTGCCGCCCGGACCGGCGGCCTGGGGGTCGCCCATACGGCCCGGCCCGCGACCTCGTCCACGTCCGCCTCCACGACCTCGACCCATCTCACTCACCTCCCCACATCATCCGCGCCGACACGTGCCCCCCACTGAACAGGGAGGCTCGGCGCACCGTTCCTCTCGCCCGCAGCAGGTATGCCCCGCTTGCCGAGCCGTCTGCCCGCTCGACACGAACGGGGCAGAGAGCAACTTGTCCCACGACGCGCTGCCGCAGTGTGGACAAGCAACGTCTGTGCCCACGCGCACCAGCACCTCGAACGTCGCGCCACAATCCCGACAGCGATACTCGTAGACCGGCATACGTCCTTCTCACTCCCCTTCGGCCTTGCCCCTCGACTTGCTCGGGGGCACCTCAGGGCGGGCTCCTGCGAACCGGATGGTCACCTCAGGCGCGCGCACCAGCGTGTTGATCAGGGTGGCGTGCTTTGCCACGCCGAGCAGTCTGCGCCTCATCTCCTCAGACGGGGGTGGCTCGATGCGAACCTCCACGTCCACCGCGCCGAGGCGGCGAGGGCGCTCCAGTTCCTCACACGCGATCTCCACCCCCAACCGTTCGAAGGGAATGTTATGCAGCCGGCAGGAATTGGTCACAAACTCACAGACACAGGCGCCTATCGCCGCCGCGAACAACTGCGGCGCGCTCAACGCCGTGCCCGCTCCACCGTCCTCCGGTGCAGCGTCCAAGACGACGGCGTTACTCCCAGCCGTCGCCAGGAAGCGCAGGCCATCCACGTGTTGCACCACGAGCCTCATTCCGTCGCTCCTCCGAAAAGAGATCGTCCGGACAGCTCACCCACGCACGACCGAGGTCAGCAGCCACGCCGCCAGCGCGGCGAACAACAGCGCCATCCCCAGCTTGATGGTGGCCCCCCTCCGCTCCAGAAAGCGCATCAACTGCTTCGAGTTGGTGCCATAGTAGGCCATGATAAAGACCACCACCAGGGGCAGGATGAACAGCAGGTTGTACAGGATGAGAAACAGCAGCGCGCGCACCTGCATCTCCGGTTGGCTCACCACGAACACGATGGTCGGCAGATAGACCTGTCCCGTGCAGGCCAACTCCAAGAAGGAGACAGCCACGCCGGTGAAGAAAGAGCCGACGACAAACGCCTGAGAGTGGCGGCCCTTGCGGATGACGGCGTTGATACGCATACGCAGGGCGTGAGGGAGATTCAGCGACATATCGCCGATGCCGCTGCGGCGTGCCTTGAGAAAATCCAGGAAACTGAACACGGCCAGCACGGCGCAGAAGAGGCCCGTCAGCCCGTACACCCAGCGCCCCAGCGTCGTCAGCAGGTCGCCGAGCAGGTCGAGTACCTGGTAGAAACCCAGGCCCACGGCCAGATAGGCCAGAAAGACGCCCAGCGTGAAGGCCGCGCCCGTCGCCAACACCTCGCGCCCCTCCCGCCCGCTCAGCGCCAGGTAGGAGACGAAGAAGCACAGCGTAGCAAAGGCGCAGGGATTGAGGCCGTCCACCAGGCCGGCGAAGGCGACGGTGAGAAAACCGAAGGACTCGAAGCGCTCCAAGATGCCGCGCTCTGCCTCTTCGGGATGAAAATCGTCCCACACACGCTCTGCGCCGCCGGCCGCGTATTTTTCGGCCAGCGCCATCACCGCCCCGGACGTGATCTCCGGCCCGATCAGGTAATCGTCGCCAACAAAGAGCGCCGGGGTTGCCAGACGTTTCTCCTCCGGCACATCCAGGCGCGCGCCCAGCCACTCGGCCAGGGCTGCGTCGCCCTGCAGGTTGTACTCCTCGACCATCACCTGCGGGTACTTGCTTTCCACGTATCGGATGTCGTACTCGGCGCGGCCGCACTCCTGGCAGCCCACCTCGTAGAAGTAGGCCATCCAGACCGGCGCCGGCGCCGCGCAGACCTCGTCATCCGGCGCGCAGATATCATCTCCCTCGCTTCCTGGATTGGGATCAATATCCGGCCCAACGACGACCAACCCGGCACCGACTTCTGCCAGACCGGGGATATCTGGCCATGCAACGCCTCCTGAAGCCAGATAGTCGCCGACCAGGCCAGGCAACCGCTGGCGGATGGCGCCCTCTCCGACGAGCGCCTCGTCGCCAACGACGACCATCGGCAGCCCCTTCTCCTCCAGCGGCACGTCAAACGCCTTTTCTGCGTACACCAGCATCTCATAGTTGGCCGCGTCAAGGCCACCGGGGTTGTCCGGGTCGGAGATATCCACCACCTTGATCTGCAGTTGATCGCCGTATTCCTCCTGCAGCGGGGTCAAGACCTCGTCGAAAACGGCCCGGCAGTGGGAGCACTCGGCGGAGGTAAAGTAGACGATGCGCACCGTGGCCGACTCCTGGGCCTGCGCCGTGCCCACCCACGCAAACAAGGCAGCTCCCAGAAAGAGGATCAAGATCGTCCGCAGGTGTCTTTTCCACGTGAGATTCTTCATCGTTCCCTCATGCAACCTGCGAATCCTAAAGAGGATATTTAGGTTCCTCTCGCCGCTCACCCAGCAGCTCGTTGATCGTGTCGACGAGCGCCCCCGGCTCGATGGGCTTGTCCAGGAACACGTCCACCGGCAGGTAGGTCTCGTCGGGCGCGAAGCGGTAGGGCACTTGGCGTTTGCCGTGCAGGCTGGTGAGGATCACGAGCGGCAGGTCCTTCAAGCCGTGCTCCTCCCGGATCGCACGAGCCGCCTCGAACCCCTCGTAGCCCGTTGGCATCATCACGTCCAGGATCACCAGGTCCGGTTGAACGCTCAAGACCTTTTCGATGCCTTCCTCGGCCGTAGCTGCCTCCTCAACCTCAAAGCCGTGGGCTTCGAGCGCCATGCGGACGGCGAGGACGAAATCGGGGTCGTCGTCGATAACGAGTATCTTTGCCATCGCTATGCTCCCTGCTCGTGCATCTGCTGGATCGCCATCTCGGCGGCGTTGACCATGTGATAGGCGATGGGCGAGGCAGTCAGTGCAGGATGCGTGCCGACCTGGAACGTGGCGATGTCCTCGGCCGTCATGCGGTTCTGCACGCAGGCGGAGATGGCGTTGATGATCTCGCCGGCGGTGGCATCCCCCATCACCTGCCCGCCGAGGATGACGCCCGAATGCCGCTCGAACACCAGCTTGGCCCTGGTGTTGGTCGCACCCGGCATAGCGCCGGGATGCCGATTGGGGCCTTGGATAGTCGTGGCGACCACATCGTATCCGCGCTCCCGCGCCATCGCCTCCGTCAATCCGGCGGTGGCCAGCGCCACCTCTCCCACGGATGTGGACCAGACGCCCACCGTGCCGACGTTCTCGCGCCGGATGCCGAACAGGTTCGCGCCGGCGATGCGTGCCTCGAACGTGGCGATAGAGGCCAGCTTGAGCGAAGAAGGCTGCCCGCCGAAGAAGGATATCTTTTCGGCGCAGTCGCCGCAGGCAAAGATGGCTTCATCCGAGGTCTGCATCGTCCGATCCACGGCGATGCTCCCGGTCAAGCCGATGCGCAACCCCGCCTTCTTCGCCAGGTCCACGTTGGCGGCAACCCCGACGCCCAGGATCACCACGTCAGCCTCGACCTCGGTGCCGTCGGACAGCACGACCCGCTCGACCTTCCCGTCGCCTGCGATGCGTTCCACCCTGGCCGAGGTACGGATGTGGATGCCCCGCGATGCAACGACCTTTTCCATCTCGGCACAGAACTCCTCGTCATAAGCCAGCGAGAGGCAGTGCGGCGCGATCTCGACGATCGTGACTTGCTTGCCGCCGATTTTGTTGATCTCGTCGGCGAACTCGACGCCGATGAACCCGCCGCCGATGACGACGACGTTCTTGGCCGCCTCGACCTGCTGTTGGAGCTCGCTCAGGTACTCGACGTCCTTGACAATCGAATAAACGCCCTCCAGATCACAGCCGGGTATCGGCAGCATGACGGGGCGTGAGCCCGTGGCAAGCACGAGCCTCTCGTAGCCAACCTCGCCATCGGTCGTGTACACCACTTTCTGCTCCCGGTCTATGTCCGTGGCCTCTGCCAGCAGCAGTTCGATGCCGTTTTTCTCCAGCACGGCGTCACCGATGAGGTTCTTCTGAGGGCTTCCCACGGTGCCAAAGATGTAGGGGATACCACACGGTATCGGCACCTGCTCTTCCTTGCGCACGACGAGGACCTTGCGATCTGGGTAGTGCCGCCGCGCCGTGATCGCGGCGGTCAGGCCGGCGGCGCTTCCGCCGATGACGACGATATCACCCTGTTTCATTCTATTGCTCCTTGATGTTTGATTTAGCGCCCGCTGGGCGCTTATTTCCAAGAGTCCGTTGCTAAGGAGGCGGCTATTCGTCTTCTGTGCTTGCCCCCAGTCTGTCCAACCGCTCCATCACCTCGGCCACCTGTTTGCGCAGTTCTCGGGCCGTCTGCCGGAGCGCCGCGATCTCTTCCTCACGGGCAGGGGTGGAGACGCCGCCGGTGGCAGGCAGCTCACCGGCCTTGTAAGCCTCCACTGCCTGGCGCACCGTCCCGCCGCTGAATAGATAAATAGGAACCCCCGCGGGCTGCAAGACCTGAAAGGCGTTGGGGCCCACGTTGCCAGTCACTACCGCCTGTGCCCCGCGCTCGACGACGAACTGCGCCGCCTGGATACCGGCTCCGCCGGCGGCGTTCGCCGCCGGGTTCTCAACGGCCTCGAACTGCATCGTCTCGGTGTCGACAAAGACGTAGGTAGGGCAACGTCCAAAGGCGGGATGGGCCTGCGTGCCAAGGTCTGCGCCACTCGCCGTGACGACGATCTTCATCTATGTTCCTCCATCTGCAAGCTCAGAATATCGGCACGCTCGGCCGGGCCGATGTACGCTCTGTGATCTTGGCGGCAATCGGCTCGAACACGTCCACCGCATAGTCCTCGATCTCGCCCGCGTCGCAGCGGCGGGCCAGATCTGGATCCAGCGGCAGTTGCCCCAACATGGGCACGCCCAACTGCGTCGCCGTGCGCATCGCCTGGCTGGGGCCAAAAACCTCGATCCGCTCGCCGCAGTTGGGGCACACGGCGTAAGCCATGTTCTCCACCAGCCCGACGATGGACACCTTCATCTGCCAGGCCATCCGCGCTGCCTTGCACCACCATCCCCGCCAGGTCCTGCGGCGAGGTCACCAGCACCACCCCGTTGAGCGGGATCGACTGCATCACCGTTAGCGAGGCGTCGGAGGTGCCCGGCGGCAGATCGACCACCAGCACGTCCAGGTCACCCCACACCACGTCGCCCCAGAACTGGCGGATCGCCCCGCCGACGAGCGGGCCGCGCCAGATGACGGCCTCATCCTCGCTGGGCAGCAGCAGGTTGATGGACATGACCCGGATGCCAGTCTTTGTCTCGGCGGGCAGGATGCCCACAGGCCCCATGGGCGGCGTCTCGTGCAGGCCGAACATGCGGGGGATGCTGGGGCCAGTGATGTCGGCATCCAGAACGCCCACGCGCTGCCCCTGCTGGCGCAGCGCCACGGCTAGCAGCGCCGCCACCGACGACTTGCCCACCCCACCCTTGCCACTCATCACCGCCAACACGCGCTTGATGGCATTCAGGTGCTCTGCCACCCCGGTCTCGCGCTTCTGTTGCTTTTCCTTCGGCCAGACACGCGCTTTCTCTTCCTGCGTCATCTCGCGCAAAGCGATCTGTACGTCCTGCACCCCATCCAGCGCCAGGACCGCCTGGCGGGCGTCGTTCATGATGCGCTCCTTGAGTGGGCAGGCCAGCGTGGTCAGCGCCAGGGTAAGGCGCACCCGGGCATCCTCAATCTCCACATCGTGCACCATGCCCAACTCGACTAGGCTCTTGCCCAGTTCGGGATCCTGCACCCCACGCAGGGCTTCCAGGACTTTACTTTTTCGATCATCCTTCTTCCTTCTGTTCTACGTCAGCGGCGCGGGGATAGTGCTCTCCTTCACACACCTTCATGTGGGCATAGTACCTGCTCACCAGGCGATTGAGCATCTCTCGGGTTTCGTCGAGGTCCTGGATCCACACTGCCAGCACCTCGTCCCCCGCGTCCGTGATGCGATATACCCGCCGGGGAGGCCCCAGGCTCTGTTCCTCGTTCCACGTCGAAGTGACCCAGCCCTTGTCTTCCATGCCTCGCAGCATCCTGTAGATCGCACTGGGGTCCATCGCGTCCAGGCCAAAGTCGCCCACCTCTTCCAGCAGAGTATAGCCGTGGGCAGGCTCATAGTGCAAAAGCAGGAGCAGCGCCGATTCCAATAAGCCTGCTGCCCTACGGGCGTGCTTTCGCCCCATTCTGCGATTGCGTCCTGGCATTTTTCTTCCTCACTCTTCCGGGAAGTATACTACACTATATGTTGATTGTCAATAGCAGGGCAAACAGGTCAGTAAATATCTATTGACAAATTACACATAGCGTGTTATACTTGGACAATTTACAGGGGGTGAAATTGAGGACTT
>Ga0307430_1002978_pt1 | contig 10865 bp, 4 predicted proteins | sample SalMarWE160130MG_FD_202159 | JGI IMG/M metagenome (GOLD analysis project Ga0307430, IMG submission 202159) | Salt marsh sediment microbial communities from the Plum Island Ecosystem LTER, Massachusetts, United States - WE1603-130 | ecosystem: Environmental > Aquatic > Marine > Intertidal zone >... | reverse complement strand
TATGCCTGATGATAGTCCCTTCAGGATTCCTTACTGGTATCGCACCGAATTCAGCTTGCCGGAAGAATATAAAGGGACCCCGCCTTGCGGGAACCCAAAAAAGCTCTGGCTGCATTTCGACGGCATCAATTACAAAGCAAACATATGGTTAAATGGAAAAAGAATAGCCGACAGTAGTTCGGTTGTTGGGATGTTCAAACGCTTTTCTTTTGACGTTACTGATAATGTAACTGCCGGCAAAAACTATCTCGCTGTGCAGATAATCGCACCTGCAAAATCTTATGGAAGAAACGATAAAGAAAAAGATATGCAATGTACCAGCTCCTGGGACGACCACTGCCCTTATCCTCCCGATGGTAACATGGGGATATGGCGGGATGTTTATATAAAACCAACAGGTCCCGCGACAATAAAATATCCTAACGTGGTCTCTGAACTGGACTTGCCATCTACCGATACAGCACATCTTAAAATATCTGCGGAAATAAATAATGCCGGTAACAAGCAGGTAAGAGGAACCTTACGGGCTGTCGTATCAGATATAGATAACATCAAGCAGGGCGGAACCTCAAAGGGACGGGGTGAAATAATAATGGTTTATCAAACTGTAATTTTGAATCCAGGTAAAACAAAAGAGATTACACTTTCACCCGATAAGTTCAGTGAGTTAAACATCAACAATCCTCGGTTGTGGTGGCCCAATCCGTTAGGACCGCAGAACCTTTACAATTTACATCTGGAATTTGAAATAAACAGCGAAATCTCAGACTTCACAAATATCAACTTTGGAATTCACGAGATAACGACCCGCCTGGATGAAAGAGGATGGCGGGTTTTCCAGTGCAATGGGAAAAATATACTTGGGAGAGGCGGAACATGGATGACAAGCGACCTTTTGCTGCAGTTCTCCAGCAAACGGTACGAATCGATGATGCGCTATGCAAAAGAAATGAACTGGAACCTGATGCGAGTAGAGGGATATTCGATAAAAGAGCTTCCGGAATTTTATGATATGTGTGACAAATACGGAATTATGTTAGCACCGGAGATATTTGCCAGAAATAATCGAGACCCTGAAATCCAACTGGAATGTTTTAAGGAGCATCTGCTCGAAATAAGGCATCACCCATCTCTTATTCATTTTATTGGGCACGATGAAACGGTTCCAACGACGTATATCGATGCAGGGTATCGCAAACTGATTCAGAAGTATGCTCCATATATAACGTATCAAGCGGGCTCCGGCGGAATAGCAGAGGAACGTTCAGGTATGGGCGGCTCACGAACCGGCGGGCCGTGGAATTTCTCACCACCGTCCTACTATTATGGGCGGGATTCAAATACGGAATGGACTCGGCAACTAAGGGATTACGCATCCGGTGCCACCTATTCGGGCGGTATCGGCGGAGAAGTTGCTCTTGTTGAAAGTTTTTGCAAGTTTTTGCCCGAAGATGACCGTTGGCCGACAGATAAAAAGGCCTGGCATTTCCATACCATTTGCACCGGGACCTGGCTTGATGGGACCGAAGAAGGAAGAATTGTACCTTCGTTTACAAAGCTGCTTAATCGTCGCTATGGACAAGCGAACAGTATTGAGGAATTCTCTTTTAAAGGGCAGATAATGACAATGGAGACTATGCGTGCCCTCCATGAGGTTGTTGGAAGAAACAAGTATGACTGTACTTTCCTGCTTACCTGGAAATTCAATTCCCCATGGCCGACAACACTGTCATGGAATGTCGTTGACTGGTACCTGGCTCCAACCGGCGCTTACTATGGGACGAAGAAAGCGTGCGAACCTTTACACGTTCAATATTCTTATGATGATGATTCCATTTATGTTATCAACAACCATTATCAAAGTTTCGAAAATCTAAAGGTTACTGCAGAAGTATATAATTTTGATATGGCTAAGAAATATTCTAAGGTTACCACAATAAGTATTTCACCGGATAGTAGTAATGGGGTCTTTGTCATTGATTGGCCGGAAGATTTGACTAAAATCCATTTTCTGAATCTTGAATTAAAAGATAAATCGGACAATTTGATTTCTTCCAACTTTTACTGGCTATCAACAGAACCTGATGCTACTTCCGATTTCAGTGATTTAGAGAGTCTTCCCGAGGTGGACCTGGATATTTCTTATAGCAAAGTGAAAAACGGTGATACTTATACCGTTTATGTTGACCTGAAGAATCCCTCTTCAGATTTAGCGTTCGCAATAAACCCGAAGATAAAGAAAAGTGTTTCAGGCGACCTTGTACTCCCCATTTACTGGCAGGACAATTATTTTTCCCTTCTTCCAGGCCGGAAACAAAGGGTAAAGGTTAAGTTTGATGTCAAGGATTTAGGGACAGAAGAACCTTCATTGGTAATCGATGGTTGGAATATCAAGACGGAGAAGATAACAATTTCGGCTCTTTAGGAGACCGCAGATGCTTGCCTGGCCAGACATTGTAATTATCGTTGGCTATTTCATTATCGTGCTGGGTTTGGGTGCGTATTTCAGCAGGTATATGAAGTCGCAAAAGGATTTCTTCCTTGCCGGGAAAAAGATGCCCTGGTGGATAGCTGCCTGTTCTTTGCAGGCAACGGATATAGGCCCGGAAACCTACATAGGCGTTACTGGAATAGTTGCGGCAAGCGGATTGGCGTGGTTGAACTATGATTGGCTGCCTGCTTGTGCCATTCCGTGTATAATCTCAGCGTGGTTTTTTATCAGGCATTATTGGAGAAGCGGAGTCTATACAATACTCGAATTCATCGAAAAAAGATACAATCCTTCGATGAGGGCGCTATGGGGGGTATTGTTCATTATAGTAAGAACACTCACTTTAGGCGTCGTAATCTATACGATGGCACTGCCACTGTCATTGATTGTCGGATGGCCTTGGTGGCTTTCACTGCTCGTTGCTGCCGGCGTAACAGGCCTCTACTGCTCTCTGGGCGGTTTGACTGGTGTTATGATTACGGATGTTCTCCAATTCATAATTATGACGGTCTGTGCCGTAGGATTAATCGTTTTCTCTTTGCGGAAGGTCGGCGGATGGAGCGGCTTGTATTCCGCATTACCACGCCAGATGTTTCACGTAGTACTGAGCAGGGCCGAAGGCACTCCAGACACATGGTGGGGAGCTATGTTCATAGGCACGCTCTCTCTGGGTTTGGCGTATTGGTGCACCGACCAAAACACCCTGCAAAGGACGTTTGCCTGCAGAAGCGATGCGGATGCAAGAACCGCATTAGTAGTAGGAAGTATCATGAAGTATCCGATGACATTCATATGGGGGCTTGTCGGCCTTTGTGCAGCCGTACTATTCAAGGATATAATTGCGGAAAATCCGGATAATGCTATGCCGAAAGTCATTACTACTTTGCTTCCGGTCGGCACCGCTGGTGCCGCAATTACCGCACTTTATGCCGCGGGAATGTCATCCTGCGATTCATTATTGACTTCCATGTCCACAGTTTTAACCAGAGACATATATCAGAGGTTTTTAGTTAAGAATAAACCGGATATGCACTACGTCTGGGCCGGGAGAGCATTTATAATTTTGATTCTGATTTGCGGCACATTATTCGCAACCGTGGTTTTTCCCGTTTTTGGTGCAGCATACGTTGCATGGCAGTCTGTGCTTTCGTATATTCAATTCCCATTGTTCGTAACCCTGGCACTTGGGATATTTTACAAAAGGGCAACCGCCCTGCCGGCGTTCGTTGGCTTGTTGGCAGGTTCAGTATCAGCCTTCATCCTGGACAGGTTCATCGGGCCGGTTCTGACGCCATATTGGTGGTCGTTTGTATGGGCTGGATGGGCAGGAGGAATCTTGACGGCAGTAATAACTATTGGTGGCAGCCATTTTACCATACCATACGCGGAAGAAAAATTAAAAGGTCTTTGCTGGGGCACTATAGAAGAAAAGGAAGAAGAAAAGCCAAAACTGATAATGGAATGGCGCCTCTGGAGTATTGTATCTTTGGTGATTGGAATATCGCTGACATTGATCTTCTGGCTGGTTTTATAGGTGAGAATATGGAAGAAATGAATCAAAGAAAAGTGTTGGGAATAAGCTTACAAGCATTTGCCATACTCATGCTTGCAGTCTGCTTCATATATCAAATAATCACACCATCGGTAAGATTCGCAAATATATGGTTTTCCTATCTTGTCGGAATAGTCCTTTATGCTATAGGATTTCTGATGACTTTCGTTTAAAATACAGGGAAAGCCTCGAGGGCACGAATATTACCACCGTTAGGGCTGGTGGCATTGTGTTTCTATCTATTGGGTTCTTGGCAAAGACGATAAAAGATTCGATGGCGTAAGCCATCCCGGCGATTGCAGCATACGCTGAGGTTGTGGAGCGGTCTGTGGCGTAAGCCATCCCGGCGATAACTGTCCGCCGTGGCTCGCCCAGCCGGTCATAGTTATTAGAAAGACCGGCGGGGCTCGCAACGTTAGAAATAATATGCCTGAGGCGTCTTGGCTGCGTCCAGTGGGGATTTCTCACGAAAGGATGCCTTATGTCATAACGTAGCGAGACTTAAGAGGTGAAATTTTCTCATAAGACTGGGAATGGTTCAGCGGCGAATTATCTTGAATTCCCCCGGTTTTTTGCGCAATAATGAACCTTTTAGATGGTTAATTACGGAAAAAGCGTTATATTTGGCATCTTTGATGGCACTTAATTATGATTTTAGTTTGCCTGTCGAGGCTTGGTTCCGCCAAGCGAGCCACGGCGGGTGTGATAATGAATGTTAACAGGATCCCTGTATGGATCAGCAGTTCTGCCAAATCGAACTGATCAGGCGGGCTCAGCTCGGCGATAGGCAATGCCTCGATCAGTTGGCTCAGCAGGCAAGAGAACGCCTGCGTACATACGTCTATCGTCTCACTCAACGGGATGACTTGGCGCAAGATATCGTACAGGAGAGTTTGTTGGAGATGTGCAAAGTGTTAGGCAAGCTGAAAAAAGCTGATCGATTCTGGCCCTGGCTCTACGGAATAGCCGTTAACAAGCTGCGGCATCATTACAGAACCGAGCGGACACAAAGAAAGCTGGCGATCTCCAGTGCAGAACGCAAGGGCACACTGAAAGACCGGCAGGATGGTCTCGAGAACCTCGTCAGCGAAGAATTGAAACAGATCGTCTCCTCGGCGATGCAAAAGCTCAGGACGCGGCACAAAGCCGTACTGATCATGCGCTGCTATGATGGGATGACGCATTCGGAGATTGCAGAATCGATGGGATGTAGTGAGTTTAGTACACGTATGCTGTTTTTGCGTGCAAAAAGGGCCTTGCAGAGAGAGCTTTCGCGCAACGGCTTTGGCAAGGGCTCTCTTTTAGCCGCTCTCGTGTTGTTCGGGAAGATGACAGCCCCAACTAAGGCCGCAGCGGCACAAGTATCAGTCGCGGCCGCCACAACTCAGGTTGGCCTATTAACCGGAATCATCGGCCTGGCAACCACGAAAACGGCTATTGTAGCGTTCACTGCAGCCGGCGTCTTGACTGCTGGCACTATAGTGGCGCCATCAATGCTCTCGAAGCAGGGTACCGAAGGCCTTGCCCCCTCGGTTGTTAGTTCCCAGGCTGTTAGTCAGTTCGGCCGGAACAGCAACGCGGACGAACAGTATAGGTACTATTTCCCGGAAGGTCCGGCAAGACCAATGATGCTGCGGGCAAACTCGGGTGCGGTCGGTGGAAAGTCCGAGCGACAGATACTGCAAGACGACCAGGCAAATTATGACTTCCACGACAATGTTGTTCACATAAACAACCACCGCATGTGGGCTGAAGACCTTAGTGTGCCGATGCTGCCCACGGACGATCCCGGACTGACCGATTTTCTCCGTAAGGTCCAGCCTGGCACAAGGACCGTCCAGCATGTAGCCGCCAAAGGTAAGGATCTGCTGATTATAGCCGCCCGCAATGAAGCCGAACAGAGCAGTCGGCCCCTGGTCATGCGTCATAACAACGCATTGGAAGAGGATTACTTTCAGTCTGACTGGCCAGCCACAGCCAAGGTCTTTGATAACCGCGATGCTATGCATAAACGCGGCTGGACTTACTTTCGAGTCAGTGGTAAAGTAAATGGCCAGAACGTTTTTGGGACGGGAAGAATACCATTTGTTTACGCTACCAGTGAACGATACAGCCCCTGGCTGAAACTGCAAGTGGGATCGTTGACGATTGTTGACACGGACAGTGGAGCTCATGTTTCCCGAACGCCGTCTACGCAGATCGGGACATACCGGGGCGGCAGCTTCTTCAAGGGCCTGGCCAGACCCTGGATGGGACTGCACACAATCGATACGGTACGCCGCGATGCGGCCGAGCAGCGTATTTGGTTCGAGACGAGGCATACGCCAGGTAGCCAGTTTGCGCAGGTGGAGTTAATCTGTGAGGGTCTCAGACTGATCTACAAGATCGATCTGGAAACGGACGTCATTGAGGAAATCACCTTCTCTACCGACCAGGGCGACACTGGGAATCTGAAGTTCTCATATCTTCAGTCCATTGAAGGAGCTGGAGTGAGTGAGGAGTTTAAACTTCCAAGACCAAAACGACAAAGGGCCTCTAAGAGTGGCCCGGGTCTGTTATGGCTTGTGCAGCTTGTGGAAGGTTCACTTGGGTAAACCAGCGGGATTGTACGCACACAAGGTTAAGCCAAACCAAGGAGGACGGCGTTAGTTGGACGGGAGGTATGATATCTGGTCCAATAGAGGCAACGAAAATGAGACTGGCACGAAAAGGTTGGTTTTGGACTACTACCGCTATTTTGGTGGGCGCAGCAGTCTGCCTGGCTCCCAGTAAAGTCGAGGCCGATTGGACCGACGAATATCAGGAAGATTTCAGCACTAACAGCGCCGAAAGAGACAGCTTCCTTCACTCGGTTTTCTGGCCCCAAGGGGCCTTTCCTCCGCCGCAGACGTATCTGTACTATCTTGATACGGGACCGCAGCGCGAATTAGGGTTCGGAGATTACAACGGCGACCCAGCCCTTCTTGGTTATTGCTTCCCTGTCAGCTCAGCTCAGCCGCAGAGGGCTGTTAGTGGATACCTGCAGATTGATGTGCGGTTCCCGTACAGCACCGACATGGTGTCGGGCTCTTTAGAATACTCACTCTCATCCGACGGGGTCATTTGGTCATCGGCATATCAACTTGGGCCGGGAAGTCATAACATCCCGATTGAATCGGTCTGCGGAACTTGTTACGTTAAATTCCGGGGAATTGAGGTTCTGATTGATAATATCGATGTGCGTTTGAAGTCATCCCCTGCTACGATTGAAGTACCGCGTGACTTTGCCACGATCCAGGAAGCGATCGATTCTGCTGCTTATGGTGACATTGTGGAAGTTTCTTCAGGTACCTACACGGGCGATGGCAACTGGGATATCGACTTCCGGGGCAAGGCAATCACTGTGCGCAGCACGGCTGGGCCGGAGCAGACGATTATCGACTGTACGGGCCACGAGGGCCACAGAGGCTTTTACTTCCACCGGGGAGAAGGAACAGACTCTGTTCTGCGCGGGTTCACGATCATCGGAGCTCTTGTGTCGGGCTCCGAGATTCCACCGGACCATGCGAGTTGGAGCTCAAGTCCGACACATCCGGTCGGTGGCGGTATATACTGCGAGTTTAGCAGCCCAAGCATTATTGACTGTGTGATAAAACAGTGTGCAACGGAGCTGGGAGGAGGGATCGGGTCAGTAGGCGGTGCACCGGCAATCATTGATTGCACAATCGAACAGTGCCATGCCGGAGGTCTCGGACCAGCCGAATCCGGTGGATATGGGGCTGGCATCGGCTTGATCAGAGGCTCCGACGCCAGGATTGTCAATTGCACTATCAACAGGAACGTTGGTTATTATAACAGTCACGGGGCAGGTGTATATTGTTGGCAAAGCGGAGCTTTGTTAGCGAATTGCGATATTTCCTTTAATAATGCACAGGGGAATATCGAGGGCGGCGGTATCTACTTCGGAGGGTCTTCTACGAACGTCGTATTGGAACGATGTATCATCTCGAACAACACCGCAGAGGCCGGCGGCGGCATCTTCGCGAGCTCCCTTGCCTATGCACACGTGACAAACTGCACCATTGCTGACAACAAGCTGTCGGATCCTCAGATGTCACTTGGGGGAGGGATTCACTCGGTTGGCAGCGACATTGTCATCAGGAACAGTATTGTGTGGTTTAATGATGGCACAGCCGTCTTGCTCCATGAACCGGCCTCGAACAATCCCGTGCTCTATTCAAATATCGAGGGATATTATCCAGGACAAGGCAACATCGATACAGACCCTCTGTTCGCATCGGCTGCAGGAAAGGACTATCACCTTCGGTCAGTCTTAGGCCGCTATTACTATGGTCAATGGGTCACAGACCAAGATAATAGCCCTTGTATAGATGCCGGTGACCCCCAGGATCCGGTTGGCTCAGAACCATTTCCGAATAAAAAGTGTATCAACATGGGAGCGTATGGCGGGACCGGCGAGGCAAGCAAAAGTATAGGTCCTCTTATCTTTCACGTTGATGGTTCTAAAGGAAGCAAATTTAACACAGGTCTGAGCAGGAGCGACGCATTCGCAACCATCCAGGACGCTGTGCATGAGGCCATTGATGACGATATTGTCATGGTCTGGCCGGGGATCTATCAGGAAGAAGTAACCTTCGATCGTAAGAGAATAACCCTCCAGAGCGCAGACGATGCAGCGGTGGTTATGGCGCCAGTTGATGGTATCGCATTTTCTTTCTATGGCGCTGAGAGTTCAAATAGCGTCTTGCGCAACTTCATCATTACTAATTGTGGAGAATCTGCTATCTTTTGCTATAGTGCATCGCCCGAACTTATTAATTTGACTATAGCTGATAACTATTTTGGCATTACTGCTTATGAAGGGGCTAGTCCAATCATAACAAACTGTATCTTATGGAACAACGCAACTGGCGACTTATTTGGCGACCTATTTCAACCCCGTGCTTACTACAGTTGTCTTGGAGAATTGAAGCCAGGCGATCAAGACCTCGGCAATATAAGCAAAGATCCCATCTTCGCTGATTTTGACAATGGCGATTATCATTTGCAATCTGAATACGGCAGATATTTGTCGGAGAATGGTGTTTGGGTGACGGACTCGCAAACAAGTCCTTGTATCGACAGTGGTGATCCCAGCATGCACACCGGACGTGAGCAGAAGCCTCACGGAGGTAGAGTGAACATGGGTGCTTATGGTGGAACGCCGTATTCAAGCAAGAGCGGCCCGTCATGGTGATTGTCAATCGTGAAGATGTTCAGTTCCTTAAGTCTTTTTGAATAAAGGGATTAGCGTTGCAAGGAGAGCAGCGACCAAGCAATAACAAGTGGGCAGGCTTTCATAATCAGCAGGAACCTGTTCACAAACCTGCAACATATCGAATCCTGACCGTAAAAATTTTTTATGCACCCGGTAAAAAAAAATTATTTTCAGGCTTGACATGGGATTGAACGACAAGTATAATGAGTAAAATTTGCTCGATGCGCTGGGATTGTGCATATAGAATGGTCTGAGCACGGTAGGAGGATAGAAAAATCCGCGTCCAATACAGACACATGCAGGTAGGCAATATACCCAAGCGGGGGTTTTCGCTGGTCGAGTTGCTTGTAGTTATTTCTATCATCTCTCTAATGATGGGTATTACGCTGCCGGTATTCAGTCGGGTGCGACATCAGGCCCGGACGATGCTGAGCATGAGCAACATGAGGCAGATCACGTCCGCAATGAACCTCTATGCATCAGACCACAACGAAAGATACCCCGAATCGGTTGCCACTATAGGATTTGGTAATACCTGGAACTGGACAGACTCAACCAGGTTAACCGGTAACAGACGCCGTAGCCCACAACTTTACCGAGCTATGAGCGAATATTTGCGGAGATACATAACCGATGCGAGCACTATGTATTGCCCAAATGTGCCGCATAAATACGAATATTTGCAGAAGGCGTGGGATGCCGGCGACAATTGGGACAATCCCAATACCTCTTTCCCATCTGACCCAGTTGGTGGTACATATTGTTTCTATTGGAACTACAGAGGATTTATTGGCGGACGCAGGGTCGTTTTCAGAGGACCGCAAGGTCCGGCAAGTAGTAGAAGATACAGCAAGTTGCTTGTAAGCGACTATTTTGGCTATGACCACTGGAGAAATCCCGGCTCGTACAGTAGCTGTGAACCATTTGATGGAGCTGGTATTACTCCCGAAACATGGCTCCTTTCAGCCTATTGGTCCCGCAAGAGCGATGCTGACGATCCTCCTGAAATCAAGCTGCGGGCAGGATACACCGATGGACACATTGAGAGCTATTCGGCCTCGGAAGTCGTACCTATGAAGGTTTCCATTACTGCCGATGGTACTGTCCCATACCCTGATGGTGTGGGGCCAGGCATATTTTTCCTGCCGAGGAATGCACTCCACTAAGCCAGGCTCTTGAGGGGAGTCGTTGCTCTATGTGTTTTCCTACAGTCTTTGGGCAAGACCCATCCGGATATAATCCAACAAAGCCGGCACAACTTGGAAAAGCCTGTATTTGAATTGTTTGTTGACTTTTATCTTTCTAAATTCCTATTGAGCTACTTTTTTCTCCGGCAAAATCCTGCCCTTCGCCGCCTATTATCACTTTATTAACTGTGAATGAAACCGAGCTGCCGCTTCCTAACCACTCTGTCACGAAGCTGACTCTGCCGTTTCCATCGGTTGTGCCGGAAACGGTGCCGCTAAAACCTCCGCTCCAGGTTCCCTGTATGGTTGCTCCGTCGATAGGTTGTCCAGAGGGATTACCCTTTGTAACCGTGACCACTGCTGTTACTGTGTACCAGG
>Ga0307430_1002976_pt1 | contig 10870 bp, 4 predicted proteins | sample SalMarWE160130MG_FD_202159 | JGI IMG/M metagenome (GOLD analysis project Ga0307430, IMG submission 202159) | Salt marsh sediment microbial communities from the Plum Island Ecosystem LTER, Massachusetts, United States - WE1603-130 | ecosystem: Environmental > Aquatic > Marine > Intertidal zone >... | reverse complement strand
GGAAGGCGGGGGAAGCAGTTGGATTAAACATGATCATATCCAGGACCTCGCTTTTATGATACACGGAAAATCTCCCGACATTTTAGCGGATAGGGAGACAGGATATCATGGAATGCTTGAGAGTAAAAATTATCAAAGAGCTTTTCCTATTATTGTTCCTGTCAATCAAATAAAATTGAGTTTATTGGAAATTATCGGAGATAAAGTTGGAAGCCCCGCCGCTATTTCTACCGCTGCTATACACGCAGACGATGACGGGAAACCCGGGGCAAAGATATATGACATCCCTACTTTCACAGAACTTAATGACCCTGAATGGGAAGAGGAAGGCTTTCCGGGGGATATCTTTACTTTTCAGGCTACGTTCGATGCCGGGAAAACATTAGCAACAGGGAATTATTGGATAGTTCTTCCGGAGATCGGAACGGGGACAAATGATTATTATAAATGGATCCAGGCAACCAATCAGGGCGGCAGTATGCGTTCCGATGATGGAGGGAGTACATGGGAAGCTGACGGTTCCCCTTATGTTCTTTGGTTTAAACTCTGGGCAACCGTTTCTTCCGAGACTTTTGCTTCTTCCGGCAATTGGATTACTCAGAAAGTCTCTATTGGAGCGAATGATGATTTCGGTAAAGTATTTTGGAGTAGAATGGTTCCGGAAGGCGCGACAGCGAAGTTATATATCGATGAAGATGAGACCGGAAGCTGGACGGAAATAACTTCTCAAATGCCCTATACCGTAACAGCTGATGTCACTACGGCACAATTTAAAGTGGAACTGGCAATAGGGACAGCGAATTTTACTCCAATTGTGGATAGTATACTGCTAACGTACACGAAGGAAAATGATGAGGGAGATATTCTACGAGCCGGGAATGTGAACGGAGAATTCTTTCTATCCCGGATTGACGATGACGGCGATGGAAGTGAAGAATTTACTCTGGTTTTGAGTAAAACGGATACAATCCATACTCTTTCTGAACCGTTTTATGATTATCTTTCAGTCGCCGAAAAGACTACTTTAGGAATCGGAAAGAATACAAATGATGATCTTAATATTTACAAATTGGATGAGGGAAATAAATGGTACAAAAATGATACCGGGAACGAAAAAGATATCGATACAGAAATAGAAACAGGGAAAATGTTGTATGATAGTATGCTTAAATTGTATCGAAAAATGTTTTTACACGTGAAGGCGAAATCCGATCTCTCTTTTTATCTGGATATTATTGTTGGTGGGGGGGAACGAGAACTAAACGATGAGATAATTGAAGTTTATTCTGATCATATTTCTATGGAGACAACTTCTTCCGCTAAACCTGTTCCTTTTAGTTTGCCGGATAGAATGCAGGGGAATTGGATAAAGATAAAAATTGTTGGGGAAGATGCTGACTGGAGTTTGCACGGGTTTGAGATATATCCATATGGTAAGACGGGGAGAATACTTGCTTCTTTCTCCAATCTTGGCACGGTCAAGATAAAAGAAGTTGATACTTTTACTATGGCTGCAGTAAGTACGCTTGCTTTTGATGGGAATAATTTATTTACAGTTCCTTTAAACAGCGGAAGTGGAGTAAATAATGTAAGAAAATATTATATAGATCCTGTCACAGGGAAGGGAACTTTACTGAAAACAATATCTTGTCCAACGGAGCTAACTGACAACTATGATATAAAAGCTACAAATGATTATGTTTATATTTCTACTGGTATAGGTTTATGGATATTCGACCATAATCTTACTCTTGTAGGGAAAGACCAAAACATAGCCGCTTATGCCAGCAAATCACAACTCGTTATTTCTGATAACGAACAATATGGGTGGTTTTCCGCTAATAGCGTGAGTGAGAAAAAGATTTATTATATTGATTTATCGGATAAGGCTAACCCTTCACATAGTGTTGCCGCTTCCGGTAAAGAATTTTTTCCTATAGCCCATTATGAGAATTATTTATTTGTAGGATACGAGGAAAGCGGGCATAGTTACTTATGCTCGTATGATGCTTCTGTTCCTACTTCTTTAAATTTATTAGATACAATAGAAGTAGGGTATGAAGCCTGCTGGAGGGCTATCATAATAAACAAGATCGCAAAAAGATTATATTATTTAAATGATGGTACTGATTCTCCTCAAATTATTGATATTTCGGATGTTGAGAATCTTTCTATTTTAGCAACCGGGAATAGCTCTATGAATGGGGCGCTTTTCACGGCAAAAGGCAAACATTTATTTGTGATAAAAGATATAGGTGGAGGGGATTGCGAAATTAGAATTATAGATACAGAGAACTATAGTTCTTTAAAATTAGAAAGTACTTATTCTAATCCAACTTATTTCGACACAGGAAAAACTACTGGAATAGCTTACAATGGAGATAGTTTATTCGCGATTGGGGAATATGATACCCCTTTAGTGCATATTTGGAAAATATATGGATAGGAGGGCAAAATGAATCCTTTAACTTTAATGACAGTAGCAACAGTTGGAACAAATTTGATTTCGGGAGCGTACGATTTTTTCAATAAACCGAAACTCCAAACTCCCGCTTGGGGACAAGCTGCTGCAATGTACTCTAAATTCATGCGGGAGGAGACGGGAGAAGCCGAAGAAGAGGCTATATCAAGGGCAAGATTGGAAGCGGAAAGGTCCGGCGTAGGCTCCGGAGCTGCGTATCTGGAAACCGTGAGAGGGATAGAAGAACAGAGAAATAAAATTCTTAGCCGGGAAATTTCCCGTTTCGATATTCAGCTGGAGATGGAGAAAATGAAATGGGGAGAGCAGGCTTCTATGGTTCAATATCAGCAGGATGTTGGGTTAAAAGAACGTACAATGCAACGAATGGAGAACATCGGCGGAGCGATAGCAAGCCAAGCTGGGGATCGATATGGAGAAGAACAGTCTCAGAAATATAGGGATTGGTTCGGGGAAATGGCAAAAACTACTGGAGGAATTGGCAATCTAAATAAAGAATTGGAATTGACTATGGAATATATAAGAGAAATGGGAGGGGTTACTGGTAAAAGTTATAAAGAATGGAAGGACGAGTATATGGCAAAACAATTAGGGAATATAGATGCGAATCAAAATAATGCTACAACTTCCTTTCTTCCCTAGGAGGTGATGAAAGATGGCTTATAAACCAGGAGAAAGTTTTATGGGTACGTTAGAATCCCTTTCTACAATAAAAAGTAGAGAAAAGGCTCAGGCATTTAGTGAGGCAATGGGAGCTTCGCAGGAAAAAAGGGCGTGGGAATCATTGCAGATGTCGGGAGAGATGTTTAAGGGAACAGAAAGACGTCTCGAATCCAATGCTATTATCAACGCAATGCTCGGATTATATGGAATAGAAAAACAAGATGATTGGGAGAGATTAAAGGCTTCTCAGAGAGCTGAGATGATGAATATGCTCCCGTGGTTGCAATTTAATGCGCAATTAAATACTTCTATGAATGAAGCTAATTTTAAAGGGTTGAAGGAAGAATTTGGAAGCCCAAAAGGTGCGGCTCTGATAGAATCAGCGAAACAATTTATTTCTACCGAACCGCCCAATAAGATATATCCGAATGGGACTACCGCTGCCGATAGCAGTTTAGCACTAATAAAGAAATTAAATAGCTTCCCGCAATCTCCTGACGGTAAAAAGAATGAATCCGTTCTGGTTAATTACAGGGGGAATTATAGTTTTGTAAATCGAGAAATCAGGGCTACCACTAATATTACAGCTACGACAACTGAAGGGCAAGAGATGATAAATGATGTGATACAGAATAAACTCAAGGCTGGATTAAGTGCGAGAAAAATGGGAATGGAATGGGAACAGGGGGAATATCCTAATAGTGTCAGCATCGACGCGGAAGGAGGAGTCCCTTCTATTTTAGTTTTACAGGAATCATTACAGCATATATTAGCCAGTCTTAAATCTTCCGGTGAATACGGTGAAGTAGTCGATGAAAACGGTAGAGTGTATTTAACCGGGAATGAGGTACAGGACGCTGCTACTGTCGCGGAAAGTTGGCTTGGGGCAAAAGGGGATAAGAATAATCTAATAACTCAGACTGTACAGCAGATATTGGCTAAAAAGGGGATACAGCTTGATGATATCCCTGTTTTCACCCCTTCTCAACATGAAGCCGTAAGCCTTCTGTCTAATTATAGAGACCAGCAATATAATCTATATAATCGTATGCCTCCGCAAGATAGAGCGAATAAATACGGAATAGCCGGATATCTTCAGGGACAAACGGAATCGGCTCAAAATCTGTATAATTATATTGAACAGGAACAAGAAGCGGAAAGTAAAAAACAAAATATTCCGAGAGGGAAACCACCGCTTCCTAAAAAGCTTCCGAAACAAGGTTCCGTAGAATATGAAGAAACAAAGGAAGGAGTTGCGAAAGAATCGAAACCGGCAATCCAAAGAATATTCAGTAATACGGCCGTCAGGGGTTTATTGGGGAGTAAGGTGGATGATGAGATCATAGATTTAGTCTCTTTAGATCTTTCCGAAATATATTTACAAAACGCGAAAGGGAATAAAAATGCAGCGCATACAAAAGCCGTTGAATTACTAAATTACATTAACGGAGAAGTTGAAACGGATGACGAATACGCAACTTATCCCGGATCGATAGCCCCTTCAGAGGCTAAAAATCTCTTCAAACTTTTAATCTTACCGGAAAAAAACTCAAAGGGAGAAGATACCGGAGGATTCGGTATCTTCTTTAGTTCAGGCGAAAGAAAAAACTGGACGCCATTTTTAGGTAATCCATGATATTCTCTCCCGATACAAAGCCTAATCCTTTACAATCTTCTATCGATCCGAACGATCCGGATCTATCTCTTATCGCCAAACTCGAAGTCGCTCATGTCGATAAAACAAAAGTCGCTAAATTGGATGATGATTTTCTCTCGGCTGAATGGGAATTCGAGTCCGAGGCTAAAGAAATTTCTCATTCTTTTAGGAAAACGATGGGACAAATCGGGGTAAAAACAATTGACATTATGGTTAATCGCCCAGCTGAAACAATCACGAAAGGGTATAATTGGGCTACCGGTTCCGAGATAGAAGAAAGAACAGCTAAACTCGAAAAAGAAACAAATAAAGAGCTTTATGGCTTATTGTTAGGAGCTTTACAGAAACAAGGATATTCTAATACCGAGGCATCGACCCAGGCAAAAATCCTTTTAGAAGGGCACAAAGAGAAAAGAGAAAAAGAAATAGAGGAAAGAACAAAGACCGTTGGATCGCCTATAGGAGGAGTTGCTCCTTGGGCTTTAGCGAAAGACATAATGAAGAAGAAGATGGGGAATAAGAGATATAAAGAGTTAATGGATAAGATAGCTATCGATGTCAATGTCGGAGACGAACATGGTGGGAATCCCTTATTAGGGTTCGCGATAGGTTTGACAAAAAGCTATTTTCTTTCCGATGAACTTATTGATTGGAAAGGGTCGGGAGCTGGGAAGTTAGAACAGGGTACCCCTCATCTCATAGGGCAAATAGTGGGAATGGGATTAATGATAATGGCTACAAGAAAAGCATTATCGAAAATTCCCGCTTATCAGAAATTGCTTATACCGAAAGCAGGAGTAAAAGAAATAACCCCATCGGGGCAAGTGAATCTCGCTAAAGTTTTTAGAGCGACAGAAAAAATACGAAACGCTCCCAAATGGTATCATGGAAACGGTATTCTTTATAAAGGGTTAGAGTATCTCAAAGCAGAAAATAAATTGAAAATCCAACGTGTATCGGATATGGCTTATAAAATGGGGACTATGTTAGTTCACGCTACCGATGGTGCAATCGTATACGGAAGTTCTGATTTAATCAACAGGTTGGGCAGTAAGTCTATTACAGGGGAAGATTGGACGAAACAGGATACCGAAGAATTTTTAAGGAAAATGGGATTGGGAGCGGGAATGAACGTGATAGGCGGGCATTACGGCATGAAAGCTTGGCCGGTTTTAGGGAAAATAGCAGCTGAAGAAATATCCCAAATAGGATTAGGTTTTGTTTTTAGTCTATCCGAAATAGTGAAAGAAAACGGAGAAATCACAAAAGAAGATTTAAGCGGGGCTATGCTGTATGAATTGTTAGAAGAAATACCAGAATTAGGATTGACTTTTCTTATGCCTTTATTAGGAGGGACTTCTCCTCTTGGGATGAGTAGAAAAGCTTCCGAAATGTCCGCTCAACGAAATCTTACCGATTCTTTTAGGCAATTACTTAGAATAAATATGCCGGAGGTCAAGAACGATGTAGACCTTTTGAATAAAGCAGAATCCCTGACCAGAGGGACATTCGCGGATTTAGAAAAACAGACCAAGGAAAAATACAACAGAGCTCCGACTATGAGAGAAACTCTCAATATGGCAAAGGACGTTAGACGGCAAATACAAAATCAAATTTCAAGTAAACCCATGCGGGAAATATATCATTTCAAAAAAGATTTACACACAATGTTAAGAGATAATCCTGAGCAATTAAGTATTCTCAGACAATTAGAGTCATTACATCATGGATTAGCAAAATTGGATAGAGAAGATATTGAAGTCGATGTAATGTGCGGAGCAATAGAAGGGGCAGAAGCAACCAAGATTACCTCTTCAGGTAAGAGGAAACACGTTAAAATAGCTCTCAGTGAGCCTTTAAGCGGAGATATGGACTTTGTAGTGGGTAAAATATGGGATGTCACTCAGAGGGCTCAAAAATACGAGAAAGGGACAGGAAAGAAGCTTTTTCCAAAAGAGTCTTTGAGTAAGAAAGTCAAAGAAAATTTAAAAAAGTATAAGGTTCCGATAAGAACTTCGGACGGACGGCTTGAAGCCTCAAGAGGGAGGCAGATGCCGAAGATAAACTATGAGGCTATTGAAGCTGAACATTTAAGCAGGAATGAGATAGTAGAAAAAGAAACTCAACTTCGGAAAAAGAAAATTATTGAAGCAGCGAAAAAAGCAGGCATGTCCCCAAAAGATATTGAAGATATTGTAATCACACCAGAAACAACTGAAGAAAAAATAGATATTTATCTCGCCTCCAAATTAAAAATGTCGGAAGCTAAATATAAAAAATGGAAAGCCGAAAGTCTCGATTTTATTGAAGGCAAAGTTGAAGGGAAATTAACAGACCCGGAATTCAAATCATTTATATCTAATTGGACTCGAAAGATTTATGGGGCACCGATAAAATATGAGGATTTCACGACTCTTCATTTGGAACAATTACAGATGGACATGGAAGTTTTCGACAGAATGGGAGATATGTGGTCTTATATTGAAAAGATGGGATATATCAATCCGAATAATGATTTTGAGATTGACAAAATAAACAGTAATATTTTGCACAAGATAAAAGGATTGCCTGACCACGCATCCGAATTTGGCTGGAGTGATGAACTTGCCACAGCAAAAGCAAGAAGTCCCGAATGGACTCAAGACAAAATGAACCAGGACGACGATCAGCGTATGATTCTTTCCGCTTTAGGCAAATATAGATTATTCAGACATTTTAATATAGAAGACAAAATAATAAATCTAGTAATGATGCATTTAGGATCCACTGACGACCCGAATGATTTTCCTATAAAAGATTTACAAACCGAAATATTTAAAGAAACAAAGAAATTAGTCCCGATGGATATTTTGAAACCCGTTATGGAAGAATACAGAGCTTTTTGGGTTAGTGATAAAAATTCTCCTTACTTTAAGGGGAAAGGTAGGGGGCATACATGGAACACTAACGGAATGGCGGATGAAGCCGGTCTTCCCGCAGGAATAACTTTAAAGCAGTACGCTTCCGTAATACATGAAATTGCCGCGGGGAAAGATCCATTGAAAGTAGCGGAAGCTATTAGAAACCCGCATGAATTGATAAGAAAGAGTGGCAATAAAGGGATTCCGAGAAAAGTATGGGAAGAGAAAGGTTATAAATTAGGTAAAGAACAGATAAATGTATATCAGACCAGAATGTTGAACAAAAAACATTACGCGGATATAGTAGAATCCATAGAAAATAAAATGCTGCAAAATAAAGCCCCGGAATCCGCGAGAATTATCGCCAGGGATTTTTGCTTGGGGCTAAAAGGAGTCCCTGTCGATATATCTATACGTAACGCAATCTCTAACGGTTTAAATAAAATGCCGATGGTGAATCTTACTTCTGATGATGTCCCCAGGTTAGTTAATATCGGACTGAATTTTATTTACGCGGGCGGATTAGGATTGAGACCTGCTTCCGTACTCAAGAATGTTTTCCAGGGACCAATGAATAACCCTCCGGGAATGGGTAGTCATTATTGGATGGTAGGGTTATGGAGAACGTGGACATCTCAGGAATATAGAGATATAGCGCATGAAAAAGGAATTTTCAGAACGTATGCTATGCCGGGACTTTATGACGCGTATTCTTCCGGGCTTTCTAAGGTTTTAGGTAAAACTTTAGCCGGTTTCGTCTGGGTGGATCACTATTGCAATAGAGTCCCTATTTATCTCGGAGCAAGAGCCCAAATGGAACATTACATTAATGTCCGAGGCGCGGCTGATGGCTTGAGAAGAATAGCAAGCAGGCAACCACAAGGGATTCGCCCTGAATTCGAGAGGGCGGGAGAGACTTTGGAAGGATATGATAAATTGATGCAAAGCCTAAAACCCGATGACGCCATGTATAAAAAAGCACAAGACAGAAGATATGAATTGGATTTAAAATTAAGGAAATCAGAATTTAAGAACGAAACGATTAAAAATAAAATGGAGACAGAATTAGGTCTTTTAGAGATGGAAACACAGGCGATGGAATCCAGAAACGAAGATTATGTTATGGCTCGGGATAGATATAATTTAGAATTTGATAAAATAGCTCATCTTTACGGTTTTTTGCAACAAGCTAATTCTAACTGGGAATATGGCAGGTTCGGTCGCCCTTATTTTTTACAAGGTATTGGCGGAAGAACAGGTTTTACTTTTATGAGTTGGGGAGCATGGTATTACGGGACTTATCTTCCCTCTCTTTTGAAACATGATAAAGCTGGATTCGCACAGCATATAGCAAAAGGAATAATGATCAATTATTTTATGGCGAAATATTTTGGAATGAATATGAAGCCCTGGCTACTTACGGGACCTTTACCAACCAAGCCTTATGGTCCAATACCGCAAGTTATTTTCAAAGCCGCTGAAGTGGTTCAAGCATGGAATTACGGAAATGAGGGAATGAGAATAAGAGCAATGAATGATTTAAAAAAGAATCTTAGAATATTCGTACCGGGAGGTTACGCTCTTTATGATTGGGTAAATTTAATCCGAGAATTCCAAAAAGATTTTCCCTGTTTCGATAGCAAAAGAGGCTTATTACAGTATGAACCGAATAAGAAAAAAGCTCTTTCTGATTTCTTCGGAGTTTCTGATTATTATAATCAAACGAATAAAGCGGCTGATCTGTTGAGATCGGCTTCTATCGAGGAACAGGAGAAGGGAAGGAAGATAGCAGCGAAATGGGGTATGGTTCCTTACTCTAAAAGTAAAAAGAAAAGGGGAGTAAAGAGTGTAGGTGGAGTTGATGGAGTTAAAGGGATTAAAGGATTCTAATGTCCGAAAACGCATTTATAATTAATAGAGAGACTAAAACATTTGATAAACCAAAAGGATGCGAGGAATATTCTTTCCCGGAGAAATTCGCTACTGAAATTTTGCAAAAGGCTGATATAAATATATTTAAGTCGATTATAAATGGGATAATAGAGGAAGAAGAGGAAGAAGAGGAAGAAGAGGTTACTTCTGTCGCGGTTCAAAGATTGGGAACTACATTCGAAATAACACAACGTCCGGAAACCGTATCTTTTCTTTCTTTAGGCTTTCCCCCAAGTATTTCCCATCATTGCGCCCCTTCTGTGATCCAATGGTGTGATAGAATAATTTCCTTGCAATCTTATGATGAGAACGGGATTACTCTATATCCCTCTCTGTTGGGAGCTGATGATTTTCCAATGAAAGTAGGGATTGAAGTCGCTGGGTATTTCCCATCCATACCTGCCGTAATTTATGACCCTTTTGTCTATCCTGATTTGAGAGCAGATAGAGGGGTTTTCGTTATTTATTACGATGAAAATGGTTTTACTCTACAAGCCTATCAGACTGAAATAGACGAATTCCCCATTACAGTCGGGGTTTTTATCAGAGGGAAAGCAAATGGGTCAGATACAGAAAGACAAGAATGGTATGTTGAAGTTACAATGGCTTCAAAAGTTCAATCTTTCAATTATGAAGATATTAATTTCGGGAGCATAGATGACTATACTTATGATGTTCCAATCACTCTTGAAGAACCATCTCAAACTTTTTCCTGGCACCAACTTAAAGATTTAAAGGGAAATACGTTACCAACATATCTTGACAACCCCAGGATATCTCATTTTGGATTCAAGAATGAATGCGGGGGGTATATATATGAATGTACCGGAGAATCTGTTACGATAAAGAGAATGCATTGGTGGGTAGATGACTTACCGGTTAAATTTAATTTACAAGTACGTGGAGGTGTTAATGCTTAAAAGAGTTATTGCTTTTATTTTTTTATTTATCTATACAACTGTCTATGCTGCAACGATATATCCTGGAGGAGCAGTCGCACTAAGGGATACCTCAGAACACGGGTTCTATATTATTGATACGATTCCAGTTCCAGATGACACTATTGGGTTTATGTCCTATGATGGTATCTGGCATAAATATGGTAATTTTGATTCTCTTGATGTAGATGTTTTTGATACTCTTGGAGCTTATCTTGATACAAATACCAACATAAGAGACAGCGTCCACGCATATCAAGAGGCAACCGATTCCCTCGCAACCCCGAAAGTGAAAGCGGAT
>Ga0307430_1002969_pt1 | contig 10887 bp, 7 predicted proteins | sample SalMarWE160130MG_FD_202159 | JGI IMG/M metagenome (GOLD analysis project Ga0307430, IMG submission 202159) | Salt marsh sediment microbial communities from the Plum Island Ecosystem LTER, Massachusetts, United States - WE1603-130 | ecosystem: Environmental > Aquatic > Marine > Intertidal zone >... | reverse complement strand
CTTTTTATTTACAACTTGTAAAGAAAATTCCCTTTGAAATAAACAAAGCAAGTGATAAAAAGGTGGTAGACTTTTATTTGTCATACAACCGTTAGTAAGTCTTACCCTCTCATCAATCAGAGTCTGCTGGTGGCAGGAGAGGAGTTTCAGACTTTCGGTTACAAGAGAAGGTTTCTCTATCTTGATAAATACCTTCTCTCTTGGGCTATTTATATGCTCTTTTAATTTCAACATCTTAGAGAGCATCAGAGCATCTCTCTGGTCATCTCGCCATTCACCGGCAAAGGCCTCTCTAAACCTTTTTAATTTGAAGTTATCGACATTGTAGAGGGTAAATCCTTGATCAAGTAGGATCTTATCAAGTGGAGCACTATAGCCGTTCTTTCCCTCTAGGGCGAAGGAAATTACCCCCTTTTCTTTTTTCTCTATCTGCTTAAATAGCTTTATACTTTCAGCAAATTCACTAAGTTGATGAGCTACCTTCTGGTTGAACAGGATATGGTCTTCCTCATCTAAGATTATTATGTGATGGGATTCACTCCCCACATCAATTCCTCCGGATAGTCTTTTCATCTTTCTTTCCTCCTTATGGGTTTATGGCCTTGCCTCTATCTGTTATCCCGTCTATAATAGCCACTTTTTATAGGCATCTTCCCATTAGACTAGACAAGAGGCAGAGGAACATCCGGCAGTTCAAGTCGAGTCACAAAGAACTAGTCTTTTGACAGACCCCGGAAGCCACAAATGCTCCTCTGGCCATATAGTTTATTCTTGCATAAAGAAAGTTATTTGACTATCCTTACCTTTCAGATTATTCTATAGTTACAGAATGTTTTTTTAATTATAGACCCTAAAATACTGTTTGCTAAAATACTGTTCTAAAATACTGTTTGATAGGAGGAATTCATAAATGAAAGATTGGATTTCTGGATTTTTGGTGGCTACAACTCTAGCAATCATTGGATACTTTCTAACTTGGCTACAAAGAAAGGTGAGCAACAGAGACGAACAAAGGCAAACAGTTGCTGCATTGAGGTTTGAGTTGGAATCCAATCTTGGTTGGATTGAAGACATCTTCGAAACGCACAACTACCTTCGGGATGAAGCGTGGATAATTATGAAGAACAAAGGATACATTTCATATTTACGCAAGCCTATACCTATGAAAGTTATCGGAGTCTATGACCAACTGTACAGACTGAATGAGCGTATTCGCATATTGAAAGAAACACAGCAAGAGGTAAATGGAAGCTTTGACAATATTGAGGCTGAAGATCACAAGACACAACTCAGAGAGAGTATCAAAGAACTTATAGCATTGTTTGATGTCAATTTTCCGAAAATTGGAAAGAACTTCCGGGAAGCATAACGTTGTGCTCTGCTCCGCAACTTTGCATACACCAAAAACGTTATATGCAATTGACATAATAGAAGAGACTTGAAGAGACTTGGGGTCAGGCTTCACAAGTTCATGAAGAGACTTGGGGTCAGGCTTCACAAGTTCACAAAATAATGATATACTGAAAAAAATGAAGACAGGTGATAAGCATGGCCAGAAAACCGAGAATTCACTACGAGGGTGCACTTTATCATGTTTTGGTTCGGGGCAACAATCGTTCCTATATTTTTAGGAGCAAGGACAATGATAAAACAGGGGGGCGGTTCTTTGTTTAAAAATCCCCTATTACCCTTAGCAAGATAAATATTTATTGGGATGATTTTTATGCCTGGGTAAACAAGAAGGATAAGTAATAGTTAAATAAAGAAAAATATAAGGGTATACACCAGAAAAAATATTTATAGATGATGATTATTGAAAATTTATTGATATTCTTGATAGATCCGTGTACGTTCACAAATACAAACTGGGATTTTTAAATATTTAAAAGAACTCGATGGCATTTCGTTGCGGTCTCTTGATATGATTATTTACATTTTTGCCCACCTCTTTGCCTCGTTGGTACCTCTTGATCTATCATGTCATACATGATCTTTATGGTCAACTTCTTGGATTTGGCAGTACCATATCCTGAATGGGGGATGTTCTCCACTACCTTCCGTAGGTCATTGTACGGTGCAGAGACAAACAAGTTGCTGGATGGGATCTTTAGCTTAAACATTTCACGGCTATGCTGGCTAAGAAACGATATGATCGACTTTCCCGTTACATAAGGATAAGCCATGGGCATGCATGCGCTATTGACCGGATAGTATTTTATCGGACCGTGACCGGTAAAAGCGATCAGACCAGTCATCCTGTCAGCCTGTTCCGGATTGCAGCATGTTAGCACAACATGTGGATCTAAATTAGCTTTTTCCAGAGGACTGATTATTACAAACGGTTTTTGTATTCTTTTAGTCCAAGGCCAGAATCCAGGAGGTTTGGGACCTTTTATTATCTGCCATTTCGTAACCTTTTTGGATTCAAAGCCCTTATGATATTCCGTCCACATATCTATCCCCATAGAGAGAGGGAGATTGTCAAGCCCTAAGTAAAATTTCCCACCAATACATAAGAGATTCTCTTTAGACAAATTGATTACTGCATTTTCATGCAGAACCTTTTCTAATGCCTTACAAGCAGATACTTGTATATCCATACTTCCTTCAGGATCTGGATTACTGAAAAAGTAATGGCTATAGGACTCCATTCTAGTCCAAAAGTCTCTTTTAAATCCTTTGCTTGATCTTCGTGATTCATATTTAATACCCCCTGATACGCTTTTGATACATAAACCTCTCTTCATCAATGCCCTAAAATAATCGAATTACTTCGTTTATGCACGACTCCAGGTAAAGTTTCGGAAATTAACTACTAATTTTCCTTGTAGTATATCTTTATAGATTCTTATGCCTATCATAAACTAATTATATTAATTCTACAAATAGTAATTTTATATATAGGGAAGTCAAGGGGGGTGCTTATTATATTGGGAAGGATCCCTTCTTATTTTTATAATATAATGAGCAATTCAAAGTAAATCAAAGAAAATAGAACCTGATTACTCCCAAAAAGAATGGAAGAAAAGGAATAAATGTGATATTGCAAGCCCTGACACCGGTAATAATTCTAAAATGCAAGCAATGGAATAAAATGTTATAATTAAAAAACGCTGGATTTTTATCAATGCTGAAAATATTGGAATCGCTTTAAAAATAGAAATTAATAAAGGATGGAACTTTTGCAGATGAAAATCTTATTGCTTGATGGATCATGCAAAGACCAGGAGTATAACGACCGCCTATTTCAGTTGGTACACCATAACCTGCAAGCATCGGGTCATCACCTGAAGACCTATGATTTAAGTCAGTTGACAATTGCACCTTGTCTGGGTTGTTTTGGTTGTTGGTTTCAGACGCCGGGTGAATGTGTCATTCGTGATGACGGGCGCTTGATGGCCAAAGAATGGATTCAAAGTGATGTCGTTGTCTTTTTTACACCGGTTGTTTTTGGTGGGTATTCCAGTATGCTTAAAAAAGCCCTGGATCGTTTTATTCCCAATATTCTTCCTTTCTTTAGAATTCATCATAACGAAATACATCATCTGCCCAGGTATTCTCACTATCCCGACTTGATTTTTTTGGGTACGCTGACTGAAAAAGATCAATCCTTAGAGCATACTTTTTATCAGTTGGTTGAAAGGAATGTCCTTAATATGTGTCCGGCTTATTTCAGCTCAACTGTGCTCTACAAACATCAGACAGGTGATGAAATAAAGCAGCAATTAGAAAAAGTTTTGAAAGAAGTAAAAATTATATGAAATCTCAAAGCAAAAACAAAGAAGTAACCTTGCTGGTTGGAAGTCCCAGAAAAGAAAGAAGTGCATCTGAGACTCTGGGTCTTTACCTGTGTAAGCATTTAGACCCTGTACAATTTGTCTATCAAAAAATGTACCTGCTGGATGAAGTTTATAAAAAAGATAAAAACAGAGAATGGATTCAGGATATTTTGCAATCAGATCTGATTATTCTTGTCTCTCCGTTATATGTTGATTCATTACCTTCTTTTGTCATTAAAACATTTGAAATCATTCACCAACAAGTAAAAAAAGAAAAGTTTGGAAAAGAAATAAAATTTTTAGCCATCATTAATTCAGGTTTTCCTGAATCTTCCCAGAGCCAAATAGCCCTGGATATTTGCCGGCATTTTACTCAAAAAACAGGTATGGTTTGGTTGGGAGGCTTAGCCCTTGGAAGCGGTATGTTTCTGGGGGGTAAAGATATCGATAAAATGGGATGGTTTGTTAGAAATATCAAAAAATCATTGGATGAAACTGCTGTTGCCTTGAATCAGGGGATGCCGATTCCTGAAACCGCCGTTGCTTTGATGCAAAAGGCTCTTTTTGGCAAAAAATTTTTTCAATGGATGGCAAATTTAGGTTTCAAACAACGGGCGAAAAAAAATGGTTTGAAAAATGAAGTTTATCATCGTCCGTATATAGAAAAAGAATAAAAATGGCAAGAAAGAAAGGGGTCAGCTACTGTATTGAAAGTCAACCCCTAACTCTTCCTGCAAACCATATTTAATTTTTCATCCAATTGCCATTTACCACGGAATTATTGAGCTGGCACAACCGCCCCTTGTTTTTTATTAAAAAATATAGCAAAATATATTATACTACAGTGAGCAGAGTGATTAAAAGAATCGAGGGAGAAGACAAAAAGTGATATTTCAAGACCTAACTGAGAAGGAGGGAGACAAATGAATTTTTTGGTAAAGAAAATTAAGCTATCTCTATTTTTTATCATTCTACTTTTATTATTCTTTTTTCTATTCGATTTATCCGGTATGAGCGAAACCAATCAACCACTTGGTGTGATCAGTTCTCATATGGACTGGATGTATTCTTTGAATCAGGGAGTATCATCTTTGAAATCCGGCTCCTTGAGAGTAGATCAATTGTTCCAACAGGATAATCTTCTAGCCATCAATCTTTCCGGTTTTCAGGATCAACAGGGCAGCGAAACTCATATTGAGAAAATCATGGTCATTGATTTGTTAGCTCGAGAAACGGTCTATGAAGAAATATTTTATGATACCAAAATAATGATTGGCTTGTATGCAAATTATTTGATCTATAGTTATGGAAAAGTAGGAGAAAGTACGGTAAAGATTATCGATTTAACCGGAGAAAAAAGTGAAAGAGAAGTTGAAGGGGATATTTTTCAAATCACTTCCAATGGTTATATCTTCAGTCGTTATCCTGGGAATTTTATTGATATTGAAAAAGCAAAAAATATTTTTTCTCATGAATTCTTGAAAGGTTATTCTGCTCTCCTCACTACTGACGGTTTTTTTATGAAAAAAAAGAATGAAAAGGGGAATTGGGACGGTTATCAATTCTTAAATTATCTGGGAGAAAACATATTTAGCCTGCAGGATTATTACAAAACAATATTACCCCGAAATGATTCCAATTCGACCCTTTTTTTTCCTGTACCTATTTTAAAAGAAAAAGAAAATCAGGAAAATGAACTTCAATTGATTGACGCTGATGGAGAAATGATAAGTTCTTATCCACTTTCTGAATTGGGAATTTTAGGGACAGCTTTTGGTAGAGATAGTCGTCCATATGGTTCATTAAAGATTATCGCCAAAAATGAATTAAATTATTTATTGGATATTGAAGTTTGTGATCAGGAATCCAAACGTAAAGATTATTATGTCTGGCTCGATTCGCAGGGCAACGAAGCCTCAGTACTAGCCGAACATACCAGAGTTATTGCCCGGTTTACGCCGGAAGGCAATTTATTCGTTCTATCCGAAAGTGAATCCGCTAATGGTCATTTTACCTTAAGGTATTATGATAATAATAGAAATCGTCTGTTGGAAAAATATTTACCTCCGAATATCGAATCCTGGCCGGGATTGTATCAAATTGATAGTGAAAATATCTTACTATATGATAACCACAGTACTTTTTTCAAATATAGTTTAATAAATGGACAACTTACCGGCCTATATCCCTTTCCGAGTGATTATAGAGTTCAGTTAGCAACTGTCTTTAATAATCAAACATACATTCTAACCGGACAACTATGGAAAAGTAGGTCAACAGAACTGGAAGGAAATCATCTGGTCAGCTTTTCATTGGAAAATTCAGGGTGGTTTGATCTTGAACTGGTAAAATTATCACCTTTAGCTGATGAACCTTTTTCTGTCTATGAGGATAGCGAAATAGAAGTTAGATTTGGGGCAAGTCAATCTTATTCGCTGCCCGAAGACCAGTTAGAGGTCAGTTTTGAAAAAGGCGAAATTCTCAATCAGGATACCGGGAAACAGGGGCGATGGGATTATCTGTGGCATTCACCCGTATTGGTGCAGGAAGAACAGGAAACGGTGAATATTACTGCAAGTTATGGTCCGATTAGTAAAACCTATCAGGTGAAGGTTAAGGCTCTGAAAAATCCATTGGTTATGACCGGGCAGCTGACCGTTGATTCTCGGAATCAAGGTCAATTGATTTTAGAAGGACAAATCGAAAACACTGCCAATATTGAAATTAAGAACCTTGAATGGCAATGGACATTGGATAATCTCTCTCTTGTTTCTTCTTCATTTCCTGATAGCGTGTACGCTCTAAAAGAGAAGAGCTTTAAAATGCGATTCAATCGATTAGCTATCAATGATAAACAATTAGACCAGATCGATTGGAATGGTTATGATATTCCTCAACATGTCAAATTAATCTGTGATTATCCTGAGGGTCGGGCCGAGAAAATCTTTGAACATTCACTTAATATTAAACCGGAATATTTTATTACTTTGAAGTTATATGATCCATTAAGTCAGATTAATTGGAGCTGGAAGGATTTAAAAGGCCTTGATTTGTCAAATCTCAAAGTATGTGATGAGCTGGGAAAAGATATCACTTTATCCCTTCAGATTGAAAAATTATCCGGGAATTTAATTAAGATAAGTGGGCTGGCTGGTGGAATCGAAGAGAAGCCGGTTAAAATAGGGGCGAATTATAACGGAGAGATTCAATGGTATGAACTTAAATTTCAGAGTGATAAACAGCCGAGATTTCCAAAAATAGCAGTAAATTCATTTCAATTTGATTTAATAGCTTCTTTCCCTTTTCCCCCACCCAATGGAGAGAGTATTCCTCTTCCCAGAAATCCCCATATTGCTAGCGGGTCGACTTATCGTGGGGCCTGCGGTGCCGGACGTCCTGATACCGCTATTTCACTTTCTGATATTCAGATCCGCGTCCCCGATCCGGTTAATAATTCCAATCACTATCTTCTCAATTATTCAAGAGTTGATGAATGTGGAACCCATGCAGGATGTCGTTGGCATGATGCCTGTTTCGATGTATGTGCCAAAAATTATGGTGAAGAAGAATTCTATGAGCCCTGTCATGATATATGTAATATTGCAGTAGTCGACCGATATGGCGATGTTGCAGGGGCTGACTGGATGTTAGGTTATGGTCCCTATGATGGATATCTCATTTATTCTGATCCTCCGACCTGGGAAGGGCCTTTCCCCGGTTCGGTGCACGTTTCCAGGAGTGCTCGTTATCGGATTGATATTGAAACTGGCCGAATGACTGGCACAGGACTTCTTACTGCTGTTTTATTAGGAGCAGGAACAGATGCCAACGTCTATTTAACTTTATATGGCACGGAGGGAGATCAAAGCAGGGAAATCCTTTTAGACAATCCGGGTAAAGATGATTTTGGAACAATCAGTCGAGATACTTTTTATGATATATTGAGGAACTTTGAAGATATCAACCGAATTAGACTTCGTCATGATAATAGCGGACTTGGTCCTGGTTGGTTCGTCCACCAGGTTAGGGTTATCAATCAGGACACCGGTCAACTTTGGCATTTTGTGATTGATCAATGGTTGGCTGAAGATGAGGGAGACGGTTTGATTGATAAGCAATTCCAGGTTTCTTATCATCATGAAGCGGATTATCAAATTGTTGTCTATACCGGTGATGTGGATTGGGAACTCGGTGAAGGTACCGATGCCAATATCTATATCTCCTTAATCGGTGAAAATGAAACCAGTACCGGAGAAATATTTTTAGATTATCCTTATCAGGATAACTTTGAAACAGGAGATTGTGACGTTTTTGATTATATAAGGACCGGGGAAGTAAGTGAGCTTGATTACATTATTTTACGCAATGATGGTTCCGGAATTGTACCGGATTGGTATTGTGAAAAGATTGATATTTATAATAGGACCTCTGGTAAAGAATGGCATATACCCGTAAAGAGTTGGTTAACCGATAATAATACGCCAAAAATATTCTTTCCTTAATAATTAGTGCGACAAAGAACTGTTCCCTGTCATAAAATATTTAAAAATTTAGTAAATTAGTATAACAAAAAATAGGAGGTGTCATATTATTTTAAGAATAAATATAAAAAATATGAGAACAAGAATGATAGTAGTACTGATAATGCTTGTGTTCGGAGTTGTTTTAATGAGCGGATGTGCGCAGGAATCAGAAGAAAAATCTACTACTGAAGTAACAACTACAACTACTTCCATTAAAGTAGAACTTACCGCGAGAGAAGCCTTCCGTATTGCTGAGATAGTGGCAAGAGATTGGGCATCAGATGCAGTCCTTGTTGATTTATCCAATTTTCGGGGATCTTCATTGCCGGACGGACGAGCAGTGAGATGGAAATTGGAATTCAATTCGGTCAGCATGGAAAAAGGGTTGGAAGTACACGTAAGCAGAGGTAAAATACTTCAAAAAAGGGAAGAGAAATATAAGGAACGGGATGTCATTGGCGGAGAATGGATTGATAGGCCGCAGGCCATGGATATTGCCTTTAAGTACTTTGATGAGAGACCAATAAAAAACTATTGGCTAGGGATAGGAAACAATAAAGGGACTATCATTTGGTATGTCAAGTGCGACTACGATGAAGGCGTACCGACCTGGGTTGATATAAATGCATTAACCGGAGAGCTTATTAAAACCCGGGAGGGTTATTAGAACTTTTGAAGCCTAAACCGTATCTTAAAAGAAGGTAAAAGGTTTTGAAATATAACAAAGGATATATTCTTATTGGCAACATGACCAGACCATTAAAGTCGAAAACAGCATGGATCCTTATATTATATTTGAAGATAAATGGGGTCAACAAATCGTGATTGACCGGGAAAAGGCAGAGAATACACATCAGGAAATTCTGGGAACTTATCGGATTCCTTTTGATCATTCGGAAGATTTAAGAAAATAAAAGAAGTTAATCTGATGAAGTTTTCTCAATTTTATTCATCGCTACGGGTAAGGCAAGTCCTGCCAATAATAATAGACCTCCGGTAAATATGAAAACAGCTGGCAGACTAAAGGTTATCATAATAAATGCACCGGAAATAGGACCTAAAACATTACCCAAGTAAGTAGTACTGTTTGCAACGCCAAAAACTTTCCCCCGATGTTCGGAAGGAGTTGAAAGACCGATAATTGTATTGGCAATAGGAATGATTGCTCCATAAAAAAGACCCAAACCAACTCTCAATAAGATTAGCTGAGTAGTATTGGTGACAAAAGCATGAGACAAAAAGAAAAGACCTGTTCCTAAAAGACTGATGGTTAAAAGTAAATTACTCGGTTTTTTTTCAATTAACTTACCTATATTTATTGCAGAAAAAGCACTCATTAAACCGGTTATGGCATACATTAATCCGGTAAAAGTGGAAACGATTTTTGGATTTGATACGATGGTTTCCACAAACAAAGGAAAAATAGGGCTAATAATCTGGACCGAGAGCTGCACTAAAAACAGTATTAAAAACATGATGAATAATTGCCCATTATTAAAAAACAAGGCAATTCTTTTTTTAAATGGAATGATCTGTTTCTTTGTGACTGAAGGTGTAAAATTTTCTTCTACCAAGAAAAAGATTAGCCATCCGGCAATAAAGAGTAAAGCAGCGGTAATTCGAAAAGAATTTCGAAAACCTAAAATATCAGCCGAAATACCCCCTAACAAAGGTCCTAAAAAATTACCTAAAAAAAATCCGGTCTGTAATAATCCCAAACTAAATCCCATCTTTCTTGAAGGTGAACTTGCAGAAACTAAGGCAGTACAAGCAGCAATCGTGCCTGTTAAAACACCCTGTATGATACGTATAATTAATAGTTGATAGACATTCGTTGCCAGGGCCATCATAAATACAGAAATTGCTCCTCCGAATATGGCTCGCTCAATCATGGGTTTTCGTCCCACCCGATCTGCCAGAGAACCCCAGAAGGGAGATACGATAATCATCGACAGCGCCGGAGCTCCCATTAGCCAGCCTGACCAGCGGGCTGCCTGTTCTATATTGCTAATCCCTAATTCTTTTACATAAAAAGGTAGGAAGGGAATTACAAAAGTCATACCGGTAACAACGATCATTTCAGCAAAGAATACGACATAAAGATTTTTTTTCCAAATTTCCATTTTATTCCCTTATAATTTATTTAATATGGTCTATTTATTACTACACAAACAAATATATCTAAAAATATCAAAGAGCTATCAAAGATCTAAAAGAAGCAATGAAAGACTACTTGAAATCAATATTACGCTATTAAAAAATATTTTTCAAGGGATATGGGACAAGAATGTGGGAAGGGGGATAGTGCTTTATTACATTTTATTCGTAGAAATAAAAGAAAATGAATATTCCCAGAGAAAAAAGTAATTGGAAATCAGTGTAAACCCTGTATATAAAACAATAAAGGAGTAAGTCACATATCTCGCAAAAAGGTGAAATAAAATAAGTTTTCAGTTATAATAATATAAAGAAATAAAACAAACAGGGAAAGTGTACCAGGTCAATAATTCGGTAATTTTTAGAGAAAAACCTATGGAATCTGAGGAGTTTCCTAACCGGATAGTTGCGGCTTTAGATATTATTAG
>Ga0307430_1002968_pt1 | contig 10889 bp, 10 predicted proteins | sample SalMarWE160130MG_FD_202159 | JGI IMG/M metagenome (GOLD analysis project Ga0307430, IMG submission 202159) | Salt marsh sediment microbial communities from the Plum Island Ecosystem LTER, Massachusetts, United States - WE1603-130 | ecosystem: Environmental > Aquatic > Marine > Intertidal zone >... | reverse complement strand
GCGCACCTCGATCGTCTCCAGGCCCACACTCTGGAACGCCTGCACCACCTCCCGCTGCACGCCGATGCCCAGCGAGACCATGGTGACGATGGTCAGGATGCCCACGGTCACGCCGACGGCGCTCAACCCGGTGCGCACCTTGTGCCGGCCCAGGTTGCTCAGGGCCGTCTTGGCCAAGTCTTTCAGCGTCACGCGTCCACCTGCCCGTCGCGCAAGCGCACGATCCGGTCGGCAAAGGTGGCCACCTCCGGGTCGTGCGTGACCACCAGCAGCGTCAGCCCGTGCTCCTGGTTCAACTCCTTCAAGAGATGCATGATCTCCACGCCGGTGGTCGTATCCAGGTTGCCCGTCGGTTCGTCTGCCAGGAGCAGGGCGGGTTGCCCCACCAGGGCGCGGGCGATGGCCACCCGCTGTTGCTCGCCACCGCTGAGCTGCGTGGGACGATGGGTCAGGCGCGCCCCCAGCCCCACTCGCTCCAGGAGCTCGCGCGCCCGCGCCCGCCGCTCATTTTCCGCCACCCCGCCAAACATCAGGGGCAGGGCCACGTTCTCCTCGGCCGTCAGGCGCGGCAGCAGGTTAAAACTCTGGAAGACAAAGCCCACGTGCTGGCGGCGATGGCGCGTCAGTGCCTTTTCATCGCTCGCGCTCAGCTCCACGCCGTCGATCCATATCTCGCCCTCCGAGGGCCGGTCCAGCCCGCCGATGAGGTTGAGCACGGTCGATTTGCCCGAGCCCGACGGCCCCACCAGAGCCACGAACTCGCCGCGGGCGATCTCCAGATCCACACCCCGCAGCGCGTCCACGGACGTATCCCCCATCTTGTAACGGCGGGCCAGCCCCACCGTGCGCACGACAACATCGTTCATCGGTCCTCTCCAAGAAAGAATGCGACGGCGCGCGACCTGCGGTCGCGTCGCAACCGTAGGTTGCGCCGTCGCATCCTATTATATGCTGCCTATCGAGTTACTGCAACGACTCGGCGACCTTGACGATCTCGTCCTGACTGATGTGCCCGGCGATGGCGATGGCCACCCCGTCCTCCGTCCACGTCAAGAAGCTGTTGCCCGCATCGTCGGTGGTCAGCGCAGCGGTCTGGCCACGCACGGTGACCTCCATCGCCTCGCCGCTGGGGGTCTGCTGCATCGGCTGCGGCAAGTCGCCCTGCACAATGGTGAACGAGGTGGTCGAATGATCGTAGCGCAGGATAAACGCCTCCCCTACCCTAAACACTTCGATCAGCGTCACCCCATCCGGCTCGTAGGAGGGAACGAACAAGTCGAACTCTGCCTGCTCCTCCGCCTCATCAAGCGTGAGGGGCACGGGCTCCATGTCCGTGACGTCGATCACCTCCGCACCCTCGGGAATCTCGAACTGGAAAAGCTCATCGTCCAGGCCGATGTTGAACTCGAACGAACGCACGCGCACCCAGCCCTCGCCAAAGGAACTGCCATCGACGTGAGCCTGCAACGCGATCCAACGCTCCTTCTCCACCCACAGCGTGGCCTTGGCATCCATCGGGATGGGCATGGGGTAGTCCTCGCCTTCCCTGGGGGTGAACTCGAGCTTGTAGGTTGCCACGCCATCCAGCTCTTCTTCGCCCGCCAGCTCGACATCGAAATTATCCATCGCCCACTGGATGCCCTCCTCCATGAGCTGGATCACCTGCTGGGGGTCGACGGGGATCTCGTCCGACTCCAGATCGCCCAGTGCCCCCGTCACGACGACGTTCTCGCCCGGATGATACAACCAGGCTCGCTCTCCGTCGGTCACACTGACGACGCCGGCGAGATCGACACTGTCGACTTCGGCCTCGCCAGCCTCCAGCACCTCGGCTCGCAGCTTGCCTGGCCGTTTCTCCCACAGCTCGACCACCACCTCCAGGTCCATATCCATATCCTCAGCCTTGACGCTGAACTCGACCACGGCATGGGCATCCTCAGTGCTGGCCTCGACCTCCTGCATCTTGGCCACGATCTCCTCGGCCGTCGGTCCGTTCTGGCACCCGCTCAGGAGTAGAGCAAGCGTTGCCAGAACGCTCAATACGACAACCCATTGCTTTTTCATTTGGCACCTCCATTTGGTATACTGATGAGTGACTTTCCGCCCATCACGGATCACGAGTCACTGAGCACTTCCTACGGCCCAAGTATACCAACAAATCACTGCCAACAGGTGATCGCGCTATTATCAAATTGTGAACAATTGTTACAGCGGGAGAATGAACCACACGCGGCTGCCCTGGCCGGGGGTACTTTCAATGCCCATCCGACCGCCGTGCGCCTCCACGATGGCCCGCGCGATGGCCAGCCCCAGGCCCGCGCCGCCCCCCTCGCCCCGATAGTACGGCTCGAAGGCCCGCGCCTGCTCCTCCTCGCTCATCCCCCGGCCCGTGTCCTGCACGCTGATCTCGATCCCTGCGCCGTCCTGTTTCACCGCCAGCGTCACCTGCCCGCCGCCTGGCGTGAAGCGGATGGCGTTATCCAGCAGGTTGAGGATCACGCGCTGCAAGCGGTCGGCGTCGGCCGAGATTTGCGGCAGGTCGGGAGGAATCTCGGCGCTCAGGGCGGTGTTGCGATGCTTTGCCCGTCCATCGTACAGAGCCACAGCTTCGCGGGCCACGGCGCCGATATCGACGGCGCGGCAGTCCAATTTCAACTGCCCACCCTGCCAGCGGGAGAAATCGAGCAGTTGGTTGACCAGCCGGATCAGCCGGTCGGTCTCGCGCTCAGCGATCTCCAGCGAGGGTCGCTCGTCCGGGCCGGCGGCGTCGATCAGGTTGACCAGTAGCCCCTTGATGGCCGTCAGCGGCGTACGCAGGTCGTGCGAGATCTCGCCGATGAACTGCGCGCGGGCCGACTCCAAATGCTTGAGCCGCGCGGCCATGTGGTCGATGGACTGGGCCAGGCGGCCGACTTCGTCCGCCGGACGGCTGTCCGCCGGGTAGTCGCCCAAACGGACATCCATATCGCCGGCGGCGATGCGGCGGGTGGCCCGTTCCATTGCGCGGACGGGGCCGCTCAACCTGCGGGCCAGCAGCACGCTGACCAGCAAGGAGATCAGCGCAGCGACCAAGACGGCGATCAGCAGGATGGTGCGCAGCGTGGACAGGAACTCTTCGCCCGGCAGCGTCGACTTGGACACCTCGACGACGCCGACCACGCGCTCACCCTGAGAGTCACCGACCGCGATCTGGCGTGCCGCGTAGCGCCGGTGGGGCAGGTCGCGGCTCGATGGCGTAAACACGGTCGGGCTGCGGTAGCGCAACTCGCGTAGCGCCACCCGGCTGGGCTCCGGACCGATGTCCTGCGTGGCCGCCAGGAGCGCGCCGTTGCTGGCGGCGAAAAAGCGCACGGTGAGATCGGCCTGGGGGGCAAACAGGCTGGCCACGGTGGGCGCCAGGCTGGATAGCGCACGCTCGTCCGCGGCCAGGCTGGCCGCGTAGGCGGCGTAAAAGTCGGCCTGGGTGTCCAGCTCCGTCTCCAGCCGCCGGTCAAGGTAGAAGGAAGTGGAAAAGTAAACGACGACGCTGAGAACGACCAAGACCAGCAGCGTGGTCAGGAGGTACGTCGTGGCCAACCGCTGCGCCAGGCTGCGCCTTCCGAATAGAAACCCGGTTTTTGAGCCGCCTGAACGAGAGGCGTTGTCCTCAGATGTTCCCGATGGCAAAGCCTGGGCTGTTTCAGCGGAAAAACCGGGTTTCTTTGCCACCCTACACGTCCTCAGCCAACCGATACCCCACGCCCCACTCGGTGAGGATCACGCGCGCGTCGGGATCGACGGCGGCCAGCGCCTTGCGCAGGCGGCGGACGTGCACGTCCACCGTGCGCTCGTCGATGTAGGATTCGAGCCCCCACACGTGGGAGAGGAGCGCGTCGCGGGAGAACACTTGTCCTCGGTGCCGAGCCAGAAAGTGGAGCAGATCGTACTCCCTGGGACGGAGGTCGAGCGGCTGGCCCAGAAACCAGACCTGGCGGCGGGGGTGGTCGAAGCGCAAGCCCGCGCCAGACTCGTCCTCGTCTTTCACACGCTCTTGCAGCGCCTTCAGCTCAGTTTGACGGCGCAGCACGGCGCGGATGCGGGCGCTGAGCTCGCGCGGGTTAAAGGGCTTGGCCAGATAGTCGTCCGCCCCCAGCTCCAACCCCACGATCTTGTCCACGTCCTCATCCCGGGCGGTGAGCATGACGACGGGCACCGTGGAGCCCGTGCCGCGCAGACGGTGCAGCACCTCGAAGCCATCGATCCCCGGCAGCATCACGTCGAGCACCAACAGGTCGGGAGGATCAGCTTCGACGCGGGCCAGCGCCTCCTCGCCGCTGGCCACCGCCCGCACCCCAAATCCCTCCTGCTCCAACCGCCCGCGCACCACGGCGACGATGGCCGGTTCGTCATCGACGACTAGAATGTGGCCCATAGTGGCCTCCATGGGTATTATAGCAGGGGGAAAGAGCGCGTCAAGAAACAGGACTATTCCAAACCAGCGTCAAAACGGCTCCCCGCAATGCGGGCACACCGTGTCCTCCGGCTTGACCTCGCCCTCGCACGCGGAGCAATACAGCACCAGTTCCGCACCGCAGGCCGCGCAGGCGGTTTCGTCCGCGCCGATGGCAGCGCCGCAATCGGGACATAGGGACTGCCCGCAAGAGGGACATTCCGCCGCGCCGGGGGCGATCTCGGCGTGGCAGTTGGGGCAAGTGAGGCTCTTGATCTCCTCACCACAGCGCGGGCAGACGGTCTCCCCGGGACGCAGCACCAGGTCGCACGCCGGACAGACGCGCGTGCCGCACTCCGGACAGGCGACGACCGCCGGTACAAAGTCGGTGCCGCAGCCAGGGCAGACCACCCAACGCACGAGGGTATCGTCGACGTGCCTGGACAGGCTGCGCGCCACCGCGCGCACTTGGTGAGTCAGCGGCTGGTGGCAATGGGGACAACTTTCGGGCGCGCCAAAGACGGGCTCGCCGCAACCTCCGCAGCGGCGGGCAAAGACAGTGCCGCAATCGGGGCATACCTCGGCGCCGGCAGCGAGCTCCATCCCACAATTGGGGCAGACGAAGACGAGCGCCAGACCGCATGCGGGGCAACTCTCGGCCTCTTCCTCCGCAGCCGTCCCGCAGCGGGGGCAGAGGGAGCGCCCGCAGGTGGCGCAGAAGGGATCGCCGACGTAGATACGCGTGCCGCACTCCGGGCAGACCGGGCCGTCGTACGGCTCCGGTTCCGCCTCGGCCTCGGCTCCGGCTACGGCAGTATCTGCCGCATCTGCCGCCTCGTGCCTGGGGCCGCTATCGAAGACAAAACCACAATGGGGGCACGCTCGATCCCTCGGTGCGACCTCGCCGTCGCAGCGCGGGCAGGTCAGCGTCCAGGCTTCGCCGCACACGCCGCAGGCGACGGCATAAGGATTGGCCAGCGCGCCGCACGCCGGACACAGGTCGGCCCCGCAGTGGGGACACGTATCCGTCTCGGGTTCAATGTCGCCGTTGCAGCGGGGACAGGTGGACATACGTCCTCCGGTCGGAGCGGGGGAGCTGAACGGGGGAAAGGTATTACTCCTGCGCCTGTTTCTCTTCTTTCGCTTCCTGCTGCTCTTCTACCTCGTCCTCGCCGTCCTCCCACCCGATAATCCACACGCACAGGCCCGCCAGACCAATAGTCGCCACGATCAGCGCGGCCCACTGGCCCGCCGTGAAGCCCACGTTGCGGGCGGAGATGACGAGGATGACCACAAAACCGATAGCCAGCACGAACCAGGCCGTCAGGCGCGGATGCTGGCCGACGAATCGCTTCAGAAAAGCCATAAGACCTCCAAAATCAGTCTTGCAAAGATCGCAAGATCCCCTTCAAAACCCTCGCAAGGCTAAGAATCACAGCGGGCGCAGCACGCGGCGCTCGCGCAACTGCTTCACCAGCACCGGGTCTTGGTCGTCCAACTTGGCCTCGCGCGCGGCCTCCCGCCAAGCCTTGGGTAAGCTGGCGACGGTCTGGGGCTTGTACCCTAACTCCCCAAAGAACTCGATCTGCCGGGGAGAAAGCTTGGAGTGCGGCGGCAGCAGCAGGGACGCCTCACATTGCAGCGTGGCCGCAGCCTGCTCCATCTCGGAGAACAACGCCGGAGCTACAGTGGGATACTCAGCAGCCGGCCAGATCAGCAGGTTGATCACCCTGACGACGAGGTTTTCGGCCCGCCAGCCCAGGATTCCGACCAGGTTGCCATCCCGCTCGGCGAGCTGGAAACCCTCGTCCCCAAAGCTCTCGATGATGGTGAGATCGTCGACGCTCGCCTTGCCCAAGACGCGATTGATAAAGACGGCGATCCTGCCCGCATCACTCGGCTTGGCCCGGTGTACCACAATTCCTTGTTCTTGCGCCATGGTTCATCCTCCTCGTGCTATCGAGACTGAACAACCATACCCCGAATAAGAGGTGGACATGAGCCCACAGTCACAATTATACTCCGAATGTCCCTTTCCCGGTAGTCTGGGCGCGTTTCAGCCTTTGGAACAAAAACACTTTGCGATTGTTGCGGGTTGCCCCTTGGTTGGTTCTCGATCCCTGTGCGAGGAACTGAAACGCGCCTTGGAAAATTCGGCTACGCCGAATTTTCTCTATCCTGAACAAACCCTTATCCAGATGCACTCTCTCCCAATAAACACTCCCCGGTGGTTGGGCACGGTTTAGTTCCAAAGCGACTATCAAAAGACCAAGTGTCTCCACGCTTCCTGCACTTGCTGCCGCGTCTGCGCCAGCGTGCCCGACGTATCGATGACCACGTCGGCGCGGGCGATTTTCTCCGCCTGCGAAGGCTGGGCGCGCACGCGCTGCATGGCCTCGACCCGGCTCAGGCCACGCGTTGCCACGCTGCGCTCGACCTGTTGCTCTGGCCGACAGGTCGTCACCCACAGGCTATCGTATGCGTCGGCCATACCGGCCTCGATGAGCTTGATCGCCTCGACCACCACGACGTCAGACTCGGTCGCCGCGATGCGACGCGCGACGGCCTCCAGGGTGGCAGGATGGACGACGGCCTCCAGCCGCGCCAGCGCCGCCGGGCCGGCAAAGACGATCTTGCCCAACCGCTCCCGGTCGATCTGGCCGTCGGGGGCCAGCACCTCACGTCCGAAGGCTTCGACAATCGCCGCGTGGACGGGCGTCCCGGCCCGCATCACCTCGTGGGCTACTTTGTCCGCATCAATCGTTTCGGCGCCCAGTTCGGCCAGCATCCGGGCGACGGTGGACTTGCCCGTGCTGATGTTGCCCGTGAGACCGACGATCAGCGACACCCCAACATATCCTCCCAGGCCACGAGCTGCTCGTCCAGCTCCGCCTTGACCCGGCCATACTCGGCACCCAGTCGAGTCACCCGCTCGACCCGCTGCTGCTCGCTGGCGGCCGCCAACTGTGACTCCAGTTGGGACAGGCGCGCCTCCAATGCGTGAATCGCCTCCTCAAGCTCAGCCTGGCGGCGGGCGCGACGGGCCTCCTCCCGCTGCACAGCCTTGCGGGCCTCTCGCTCGATCTCCTGCTCCGTCCGCTCCTGTGACGTCGCCCGTCGGGATCGCTTCTCCTGCCGGCGCTGCTCTTTCAACGCATGGTACGCCTCGTACCCCTCCTCGAACGCCCAAAGCTGCCCGTCCTCAATCGCCCAGATGTGGGTGACCAGCTCGCGGATCAGGTAGCGGTCGTGGGTCACGATCAGCAGCGTGCCGCCGAACCCGGCGAGTGCCTCCTGCAGCACCTCCTGGGAGGGGATGTCGAGGTGGTTGGTCGGCTCGTCCAGGATCAGCACGTTGGCCCCTTGCAGCGTCAGGACGGCCAGCGCCACGCGGGCCTGCTCGCCGCCGGAGAGATCGCCGACGCGCTTGAAGACGTCGTCGCCGGAGAAGCGGTAGCGCCCCAACAGGTTACGCGCCTCACCCGCCGTCATCTCTGCGGCATCCAGGATAGTCTCGAGCACCGTCTTCTCCGGGTCGAGGTCCGTACGCCCCTGGGCAAAGTAGCCCACCTGCACGCCGGCCCCGACGCGCACGCGCCCGGCGAGCGGGGCGACCTCGCCCAAAAGCGTACGCAGGAGCGTGGTCTTGCCGGAACCGTTTGGTCCCAACAGAGCCACACGCTGCCCCCGCCGCAGTTCAAACTCGTCGACGGCAAAGAGCGGGGCCGATGGATCGTAGCCCACGGAGAGGTCGTAGAAACCTGCCACCAGGTCGCCGCTGCGCAGCGCCCTACCCAGGTCGAGACTCGGGGGGCGATACTCCCGTGGCCGTTCGACGCGCTCCATCCGTTCCAGTCGCTTCTGCCGCCCCTGTGCCTGCCGGGTGCGCTGGCCGGCCATGTGGCGGCGGATGAACTCCTCGGTGCGTTCGACGAACTGCTGCTGCCGCTCGTACTCGGTCTGCTGCAGCGCCAGTCGCTCGGCCTTCTGGACGGTGTAAGCGCTATAGTTACCGCGATACTGTGCCAGTCCACCCCAGGCCATCTCCCACACCCGTTCGACGACAGCGTCGAGGAAGGCCCGGTCGTGGGCAACGACGACCACTGCCCCCTTCCACGCCTTGAGACATCCCTCCAGCCATTCAAGTCCCGCCAGGTCGAGGTGGTTGGTCGGCTCGTCCAACAGCAACAGGTCGGGTTCCTCCAACAGCAGACGCGCCAGCAACGCGCGGGTCTTTTGCCCGCCGCTGAGCTGTGTCACAGGACATTGGAAATCATCCTCTTCAAAGCCCAGGCCGGAGAGCACCTGCCCGATGCGCTGTTCGTAGGTGTAACCACCGGCCAACTCGAAAGCCTCCATAGCCACGCCGTATCGCCGCAACACCTCGTCGGCGGCAGAATCGGCCATCTCGGCCTCCAGGCGGCGCAACTCGGCGGCCTGGGCCTGCAGGTCGGCGAAAACCTCCAGCATCGTCTCCCACAGCGTGCCATCGCCCTTAAAATCGGCCTGCTGGGGTAAATAGGCGACGCGCAAGCCCTTGGCGCGATACACTGCACCGCCGGTGGGCTGCTCCAACCCGGCCAGCAGGTGGAGCAACGTCGTCTTGCCGGAGCCGTTAGGCCCCACCAGGGCAATCTTGGCACCCTGAGGGATTTCCAGCGAGATGCCTTCGAAAATATCGTGCGGGCCGTAGGATTTGGCCAGGTTACTGGCGGTTAAAACTGACATGATTTACTATGCAATATCGATAGTATATCCGACCTGCATCTGGATAAACGCTTCAGGTTGCCCATTATACCACGAGCTTTTGGCGTGCCAACTCTTGCCTCCAGAACTAATTTGTAGTACACTCTAGATGTCAATTAACCGCTGGCGGCTTGCAACCAGCCGCCATTAGTCAAGAGGAAGGAGGTTCGAGATGCCTACGAAATTAGGTGCCCACATCCTGCGCAGCGCATCACTCTTGGGTGAATTCATCCAGGCCCGGCCGGCCGTTGTCAAGTTTGTGGGCGACTGGGGAACGGCCTCAAGCATTTCCTCAAGCATCCTCGTAATCGGCGCCAAAGCCGGAGAGTACGATGCCCAACTCCAGAGAACGACGGGCAAGACGCCACGCGAAGCGGCTGAGCAGTTCGTCGGAGATATGCGATCGACGTACGAGGCCAATCCCGCCATCACCTACTGGGAGGGACACAACGAACCGGTGTGGAACAACACCGACGATATGGGCTGGTATGCCCAGTTCGAGATAGAGCGCATGAAGCTCATGGCCGACATGGGGCTCAAGTGCGTGATCGGCAACTATGCCTCCGGCACGCCGCCGCTGAACCTGTGGCCCGCTTTCGTCCCAGCCCTCGAGGTCGCCAGAGATTACGAAGCGCTGCTCGGCGTCCACGAGTATAGCTGCCCCTGGATGTGGTGGATGACGGGCAAGTACCAGATCGACCCCGACGAGGATCAGGGAGACGAGGGCTGGTCGACGCTCCGCTACCGCAAGGTCTACCGCAATTACCTGATCCCGGCGGGCGTGGGGAATGTGCCTTTGGTGATCACCGAGACCGGCATCGACCCGCTGGTGAACCCCAAGCCACCGGGGGCCAAAAGCGGGACGTGGTCGCAACTGGGCGACTACTGGCGAGAGCACGACGATGAACCGGATAAGGCTGACTATTACTTCCGGCAGTTAGTGTGGTACGACAAAGAACTGCAAAAAGATGATTACGTCATCGGCGCGACCATCTTTACCTTCGGTAACTGGGGAGGGGCGTGGAAGCACTTTGACATCGCCGGGTCGCCGGTGGCCGAGAAGCTGATCGCGTACACGCAGAACGACCCGGCCAAGCCGTTTGTTTATCCCAGTCCAGGGACACCGTCAACCGGACCAACAACGCCAACCGGACCGACCGAGCCCGAAGAAGAGAAGGAACGCGGAAAACCCCGCGTCCAGTACGAGCGCACGTACGTGTTGCTGCCCCCCGATGCCGACGCAGCCTGGGCTCAAGCCGTGGTGCAGGGGGCGTGGGATGCAAAGCGTTTCACCATCGGCAGCAGCGCCGACGACGCCGGCATCGGCGCCCTGGACGCCCGGCACGTGATCGCCGTCAACCCCCAGAACTGGCCCGGGCCTCAGACGCTGGAGGACTTTTTCGCCAAGTACTATCCCGGCATCGAGTACGTCCCAGTCACCGCCTCGTCGCCCCAGGATCTGGTGCAGAAGCTAAAGAATATGTAGGGTGAATGTACAAAAAAGCCCCCGTAGTTAGCGGGGGCTTTTTCGATCACCAATCAGGGCAACTGGCACACGTACTCCTGCCCCTCCCCAAGCACCGCGTGGACGATGGGCATCCACTCGCTGATGACGATGGACTGTGGGCACTTTTCCTCACACTCGCGGCATTGGATGCACTGGCTGGCCCGCTTCTCTTCGTCCATCCAGTTGTTGTATCCTTCGCGAGCGCGG
>Ga0307430_1002960_pt1 | contig 10909 bp, 9 predicted proteins | sample SalMarWE160130MG_FD_202159 | JGI IMG/M metagenome (GOLD analysis project Ga0307430, IMG submission 202159) | Salt marsh sediment microbial communities from the Plum Island Ecosystem LTER, Massachusetts, United States - WE1603-130 | ecosystem: Environmental > Aquatic > Marine > Intertidal zone >... | reverse complement strand
CAATTTAATGTTGTTTCATCTGGATTCTGATTTCAGAAACTGAATTCGACCTATCACTGCAGGATTCGGAATCGAAACATATAAAATATGCCTAAGAACATAATAGGTATAGCAGGGAGTAGAAAAGTTGTCTCCAAAGGACCGTTCAGTTAAAAGAACCACCATCATTTTGGATGAAGAAGAACGAGAATACATCGATTCTCTAATACAAAAAGGAAGAGAACCGGGAATAAAACCCCTCATATCAAAGATGCTCGACGTTTACCGAAGCATGCGAATCTACGACTGGAAATACCCCGGAGAATACTACATCGGCATCAGCCGCGTAGCCTTTCTAAACGTCGAATTCCTCGACATTCTCCTCAAATACATTCCTAAAGAGAAGTGGAGAGAAGCTGGACGAAAGATTGGAGAAATTGCTAAAGTTTCTCTGGAGGCCAGCATTGACATAGAAACTGCAAACCGGGAAAGATGGCCTGACGTTTTTAAGAGGCTGCGTGTCCAGGGTTTCGGTGACTTCTACCTTAAGAACAAATTCGTGATAATTAGAACACCGCTCATCGGCAATTCGGAGGTTTGGTGCGGATTCCTAGAAAGCTTACTTGGAGTTAGCTTGGAAGTGAGAACCCTAACGCCTCCCCTCGTCTTTGAGATCACCAGCTAAATTCTATCCCTTAAGATATGGAAGATTTTCAGCGATTGTGGTCACTAAAAACAGTGGAAATATTGAAAGTTATCACGGTTGGTAAATACATTATCATGCTTACTCTGCACAAGTTTTTCAAAAAAAATTCAACATAATCACGTTTTTATTATCTTCCATCATATTTGGATTCTGAATTGAACATTTACGTGTAATACGTATTCTAGTTTCATATTTGTTAAATATTGCGAGTTCAGAGTTTCTGTGCATAGGAGAATTCGAATAATGAGAACCGTATTAAAATCGAAAAAGGGAATCTCACCAATCCTTGCTACACTACTCTTGATCGTCATCGCCGTCGCAGCCGTCATAGTCACCTACGCTTGGGTCATGACATTCACAGGATCCACAACAAGCCAAGGATCAGTCATGTTAAAGGTTGATAACACAAGATTTTACACACAAGGAGGAGACGACAGAATCGATATCGTCGTAAGAAACACGGGAACAGCCGATGCCACCATTGATGTGGTGTATGCCGGTGCTTCGTCTTCAAACTTGGTTGTTCAGTCGGATTTAAGATTCAGAGATTCTGATGGTGCAAATACACAAGTGGTCGCTGCAGGTTCGATACTTACTATCACTCTCATGGACTATCCATGGGACGCGGGAGAGACCTATTACTTTAACATAGCCACAAAAGAAGGGTTTAGCCTTCCCTTCCCGGCTGAAGCATAAACTCTACCTTCCATTTTCCCTTTTTCCAAACAAAACGTAACCCCTACAGTTTTATACGCTCCTTTTTTAACTAATATAAACCGGTAGATGATGCAGCATGAACCAGATACTTGACGGCACCCGAACCTTTTTATGTGTCAGTTTTCTGATTTATGCTTCTTGGAGCGACTACAAAACCAGAGAAGTAAGCAACAAAGTTTGGGTCATCCTAGGACCCTCCGCTCTTGCCCTAACAGGGTTCCAGTTTTTATTTTATTCTTCTCAGCCTCTTCAACTTTTACAGTCCTATATTTTGTCTTTTGCTGTAACCTCGGTTTTAGCTGTAGCAATTTTCTATGCGGGAGGTTTTGGAGGGGCAGACGCTAAGGCGCTGATGTGTATTGCTCTCGCTTTACCCGTCTATCCCAGTCATCTTCTTTCACAGGCCGCAGAATTATTTTCTCCATTATTTCCTCTAACAATCTTCACTAACGGCATTCTGTTGGGTGCTCTTAGCGTGTTTTATGCGCTCTTCCGTAACCTCCTGTGGAAGGTTAGAAACAGGGGGGGCGTCTTTGAGGGTTTAGAGACCGGGTCTTTTGGTCGCAAATTTCTGGCGCTTGTCAGCGGCTACAAGGTTAAATTGTCCCAGTTGAAGACAGGTCACATGTATCCTCTTGAGGATGTCTATGTGAACGATGAGGGGGAGGCAAAGAGAAAGTTGTTGGTGTTTCCGAAGGATGAGGAGCGCGAAGAGATTGTCTCCAGAATTCTAGAAAACGTAAAAGAGGAAAGTCTTGATGGCGGGGTGTGGGCTACTCCCGGTTTGCCTTTTCTCATCTTTATCACAGCAGGCTTAATTGTTGCGTTAGCCTACGGTGACATTGTGTGGATTCTGCTCAGTTCAGTCCTTAAATAAAACAGTGAACTTGGGAAATTTCAGGAAACAAGGTTCTTTCATCTCAAAAGATAGAAGCTATGGTTTGATGTTTTCTCAGAGATTTTTCTATTCGCTAATTACCGGGTTTTGTGGCTTTTGGAGACAGCTTTTTGTTTGGCAGCTTGGCTCGTAAGAGGGCAGTTAGTCCTTTAGCGGTTACTGTTGAGGCGATCCAGCCCATCACTCCTAGGTACAGGACTCGGATGGCGGCTTCTATGAGAGGGGATAAAGCTTCTCCGAAGGATGCCATGAGGCTGGGAACAGGCAGGACTTTGATGTCTCCATGCAGATGAATGCAGGCAACAATGAAGGTGATTAGTAGAAGAGCGACGCCTACAAGAAGAATGGTGATTCCCGAAGCCTCAGAGGACTTTGTCCACAACCAAACATCAACTCAGTTTACCGTGACACTTGGGGGATGCTCCACCATAACCCAAAGACCAAAATCTCCAGAGCTGCGATAAATAGGTTCACCATCAAAGGTTACTACCGCACCGTGCCAAGTCACATCCAAAGGAGTCATAAATGCGACTGGAAAGAGAGACGGATCCACAGGATTAACCTCAATGCTATTACTTTGCACATTCAAAGCTCCACTCTTGTCACCGGTGTCGAAGATGTAGAGGTTCTGGTTGTCAGCGTCAGTGAACATAAGTCCTGCTCCCGTGTTTCCTGAGCTGATTTGGCTCCAATGGTGATCCCAACCCGTTGGATAACTGTCATAGAAAAGACCTGTAGAATTGGAATTAAGAGGGTAGCCTCCATCTGTTCCATCCTCTGTTAGCGGCGTTCCACTGAGACCTGAGAGCTGGATGGCACTAAGATCTGAAACGCTTCTGCTCTGCTCGGAGTTCACGAAGATTGTTCTTGTCGCATAGGTATAGTAAGGTGCGTTTGCTGGTAACGTCAAAAATACCTGTGAATAAAAGTTAGGACAGCCTGCAACTCCACCACTATATTCTGGTTCTTGTTGTACTATGTCTCTCACGATGCCATCATAAATCACGTAAGCTGTATCAGCCCAGAAAATGGGAAATTCATTATTGATTCGCAAAAACTCTGCTGTGCTTGTGGAGGCTCCCATAGTTGACGTTACTTCAAATCTGGGTGGAGAGCCAACTATCTTAACAGCTAGGGTTAGATTCCCATTGAACAATAATGCATTATCTGGGTTGGTTACATTATCATTGAAGTAAACGTTTTTCCAACCATAAGGTGTTTGGCGTATTGTATCGTTACCACTCCACCACAGAGTAGCCTTTTCCACGGTGTGATTGACTGAAAACACCACCATGTTTCTGTTTTTGAAGAGACTTGCGTTACTGGTGAGGCCCAAGGGCACTTTGTAGTCTGATGCCCAATCCTCCACTTGGTAAGGCACTTCTTGGTTATCTCCATTTATCGTTAAGTTAAGGTGGAGAGCCTTGACGGGAAGGGATGGAATCGGCTTCGCCTGAGTTGATAGCTGCAGGTTTTGACCGAGCCATCGTAAGGTGCCATTCTGAAGAGCTTCAATGATCATAGTGTCCGTGGTTAAAGATGAGTAGATGCCTTCCATTCCAGTAACATCCCAATCAAAAGTGTAAGTGTACTGAGGGATTCCTGAGGCAAGTGAGGCTGGGGAATAGAATGCTGTCAGCATGATGCCTCTTTGATCGCTAATTTTGATCGAGTACGCGTCTTGGTCTACTCCTGCGGGGATTTCTATAACGTAAGTGCCGTTGGAAGAGATTACTGGGTCATTTTCAGGGTTGACAAGACTCCAGGTTGAGTTGACGGGGTTGTACTTGTAGAAATTGAAGCTTGCTTTCTCCAATCCAAGTTCGGGTTCGTTATTGTCGCGGATGATATTGATTCTGCTTTCATTGGTGTGGATAGGTTCTAATAAACTGACTTTCAAAACTGAAGAGGTTTTATATTGTACTCCTTCTATTCCTAGACCCGCCAAGGAATAGGTTACTGAGACGTTTCCCATACTGTAGCTTTGTGGCGTATACCAATGTGTCGAGACATCCTGAGAATTGAGATCAAAGGATGGATTCCATTCTGGATGCGAATGAGCGATGTTAACCAATCCGCTTTGAAGATAGCTGGCTGCAAGTCCCTTGGCATATGTTGAGTTTCCCGTGACTTGAAGGATTGAGCCGTAGTATCCAACGGTGAAGTCCAAAATTCTTTTGATATCCGTGTTCATTTCTCCTATAGCTGTCAAGACCTTAGGTGATTCCTGTAGTGGACTGTGGCGGACCATAGTGTAAGTGGATATGACAGCAGCCACTAGGATAACTGACACAAGTAACGCTGCGATTATGGAGAACTGACCTTTGTTTGCTCTAGACTTTTTAGAGATTTTAGGTTCCTCCTTGCTGGCCGAGTTGAAGGATGACAACTCTTGATGTGCGACTGGCTCCGAACTCACTTTTGTAGACTGCTGGATTATAGTACATGAGGAGAGCCAGGACAGAAACTCTTATGTCTGGAATCCTTGTAAGCCCTATCGCCGTAAGTGCACCGCCTTCTGCATGACGATATGTTGCAACGGGAATGTAATCGGGCTCATAATACGAAGTTGTTGGATTATCTTGCGGACGATTAAAAAGCTCAGTTGCAACTAAATGGTAATCATCTTTGATAGATTGAGGGAGTGCACGACTCGCTGTCTGGTATGGGGACGGGTAGATGCCATAATAGTTGCACTTATCACGTGCTTGAGATGTGAATTGAACCACTCCAATTTCACGCGCGATCGAGCCATCACCATATACCCATCTGTTGTTAGGATTATCCCACCACCACGCATCATATGTTTTACCATCCAAGCCCCTAAGAAAGGCGTTGAGTCCTGCTGGTCCAACTCGTATCATTCCATGAATGCCATAGCTATTGTGGTCATTAGGTCCGGTAAAAGTTTCTGTGTTAGAGACGTAATAGAGGGGATAGCCTACAATGCTGACCCAAGTCCAGTTATATTGTTGTGTTTTTACGAAGAGTGTAACAGTATTTTGAATAGGTGTCATAATATTCATGTTGTGAACCATCATCAACTAAATAATATCCTTCATCCCACTGTGGACCGTTTTGAGTGTAGTTATACGGAATGGGAACAGCTTCCCCAAATGGATTCATGACAACAGCATTTTGGATAGTTCCCTCTAGCGATGTAGAGTTTTCCAAAAGAAGTTCCAGCTCATCAGTGTCATTTATGAGAACTGTCGTTGTGAAGTATGAAGAAAGAAAGTCATAGAGGTCTATGGCAAGGCTTTGACCTGTATAGCCGGTGATCCACCATCCGTTTGCCTCGTTGCAGTTCAGAATGTACAGAGTGTTGTTCTCTCCAGTTTTCTCCCCCACCTTCTCTGGAGTTATGGTAAAGGTTACGTCGGGGGATGTTACCAGAAGTGAAGCAGCTTCCGAATCAACTCCGAAGCCAGCGTCTGAGATCGAGTTCGCTAAATTATAATTTATGACTCCTCCAGAGCTTGTTGAAATATCATAAACGCTGAGGTTATAGACTACGTTGGGTGGAAGAGAAGCTGAGAGAGCCTTCTGTAGATCTCCCCAATCAGTATCATTGGAATCTTCGAAGACTGTCTCGGTTAATACGCCTTTGCCGTCTAGGGTTTCAAGGGTTGATTGAGATAGCTCCCGCAGATTGGTTCCGAAGGCTTGACGTGGCGAAGGCAAGACGGCGAACTGGATTGTCATAAGTAAGGCTCCGAGTAAGATTACGATCACGAAGAGGACCTCAACAGTTCTCATCAACGCCCATCACCACCCTCCTTTTTAGCCACTCAAACTCCACGTAGAAACCTTCACCTGATACGATATGTCGTTGACACTCACCTGCCTAAGCTCAGTGGCAACAAAACTGTAACCAGTCGGATCACCACCAAAAGAAATTGAGACCCCAAGGGCGCCAACGCCCCAAGGCAAAATAACGCTTCCCATATCATCTTCAGGCGTCAGATATGAAATGACCAGAAGCCCCACTTCATAAGCTCGAATCTCCGTTGTATTGTAAGGATTTTCCGCTCCATCGAGTTGACCTGTAGAATTATCTATCTGAATTGGATGCATCCGAAAGTCCGAACTTAAAACAAAAAAGGTAGTGTTATACGTGACTGCAGGCATATCCCCGTTCCAGTTATGGGCTATAATGATTTTTCCATCAAAGTCTTGGATAAGAGGAATAACGTACTGAACATCCTCATCAGGAAGAGTATTGCAAGTATAATACCCAACTCCAGTAACTCCGCCTAGGCTGACGTAGACCGTAAATGAGTATGAAGGTTCATTGTTCATTACGTAAGGAAATTCTATATCCACTGAGCCAGAGGAGTTAGTCTGGTTAACATCCGAATACTTAGTTATCGAAGGGTACTCGCCCTCGCCTTTGTCCACATGAAAAAGATGATAATTCAGGGTTGCACCACTCAGAGGTAGTCCTGATCCGTGTACTTCAACATTGAGTTTAAGGGGCTTCGTGGCGACCTGTGAGACGTTAACATCTAATGTTGGTACAATATCGAGTCTAAAACCGTATGTTCCGTTTATACCTAACATTTTCGCAGCGGCAGTGTAGTTGAGGCAGTCGCCTACTGGACTGAATATACCATGTCCATAGTTAGCACTGATGTTGTTGTAGAATAAACCGGAGCCTAGAGGGTACTCAACAAGTTGGCTGTCGTTGGAAGAAGTCCTCAATCTCATCAGGGAATAGGGACTCAGGGCATAACCACCAGCCTGAGGGTCTTGAAGACCAAAGCCCAAAAGAGAAGTGTTTGTCTCCCCCCAGTTTTCAGGGTTTCCTGGACATATACACGCTGTATTTATTATATCAACAGCCTTCATGGCGACCTTACGGTTGCTTTCATACGCAACGGCAGACGCGAACATCTGGTTGTAGATGCCCATGGTTAGCAGTAGCGCCGCTATGAGAATCGTAACTGCAACCATGTGATCTATTGTAGCTCCTGCCACTTAATCAGCCTCCAAAAGAAAAACCGATGGTACCATTAGAAAACTTCTGGACAATAATGGAAGCATCAGGAGAGTTGCTCTGAAGAACACTTCCTTCCGTCCATAGCACATTAGGACCCAGCACAGCTACCGCTGTAACCGTGTTCTTAAACTTCTCCAGAGTCAAGGTAAGCGTGAGAATTCTAGTAGCATTAGGGTCTGAGGGGCTGTTTAGTGAACCAGTGACTCTGTAAGGGTAAGAATCAATGGTTGGTGGAATAGTTGAAGCGTGAGTTACGTTACCCGCTAAGATATCATCCCAATTTACGGTTAGATAAAGCTGTTGAATCGTAATTGTCAGATGACCTGCAGCCTCCTCTAGTGCGACATCTCTATGGGAGTCTTGCCAGCTGGAGGTAATTGTACTCGCTACAAAAGGAAACACTATAATCTGAGTGAACAGCAGCGGAATCAGTATAACGTATTCAATCGTCACGTTCACCATTTGCGATAGTCTCCTCTTTCTTTGTTTTTAGTAGTTAAGTCCAAATTCAACCGACACCTCGCTGAGGTAAAGCTCCAAAACCACATTATCGTATTCAGAAGGAAGAGTCCCCATAGTGGGAACGTCAAGTTCCTCAGAGTTATCATCGTAGGGAAAGTCATTATCGGGAAAATTGAAGAAATCAGAATCAAAATTGGCTGGTGAAGCTCCTCTAGGAAAACCAACAGTAACGTTAATGCTCATAACGTTGTTTACGGTGTTGGCTGTGAACGACTCCCCAGTTAGAGTAATCGATTTAGATAGTCTAGGGGCTTCACCCGCAGTGAGAACCGGAAGATACATCTTAATATAATATGTTGAACTGCTGGAAGTGTTAATCGAGGAGAAGAGAACCCTGACAGCTGGGGCTACAACTACCCTTATGTAACTTCCATCATACATAGGCATCCTCTCGACAGCAAACACCCGCACGACTGGAGCAGAGGTGCCCTTCAAAGTAAGAGATTCGTTCTGAGCTGGAAACACTCTTTCCCAGTAACCATTGGTTATCGAGTATCTTGATGTTGGAAGATTAAAGAGAAGAGCTCCCGTCACACTCGAAAAATTATACGTGTATCCATCAATTCCCACAGACACGGTGTAATTCAGTATCGAAGGCTCTAGGATAACCTCTCCATACTGGCTCGAGTAACGAATCGTCTCTGTGCGCCCCACTGTCCAAGCAACATCGTCTATCTGAAGCCCAGCGGTATGCATCAACTGTTTCGAAGAGTCGAAGTCGCCCTCCGCAACTCTAGACCAGAGAAAATTGTTAGCGAAAATCAGAGTAACACTCAATATAGCAACGATAGCACCAGTCATCACAACCGTAGAGACAACTGGACCCATCCCCCGTTTACCTGAGCATTTCTTATGAACCTTACATACCACTACCAAAGTTTCCTCCTTTTTTCCTCCCTAAATTATCAACGGAACAACCTTCGACGCAACAATAGCGATAACAACAAGCAAAGCGGAATGTTTGAAGCCAGCAGCCAAAGACTCTTCACTGATCTTGCCGGCAACCAACCCAATCAAGTAACAATGGGTAATTACTGATACAGTGAAGATCAAAGTAAGAAAATCTACGTTTGTCGAGGCGGCTGTCGCGGTCTCTCCCCCCATGCCAATCGTCTGGGTGGTGAAAATGAGGGTCATAAGGGTCGTTGCTACTAGCAATACTGCAGCGAAGTATGGAATGAGTATATATGGTCGAACACTCATTTTCTTCTCTTTCTCCACTTCTTGAGTCATGTTGTTGAATCTTGCGAGAGACTCGATCATCGATATTGTCCCACCCCCTACATCAATAGCTTCCAAGAGAAGAAACATTACAATCTGGGACATCCAACTCCTAGTTTTCTTCACAAAATCCATGATCACGTTTCTCATGGGAATCCCCCAACCAATATCAGAGGACATCTTCTTCAGTTCCTTAGAGAATGCTCCATAATCCCTATCCGAAAGATTCGAAATACACGATTCTGGAGAAAGCCCTGTCTTTCTGGTTTCCGTCAGATCCCTGAGAAAGTTGGATATACCACGCTCCATGCTCGATTTTTTACCCGCGATCTTTTGGTGGACTATAGCTGGAGGCACAGCAGAGATTATCAGGGTGATAGCAACCGCGATTGGCAGATCGACGAGATTTTGGATGGGTGTTTGTATCATACCAAAGAATCCGGTGAGTAGCAAGAGAAGAAGAACAGCTACGGCTGAGGAGATGGCGTATACCTTGTAGGGCCTATATTCGCTGACGGGACTTTTTGGTTGCATTCCATGGGCAAGATACAAGAAGACAACAGAGAGCAGAGGAGTGAAAACGTACGTATACATGATTACTCCGGAGCCCATGTCCATGCCTGTGCTGTATATTGACTCGACGCTGAAGAGGATGTAGAAACAGAGGGACATGAGAACCATTATGATGATGAAGGATTCCAGAAGCATTCCCAAACGCTCGGCGGCAGCCTTAACTCTCATGGAACCCGTTTTGAAGATGTCCTGCGCCTTTGTTTCGAGGAAGTGGATAACGTCACCACCTATAATAACTGTGGAAGCATAACCCGAAACGAAGTCTCTAAAGATATCCAACGGATTATACTTTGCCGCTTTTTCCAGAGCACTAAGGGGGTCTACCCCAAAGATTTCCACATCTCTTATCAGACTTCTAGCTTCCTTACGTGTCGCAGGCAACAATTCAACATCTGTAAGTCGCTTGAAACTCATGTAAGGCGGTATGCCTCCTGACGCCATGACCGTAATGTATGTTGCTGCAAACGGCATCTCCCTCTCCAAGCCACTGGCCCTTTCGCTGGCTCTCGACATCGGGGCAACCATGAAGCCAATCATGATGTAGATGGGCACTGGTACCAAGAAAATTAGAAAGAGAAATTTTGTAAAGTATATGAGTACAAGTGCTATGATGGATACTGGTAGAGTCACTAGGGACATCAAAAACATCAAGGATATGTAGGTTTCAGGATAGATCTTGATTCCTGCTTTTGCTAGGTGTTCCTTGAACTCGAACATTTTGCCTAGGAACTTTGGAGAAATACTGCCGAAAAGGCGATAGGAGACCCCTTCAAGAGTTTTTAGCAGGGGCATCAGCTAAAACCTCCTTCTCGTAGAATTCTTCAGGTTTGGCGTTGTATTCAGTTATGACCCCTGCAACATCTCTGTAACTTCTAATGTTACGTTGTCGCATCCAGCGCAACACGTTTTCCCGACGTTCCATCTCAGCCATTAATTCTTTCCAAGATAAGCCTCTGCGTTCGGTTATGGAATTAAGCATTATCCCGTTTTTGAGATTGGAAGCGTGTATGTCGTCACTGGCTTTCCATGTGAAAGTGTTTCTGTAATCCTCGTAATCCGCAATTTCGTCCACGGAAAGTATTCGTCGGTAAGCTGTCATTTCACCCGTTTTCGATTGCGGCAAGTGTACCCGCTGAATGGACGCTACAATGTTCATAAGAGGCATGTATGCAGGTGCTATATCCATGGGCTTCTGGATCAAACGCTTGACAGCCGAATCTATGGAATCTGCGTGCATTGTAGCCATACCGCCGTGACCTGTTGCCAAGGCTTGGAACAGCGTATATGCTTC
>Ga0307430_1002957_pt1 | contig 10914 bp, 5 predicted proteins | sample SalMarWE160130MG_FD_202159 | JGI IMG/M metagenome (GOLD analysis project Ga0307430, IMG submission 202159) | Salt marsh sediment microbial communities from the Plum Island Ecosystem LTER, Massachusetts, United States - WE1603-130 | ecosystem: Environmental > Aquatic > Marine > Intertidal zone >... | reverse complement strand
TTGTCGGAGGGCAGTGCGTTGTCGGAGGTTTACGACTCGCTGTGCGCTAGCGGCAGCTTCACCGGCCATCGCAGCAAGTTGGTGGGACGGCTGCTCTCGGCGGCGGCCGATATGGGGACGATTCTGTTCGTGTTCTTCATCGGGTGGCGTCTGTATGGCAAGATCACGGGCGTGCTGGCCGCAAGCCTGACTGCACTGACGGCGTTCTTGATCCAGCAGGCCCACTTTTTCACCGTCGATAGCGCGCTGTGCTTTTTCGTCACGTTGACCGTCTACTTTGCCGTGCGGGCCAGCCAGACGGGTGGGTGGCTCAGCTTTGCTTTTGGAGGGCTGGCGACCGGCCTTGCCGCCGCCTGCAAGGTCAGCGCTGCCCCGGCAGCGCTCCTCGTGGCGCTGGCTGGCGTCGTGTGGCTCTGGTCGCTGCCGGTTGCGCGCAGGCGGTGGGGGCTGTGGAACGCGCTCCTGCGGCTCATGCTGGCCGGCCTCGTGTGCCTGATTGCGTTCCGCGTGGCCCAGCCCTACACCTTCGAGGGGCCCGGCTTCTTCGGCGTCAAGCTCAGCCCGGAGTGGCTCGACCGGCTGGGGCAGATTCGCAACGAGCAGAGCGGCGACGTCAACTCTTACCCCGACCAGCAGTGGACGAACCGCACGCCGCTCCTGTTCCCCTGGGTCAACATCGTCTTCTGGGGTATGGGGCTGCCTCTGGGGTTGATCGCCTGGGCGGGCTGGGCGACGATGGGGGGCGAGCTGTGGCGCGGCAAGCGCCTTCGCACTCACCTGATCCTGTGGGCCTGGACGACGCTCATGTTCCTCTACCTCGGCACTCGTTGGGTCAAGGCCATGCGCTACTTTATCTTTCTTTATCCGCTGCTCAATCTCATGGCGGCCTATCTCCTGGTGTGCCTGTGTCGTGCTTCCGCGCGCTGGTGGCGCGTGGTGGGCTATAGCCTTACGGTCGTCGCCGTCGTGGGGGCCGCACTGTGGGGGTATGCGGTGTTCTCCATCTACCTGCGGGATCACACGCGCATTGCCGCCGGGCAGTGGATCTATGACCATATTCCGGATAATTCCGTCCTGGCCCAGGAGCACTGGGATTGGGGGCCTCACATCCCCGGCGGCAAGTCCTATCACATCATCGAGATGCAGAATTACCACGACGATACCTGGGACAAGCGCCAGCAGCTGTATGGCTGGCTCGACGAGGCCGACACCATCGTCATCTCCAGCAACCGCATCTATGGGCCGGTTGCGCGCCTGGAGCCGCGCTATCCGCTGACCAATGTGTATTATCGGGCGCTCTTTACCGGCGAGCTGGGCTTTGAGTTGGTCGCTGACTTTACCTCCCGCCCGTCGCTGTTTGGCCTGTTCCAGTTCCCCGACCAGGAGACGCCGTTCCCGTTGATGGAGCCTGCGGAGTACGTCTACCAGCAAGCGCCGATCTCGATTCACCTGCCGCCCGCCGAGGAGGCGTTCAGCGTCTACGACCACCCGCGCGTGCTGATTTTCCGCAAGACGGACGCCTACTCCCGCGACCGGGTGATGGCGATGCTGGGGGATATCGACCTGGATCAGGCCCAGCACGGCCTCCGGCCCATAGAATTCACCTCCGTTCCCGACCTGATGAAGTTCGACGACCAGACGTGGGCCGACCAGCAGGCCGGCGGCACCTGGTCTGAGATGTTCAACGCCGACGGCCTGTTCAACCGCTATCCGGGATTGGCGGCGTTTGCGTGGTGGCTCGTCGTGACCCTCCTGGGCTGGCTGGCCTTTCCGCTCCTGTTCGTCTCGCTCCCCCGCCTGCGCGACCGCGGCTACGGGCTGGCGCGCGTGCTGGCGCTGCTGGTGCTGGCCTACCTGACCTGGATCGCGGCCAGCCTGCACGTGCTGCCCAACACGCGCGGGACGATCGTGCGCACGCTGGCGCTGCTGATGCTGGTCGGTGGCGGGGTGGGGTGGCTCAAGCGGGAGGAACTGCGGCGGTTCGTGCGCCGTCGCTGGCGGATGCTCCTGGTGACCGAGGGCCTCTTTGCGCTGCTGTACGTGCTGTGGATCGGCGTGCGCCTCTTGCAGCCCGATCTTTGGCATCCTCACATGGGCGGCGAGAAGCCGATGGACTTTGCCTATCTCAACGCGGTGATCAAGTCCACCTGGTTCCCGCCCTACAACCCCTGGCTCTCCGGTCACTATATCAACTATTACTACTTTGGATTCGTCATCGTCGGCACGCTGACTAAGCTGATCGGCACGGTGCCCTCCACCGCCTACAATTTGATGGTGCCGCTGCTGTACGCGCTGACCGGCGTGGGGGCTTTCTCCGTCGCCTACAACTTGAGTGGCCGGCGCAAGCGCGCCGCGCTGGTAGCGGGCATCGTAGCGCTCGTCTTTACTGTTGTGCTTGGCAACCTGGGTGTCGTGCATCTGCTCTACACCAAGTTGGCCGCGTTAGGTGGCCCGTCCTTCGAGAGTACCATCCCCGGCTATCCTGAGGTGGCGGCGTTGTTAAAAGGGCTGTGGAGGGTCGCCTTCGAGGGCGACTCGCTTTCGGTGGGTAGTACGTCCTGGTACTGGCACCCGACCCGCATCATCCCCTCCGAGACGGGGAACCCGATTGCCGAGTTCCCCGTCTTTACCTTCCTGTACGCCGATCTGCACGCCCACATGATCGCCTTCCCGTTGACGCTCCTGGCGCTGGCGCTGGCGCTTTACTGGGTGCGGGATTCGCGTCCTCGCTGGTGGAGCCTCGTCATCGGCGGCCTGGTCGTCGGCTCGCTCCGCCCGACCAACACCTGGGACTATCCCTCGTATCTCCTGCTGGGGCTGGCTGCCCTGCTGGTGGGGGCTTGGGCCGGATGGCGCGCCGAGCGCCGTCGCTACCCCGAGCTTGTCGGCGGAGTGATCGTGTGGCGTCACGTGAGGCAGCTCGTCCTGCGGGCCGTGCTGTTCGTCGGCCTGACGTTCGTGCTCTTCTTGCCCTACATCCGGCACTATTCGGGTTACAGCTCGTTGGAGCGCTGGGACGGAGGGCGCACGCCGGCCGGCATTTACCTGTGGATTCACACCCTTATGCTTTTCCCTGTGGTGATGCGCCTGTTGATCGAAACGTGGCGGGTGTTCAAGTGGAGAAAGGACAGGCAGCGTGGCTTTATGCCCCGCTCGTTGGGCTCCATCGCATCGTTTTGGTTCGGGGCGCTGATACTCACCTTGTTTTTGATCGCCTCCCTGGCCGGCGCGGTGACGGTCTGGAAGCAAACAGACGCTATGACGACGGCTTTCCTAGATGAGGTGTCGCCGGTGTCGCTCGTGACGCTGCCGATAGCGGTTTTGGCTGCCCTGTTGCTTTTTGTCCCGGGGATGCCGCCGGGCCGCCGCCTGCTGTGGCTGATGATCGGCCTGGCGATGGCGGTCTCCACGGCTGTCGAGGTCGTCGTAGTCAAGGGGGACGTCGGGCGGCAGAACACAGTCTTCAAGTTCTACCTGCAGGTGTGGATCATGCTCTCGGTGGCGGCGGGCGTGAGCATTGTTTGGCTTTACGAGCGCGCGCGGCGCTGGCGGCCCAAGTTGCTCTACGCCTGGTGGGCGGCGCTGGCCGTCCTCGTCCTCGGCGGCGCGTTGTTTCTCCCTTTTGGCGTCTATGCCCGCGCCACCGACCGTATGTCGGAGGACACCGGTCTCACGCTGGATGGCATGGCGTTCATAAAATACAGCAAGATACTCGACGGGCCGCAGGACAATCTAAAAAAGGAGATTTACCTGTACGGTGATTACGCTGCCATCCGCTGGATGCAAGATAACGTCCAGGGTTCGCCGGTGATTATGGAGGGGCTGGGTCGGCACGAGTACCTGTGGGCCAACCGCGTCTCGATCTACACCGGCCTGCCGGCGGTGGTGGGTTGGAGCTGGCACCAGCGCCAGCAGCGCTCCTTGCTGCCGTCGGATGAGATATATCAGCGATACGATGACGTACGCGCGTGTTACGGGACGGTGGACGTTGGCTATGCATTGAGCATTTTGAATCGTTACGGCGTGCGCTACGTTTACGTGGGCGGGTACGAGCAGGCGTACTATGACCCGGCAGGGCTGGCCAAGTTCGACACGATGGCTGATCAGGAGCTGCTGCGGGTGGTGTACGATGCGCACGGGGTCAAGATCTACGAGGTACTCTCGGAACAGGAGCCGTTTTTGCAATGAGGTGCCGGTGCCGCCCCCGCGCGCGTCGTTGGCCAGGGCAATCGCATTTGGCTTGACGCCTTACAAATCCGTCATTCTGAGCGACCCCTTCGGCCTTGCTCAGGGCAGGCTCCGGGAGCGAAGAATCTCGCCCTTGGTCAGCATCGCGAGATTCTTCGTCGCTTCGCTCCTCAGAATGACGATAATAAACTGGTTCTTGATCCAAATGCAATTGCCCTACGTCGTCGGCTATGCTAGGCGCTGTTTCTGTGATATATTTGTAAGCGTTCACCCCTCCCTCGTAGGGAGGGGCAGGGGGAGAGTGGTGCGACGTCGAACCGGCAGAATCCGGTGTAGCGGCTTCAATTTCAGCCTCGCGGAGCCACCTTCACCCCAACCCTCTCCCTGCCAGGGAGAGGGGACTGAACGGTTACATGTATTTCACCCGGGGGAGGTGGCGATGAAAAAGTGGTGGTGGCGCATCGCGTTGCTCGTCGTGGGCCTGGCGATCATCTCGTGCTCGCTTTGCCTGGTGGTCTATTCTCACCTGCAGATTCGCCGAGAGGTGGAGCGGGAGGTGGTGCCGATTGAGGTGCCGCCTGTCGAGCCAACGCCGTCCTCGCGATAGGCCGGAGGTGGTGGAGTGAGGCGACATATCTTCTACGATGCCCTGGCACTGGCGATGCTGGCGCTTGCTTCGATGTCCTGTGGTGCTCCGATGGGCGAAGCGCCTGAAGGACCTGCTCCCACCCAGGCGCCTGCTCCTACCTCCCAGGAGGAGCCAGTGCCGACATCCGGGGCGTCTGCCTCAACGCCCGCCCCGTCTCCTACGCCGGTGGAGCCGGCCCCACCGGTGGAACCGACCCCCGTGGTCGAGGAGCGGGTGGTAGAGGTGGAATGGCCTACCGCCATGCGCGTGGGCGATAATGACCTGATTCGCTTCTCCCTCATCCCTGCACCCGCCGAAGGGGGGTACGTCCCCACGCCGGAGGTCGGCGGGCACGAGGTGGAGGCGACGGCGATGCCGATCCTCGTGGCACGGCCCGGCTACACGGGATATGCGCGGGCTACCTTGAGCGCGTCTGGCCTGAATGCCGAGCCGGCCGGCCCTGAGGAGCAGCTTCTCGTCCCGGGCCAGGCTAACACCTGGCGTTGGACGATCTCCCCTGACGAGGCCGGCACCTATCGCGCTGTGATCAACCTGTCGGTGCGCTGGCAGCCGGAGGAGGGCTCCGGCCTGCCCGGCCCGTTCGAGGAGGCGGTCTGGGATCGCGTTTTGACCATCGAAGCCCGCGGCACGTTGGGGCTTTCCGGTGCGCAGGCCGATCTCGTGGGCGCGGGCGGTTCGGTGCTGGGCCTCGTCACGAGCATACCGTTTGCCGAGAAGGGGTTGGGGATGCTGTGGAAGCGTCTGAAGCAGTGGCGCGGAAAGCCGCGAAAGGCCGAGAGATCGGATACCGGCACGAAAGCGTAGCTCACGATGGCATCTCTTGAGCGCACCGCCGCTGCCTCTGAAGGCCCACAGGCCCGTCCCTTGCGCGTCTTGCTGGCCATGCCGCGCCCGTTGCTTACCCTGTTAGGTGACGAAGAGGGGAAATGGGTCTCGGTCGCCGACTGGGACGCGGCCGAGGGTTTGAGCCAGGTTCTGCCGCTGCAGCGCATCTGGAAGATTGAGGTGGTCGGGGCGGCGCTGCGGGGGAGCGGCGCTCCGATGGCGGTGCGTGTCCTGTATCATCCTACTTGCGATAGCTTGCGCCGGGCCCTGGGTGAGGGATACGACCTGGTGGTGATCGACGCGCACGGCAACATGGACGGCGCGCTCTACTTTGAAGGCCCCCACGGCGAGAGCCATCCCATCCCTCCTGCCGACCTGGGCGAGTTGTTGGCGCTGGGCGGTGTGCGACTGGCCGTTCTTTCGGCGTGCTATTCGACGGCAGTCCGCCGGGCGCTGCACGAAGCGGGCGTCCCCGCCGTGGTCGGGATGCCTGAGACGGTGCGGGAGGATGCTGCTCGAGCCTATTTGAGCGCGTTTCTGGGCCGCTTGGCCCGTGGCGATGGGCTGGTGGAGGCGCACGAGCGGGCGCGCGACGTCCTGCGCGAGCGTTGGGGGGCGCGCCTGGGAGAAGACGAACTGCCCCAGCTCGCGGCTTCGCCCAGGATGCATCACACTCGCCTGGTGCCCCCTGGCTTGAAAGGGGCGTACGTTCAATTGCGGGAACCGCCGGCCGAGCCTCGTCCTCCGGTGTTGCCCATTCGCCTTCGCGGGCGCGCCACCGACCAGGTGATCGTTCAAAGCAAATTGCTGTCCGTTCCTCCGGCCGGGGAGGCCTCTCCGCTGGTGACGCTGCGCGGTGTCGCCGGTGTAGGCAGGACCGCCTTGGCGCAGGCCGTGGCCTATTGGTGTTGGGAGCGGGCCGTTTTTCCCGGCGGCGTGCGCTTCATCCGCCTGGCCGAGATGCGTGTGGGGCTGGAGACGCTGGCCGATTACCTCCTGCGTGCGCTGGGCCTGCCCGGGTTTGCCTCTGGCCCCGGCCTGGACGAGGCGGTTCAGTACCGCGCCAAGGTTGCTGCGCTTTGCGATGTGCTTGAGGGCGAGCCGTTTCTTCTGATGCTCGACAGTTTCGATGCGGTGTGCGAGAGCGAGGGCCGCGAGCGCGACCAGGCACTGGTGGCCGAGCTGCGCCGGTGCTGTCCCAAGCTGCACATTCTGATCACCTGCCGCCGCGGCCCTTTGGGTCTCACCGGGGAACTACACTACGAGCTGAAACCGTTGGCGGCGAAAGCGGCGGTGGAGCTCTTCCGCGACCGGGCGCTGGACGCGGGCAAGATGCTGCTCCACGCTGAGCGCACCATCGTGGCCGAGATCTGCGAGTTGCTGGATCGCATTCCGCTGCACGTCCGCCTGGTGGCCACTCACATGCGCGCCGACGAATCCCCCGCCGCCATTTTGGATGGCCTGCGTGACGAGGAGCGACGCTACCACCTGACGGCGGCCGACCTGCCCGGCGCGCCGCCCCATCGCCGCAGCCGCGAACTCTCTTTTCGCTACACCTACGACCGCCTGGACGAGCACGGGCAGCGGCTGTGGGTGGTGTTGGCGGGCATCTTTGCCGGGGCGCCGGGCCGGGCCGACGTGCGCGCCGTCTACGCTCACTTCAAGGCCGATCTGTCACTGGACGCGCTTTTGCTCTGGTCGGTGGTGGAGAGCGTGGATGGGCGCCATCACATGTTCGAGTCGGCGCGGGAGTTTGGGCGGGCGCGGCTGACGGAGGGCGTGTTGGGCGATGAGGAAAACGACTTTCGGGCGCGCCACGCGGCTCATTATCTGGCTTACGTTCAGGAGCACCGGGACGACTATGGCGCATTGGAGCAGGTGCTGCCCGATGTCCTGGCCGGTTTTGACTTTGCCGCCAATGTGGAACGGGACGAGGAGATCCTGCGCGAGTACGTTCGAGCGATGGATGCGTTTCTGATCAAGGGGGGATATTGGGCCGTGAGGCGGCGCTGGCTCCAGGAGGCTGGCGGCTGATCCCTCCCCCTAACCCCCTCCCAAGGGGAGGTCTCACAGATCAACCCGCGCCTGTGTATATAGAGTGAGAGATCAATGACCGACGTCGAAATCATCGCCCGTGCGGTGAACGGAAATGAGGCCGCGCAACGAGCGCTCTACGAAGCGCACTACGCCGCTGCATTCCGCCTGGCTTACCTGCTCCTGCAAGATGCCTGCGACGCCGAAGAGGTGGCGCAGGATGCCTTCGTCTACGTTTTCCGCAACTTGCACCGCTACGACCCGCAGCGTGCCTCCTTCTGGGCCTGGCTGCGCGTGGCGCTGGTGAGTCGCTGTCGTAATAAACGCCGCCGCAAGCAGCTATCGACCGTTTCATTGGAGATGCTGACCGCCGCCGGGGAGGCTCCGGCCGATCCGACGCCGGCCGGCGATCCGGCGGGCCTGCTGGAACTGCGGGGGACACAGCAGACAGTGTGGGAGGCGCTGGAGCAGGTCAGTCCCGGCGCGCGGGACGCGCTGATTCTGCGCTACTACGAGGGGCTGCCATACAAAGAGATCGCTGCACTGCTGAGCTGCTCGCCCGACGCGGCGCGGGCGCGGGTGGCCCACGGCAAGGTGCAACTGCGGCGATTGCTCACCGAGACCGTGGAAGGGATGGCGCGCGAGGCGGGTATCGTACGTCCTGCCGAGGTAGGGGGATGAAAAAGATGGACAAGGTGCACCTGCAGGAAACGGAACTGGCCTGTTCGGACGGCGGTGAGGCCAACGTGGACACAGCGGAGCATCTGCGCTGGTGCGCGCGGTGTCGTAGCGTTGTCGCCGAGTACCGCTGGCTGGGAGAGCAGGTCGTGGACGCGTTGGCGGCTGCGGCGGAGGCTGCACCCGTGCCGCGCCCCAGGTGGCGGGCGTTGGAGCGGAGGGTGATCGCCGGTCGCCGGCGGCGGGTCGCCGGGTGGCGCGCCTCCGCCATCGCCAGTGTCGCTTTGGCCATCTGCACGGTTCTCTTGCTCTCGTCGATCGTGGGAGCGACCGTCGCGGCGCAACTAGCCTCTCCCGAGGCTGTGATGACCCCTCTATCCGCCACGGTCGTTGTCGCCGAGGGCTCTGTGACGCCGGATGCCACGCCTACGCCGATAGTATCCTATGGTGAGAGCGTGGACGCGCCGTCTACGCCGGCCTTGGGACCCATTCCTACACCGCCGACACCCGACGCCTGACGTCAAAGCCTATGGTCGATGCAACCTCTCAAATCGTCCTAGCGTTGCGCTGGTATCTCGCCGTCCAGGCCTTTGGGCTGGCTGCGCTGCCGCTCTGCCTGTGTCTCTTCCGCCACCTCCCCGATCGCGGCTACGGCCTCTCCAAACCGCTGGGGTTGCTGCTAGCCGGCTGGGCTTTCTGGCTGCTGGCCGGCCTGGGCTGGCTGCGCAACACGGCGGGCGGCGTTCTCGCTGTTCTGGTCCTTCTCGCTGTCGCCGGCCTGGTCCTCTATGTGACTAAGCAGCCCGCTGGCCGATTCCCCTGGCGTACCGTCGTTGTCACCGAGGTGGTGTTTACCCTCGCGTTTGCCGCTTGGTGTGTCGTGCGCGCCCACATGCCGCGCATCGAAACCGCGGGTGGTGAGAAGTGGATGGAGATTGCCTTCCTGCGCGCCATTTTACGCTCAGATGCGTTTCCTCCCCACGACCCCTGGCTTTCCGGCTTTGCCATCTCCTACTACTACTTTGGCTATGTCATCGTGGCGATGGTCACGCGCCTGACGGCCACCCTGCCTTCCATCGCTTTCAACTTGGGTATCGCTACCCTCTTTGCCCTCACGTGCATCGGCGCTTTCAGCCTGGTCTATAATCTGATCGCGGCGCGTAGGGGATTCGGCTCGGCGCGTGCAAGCTGGTCGGCTGTGCTAAACAGCTTGCTGGGGCCACTGCTGGTGGCGCTGACGGGCAACCTGGAAGGGGTGATGGAGGTGTTGCACGCGCGCGGCATCGGCTCGCCGGCCTTCTGGCAGTGGATCGATATCCGCGCCCTTGCTGAGAAGGCCCTGCCTCTGTTCTCCGAGGGCAACTGGATACCCACGCGCTTTTTCTGGTGGTGGCAGGCCTCCCGCGTCGTCCGCGACTATAGCCCGCTGGGAGATCACGTGGAGATCATCGACGAGTTCCCGGCGTTCAGCTTTCTGTTGGGCGATATGCATCCTCACGTGCTGGGATTGCCTTTTGTGCTCCTGGCAGTCGCGCTGGCTCTTGACTTTTACTTGCGTGTTGCGATCGGTGGGCAGCAGGAGGTAGATTGGAGGGCTTGGGATTTCAACTTTCGTTCATTGTCCTACAACCTGCACGCTATCTTTGACTCTTTGTTCTCCAACCAGCCTGAGGTTACTTGGAAGGCTCTGCACTCCATTTTGTATTCTCTGCGCTTCGCCCTGCATTCTGTGCTCTCCAACTGGCCTTTTACAAGTTGGGAGTTTCTCGTCTGCGCTATCTGCCTGGGCGGGCTGTGGTTCCTCAATGCCTGGGACCTGCCTATCTACCTGTTCGTCTTTGTCGCGGCCTATGCCATCGCCCATTTGCGTCTGCAAGACTCTAATCGCTTTGCGTTTTACGCTTTGCGCTCTTTCTTGCTCCTGATCTCTCTTTTCGTATTGGGGGCTCTCCTATACTACCCCTTCTGGCGCAGCTTCCAATCTCAGGTCGGCGGCATTCTTCCCAACTTGTTCGGCGGCACTCGACTCTCCCAGTTCCTGCTGATGTTTGGACCGCTTCTATTTATCGCCGTCGCCTATATCGTCGATCGAGCGCGAGAGGGTGGCCTGCGGCTGGGCCAGGTGGCCAAGTGGACGCTGGGTGTGTCTGTGGGGATCGTCGTGGCGCTGGCGCTCATCGCGGGCTTGATCGCGCTCGTGCTCCAAGTTGGGGCTGGCGTGCCACAGGGAGTCGCCCGCTACGTGGACGCCTGGCTGCGCGGCGAGCCGCTTCCCGATGTGGGTGAGGTGCCGGGTTTGTGGACGCTCGTTCGCCAGCGCGTCCTCGTCGATCCAAAGCTTCTTGGCCCCTCGCCAGAGGCTTTGAGTTGGGGAATCGTGGGCCGCGCTATCCTCGTCTCTCCCGTCTGGGTCGTCCTGGGACTGATTGCCTTTCTCGTTGCCGTTGTTTTCGTCTTGGGCCGGTCGGCGAGGGAGGAACGGCCGGCGGCGGACACATCGGGTTTCGTCCTCCTGCTCATTGCCACCGGGGTTCTCCTGA
>Ga0307430_1002956_pt1 | contig 10914 bp, 8 predicted proteins | sample SalMarWE160130MG_FD_202159 | JGI IMG/M metagenome (GOLD analysis project Ga0307430, IMG submission 202159) | Salt marsh sediment microbial communities from the Plum Island Ecosystem LTER, Massachusetts, United States - WE1603-130 | ecosystem: Environmental > Aquatic > Marine > Intertidal zone >... | reverse complement strand
AGAGCAGATTTTGAAAAATTCGTCAGGAAAGGCGGTGGTTTTGTACCCATACATGCTGCGGACAACGCTTTCGCTGATTGGGTTGCTTACAACGAAATGATCGGCGTGGGTGTCTGGGGCGGCCGTAAGGCGGGAAAGTCTGGCTATCTCTTGCGCAAGATCGATGGCAAATGGATGGCCACTTCCCCTAATGAGGGGCCCAGCGGTGAACATGGACGCATGCGTGAATTTCTAGTGATCCACGACCAGCCCTCCCACCCGATTCTGAAGGGCCTGCCCACAGAATGGAGTCTAAGAAATAGCGGCCCAAGGATGTAAAGGACTGAGACATTTGGCTTATTTACTACACCAAAAAACAAGGAGGATATGGCCCGGATGACGGCAAGGACTTACTGGAGGATTTAGTTGCTCGGTATTAAACCCGCTCGACGTAGATTATTTGACCACAAACAAAAGAGTCCAAAATCTCAAATCTCAGATTTTAAATCTCAAATTACTATACATGGTCTTGGAATCCAGACGCCGAAGCACCTCTCGCTTCCTGTTTCGAACTCCCATAGAAAACTCCTTTCTGATAACATATTTTCACCATTTTAACATGTAGAATTGTGTAGAGATTCAAATCCAGGTTCAGTTGCCTTTTTATTATTGCTACCAACACATAAACCGAGATTGCAATCCATCTGTGTCTTCACAGCGTTCTCGGTAGTGCCAAAGTCCCGTAGTTTTGAGTTGTTAGTGATGAGTTTTGAGTTAACTAAAAACTAAAAATTCATAACTAAAAACTAAATTAACTCGTCGCTCTTCCCAGCTTATAACGTATAGCACAGCGGCACTTGTAAAGCTGAGCGATAGTTATCGCTGGAAATGTAAAACAGTTGGTTATAAACACCAGATTCTGTTCTGTTTCTTTGTCCACATAGCGGATCCGCCGAAGTCTTTCGGGATAATCTTTCGATGAATAAAAACCTGTCAGCACAATTGTCTGATCGCACCGCAAACCGGTCGATTTGTCTATTGGATGAGAGTACAATCGACGAAATTGAAAGTTTCCTTTTGCCACAGTCATTTTTTCTTGTAACCTAATGTTATTTAAATCGTTATGACGTTTTCCAAATCAAACAACCGGACAGTAGTTACCGTAAACGAAATGCCAATCAGCAAGGCCATGCAGTGGTTACGGACTGCCTTGAGTTTTTTCTTAGGTGTACTGGCATTGTTGAGCAAAGTGTCAAGGAGTTTATTACATTCGGCGGTTTCAAGTGTTGGTGGGGATTCGGAACTCATAAGCTCCCAAAAAGGTTATTGTAAAACATCAACTGAAATCATAGCAGGGGCGGACCAGCCCTCAACAATCTTTCCGTTGGCAATGCGATACAAAGCAAACTCAGTACATCGGTTAGTACCCTGCGATGACCCGGGCACTGCTTGAAAGTGAAAAACAGCTACGAAAGAATCTTCTGCCAAAAAGACAGAGTTAATGAGTGTTCTTTCCTGAAAGGCACTCGTACCGTTTGCCCAGTAAAAGCCCGCTCGATAGTAGTTCAGGCCAATAGCGGTAATTGGTATAGGACGCCTCCCTGGTTCCGGTAAGACTGGTTGGCGTTGTCAGAGGCTCGAGGCGCGGAGGCAACCACCAGTCCGACGAATCATCGGGCCATGTATTCTGGATGGCACGGAGTGTGTCGTTATCCAGTGCCATACAAACTTTTGGTATTGTGGGTATCGTTGTTGTGGGAGCGGCCTGCCGACGTTCGCAAAGATCGGCCCATCGCCGAAGACCTTTGACCGCCCAAGCGTTGTTGTGAAAATACTTGCCCGTATCCTTTCTGGTGTCCGCTTCAGGAACTCCGCTGATCAGCCCATCGTCTTTGACCACGTAGGCGCGAAGCTGCAAGAGGTATTCACAAATTCGATCGAGTGCCTTGAAAACCTCATGCCACCAATTTGCCGGGCCGGCCCTTTTTTCTAATAATGCCGCCGTATGAAGAATTTGGCCGTATTCAGTGATGGATGGCCCGTAGTATTTGAAGGTCCCGTCGTCTCGCACGAAATGTGACAGCCAATAACGAAAGAGTTGAGCCGCTCGGCGGTTCAGGTCAGAAATAGAAAGGAACCCATTTGTCGAAATACATGCCGTCAATTTCATAATCGCAAACGACATGTTTTACCAAATCCATATAGGCCTGACGATAAGGGGTCATCCAGCAAACTGTCCCGTAGGCATCGATAAGAAACACACGAGCCGTCCCAACCCAATCGAACTTCAAGAGCTCCACAGCTTTAGCCATACCCGAACCACCCGACAAAACAATCGAGAGTAAAGCTCTCAAAATGACTGTTATTGATTGATTGTCAAACACGATTTTTCCTTTGCATCCTGTCAGCCCCCTCAATGAAATCTTCGTAGGTTTGGAAGTCGAATTCCTTCAGCACATCAGCAACCTTGACGTCTTGGGAGCGACTTTCAATAATGGTCCATTCTTCTTCATATAAGGTTTTAATACGAATCTTACGGCCGTACTTGGCCTGCACCTCGTTAAACCGCCGGCAGAAAGGCCAGGTATGCAGGAATGCCTTTTCCAGATTCACCGGTGCACAGATCCAGTCACTCCATCGGCCGGTGGTGGCAATCACTTCGCCGGAAATGTCACATATTTTGGCAGTGTCCTTATGGGTGCTGGATACCACCACATATTTATTCTGCCACGCCTTGGTATTGACGGCCCTGCCCCCGGCAAAGGCCGAAGGCCAGAACACCATCTCTGCGCCGGCCTGCCGAAGCTTTTGCCAGCCGTCATACCACTCGATATCGAAACAAATCTGCGCTCCCACCGCCCCAATATCCGTCTGAAAGACAGGTGGGTCCAAAGGACCTGGTGTCATACCTTTGTTCATCTCACCGATTGTCGGATGCATCTTGTGATATTCACCCATCGCCTTGCCCTGCCGGTCTATAAAGACCGCCGAGTTGTAATAGCGGCCGTCCTGTTTTGTATAGGTCGGACAGACCACATAGCAGTAATGCTTACGGGCAAACTCGGCAAAGGGCCCCGTAATTTCGCCGAGCGGCACTTCCGCCACCTGTGAGACTGGCGGGCTAGACGTGGAAAGATTCTCAAAGGCAAACACCTCCGGCAGACAGATTATATCTGGCTCGAAAGATACCATCTCTTCCACTCGCATCAGCATCTTGCGCACCATATCTTTATAATCTTTGGCCCCTATCAAATTCTGAGTGACGGTGCCCACCCAGACCTCACGCGGCAGGCGCTTTTCGCGTGGTTTTGGCCTGTTCTGTGCTAATGCTGTAGAGGCTGATGTCCGGGAGTTGGCCCATAGACCTAGACCCAATCCAACTGGAGTGCTTTGTAAAAATCCCCGTCGTGTCAGATGTTTAGTTTTCTTCACCATCGTAAAACTCCTTATCATTTCAAGGCATATTACATCCTCTTTTAAGCACAATAAACGCCACCATTGATGTCAATGGTTTCACCGGTAATAAATCAATCATATTCCGATTCCAGAAAGGCCATCGCTCTTGCAACGTCCTGCGGTATTCCAGCCTCCGCGGTAACCGAAACCCGTCCCGTCCCACCAAGCCGAATATAGAAGCCCGTTGTCCGACCAAGTCATTGCCCACTGATCGCCACTAGTGACACCGTCGATGATCCGGTCGCCGAATGTGATGCCCTCTATAAGCGTGCTTTGCGGATAAGGTGCGTGGGCTTCTCGTGTGTCAGCAGAACGGATGTGGATGGCCTCGCGTTCGGCGAAAGGGATATCCATCACGGCCCCCACCAGCGGGCGGAACAGGTGGACACACAGCGCCTCGTGATGATCCATGCCCGTTTCGAGCGTGCTGCCGTTGCGCACTGCAATGAGGTTCAATCTCGGGACCACAAAGACCACCTGATGACCAGCACCCGAGCCCCAGAACGCATCCTTCGGCAGTTCGGGGAACCCGCCGTCATTGTTGTTCCACCAGCCCATGCCGCAATTGCCCGGCGTGCCCGCGTCGCGTGTGACTTGCCTTATGGCTTCGACGCTAATGAGCCGTCTGCCTTCCCAATCACCTTCTCGTAACATAAGCCGGCCCACGCGCGCCACCGCCCGGGCGGTATAGTTGCCGCCACCCCACGAACCGACCAATGGCAGGCCGTCTACCATGTAGGTCCTGCCGTAACCGACTGACCATTCCTCGTCAGACACACCAATAGGTCGCATGATGCGCTGCCGCAGCAATGTGCGGATGTCCTTATATGGCGCGTCTCGCAGCGAAGCCGTGACACAGTAGGTCAGCATCGCAATCCCAGGATTGCTGTACTGAAGTTTCGCGCCCGGCTCGAAGAGTACAGGAGCCGCATCGCGCGCCAGCGTGAACGGATCACGAGGCGGCGCAGGACGCCTCCAGAAGTCGCCCTTCCAGCCGATGAGCTTATTGTGCGGCAGATTGTCCGCCTCGGCATCCTCAATCCCCGACGTGTGTGAACCAAGTTGGCGAATAATTATCTTCGACTTGCGGGGATGGCCCTTCCACTGGGGAACGTATGTCGTGGCCATGTCATCTAACGCAATAAGACCGTCACTCATTGCGACTGCCAGTGACAGGCCACCGACAATTGCTTTAGCCATCGAGGCCGTGTAGTGCCCCTTGTCCGGCCCATGCCCCTTTTGATACCATTCGAAGAGGATCCTGTCATTGCGAATGACCATAAAGGCTTTCGTATGGCGCACTGCGAGCGAGTCTTTCATCGCTGCCAGTTTGGCCCCATCCATCCCCTGGCTTGCTGGGCTTGCTTTCTGCCACTGGAACTCATGGACTTGACTACCATCAGTCGCAGCGACGTATTCCCCCGTCCCCGCAAGCAACAGCGGCACTAACACACCGATGGTGTATTTCGTCCAATTATCGCGGGAAATTTGTGATCGGCTCATGGTGCTCCTTCGTTTCATATGAGTTAATAAACTGCACCTTTGCACACTAAGTCCTTTATGATAGCACAATATGCCGTTAGATTTCAATGCTTCTTCACCCAAGGCTGGAAGACGTACACAACGTGCAAACAACGTTTATTATAGCCGTTCACGTAAAATCTTCGTTTTCTGATTAAAATCAGCATCGTATAATTAATACTGACATATGTCAGTAAGGTTAATCCGAAAATTGTGAAAAATTTTCAAAAAATATTCGTTTTTCGGCAAGAATTTGAGGTTTGGTGTTCCCATAACTCATCAAATTTGACATTTGTGGAGTCAAAATGGTGACACGAATTTCCGATGAATTCTGGCATTTTACAACTCACAAAAATGGGGTTATTTAACAGCCAGGTGGGTAGGTATTCTAAACAATCGGCCTTTCGGTCTCAGATTCACGGTCATACTCTTCTTCCCGTACAGCAACTTCAGCTTCGTTGAATATCCACGCAAATATGTCGCTCTTCTTGTGTTTATTGCGACGTGGTATGCTGAACCTATCGGAAAATCAGTGAAATTGAGATGAAATCTTGGTACTATAGTACTTGAAGTGTACAGGAGTGTTTCAGCGAAATGTATATGGGAAATCCCAGATTATGTAGTATAGGAAAGTGATGTCGAATTCGCTTCCAAAATCTTCAGGGCGGATGTCTGTTTCGCAATCTTGTTCACAAGATATAATAAAGCAACATTCAAACCAAGGCTTGGAGCGGTTGCCACAAAGCTTTCTCTTTTTTATTCTTTTCTATCTGTATCTCTGGCTCTATGTGGATCTGCGACTTATGTATCATGGGGCCGGCATTATTACAAATTTCCCAGTCTTTTACAAAGGCTGGACTTTTTTTCTGCCGTTTCTATCATACCCAGGCGGACCTCTCGAATATCTCTCATCTTTCCTGTCTCAGCTCTTCTACTACTCCTGGGTCGGAGCTCTTATTGTAACAGTGCAAGCCTGGCTGCTCAGCGTATGTATAGACTATCTGTTGAAAGCAGCAAACTTATCGCGAATTCGCCGGATTTGCTTTATCTTACCGATTCTTCTGCTTGTTCTCTACACCCGGTATGCCTATCACTTTGCCACAACAATGGCATTATTAATTACGTTACTTATTGCATGTCTGTACTTAAAGATAACTTTATCGCGGACTACGACTTTAAGCCATTTGAGCACTTTTTTATCCCTGTCTGTAATTCTGTATTGTCTTGCCGGCGGAGCATTTCTTCTTTTTGCATTTGTCTGCGCAATTTATGAATTGATTTTCAGGTTCCGGTGGAAGATGAGTCTATTTTATTTATTATCCGCTGCTGTTGTTCCATACGTATTGGGCCTTCTTGTCTTTCGCGTTAGTATTATCGATGCCTTTTGCAACTCGTTACCTTTCTCCTGGAAAATTCTTTATTATGAAACTCGGAAAAGAGAAGTGACAATCGTCTATCTACTGTATCTACTCCTACCTTTGACACTTTTTGTATTTGGTCTTTTACAGATACTCGGGAAAAGACTTCATTTTGTAAAAGACCGGACCAAAGAAAAGCACCGAAATAAATCATCTAACCTACTATTAAAGATATTTTCCCGATATAGACACTCACTAAAACTCAAATGGGCCGTCGAATCGCTGCTTTTGCTTGCTATTGCCGGTAGCGTCGTTTTCTTTTCTCGCAATGAAAATCTTAGAATCCGGTTTAAAGTTGATTACTATGCCTACCACAAGATGTGGCCGGAATTGCTCACGTCGGCTCAACATAATCCTGACAATCCCTTTATAGCCCAAGCAGTCAATAGGGCTTTGTATCATGTCGGCCGACTCGGCTATGATATGTTCTCCTGGCCACAACATCCAGATTACCTATTTCTGTCTGATAAGAAATATAAGTGGATGTACTGGCAAATCTTCGATGTTTTTTTAGACATTGGTGTTGTAAACATGGCTGAAAATGCCCTGACTGAATGTCTCGAAGGGCTCGGTAGTCGTCCAATGATCCTGCAACGACTGGCCTTGATAAATATGGTAAAGGGTAATTTAGGCTCCGCTAAAATTTATCTCGGCGCGCTCAGCAAGACTCTTTTTAATGCTGACTGGGCAAATAACTATCTTGACCGTCTGGAAACCGACCCAGACCTCTCCGGGGACAAGTACATTCAGCATCTACGCTCTTTGTGCCTGGACAAGGATTGCCCCATGTACTCCCTCTTCAAGGAGAAGACTCTTTTATGGCTCCTGGAGAAGAACAGTCAAAATCGCATGGCGTTTGAATATCTGATGGCTTGGTACATGTTAAACAAGCATTTAGGCAAACTTGTCCAGAATATTGAGCGTTTACATGATTTCGATTATCGCGATCTACCCACACATTACGAAGAAGCGGCCCTTATCTATGCGTACGGAACAGGAAAACCTCTCCATCTGAGCGGTTACTTATCAAGTCCTCAAATGCGTCGACAGATCGAAGACTTTACCCGGCTCCTCAGTAGTTACGGTGGAGACAAACAAGCTGCCTTCAAAGAGCTGTCAAAAAAATTCCGAAACACTTACTTCTTCTATTATATTTATGCGCCTTCAAGAACGAAAAGATGACTCAATCGCAAAAGTGAATGAAAACAAGAAAACATAATACCAAAAAGGCTAAATTCATTTATGCACTCATAACTTGTGCACTTATAATATTTGCACTGGTTTACGCCCGCTCCAGCAACAAAGTCACAATCATGCAATACAGTTTTATCGATCGGCCTGCGACAATTCGACCTGAATATGCCGGCAGTGTTATCCCGCCAAACATTGCTCCCCTGAACTTTATCGTACAAGAGGATGGTTCAGGCTATTTCGTCAGAATACACTCTCGAAAAGGAAATCCAATTGAGATATTCAGCAATACACCGAAGATTGTGATTCCGAAGCGAGCCTGGCATAAGCTTCTGGATTTGAACCGGGACCAGCAGCTCAGTGTGGATATTTTTGTCAAATCAAAGGCTGCCACATCATCTTCTGATGGAGAAAATGAACAGTGGTCCCGTTATCAAACTCTCACAAGCAAAATTGCTAATGAGGACATTGATACTTTCCTCGTATATCGAAAGATTCGACCGGGCCATGTCACCTGGAGAAACATGGGCATCTATCAGCGTAATCTTAGCAGCTTTGATGAATCAACTATATTAAATAATGGATATTTCAAGCACGGTTGTGTGAACTGCCATACTTTTTGCGGAAACCGTGCCGAAAAAATGCTCATAGGCATCCGCAGCGCAGATTACGGTAGCTCGGCTTTGCTGGTCGAAGGTGACAAAGTACGAAAGATTGGAACAAAGTTTGGATATACATCCTGGCATCCAAGCGGACAGGTTGCCGCATTTTCTGTCAACAAAGTCAGGCAACTCTTTCATTCGGCCGCAAGCGAGGTCCGAGATGTGATGGACTTCGATTCTCTGATGGCTTACTACCTGGTCGAATCGGAAAGCGTAAAGACCACACCGGATCTTGCCAAAAAAGACCGGCTCGAAACATACCCGACCTGGTCCGCCGACGGCCGGTACTTGTACTTCTGCAGCGCGCCGGTGACCTGGTCGGATCAGACTGTCGTTCCCGAATCCTACGACCAAATAAAGTACGATCTCGTCCGTGTCAGTTACGACCTTGATCGTGACCAATGGGGCCAACTGGAATCTGTGCTTTCGGCTGAGGATACAGGCCTAAGTATACTTTTGCCACGAATCAGCCCTGATGGTCATTGGCTTTTATTCTGCATGTGCAATTACGGCTGCTTCCCGGTTTATCAGCACAGCAGCGACCTGTATATAATGGACCTCGAAACAACCCAACAAACAGGCATGTTTACACACCGTCGGCTCGATATCAACAGCAACGAAAGTGAAAGCTGGCATAGCTGGTCGAGTAACAGCCGATGGATAGTATTCAGCAGTAAAAGAGGCAGCGGCGTATTCACAAGAATATATATCGCATACGTAGATAAAAGCGGCAAGGTACACAAGCCGATAAGGTTGCCTCAGAAAGATCCGACGTATTATGAATCATGCCTTTGGACCTACAGCGTCCCCGAGCTTGTTACTGAGCCTGTTCGGGTAACAAGAGAAAAGCTCGGTAGGGTCGTTCGCAGTTCCGAAAAAATATCCGTCAAGATACCCATTACCATGGCCACGCCCAAAGCCGGCGAGCCCCCAGAATATCAGGAGCCCTGGCAGACTGAACGCGAGTAAGAGTGAAGATATATAGTGAGCTCACTTCTAAATAACCAGCATCGAAAGAAGGCATCAATCAAATACTTCAAAAACTCGATTCGCGCTTAGTAGTGTGCACCTCTCAGAAGCTCAATCTTAGCACATCAGACAAAGAAAATCCAGAGGTTTTCAATGTCATAATATGCAAACTAAAGCCAGAAACATGTAATAAGCAGACTTCTATGGTGTACCAAAGCTACCGAAAATTATTGACATTGAGAAGAAATTATGTTATTATGAGACTTAAAGCTTGCAGGAGTGTTTTTGTGAAGTGTAAATGGGAAATCCCTGCATAATCTGGCTCCTCGTCCCGGTCATGATCAAGCAGAAAACCGGAGATTTTCCTTGACGGGAAGGTGGGTAATTTGGTACAAAGAAATTTAGTGAGGCTCATGCCGTATAGGCTTACATCTGTTGATTCTGGTCTTCAAGCACCGGCATTAAATTTTTTATATTTCAGGTCGTTTTGCTGAAATTTTATTGAGGGAGGCACGGAGTTGTGGGCGGTAACTTTGTACCTAAATAGTGGCTTTTTTTACTTTTAGTCAATAGTTAGCTTTCAGGAAAGGAGGTGGTAGCAAAACGCGAGTAATCATCCTGAACAAGGATGGATTGAATGTGATGCAGCTAAAACTATTATCAATCATTATTTTTGAAGGAGGCGTATTATGTTTAGAAAATTGATTTTTGTATTTTCTCTTGTTTTTGTGCTGAGTTTGGTTAGCAGGGTCCCGGCTCAAGATGCGCTCATCCCCAGCCCGGGGGCCATGCCGGTGCTCGATGGTAGAATCGATGAGGTATGGTTTTTTTCGACAGAACAGACGATAGGCACCAGTCAAGTAGGAACCGCGCCCAGTTCGCCTGCAGATTGCTCTGGTACCTGGCGGGCCCTCTGGAACTGGGAAGGTCTGTATGTGCTGGTCGAGGTGAATGATGATACTCTGACTAACGACTCGGGGGGGGGCGACAATAAATGGAACGATGACAGTGTCGAAGTCTACGTCGATGGCGACAATAGCAAAGGCTCTTCAGTGGACGACAACGACCACCAGTATACCTGTAGGTGGAATAACGAAGTATTGGAAGAACCCAGTGCAATCCACAACGGAGCTCCAAGCTTAGTGGGTGTTGAATACGCTGTAGCTACGACCGACGACGGTTATCTTCTTGAAATCAAGCTGCCGTGGATGAGCATAATGGGTGAGCCAGCAACGCCTGGCCAACTGATTGGTTTCGATGTATGGATTAACGATGATGACGACGATGGTGATCGAGACTCACAGGTTTCCTGGTATTCAACGGATGGAAACGGTTGGCAAGATCCGAGTGTGTGGGCAGTTGCTGAACTCGTGGGGGGTAACAAAGCAGCTAATCCAAACCCGGCTGACGATGCTATCCATACGGATACATGGGCAACTCTTAGCTGGCTGGCGGCACACTCTGCTGTCTCGCACGATGTGTACTTCGGTGAAAGTTTTGCTGATGTGGAGGCTGGAACTGGCGATACATTCCAGGGCAATCAGGACTTGGCATTTTTTATCATCGGTTTTCTCGGGTATCCCTATCCGGGCGGTCTTGTTCAGGGCACGACGTATTACTGGAGGATCGATGAGGTTAGTGCCGAGGGTGCGATATACACAGGTGATGTGTGGAGTTTTATAGTCCCCCCCAAATCGGCCTATGAACCCAACCCGGTT
>Ga0307430_1002953_pt1 | contig 10929 bp, 8 predicted proteins | sample SalMarWE160130MG_FD_202159 | JGI IMG/M metagenome (GOLD analysis project Ga0307430, IMG submission 202159) | Salt marsh sediment microbial communities from the Plum Island Ecosystem LTER, Massachusetts, United States - WE1603-130 | ecosystem: Environmental > Aquatic > Marine > Intertidal zone >... | reverse complement strand
TTTCTTTTTTTAAAGAAACATCACTGTAAAGGGTTATGAATTTTTTTTCGTCAAATTTAACCATAAGAGCGTTTCCGTTAATAATAAACTCGGAGAAAAAAGAAAGTAAATATGCCGTACCGATAATTAAAAGGGAATAATATCCTCTTTTAAAACTTCTAAACTTTTTTATTCTTTTAATAAATAGGGGTGAAAAAAAGGATTTTCGCATTTTTTTAATATAACCTCAATCCAGCCTTATACGAGGGTCAATTACGCAGTAAAGAAAATCCGAAAAGATATTGCCAAGCATGTAGAGAATGGATGAAAAAACCAGAATTCCGAGCATCACAGGGTAATCTCTATCCAGGATTGAATTATAACCGAGAAGTCCGAATCCGTGTATATTAAAAACTTTTTCGATTAATAGAGAACCGGATATTACAATAGAAAAAACGCTCCCAAGACCGGTGGCGATTGGGATTAGAGAATTACGCAGGGTGTGTTTAAAAATGACTGTTTTCTCGGATAAACCTTTCGCGAAAGCGGTCCTGACGTAATCTTTGCCGAGGTTTTCAATCAATGAATTTTTCATTAAAATAGTCAAAGAAGCAAAAGAGCCGAGAGTATAACAGAAAACCGGTAAAATCATATGATAAATATTGTCCCACATTTTACTCCATAAAGAGAGGGTTTCATAATCCATAGAATGGATTCCTCCCAGAGGAAAAACATTGAAAAAAGAACCTCCCCCTAAAAGAACAAGAAGAACAATTCCGGCGACCCATCCCGGAATAGCATAACCTATGAAAACAACAGCGGAACTTGTAAAATCAAACGTGGATCCGTGCTTGATTGCTTTTAAAACCCCCAAGGGTATGCAAACAAGGTATGCCAGCAAAAAGCCCGCAACTCCGAATCGAAGAGAAATCGGAAAACGAGCTTTTATTACCTCCCATACAGGTTTTGAGTACGTGTAAGATTCTCCTAAGTCAAATTGGACGACGTTTCCGAGCCAGAGTAAATACGAAATATAAAAAGGTTTATCAAACCCGTATATTATTTTCAATTTTTCTACCATTTCCTCAGATATTGCCGTGCCATGGGCTCCCATTGCCCCACCGCCACCTTCCATCTGCATTTGTTTATATCTGAGGATTGCCATCTCGACGGGTCCTCCGGGAGCAAACCTCGTAATTGTGAAAACGATAAATGTAACACCTAAGAACGTTGGAATTATCATTAAAAGCCGGCGGATAAAATAGTTAATCATTCTTTGTATCTCTCTTTCAGTTCTTGCCATGTCTTAAGCTCATAAGGTTTTGCCGGCAGCATGATTTCTTTGTTTTTTGCTTTTTTTAGTTTTTCGTTGAGATCTTCATCAATCCACCAGAAGGCTATTATTGGCCAGTATGGTTTGTAATTTATAAGTCCGTTATAATCTGTCTGTGATAGCCCGAACTGGGGCATTCCGAATTTATTCCAATATAGTATTTTCATATTGTCTTCATACCATAGCAGAGCTGTCATATATTTACTTACAAGTATGGAATCAAGTTGTTGAAGTGTTTTTGTTCTCTTTTTTAAATCATATTCCTGGTAATATGTATCCAGTAATTCGTCGACTTTTTTGTCCTTAAGCCCCCAGAGATTAAATGAACCTTTCTTATCGGCAAATTTTGAGTGGTAAGCAAGTTCGGAATTTGGAAATATCTCGATTGTGAAACGGAGCCCTATCATTTTAAAATTAAATTCATCAAGATCCTTTAAGTTTGTAGCCCATGTAACTCTCTTTAGATTAAGTTTGATACCGACTTTTTTAAAATCTTCCTGGAGCAAAGTTTCTACCCGTGTATCGTCGGTTCTGTAAAAGTTCAATGTTATTTCAAAGACTTTTCCATCTTTAACAATATACCCATCAACGTTTAAGTTTTTCTGAGAATAACCGGCTTCTTCCAATAATTTAATAGCTTTTTCCTGATTGTATCTTATTTTAGGATTCTTTGTGTTCTCGCAGGGAAGCCCGGCAAAATATGAATCCATATATATAAATTCATTATGATAGAATTTATCAAGCATTAGCTTTTTGTTAAAAAGTAGAGTGATGGCTTTTCTTGCTCTTATATCATTAAAGGGTGCTTCCCTCATATTGAAATAAAAGCCATTTACAAAAGGTAAGGTGATATAAACTCGCTGCTTTATGATATGGTTATATTTTATCTCTTTCATTTTATCAGGAGTGTATTCTTCCGCCCATTTTTTAATAAGCGGTCTTTCTACCAGGATTATGTCCACATCTCCCTTTTTAAATTTTTCACCCATAACTGTTTCCTCGGGATAAAAAAGAAAGCGAACCTTCTCGAAGTTGAAAAGGTATATATTAAGAGGTAAGGCTTTTGCCCACCAGGAAGTATTTCCTTTTAAGATGATAAATTCATTTGGACTGGCTTTTTCGAAAACATATGGGCCTGAGCCAAGAACCATCTTATTGTTATAGTCTTTTATGTAATCAGAAGGAGGTATTCTTCCTATTATTTGTTCCGGCAATATGTAAAATTCTTCTGTGCTGATATTAAAAAAAGCTCTCCATGAAGGCTCGACGGGCTGTATCATCACAATTTCTTTAGTGAGAGCGACGGGTCGTTTAAATTTTAAAAACATTCCCTGCCATACAGGTTCCCTTAGATCATCATGCACAACAAGGTCCCATGTGGCAACAACATCGAAAGCAGTAACGGACTTGCCGTTCTGCCAGCGTGCTTCGGGATTTATATGATAAAAATAGTTTTTTTTGTCATCGGTTATACACCATTTATCCGCAAGAGAAGGAAGATATTCAAGTGTTACAGGATCTATTTTAAGAAGTGTTTCGTATACAAGGGATCGTAAGATTGAGTTTAAAAGATAAGTACAGTTTTGGCCATAGCTTCTTAAAGTTGCGGGATAACCAAAACTCCCGAAATTTAATGTACCGCCTTTTTTTGCGTGTTTGTCCCCAAGAATAATCCCTTTATTGTTTGTTGTCCATTCAATAGATTTAATAATACTATCAATTTCTGCTTCCGTTAAATCTTTTGGTCCGTATTTTTGCATTAATTCTTCTTCGGTTATAGTGGTTTTCGCCCCAGCAGAAGAAGTTTTTTTATCGCAGTAGGGGATAAGGAAAGAGAAAATTAATAAAAAAAAGAAATACCTTTTTGTTGGACATACTTTATAAATCATCGCGTAGTATTCCTTTCCTTAAAGAATCTTAAAACATTGAATTCTTTCATTACGCAATATTATGTTTTTTGAGTGAATCGTCAACCCATCACCTCCCCACAAAGTAAACCACGAGATTCCACAAGATTAACACAAGATTTTGGGTTTGTTTTACCCGTCTTCCGTCGGCGGTCTTCGGTCGTTCTGGGTTTACCCAGAACTTTAGCTACCTATATTTCTCCCAATATCTGACTTCAGTGGGTTTTGGCGGTAGAGGAAGGTTATTCTCTATAGCGTTTTGCAAAGCCGTATCAGCTTCTTCGTCGTACCACCAGAAGGCAATAACTGATTGCGTTTCCTCGGTAGCTACCCAGCTATCATAAAAAACACCGGCTAAAACGAACTCAGGCATTCCGAACTTATTCCAGTATAAAATTCTTACATTATCGCTGTACCAGTTTAATATTGTGGTATACTCGTTTGTTACTATGGAATCGAGTTCCTGAATAAGTTTTATTCTATTTTTTAAATCATATTCTTTATTATATTCTTCACATATCTGGTCTACTCTCTTATTTTTAAAACCCCATATGTTATTGGTGTTCTTTTTATCCGCGAATTTTGAATGGTAATGCTCCTCCGGAGGAGGAAAAGGAGTTGAGGTAAATTTGACCCCTCCTAAAACTTTAAAATTTCTTTCATCTAAGTCTTTCATGTGCTGTGCCCAGGTGACCTTTTTTAAATTAACCTTTATTCCAGCCTTCTTAAGCTCCTCCTGAAATAAGGTTTCTATGCGTGAGTCACGACTTGATATGACATTCAAATCGAACTCAAAAACTTTACCGTCTTTTACTATATACCCTTCCCCGTTTAAATTTTTCTGTGAATATCCCGCTTGTTCGAGAAGTTTAATTGCTTCCTCGGGATTATACCTGATTTTAGGGTTGTTTTTATTTTCATAAAGGGAATTAGGGAAATGAGAATCCTGGATTTTATATTCATTAAAAAAAAGTTTATCCATCATTTCTTCTCTATTGAAGAGTAAGCAAACTGCTTTCCTAACTTTTTTATCGTTAAAAGGTTCTTCTCTTAAGTTAAAATAAAATCCGGAGAGACCTTGTGGAGCGTTAGTAAAGATTTTCTGCTTAATAATATGATTGTTCTTCATTGCGGGGATTTTTTCCTGTGCAAAATCTCTAACCCATTTACGTGCTACTTTAACACAAAGAATATCAATATCACCTTTTTTTAATTTTTCATACAGTACCGTTTCATCCGTATAAAAAATGTATTTAATCTCATCAAAGTTATATAATCCTTGATTTAAAGATATCTTTATACCCCACCAATTTGGATTTCTTTTTAGAGTGATATCCTGATTTGGAGTGGCTTTTTCGAACTGGTACGGTCCCGAACCGAGCAGCAATTTATCATTATATTTTTTTAAATATTCTTCAGGCGATAAATCTTTTAATATATGTTGGGGTAAAACTAAAAAATCTATAGCGCTAAAATTCAAAAATTCCTGCCATCCAGTCTTTTTTGGTTTAATCATCACAATTTGTGCTCCAAGAGCTACAGGACGTTCAAATTTTTTCATCAGATCCTGCGTGAAAGGATCCTTCAATCCGTCATCAACCAAAAAATCCCAGGTAGCTACAATATCAAAAGATGTAACCGGTGTTCCGTCATGCCAGTTAGCGCGTTCATCGATATGAAAGAAAAAAGTTTTTTTATCATCAGTAATCGACCATTTATCAGCGAGTCCGGGCATGTATTCTAAAGATACGGGGTCAATCCGTAGAAGCGTTTCGTGTACGATCTGGTTAATATAAGTGTTTATAACATAGTTGGAATTAGGACCGTAAGTCCGTAAATTAGTCGGATATAAAGCACTACCCATTCTTAAAGGACCACCTTTTCTAGCTCTTTTACTCCCGAGAGGTTTAGCCTTTTTGTTTGTAGTCCATTTAATTGATTTGACAATACTGTCAATCACTTCTTCTGTTAAATCTTTTGACCCGTATTTTTCCATTAATTCTTTCTCGTTTGGAATTTCTATTTGGGTCTTCCCGACCGAGTCTTCTGTATTACAGCATGAAATAATTGAGATAAGGGAAATTAAAAGTAAACCCGAAAGAATTCTTTTCATTTTAACCTCCTTTTGTTTAACCGCAGAGACGCAAAGAACGCAGAGCCTCATCCACACCCCTCCAAGTTTTATTTTTTTATTTATACAAAAAAACACACAAAGATCACAAAGGTTTTGATTTTTTATTCTCAGCGCCTATGTGCCTTTGTGTGATATTTAAACTTTTCAATCGTAAACGAAAGTCAGCCAGTTATGGCGATCGTCTTTTTCGCCTTTTATGATGCCAAAAAATTCATCCTGCAGTTTCTTTGTGATTGGTCCTCTTTTCCCGTCTCCGATTTCGATATTGTCAACTTTCGTAACAGGCGTTATCTCTGCCGCCGTACCTGAAAAGAATATTTCATCTGCTATATATAGTGACTCTCGCGGCATGAGGTGTTTCTCGATTCTCAAATTGAGGTCTCTTGCGAGAGTGAAAACACTGTGGCGTGTAATACCCGGAAGTATAGCCGAGCTTGAAGGTGGTGTATAGATAACATTGTTTCTGACAACAAATATATTTTCGCCCGAACCTTCGGAAACATATCCGAATGTATCCAGAGCAATACCCTCGTCAAATCCGTTCATCAAAGATTCCATTTTTATCAACTGGGAATTGAGATAATTGCCGCCGGCTTTTGCAAGAAAAGGCATCGTATTTGGGGCAAAACGGTTCCATGAAGAAACCTGAACGGATATTCCTTTCTCAAGAACGCCCTCTCCAAGGTATGTTCCCCATTCCCAAACGGCGATCGCGCAATGAAGCGGATTCTTTAGAGGGTTAACTCCCATGGGTCCATAACCTCTGAACGCAAAGGGTCTTATGTAACATTCTTTTTGTTTGTTTATTCTGATGGTTTCGATAATGGCTTTTCCGAATTCCTCTTGCGTGTAAGGAATTTTCATCCGATATATTTTTGCGGAATCATAAAATCTTCTAATATGTTCATTATGTCGGAAAATGGCAGAGCCTTTCTTTGTGTTATAACATCGGGTTCCCTCAAAGATGCTCGACCCATAATGTATAACGTGAGAGAGGACGTGAATTTTTGCGTCGTCCCAATCGACGAACTTGCCATCAATCCATATTTTCCCTTTACCGGAACTCATAAGACCCTCCTCGGACCTACAGTTTTAATAATTATTGTTTATCCGTGTAATTCTAATAAAAAAAAGCTAAAAATCAACCCATTTCCTTATTATTGCCACGAAGACACTAAGACACCAAGCCCACCACATCCCCAATTTTATTTTGTTGATTTAAAACCCAACCCACAACCCAAAAATTATATCACACAAAGACACAGAGCACACAGAGTTTATTTTTTGTCTTTAGATTTTGAATTAACAAAACTTTCTTTGTGACTTGGTGCCTTAGTGGCTATACATTTGAATCTTTTCGTTGACTTTTATCTCTTGGGGGTTATTTTTGAGTTATGAAGGATTTTTTTGAAGAAGTATTTGAAGGTATAGGGAAAGAAGAAATCAGAGAATTGAAAAAGCTTTTTGAAGACGTTACTTTTCAAAAAGACCAAATCATAGTTAAGGAAGATGAATATGGCGAAGAAATATATATCTTAAAGAAGGGATACGCCCTGGTGACAAAAAGGGGAAATGTTTTGGCAGAGCTTACAGTAGGTGATATTATAGGAGAGATGTCTTTCCATGGAGCTGCCCGCTCTGCTACTGTTGTTCCTGTTGAAGAAACAATTCTTGCCAAAAGCGATGGAAAAGCATTTTATAAACTGCTTTCCGAACATCCAAAAATTGCTATTTGCCTTCTCAAAACGGTTTCAAGCAGGCTTCGTAAGATTGATTATAAGGTTGTAGAAAAAGCTCTTCAGGAAGAACGTCTTGCAATTCTGGGGAAACTTGGTTCTACTATAATCCACGATTTAAAATCGCCTCTTTCCGCCATTAAAGGATACGCGAACATTCTGGAAGGAGCGGAAGAGAATGAAAAACTTAAAAAGTACGCAAAATCGATTAGTAAATCGGTTGATTTTACTTTTGGAATGATAGAAGATATTCTCGAATTCGGCAGAGACACAACTACATTGGATATACGTATGGTGAATATTTCACAATTTTTTAGAGAAGTTATTGAGCTGTTCGGCGAAGGTACTGATAATAAAGAAATAGAAATAAAAATTTTGCCCTGTGATGGTTTGTATTTTGAGCTCGATCGCTTTAAGATGAAAAGAGTTTTTTTGAATCTTATGAAAAACGCGAGGGAAGCAATCGAAAAAAAGGGAAAAATCGAGATTGGAGCGGAAAAAACTAAAAGTGGCATAAAATTATTTGTTCGAGATAACGGTGTTGGGATGCCACCCGGAGTCGCATGCAGGATTTTTGAGCCGTTTTTTACTCATGGTAAGAGAGGTACCGGTTTAGGAATGACAGTGGTACGAAAGATAATAGATGACCTTAAAGGAGAAATAAAAATAGAAAGTGCCAAAGGCAAAGGAACAACTTTTAATATATTATTAAAAAATAAACCGGATATGATTAAAATTTGAGGAGGTAAGGGATGATAAAGGGTCTGATAAAAAAGAACAGAAGTATCCGTCGTTTTAAGAAAGGAGTTAGAATAACAAAAAAAACATTGATAGAATTAGTCGAACTTGCACGTCTATCGGCTTCGGCTGCGAATCTTCAGCCTTTGAAATATTTGCTTTCCTATGATTCCGAGAAAAACAATAAGATATTTCCTCACACAAAATGGGCAGGTTATCTGAGCGATTGGGATGGGCCAAATGAGAGTGAGCGACCTTCGGCTTATATATTGATTCTCGGAGATACCGCAATTACAAAATCGTTCGGCTGTGACCATGGAATCGCCGCTCAGAATATCCTGCTTGGTGCCGTAGAAAAAGGGCTTGGTGGATGTATCGTGGGAGCTCTAAACAGGAAAGGACTTCACGATAGTCTCGATATTCCTTCCCGGTATGAGATTCTTATTGTCGTCGCGTTAGGCAGACCGGATGAAAAAGTTATTGTTGAGACCGCCTGCGATGATAATATCAAGTACTGGCGGGATGAAAAAGATGTTCTGCACGTTCCCAAAAGACCCCTGGAGGAATTGATACTGGATTTGTGATTTGATTAACCGCAGAGACGCAGAGAACACAGAGAAAAAAGCATCTTTTTTGTTTTAAAAACTCCCAACCCTTCAGCACCAAATTAATCTCACACAGAGGCACAGAGACACGGAGTACACAAAGAAAAAATTTGTTGTTTTAACTAAATTCCAACTCCTAAATCCAAAAAGCCTAAAAAGGGACGCAGATTTTTTGGATTTTTTAAAACTCCACCCAACAAATCCACGACCTAACGGACTAACAAAACAAGGAACGACAAGTTCGGACTATCTATACATTGACAAACATTAAAAGTCCTTTAAAATGCGGGTATGGGAGTTTATGAGAGAAAATCGAAAAAACACATCTTCTGTTTGTTGATTTGGATTGTTCTAATTATGGCAGGGAATGATCTGTATGCTTCGGATTCCTTGAGCGATAAGTCTTCTACTGTAAGGAATTGCCTGAGAGATGAGCCCATTTTAAATGCGGCGGGAGCTCCGAGTGCGGATGTTCTTCGCGGAAAAGAAAACTATCTCAATATATGGGGATGGGGAGCTTATGGCATTACGAATGACTTAACCTTTATTTATGACTGGCTTTTAGTGCTGGCAAAGATTCCCGCGGGCTTTGTAAGGTATAAGTTACCTCCTCATACGGAAAAATTTACATATTCGTTAGAATTATTTGGTGTATCGCTGGAGCGTTTTGATGACGAGGTAAAAGCATTAGAAACCGAAGAATTTGAAGCGTATCAAAAGGGCTGGCAAGCCTGGATGCATTTAAATACAACTTATAGAATAAATTCAAATTTGAGGATGCACGTTTCAGCAGGAAGTACATTTGATACATATCAAAAATATACGCCCAAAGAGAACGCAAAGTTCTCTGAAGAGAAGATATACGAAGATTATTATTCATTTGATTTAGCTGTTGGGTTTGATTGCTTGTTTAAAAAAAACGTGAGAATTTCAGCTAATTATATAAAGGGTAATCAGTTGTTTATATATGACCAGAATCCTCAAAAATGGGCTATTCAGGTGGGAATTCAGTTCGCGCCATTTTATCATTGGCAGCAAGGGTTTTTCAGAAATATGAGAATTGAATTATGGGGATTCTATGTAAATTTCCCTGAACTTGAATATGAAGAAGCTATACCGCCATTATTCCCTTTAATATCGTGGCAGTGGCAGATAAAATAACGGGAACAGGTATCAGATACAAGGTCTTAGGTTTTAGGTACAACATAAATAAAAACTCTGTGTCCTCTGTGGCTCCGTGTGAGATATAAGTTTTTGTTTTGACTCGTGACTCTTTTTTGTGCCTTCGTGGCTATTAAATCTATATAATTCTTAGATTTTTAAGAACGATTTTCAGCTTTTGCTTGTTTTCTCCGCTCATTTCGCACATGGGGAGACGGAAAACTTCTTTTATCATTCCTTTCATCGCAAGAGCTGTTTTTATTGGTATTGGATTTGTTTCGATAAACTCAACTTTGAAGAAAGGCAAAAGTTCGTAATGTAATTTTCGCATTTCTTCAAAGTTCCCGTTTAACCCTGCTCTTACCATTGCGCTCATCCTGTCAGGAATGATATTGCTTGCTACACTAATAACACCCTTTCCGCCTGCTGCCATTAAGGGAAGAGTTAAATTGTCGTCTCCTGAAAGTACAATAAAATTATCAGGAGTTCTATATATAACATCCATCATCTGAGGAAGGCTGCCTGATGCCTCTTTTACGCCTATGATATTAGGATGTTCGGCTAATCTTACTATTGTATCGGTTTCGATATTTTTGCCGGTTCTTCCGGGTATGTTGTAGATTATCATGGGAAGGTCAACTTCGTCGGCAATTGCTTTGAAGTGACGATAGAATCCTTCCTGGGTTGGTTTGTTGTAGTAAGGAGCTACCTGAAGACTTGCGTCCGCTCCCAAATCTTTAGCTCTGGAAGTCAGAAAAAGAGCTTCTCTTGTAGAATTTGAGCCGGTTCCTGCTATAACCGGTACCCTTTTGTTAACATGTTTGCAAACTATTTCTATTACCTGTATATGTTCGTCATGGTTAAGAGTAGGGGATTCCCCTGTCGTTCCCATCGGAACTATACCCGATACTCCGTTTTCAATATTTAAATCCACTAATTTTTTAAGATCTTCTTCGTTTATACTTTTATCTGCATTAAATGGTGTAACTAATGCGGTAAAAACACCCTGAAACATTTTAACCTCCTATGAATTCAATCATCATATCTTCGATACTATAAAAACCTTTCTTGTTGTTTATCCATTCGGCAGCTTTTAACGCTCCTACGGCTAAACCCTTTCGGCTTCTTGCTGTATGTTTTAATTCAATGGTGTCGACTTCGCTATCGAAGGCTACCACATGGGTTCCGGGGACATTGCCTCCCCTTATTGAAGCAAGATGTATTTCTTCTTCTGAAATTTTCCTGTCGAGTTTTTCCGTTATGAGTTTTTTCTTATTTTTAATATTTTCAAGAAGAATCTTGCCAATCATATTCATAGTCCCTGAAGGACTGTCTT
>Ga0307430_1002951_pt1 | contig 10930 bp, 7 predicted proteins | sample SalMarWE160130MG_FD_202159 | JGI IMG/M metagenome (GOLD analysis project Ga0307430, IMG submission 202159) | Salt marsh sediment microbial communities from the Plum Island Ecosystem LTER, Massachusetts, United States - WE1603-130 | ecosystem: Environmental > Aquatic > Marine > Intertidal zone >... | reverse complement strand
CATAGTCTACTAGCGTGGCCAAGCCGTCGACTGACAACTCGCGGCCGAGGTTGGCCGCGAAAAAGCCGGTGGCCGTCCAGCGGAGCTGATCCAGGTCGGCAAGCTCGTCGAACTGCTCTACCTGCGGTATGACGGCAAGAGCCCACTGGTGATCGTTGCGGAAGCTGCCGGAGATACTCATCGGCGATATCGAGATGAGATAAGCGTCCAAAGGCTGCCCGATCTTCCAGCCGTCCTCACGGAAGGGGTGTTTGAGCACCACGCGTCGGGGAAAGTGGTTGTTGAACCGGTTCTTGTCCGGGCTCACCTCCAGAGGATCGACGTGAACCCGCACAACCGGCGAGGAACTGGCAAAAGAGGCCGTTCCTTGCGCCGCGTCGCCGTGCCACGTCGCGTCGAATTCTTCACCTTCGGCAGTAATCACTCGAACGGTGACCGGATAGATCGCCTCGCCCTCATTGCTCAGGCGAACCACTGTCTGATACCCGTCGTCCGATCTGCTTGAATCGAGACCATCAACAGCCACGTCAAGGGTATCGGCGCCGTAGAGCCAGCTATTGAAAAAGCCCTCGAGTTCCCGGCCCGACACCTCCTCCGCCACTTGGCGAAAGCTCTCCACCGTGGGAATGAGGTTGTTGTAGCGGGTGTAGAACTGCTGCAGGATCTGAAGCATTACATCGTGCCCCAGCAACCCATCCAGTGCTCGCAGAACAAGGTAGCCCTTGTTGTAGGTCCGCACCGACAGGCCGTTCAAATAGTCGATCTTTGACCTTGGCTTGACAATTGCCTCATCGAACCCGTTCTTGAGCAGCGTCAGATAGGGAAGTTCCGTGAGTTGGTAGCGCAAATTCCAGTAACCGAACTGAGATCGAACCACCTCCTCGATGAGCCCGCCTTCCAGATGAGCGAACAGGTTTGGCTCAAAGCCGCCATACTTCTCCTCGAAGTATGTATACGACAGGTACTCAGCAAACCCCTCCGACAACCAGTTCTCCGCGTTGAAGTCAGCTCCTACACCGATGCCCCACCACAGATGCGCTATCTCGTGTGCAATCAGATAGTCAAGGAATCTTTCCAGGGTTCCTTGGGCGGGTACGTCTTTTAAACGATAGTTGCTCGTACCGACGAGGATCATGCCACTCGCCCCCATGCCGTAGAGACCCGCCGTCGGGTTTTCGACAATCACCAGGCGCTTGGAAGCATAGGGCCCGAAGTGCTCGCTGTGGTAGGTCAGAACATCAGCGGCGTAGGTAGCCGCCAAGCGAGCGGCGCTCTCTCCTCCCGGCAGATAGTAGGAATCGATCGTCACATCTTGCCACGACATGCGAAAGGCAGAGATATACTTTCCGATCACCAGGGGCACAGAACGGGTGGGAACATCGCTTGTCAACGATAGGGTCTTCCATTCGTCGTTCTCTGAAACGATCTCTTGTCGCTCCGTGCCGGCAGCGACGACGAAGTCACGCGGAACACTGAGCTCGATATCGTAGAACGCCGCCGGCAACTCGAATTTCTCCTGCTCCACGCGCCCATTGGGATAAGCGATCGGGTTCCAACCGAAGCGCCAGATGTACACGTCGCGGTTGACGTTGTTGTCTCCCCAGAGAGCTCGGGCGAATTTCGTCTCGAACTCGAGCGCAACCTGGGTGCGGCCGCCGGGCTCGAGAGGTTCGGCAAGACGGACTCGCAGGAGGCCGTCGTCGAGTGAGTAGGTAGTCAAAGCAGGCGGGATTGTCTCTAGCTGATAGTCCATCGGATCGCCTGCCCCATTCGTCACGGAAAGGATCTTCGTCCACGTGGGATCGAAACCATCAATGTATTGAGCATCTTCCAGGGCCGGATGGAGATAGGGGTTCGGGTCGCGGCCCTGGTTTGCGACGAGTACGAACGTGATCGCCTCCAGGGCTTCCTCTCCATCGTTTACGTAGTCGACGATCTGTGTGCCCACAAGGGTATCCGTCTGCGGGTCAAGCGTCACGACGATATCGTAGCGGCTGAATTCTTCCGCCGCTGCACCGATCGCGAACAGCATGGCCAAGATAGACGAAAGAGCAATCACCACTCCGGTTTGCCATTTCAGCAGATTCATTTGCTGATCTCCCCCTCTCATCTGATATTCGGCAGATTAAGGATCCCTTATATTGCACTATGTGCGCATTCACGTCAAACCCCAAACTGGAGAACTCGTCAATGCGCATGGGGAAAATCGGGGGACGTATCACCTATTTCTGACTCTCTTCTTTCTTCCGGGCCTACGTTTAACTAGATTGCGACACATCTCCGGGACAACCTTATGCTGCGGGGACAGCGAAGAAGTAACACCGACAGACCGGGTTCGAAGGCAGGATGACAGAAAGGCGGCCATGGAAGTGAACTGAGGAACATAGACTTGACACGGCGCGCTTTCAGAGATGTCCCCGGAACTAAGAGGCAATCTCTGTGTTCGAACCGTATGTATCAATGGGGGGTGACAGAATTCTCCGGAACCATTCTTCTCTTTTCAGGCGGTCCATTTCCTCAGAAATCTCCTCGATCCTATTCCTCTTTCCGTCGATCTGAGATTGGATCTGATCTATCCGCTGCTCAGCGCGGTCCGTTTCCTCAACAATATAGCAGTCCTTTTCAAGATGTCTGTGCCGAGCGGATTTCAATCCAAGGTACCACAAGAGCCGTCGCAAGAAGCCCGCGCCTTCTCTTACTGCACCGAGCTCGCTTCGTAACTGGTCCCGGTCGATTCCCTGAGACCGATCCACCTTGATGAGCTCTTGATTCTCTTCTGTTTTCAGTTGATCAATCTCCCTCTTAAGGTTCCCTAATCGCTCTTGCCGGTACTCGATCTCTTGCCGTGGGTCTCGATCTCTAAACTCTGGATTCCTGAACAGCTCCTCGACGAAGCGGCTCTTTGATTTACGCCCCGCAGTGACCCAGAGCATCTCGATCGCCCGGGCTGCCCCCACATAGACTACCCGCCGTTCCTCCTCTTCCACGCGCTTCTGCTCTTCTTCGGATTCATTGGCAAAATTAGGGCCTTTTCGCCACTCAAGATGGAAGAGAACTACTCCCCGTCGCTCCGTCCCTTTCGCTTTGTGAATCGTCATCACTTGGACAGTATCTTCACTATTGTCCTCGCATACACTATTGTCCTCGTATACACTTCCTTTCCCTGCACTGGCATGCTCCATCCCTTCTTTCTCTTGTTCATCCTTGCAATACTTAAAGAATTCGCGTGGATCGGAAAACTCTTTTGATTTCTCTCGGAGCAGGTCAATAACCAATCCATCGTCCGCTGCATCGTTATCGTCAGAGGCTCCTAGTTCTTGCTTGAAGTGATTTGTAAGCCTAAATGTGGTATCGATCGCTTGGAAAAGATCGTAGGTGTTGAGGTTCTCGCTTTTCTGCTTCTCACTCAAGGCCCTGAGGTTACTAAGGAGTTTCGTGATGCTCTTTCTCTGAGCGGCATCTTTTGTGTTTCTTCCTGACCTGAGAAATGAGATTGGGTCAGTAGCTTGACTGATTTCCCCTAGATATTCGTCCCTAGGATATATGTCTGATACTTTCAGCACATGCCCCCATACATCCTTTGGCGGAGAAGGAAATTCGAGCACCGCAGCAAAAAAGTCTGTTAGAACGCGCGCGGCTTTCCTCGAATAGATCTTCCCCTTCGCTCCGCACTCAAAGGGAATATCCGCACGCTCTAAGGCATCAATCACCGGTTGGTAGAGCTCCTTATAGCGCACTAGTACCGCAAGATCCTTCCACTGGAATCCTTCTTCTTTTGCACTATTGAGAGCTCTTACCAGGAAGTTGCGTTCTTGACCAATATCCTCGCCAATGAATAGTTCAACTTTTCCTCTACGTGCACCCTCCCTTGGACGTACATTCTTATCGCGATCCTCATTATGATTATGGCTGATAAGATAACCCGCATGACGCACGACAAGCTGCGAAGAGCGATAATTGGTGGACAAGACAACCTTGCGCGTGTGGGGATCCTTCAAGAATCTTCTCAGGCGCTCGATGTCCGCCCCACGCCAGCCATAGATCATCTGGTCATCGTCCCCGACGACAAACAGGTTCCCGTGTCCAAGTGCCAGGATCTCGATAAGCATCGATTGTGCTGCATCAAGATCTTGGAACTCGTCGATCAGAAGAGCATCGAGCGACATCTGCGTTTGCCTTCGCAACTTTGGGTCTTCCGCAAGTTCTCGAACTGCAAGGTAGACCTGATCGGCGAAGGTTAAGTGATCGCTACCCTTTTGCCACTGGAGGAAATCCTCGAATATCTCAGACCAGATCGGATCGGCCTCCTTTGGGCACTCCTCCACAATGAAACGTTGACACATCGGCTGAAGGAATTTGCCCGGTGGTGTCAGTTGCCCTTTTGTCTTGTTGATGGCCTCTTTGCAATATTGGTTAAACTCCACCTTACGCTTGCGCTTACCGCAATGTTTTTCAAGCACTCCGAAAAACATATCGTAGTATCGCTTACCTCCATACGCAGCAAACCCCTTTCCTTTCAGAGCATACTTATCAGCAAGCAGATCGGCTCCGTAACTGTTGAAGGTGTAAACCTGGCGCTTAACCTCTGAAAAGCCCATCTTTCGAAGGCGTTCTTGCATCTCTTCTTTTGCCTTCCTGTTGAATGCCAAAGCCAACACCCGATGCTCACGGAAACCTTCGTTTACAAGATGAATGCCTCGATTGGTAAGGACCTTCGTCTTCCCGGACCCCGCTGGGGCAAGAACACAGACCTGCCCTGGTTTGGTGAATACTGCTTTCTTCTGAGAGTCATCAAGGTTGCCGTCCAGTGGAAAACCCTTCGATTGCCCCATCTGCGACTCATCCAAGGACTGCTCAATCTGTTCTACGCAGGGCCCGACCCTGCTATTGATCTCTCCCCCGGTGAAACGAAGGACAGGATAACCGCGTCCTTGCAGATACGAGTCGCGCTCATTATCGGTTCTCTTCGCCTCATCGCTTGAGTGATAGGCCTTGCCATCACATTCAACAACAACTTGTGCGCCATTCTTCTCCACAAGAAAGTCAACATGGTACCGACCAATGAGAGCCTGTGCTGTGAAAGAAAGCCCCTTCGCATCTAAAGCTTCCGCCATTCCCCGTTCAATGTAGGTCATCTCCGGCTGATCAGAAGCTAGATCAAGAATAAACGTGTCCGGGATGATGACGCTGTCCTGCTTGAGGATAAGGGTTAATGTGTCGAGACGGAGGCCATCACCGTCAATCTCGCCGTCCCCCAACCATACGTTTTCTTTCTCCCATTCCTCTGAACCGTCTGGGCTCAACAAGAAAACAGACTCATTCTCCCAACGAATCACACGCACAACCAACCGATGCAAAGAGTTAGCGTTCTTGTAGGCCTCTTTCGACGTAATGTTGTACAGCAATACCGGTCCACTGCTTTCAGGCACATCCGGCAAATCGGATGGGCATACGGTTGTCAGGTCAGGAATGGCCTTGCTTAAGACTTCCGCAATTTGTGCCGCATCGTGCTCGGAACACTGGAAGATGGAGAAACTGCGCCCGCGTCTTCCCCAATCCTGGATCTTCTCACGTCCTTCATCAGATAGCATCCTGTTACACCCCTTTTCTCACCGTTCCTTCTTCATACAGTATCCTTTTTCTCGCAACCCTCCCAGAAATTCGGGCGAAATTCGGGGGACGTAAGACCCATTCCTGGCCTCTTTTCCCCCCTCTCCAACAGCTTTTCGCACCTGAGGAAACACAAAGCAAAAGACAAGTGAATTCTGGGGGCACAAACCTTATTTCCCTGATCTGGGTCCAAGCTTGCGTTCCTTCAAGGCTTGTCTTGGAAGGAAGCTGTTTCCCTGAGCGAGGACCACATACGCTTCGAGTTATGGTATGGGTCCCCTTAATTCCATGACCTCATGTTCTGGTAGGAGAGGTAAGGATATATAGGGCCGTGAGGGTCCTGGCGGGTTGCGCGACTTGACATTTTAAGGTATTCCGCACTATAAAAAGGGGGTGATAGATGATGTCTAAGAAAGTTGGTTTCTCACTCGTTGGGTTGGTGATTGTAGGGGTGATGCTACTTGCCACCTACTCGATCAGCGTGGTTGGGGCGCAACAACAAGCTCCGGTTAAGCCGTTTTCAGTTGGAGAGGGTGAAGTTAAAATCTTAGGAGAGAGCGAAGTTAAAATTTTAGGAGTTTTGCTAGAAACCCCTAATTGGAGACAAAGCGGACCGATTCCCAGCAAACCAATTATTCATCTAGGTGAGGTTTGTGTTTCAATCAAGGCTGGGCTAATTTATGTGCTTGATGATCCCAGAGGGCTGCTAAAAAATGTCAAGGAGTTAATAGTTTCTTATATACTCACGCTTGACAACGCCTTGCTCGGGGTCGGGGACTTAGTAGAAATCTATGGTTTATACTCCAAAAGCGACAATGAAATTTCGGTGGATATCGAGCAAAGGCACTATATAAGAAAGGCTGATTCAGAACCTACTGAACAGTGGTGTCCGCCAGGATGCTGGCATGAGGGTGGCAATTATTGTGTGGATGGGCATTATACGACTACTGCGAACCTCTTGCCTGGAGATCTTCTTCTAGCGCGCTATAATGACAATCTCTTGACGCCGTGGGGAGATTCACCTCCTGGGGATTGGGACCACATAGGCATATATGTTGGAGGGAACCGGGTTGTGGAAGCGCAAGGTCGTATTGGAACTAATTGGGCATGGGATTGCATGGGTTTGTGCGAGGTATATGTTCCTATTACAAGTATTTGGGGAATATGTGGCCGTAATACACCCGGTGTTTGCAACAATGGTATCTCTAGTTGGCGTAACAAAGGGAATGGTAACAATCCTCGTGAGTGTTTACGGGTAGATGCCACTTCTGATCAACGACAGACCGCCGTTAATTTTGCTCTATCCCAGGTTGGGAAAGTTTACAATTGGCACTATGAGAATAAACACACGAGTAGCTCAAGGCCATGCTGGTATTGTAGCGAACTTGTGTGGGCCGCTTACATGGCAGCAGGTATAGACCTCGATTCCAACTCGGTCAATTGGAGTTTGGGAGGTGTCGCCCCTCAAGAGATACATAACTCAAGTCATACTTACGTGATTGACTGTAACTGGGACTCGCATTGGGTCTGTGACGAGTGGGGATATCAAGGTCCCTGGTGCGAGCCGGGTTGTGGTGTAAACTGGCCTCCTCCTGATGAGTGGCCTGAGTGGTAACCCACTTTAAATACTCGTGGGCAAGCGTCCTGAATCAGATGAAATGGTTCTCCATGATACTCACCCCGGTCCTTGCTTCTCAAAAGTTCGCCTTCGCTGGGAACGTTGGATGCTGAGTTGTCAGCTGAGGGGCCGGAGGTGGAGGACCACTTCGTGCTTTACCTCGTCGGAAGATAAGGGAGGTTAACCGTTACTTCCCACTGTAGCAGGATGAGAGGGCTGGGTGCTTAACCTGGCCCTCTTTGAACCTCCCGCTTTTTAGACGGTCTAACTTGCCCTCTTCAGTTACTCAACGAAAGGTATTTTTTGTGAAGCCCCTCTACAAGTTCTAAAACCTCCACCGCCTCAATCTTGTCCGATTCTGTTACCTCGATATAAGCCTCGGTGGTATTAAGGTTGGCATGGCCCAGGAGCTCCTGGATGACCTTGACGGGGACTCCGCACCTATGAAGCGAGGCAGCAAAGGTCTTCCTAAGCGAATGAACCGTCACCTTCCCCGAAAGCTTACAGTCCCAGAAGATCCTGTGCAAGATCCAATCACCTCCATACCTGGTCAGCCTCTTGCCCTCTCATTCACGGAGGAATGTTCAAACCTTGCTTCTCGCATACTTTCTGCGCGCCTGTAATTAGTTTCACCAAGGAGCCGCTACAGCTTATATCCGATCGTTCTCAGGAACTGTTTGCGCTTTTTGATGTCTTCGCCGGTCTCCACGCCCTTTGGGGAAACACCGTGGAATTCTGGAATTCTGGGGGCACAAACCTTATTTCCCTGATCTGGGTCCAAGCTTGCGTTCCTTCAAGGCTTGTCTTGGAAGGAAGCTGTTTCCCTGAGCGAGGACCACATACGCTTCGAGTTATGGTATGGGTCCCCTTAATTCGCCCTTAATTCCCGGAAAGGAGCGGGGAAGCACGCGATACTGATGAGCGTGCTGGCAACCTGCGGTCTGCGCGGGGAGGACTTCCGGAAGACAATTGAAGGGGTGTTAAGGGAGGCAGTTGCTTCAGCTAGCTGAACAGTTACCCCCTTCTTAATTAGAATGTCCAACTCAAGTAGGCGCTTACCGAGAACCCAACAGACCAGTCAAGTGAGGTGAACGTGTCACCTTCTTTCCAGCTAATGCCAAGAAAGTAACTAAAAACAAGTTGTTCGAATCTATCAGCGAAGTTATTTTGAGTGACAACATCAGTTCCTTCGATGACCCACCTGCTGGAGAATACTCCATCAATAGAGTATTCGAGATAGTCGTCCTTTGGAGCATGCAGAGCTGTTAATTCAATCCCGAAACCATAACTAGCTTGCTGTAGCAGCTGGAAGTTCACACCAGCAGCATAAGTGAATGAGGATGGTCCACGCATAGTCTGTAAGTCAAGGACTGCCGTTCCCACTACAAAACCCACAGAGCCGTTGAACACCCATACGTAGCCATCCATCCATAGATATGTATACTCGATAGTCGGCGGCCACCTCTGTGTAATGCCTATGAATACATGAGGCCCAATATCCACCCTAATTCCGCTCCCGTAACACGGTTTCCCCAGATTGAGGGCTAATCCCACCAGCAAGACAAGCAAAACCGCGAACACCGTGAGAGCGGCATTCTTCGGGAACGCGTCCTTCATCCTGACCCTCCTTTGCAAACATGATATAGCGAAAGAGATTCGCTTGCCAGTTACAGGGGTGCACTGGGGTCAAACCTTGTTTCTTGCGCGCTCTCACCGGTTAGCATGTTCTCGAACGGAGGATCGCCAGTATGCCTACAGTTTATATCCTATCGTGCGCAGGAACTGTTTGCGCTTTTTGATGTCTTCGTCGGTCTCCACCCCTTTGGGAGAGACACCATCGATGACGCCGAGGATTCATCGTCCCTGTTCGGTCTCCGCGACGATCACCTGTACGGGATTGGCGGTGGCGCAGTAGATGTGACAGACCTCAGGAATCATCTTCACCGCGTTCAGGACGTTGATCGGGAACGAACCGTCGAGGAAGATGATGAACGAGTGCCCAACGCGGCCCGCCTCTGCTTAGGTATCGCTTTGCTCCATCTTGAGGTTGGACAGGGCTTGGGCGATAGATTCACGGAGAGGCGGCAGGTCCTCCCTGACGGTTCGCCATACCACGGCTGCATCTACCCCAAAGTATTCATGGATCACCTTGTCTCGCATCCCGGTCATCCCTCGCCAAGGAATGCGCGGGTATCTATCCCGAAAATCCTTGGGGATGCGTTTTGCAGCTTCACCAATTACTTCCAACGCTCGCACCACTGCCAGTAGAGTTCGCTCATCCTTTTGTAAGTCATCAACCGTCGGAGTTTCCTCCAAGAAGCGGTGAGCCTTCTCAGCATATTCAAGGATATCTTCCAAGTAGTCCTCGAAGATGCGCTCAACGTTCATACTGACACAACCTCAGAGAGGACGCGCTCGCCAATGCGCGGCTTCAGCGCACTCTTCATGACCAGATCAACTTTAACTCCCAGGAGCTGACTGAGATAATCCTCCATCTCGATGAACCGGAAAAACGTGGGAGAAGATTGGAATTCCACCAGGATGTCCAGGTCACTTCTTCCCTCTTGTTCCCCCCGCACAAAAGAGCCAAAGATACCCAAGAACTTGACACCATAACGTTGATTGATCTCAGGTAGCTGTGCCCGCAGAGTCTCCAGAGCATCTTCGAGTGTGAAACTCAATCTGTCAGAGTCGCCTTCCTGCATGCTCTCATTCACCTCCCTGGACACCCTATTCTACAGCTTGTAGCCGATCGTGCGTAGGAAGTTCTTGCGATCTTTGATATCAACCTCGGTCTCCACGCCTTTAGGGGAGACGCCGTCGATGACACCGAGGATCCCACGACCCTGCTCGGTCTGCGCGACGATCACCTGCACGGGATTGGCACTGGCACAGATAATGTGACAGACCTCGGGGACGGCCTTCACAGCGTTTAACACGTTGATCGGGAACGATCCGTCCAAAAAGATGATGAACGTATGCCCAGCGCCGATGCTTTGAGCGTTTTTCACCGCGAGGTCGACGAGTGTCTCGTCGGTTCCGGAGCGGCGGATGAGGGCCGGGCCAGAGGACTCGCAGAAGGCAAGCCCGAACTTGATCCCTGGAACTGAGGTCACCAGCACCTCGTGCAGATCCTCCACCGTCTTTATGAAGTGGGTCTGCCCGAGGATAAAGTTCAGTTCATTCGGGTTCTCAATTTCAACGAGTTTAAGTTCCATCGTAGCCTCCCGAAAGAATTGAGTGATCGGAGGATTGAGAGATTGTGTGATTTACAATCCCCCGATGATTCAATCATTCAATGGCTCAATTCGCAATTCGCTCAATTACTCGCTCAATCTCTTCTACGGTAAGTATCACCTCGGTCTCCACGCCGCTGTCCATCTTTTTTAACTTCCCTTTCTTGGAGGCGGTCTCATCATCTCCGAGGACGAGGAGGTAGCGGGCCCCAAGCTGGTTCGCCTGCGTCATCTGTTTACGTAGGGCCCGTCCGCGGTAGTCAAGGTCGACTGAGAGCCCCTGCCGGCGTAGGTCTCTTGCGAGATCGAGGGCGAGGGAGCGCCCCTCTTCGCCCAGGGTGGCGAGGAACAGGTCGAGCCGCTGCGTATCGTGGGGTTGCATCCGCTCTTTGAGGACGAGGATCAGCCGTTCCATCCCGCCGGCGAAACCGACCCCAGGGGTGGGCGGACCGCCGAGCATCTCCAC
>Ga0307430_1002946_pt1 | contig 10942 bp, 11 predicted proteins | sample SalMarWE160130MG_FD_202159 | JGI IMG/M metagenome (GOLD analysis project Ga0307430, IMG submission 202159) | Salt marsh sediment microbial communities from the Plum Island Ecosystem LTER, Massachusetts, United States - WE1603-130 | ecosystem: Environmental > Aquatic > Marine > Intertidal zone >... | reverse complement strand
CGATTGAGGCAAAGGAGGTCAGTTCCAGCTCGATCTGCGTGAAGACGTCCTCCAAGCTCAGGGCTCCGAAGGGTCGATATGCAGCCTTTGGATCGAAGCTCAGAGGGAACGTTCTCTCGCAGTAGAAGTAGAGCTGATCGACACGGGGATCGTGGTGATCCAGGTTCTGCAGGAAGCCCTCCATCACCGGCAGGCGGAAATCGGATGCCTTCGATGCGCCGGCGCCGAGGACGAAGACGGTTTTCTGTGGCTTGTCGAGCATAGCTGCCCTCCCTCGCTACAGCAGCGCGTCGAAGGAGTCGAGGCCGAGCTCTTCTTTGGAGGCGAACGGTTCGCCGTAGGGCTGGCCGATGAGGCTGCCCCAGTAGCGGGCGTGGGTCTCGATGCGGTCGGCGAGCCAGGTGCGGGCGGCGAACTGCGATTCGTAGCAGCGGATGGCGTCGGCTTTTGCCAAAAAGTCCTGCTCGTCGAGGCCGACGATGAACGACGGCTTGAACGCGTACTGCAGGTGCATGAGGCCCATGAACAGGACCTTCGGGACGAAGTACGGCTCGCCGGGCATGTCGGTCTTGGTGAGCTTGCCGTAGAAGCGCGCGGCGACGCAGAGCCGGTGGGCCTGGATGTGGTCGGGGTGGTAGTCGTCCCAGTGGGGACAGACGATGATGCGCGGGCGATGCTCGCGGAAGACGGCGGCGACCTTCTGGCGGTTGTCGACGGTGTCGAACAAGTAGCGGTTCGGCAGGTCGAGCGTGATGCGCCACTCGGCGCCGAGCACTTCGGCCGCACGCCGCATCTCGCCGGCGCGGATCTCGGGCGAGCCGATCGGCGTCGGCTCGCCGTCGGTCAGGTCGAGGAGACCCACCTTGGCGCCGCGCCGCACGAGTTTTCCGATCGTGCCGCCCATGCTGATCTCGACGTCGTCGGGATGGGCGCCGATGGCGATCACGTCAACCATGGTGAGGCTCCTGTGTGAATGCCTCCTATGGGCCGGGGCCGAATTAGCAGGCTGATCTGGGAGACCGGCCTCCAAAGTGCTCGTTGAGCCCGAAAGGGCGATTGGCAGTAGCCTCGGGCGAAAGCCCGTGGGAACAGGCAGCCCAAGCCACCCACAGCCCCTTCAGGGGCGATTGAGGTTTCCGCCCTGACGAGCGTTCCTCAATCGCCCCTGAAGGGGCTCTCGCGTCTCTCGTTCGACACGCTACCACGGGCTCGCGCCCGAGGCTACTGCCAGGCGCCCCTGACGGGGCTTGATGCTTTGGGTGGATGACGCTCATCTCCCGGTAGTCCGTTGGCCATGACGCGGCGTGTCACGGTTTGGAACGTCGCACTGGCCGTGTTTCAGTTCCCGCTCGATGAGCTCGACGTAGTAGCGGGTGCGCTTCTCGGCGTCTTCGATCGGGCCGGGGAAGGTTCTTGAGCGGTCGAAGTAGACGAGGCCGACGGGCAGCTCGGTGACCGTGAGCCCCTTGAGCCACGCCTGGATCCAGAACTGCATCGGCATGCCGTAGCCGGGCTCGGTCAGCTCGAGCCGCTTGACCGCGTCGACCAGGTACGCCTTGAACCCACAGAACGCGTCGGTGATGCCGTAGCCGGTGATCTCGTTGATCATGGCGGTAACGCGCTCGTTGATCTCGCGGCGGTCGGCGGGCGGCTCCTCGTTGCTCGGCAGCAGGTAGCGGCTGCCGCTCACGACGTCGGCTTTGTCGAGCGTCTTGCAGAACTCCTCGATCAGGTGCGGCTCGTGTTGCCAGTCGGCGTCGATGGTCATGACGTGGTCGTAGCCGCGGTCGATGGCGCAGTTGAAGCCGTCGATGAGCGTCCGGCCGTAGCCGAGGTTTGTCGGGTGCGTGAGCACCTCGATGTCGTCGGTAGCGGCGAGGACGGCGGGCGTCTCGTCGGTCGAGCCGTCGTCGATGGCGAGGATGTCGGCGCCCTCGCACAGGTACTTCTTGATCTCGGCGATGACGTCGGCGAGGTAGCGGGCCTCGTTGTGGACCGGGATGACGATCAGGTGTTTCATGACGGGGAGGAATTACCTCGATATTTCACGAGGCGGATGCGGTTGCCCGTGTCGTTGAAGTGGACCTCATCCATGAAGTTGCGGATAAGCATCACGCCCCGGCCGCCGTCCTTGAGGAGGTTCTTCTTGGCCGTGGGGTCTTCGACGTGGGAGTAGTCGAAGCCGGGGCCTTCGTCCTGGATGGTGATTTCGACCTTCGCCTCGTCAACCGTCAGGTCGATCGTGGCCGCCTTGGCCGGATCGCCCTGGTTGCCGTGGGTAATCGCGTTGGTGGCCGCCTCCTCGAACCCCGTGCGGACGGCAAACGTATCGTGCAAGGCATAGCGGCGCGCGCTCAGCGCCTTGTGGAGCCATTGGCGCACGGCGCTGAGGTCGTCCAGCCGGTGAATGCAGAATGAGCCGGTTGCTTCGTTCGACGGCCCGATCATGGATCCCTCTGGACTCGCGCAGCGCTCAGAAGCGCTCGAGAGCGTCGGCGACGTTGCTCTCAATATCGAAAATCGTATCGAGCCGCGTGATCCGGAACACCTCCATGATCTCCGGCTTGATGTCGGCGAGCCGCAGCTTGCCGTTGGTGGCCTCGACCTTCTTCTTGAGCGTGATCAGCTTGCCCAGCGCGGTGCTGGACAGGTACTCGACGCCCCGGAAGTCGACGACGATCTTGATCCCGGGCTTGGCCTCGACCACCGAGTACATCTCCTCGCCGATTTCCTGAATATTGATCTGGTCGAGGATGTCGGACTCCCGGAATCGGACGATGGTGACGTCGCCCTTCTCCTCGACAACGATCCGCTCGTACGAGCCGCCCATCCGCATCTCCTTTCTTGCACGCTGGTTGTGTTCCCTCAATCGGGCCGGTGCTCAGACGCTCATTCAACACGAGCGGCTCTGGGGTGTCAACCACCATCTCCGGCGCGGCGTGCATGCCGGTGCTGTTTCAATCTGAGACGGGCGTGCCATGCCAACACGGTAGCACACGATGCACCATCGCAATGCGCGGCACGTCAAGCGGATAGCGCCGCGTGCCACGGCGGCGTCCGCGCTTGGCACCGCTCTTGCTGTACCCATCGGCAGACTTGCCTGCAGCAGGCAGGCATCCAGCACAGCGAGCGCATCGCCATGAACGAGAAGATGAAAGTCATCAAGACAGTCGATAAGGACGGGCGCGAGGTCTTCACGTACCTCAAGAAGGCAGCGCCTCATACGCCGACGAACAGCCGCCGCAAGAAGCGAAACGAGGCACTCCGAGTCACGCTGAAGCTGCCGCGCTGAGCGAACGCACCCGACCCGAGCTTCCTGCCATCAGCCCGATCGCCCTGTCCTGCGATCACGTCCTCGCTCTGTCTCTCCCCCACTCCAGGGCCAATTTCGCTGGAAGTGCACGCCCGCGAGCCTATAATGGCGCGCCGTTGACAGCGGACAAGAACTCGGCACAGGGGAGTCCGAATGAAACGCGCACTGATCACGGGCATCACCGGGCAGGACGGCTCGTACCTGGCCGAGCTCCTGCTCGAAGAGGGGTACGAGGTCTACGGCATGGTCCGCCGCTCGAGCCTCGAGAAGTTCGAACGGCTCAACCACATCCGCGACCGCGTCACGATTGTCCAGGCTGACCTGCTCGATCAGCTTTCGCTCATCGAGGTGATCCGCGACACCGCGCCCGACGAGCTCTACAACCTCGCCGCGCAGTCGTTCGTGCCGACCTCGTGGACGCAGCCGGTGCTGACGGCCGAGTTCACGGCGGTCGGGGTCACCCGCGTACTCGAAGCGATCCGGCAGGTCAACCCGAAGATCCGCGTCTACCAGGCGAGCTCGAGCGAGATGTTCGGCAAGGTGCGCCAGGTGCCGCAGAACGAGGAGACGCCGTTCTACCCGCGCAGCCCGTACGGCGTGAGCAAGGCCTACGGCCACTACATCACGGTCAACTACCGCGAGAGCTACGGCCTGTTCGCCGTGAGCGGGATCCTATTCAACCATGAGTCGCCGCGGCGCGGGCTCGAGTTCGTTACCCGCAAGATCACGAACGCAGCCGCGCGGATCAAGTACGGGCTCCAGGACGAGCTGCGGCTCGGCAACCTCGACGCGCACCGCGACTGGGGCTACGCCGGCGACTACGTGCGCGCGATGTGGCTCATGCTCCAGCAGGACGAGCCGGCCGACTACGTCGTCGCGAGCGGCGTGGCACACAGCGTCCGCGACTTCGTCGAGGCCGCGTTCGGCCATGCCGGCCTCGACTGGCAGAAGCACGTCGCGACCGACCCGAGCCTCCTGCGGCCCGCCGAGGTCGAGCACCTGATCGGCGACTCGACGAAAGCGCGCACCGAGCTCGGCTGGCAGCCCGAGGTGGACTTCGACACGCTCGTCAAGCTCATGATGGACGCCGACCTCAAACGCGCCAAAACGGTCAAGGAAGGCCGGAACTCGAGTTAGCCACAGATTGCACAGATGAACACCGATCAGCGCGATGGCCATTCGGCCATCGCGTCTCCATCTGCGAGATCTGTGCAATCTGTGGCTACTCGTCTTTCACGAGGAGGGAGTGCGGCTTGAGTTCGAGGACGTGCTCGCCGATGATCCGCACGCCGGCCGGCAAGGGCCTGATCTCGTCGAGCGAGGTGCCCCGGATCGCGACGACGGCGCGCGGGTGCTCGTCGAGAAAGGCGGCTACGTCCTGGCTGCTCAGCGACCGGATCACGAGCTGTCGGGCGTAGTAGTTGTAGGTCCCGATCGGGACGCCGCACGTGGCGAGCGCGTACCCCTCCTCGGCGTACTCGCCCATCGTTGTCCCCGCCGTCTTAGGCGACATCACGTCGTTGAACGCTGGCGTGAGACCGAGCGACATCATGCGCGAGAACACGAATCCTACCCAGACAAGCAGGACGGCGAGAAAGGCGGCACGCGAGCCGACGGCCCTGAGACCGGGCACCCACGTGAGCGCGAGCACGAAGACGGCCGCGGTCATAAGCGCAGCGACAGACGAACAGATCGGCTCCTTCTTCTCCCCGAAGTAGTGGGCGCCGAGGTACAGGGCGGCGCTTGCCACGGCGACCAGCAGGATCGCCACGAGCAAGGCCTCGATCCGCAGCCATGTCGAGGCGCGGCGATCACGCGGCTGCCGGAGTCGGACGGCTGCGGCCGCCGCCAGCGCAGGCCAGATCGGCAGGATGTAGACGAAGATCTTGCAACTGACGGCGGAGACCACGACAAGGTTGCTCGCCGCCATCGCCAGCAGGAACCGGAAGGCGGTCGGCTGCTCCCGGCGCATCAGCCGAAACCCGCACGGCACAAACGCGGTCCACGGCAGGAACTCGACGGGCAGCCACGCCGCGTAGTACCAGAACGGCTTGTCGTGCGCCCACGAGCCGGCCATCCGGCCGATCGTCTGCGTCACCACGTAGAGCTCGACGGCGTGCGCGCCCTCGACGGCCCAGACCGCCGCAAGCCACGCGCCGATAATGCCGAGCCCCACGAAGAACCCGCCGAGGAACCAGCCTGAGACGGCCTCGCGCAGCCGCCGCTCCCACGCCAGGAACACAAGAATGCCGACGAGCGGCAGCAGCATGCCGTACGGTCCCTTCGTCAAAACGGCGAGCGCGCAGAAGACGAAGAACCACGCGTAGAGACTGCGCCGGCCCGTCGTGTAGCCGCGCACGAAGGCGAGCTGGCCGAGCACCATGAACGCGACCATCATCAGGTCCATGCGCGCGATCCCCGTCGTGATCGCGTAGAAGAACGACGAGAGCATCACCACGCTCGCGAGCCAGGCGGTGCGCTCCGGCAACAGCGCGCGCAGGAAGTAGAAGGTGGCGATGACGCACGCGAGGCTGAGCGCCCACGCGATCACGTACAGGACGAACTTGCCCTGGCCGCCGATGAGCCCGGTGAGGCCGCCGACGAGCCAGAAGTAGAGCGGCGGCTTGTGGTCGTAGAACTCGCCGTTCAGGTGCGGGGCGAACCAGCGGCCCGTCTCGTGCATGTCCTCGACGACGGCGGCGTACCGAACCTCGTCGAGCACCCAGAGCTGTCTCGCGGCGCTGAGCGGGAACCCCACGACGGCTGCAATCCCGACGAGCAGCAGGACGTAGCGCCGCGTCACGACGTCTCCTCCACCGTCTCTCCCGCGTCCGTGGCGGCGTCGGGCCCGGCAGGCGGCGGCGCATCCTGACCGAGCCAGGTGCGGAGCTTCTTGGACGGGAACCCGACGACGAACCAGTGCCACACGACGAACGAGAGCACGAGCACGATGTAGGCGCCGGCGAGCACGTCGGTCGGGTGATGGTACCGGTTCATCAGGCGCTCGAACATCACCAGCGCGAGCGCGGCAAGCGCGATGAGCCGCACGGCCCTCGTGCGTGCGAAATAGAGAAGGAACGAAACGGACGCGGCGACGTCGGCCGCGTCGCCCGACGGGAAGGAGTGGAAATCCGCATCCGTCAGCAAGAACGGGCGGAAGCCGCTCGGCACGTGATAGGGGCGCGCGCGGCCGACGACAATCTTGAGGATGCGGACAAGCGCCCCTGCGAAGACGAGCTCCAGGGCAAGCACGATGAGCGCCACGTGGACCCACATCCGCTGCTTGCGATCAAGGCCGATGATGAAGAAGAGCGCGAATACGGCGTAGAAAAGGAAGCGCGGCGCGCGCAGGAGATACGTCAGCACGTCGCGGTCGACGCCCGCCTTGCCGCCGGCGGCATCGGCCCAGGCGATGATCCGTCGCTCGCCGACAAGCAGCGCCGCCGCCGCGAGCCCGCCGCAGACGAGCGTCGCGGCGAGGATCGCGCCGCCGAGTGTGCGCGCATCGGACCGATACGTCAGCGCGCGGCTCTCGTACGGCACGAGCCGGGCGGGCACTCCTCCTGTCGGCGGTTGCCCGGTCAACTCACAGCGCTCCGCGGTTCACTTCTCGACGACGCTTCCTTACCTCACACGCCTCAGCATCATAGCGGAATCCGGCGCCGGCCGTCATTGTTTTCGGCGGCGGCTCTACTCGTCAGGCCGCATCAGGTCGATCGTGATCGGAGACTTGCCGACGCGCGTCGCTTTGACGGCGAGCGGCTCGGTGCTCGCACGGAGCTGGATGAGCAGGCGCCCGTCGAAGACGCGGGCGGTCAGCTCGTATGCGATCTGGCCCGTCTCGGCGTGCCAGAGCTCGACGCGGTACGTGCCGCTGACCAGGCCACCGATCTCGAGCGTGAGCGGCACGGGGACGGCCGGGTGCTCGCTCGCCTTGTCGGGTGAACGGATGCGCTCGGCGTTGTAGGCGTAGGCGAGCGCGCTCGTGCGGTTGGCGATCACCTGGACGCGGACCGCCTCGGTCTCGCTGAGCTCGACGCGATGTTCGAGGAACTCGTCGCGCCGGCCGCGGCGGTCCTCGTCGTCGAGGAAGCGCGCCACAGCGGCGAACCGATGATAGAGATCGTTCGGGTCGATGTGCGTGTCCCACCACCACGGCATCGCATTGCCGGCGGCGGGCGTCGTGGCCGCGAGCCACAGGACCGCGCTGAGCAGGATGCCGTCCGGGTCCACCTCCTCGTCGGCCGCGTCGCCGCCCCGCCCGAACTCGCCGATGAAATACGGCTTGTTGTATGTCCGGCGCGCGAGCCACGCGCGGCGCACGGAGTCGAAGATCGTCTCGCCGTACAGGTGCGACTGGGTGAAATCGATCTCGTCGAGTGACCAGAGCTCCGTGAGCTCGTCGCGCTTGCTCCCGCTCGTGCTTGTGGTCACGAGGTGGTCATACGGGTCGATTCGCTTGAGGTAGGCGGCCATCTCGCGGTGCCAGGCGACGACGTCCCGGTCATCGGCGCGGCGCGTCAGATTCGCTTCGTTGAACAGCTCCCACGCGAAGATGTTCTCGGACGCGCCCCAGCGCGCGACGATGTAGTCGAGGCGCCGCTTGGAGAGCCGCTTGGCCTGGCCACTGGTCCAGAACTGCTCGGGCCCCGCACACGGGCCGCCGTTCTCGACGTTGTACGGGTTCTGCTCCCAGTCCGTGTCGAGGGCCTCGTGATAGTCGAACACAAGCTGTATGTGCAGTCCGTACCGTTCGGCCAGCTCGACGATGCGGTCGAGGCGCTTGGCGGCGTCGAGGTCATAGACGCCGGGGCCGCTGGGCCCTTCGAGCCACAGGTTCCACGGACACATCCAGATGCGAACCCAGTTCGCGCCGTACGCGCGCATCGTGCGGAAGTAGTGCTCGTAGTCGGCCGCCCAGCACACGTTCTGCCCGAACGGGTAGAAGAAACGGCCGCGCGAGTGCTCGAACATCGTCGGGTCAGCCCGGCTGACGCGGACGAAGCCAAGCGCGCCGTCGTCGAGCACGTCGAGCCGGAACGGGCCGGTCGCGTCCTGGCCGTGGCGCGTGCGCACGTGGACGCGGTAGGCGTGCTCGCCGAGCTCGCGCGGCGCGTAGCGGAGGCGCCAGACGTGCTGCGCGCGTTTGGCGTCGCGGTCGTAGAGGAAGCCATCGATGCGCTCCCGCCTGCCGGACGGCGTATGCACGTTGGCCCACACGCAGACGTCGTCGCGGTCGAACGGATCACCCAAGGAGCCTTCGAACTCGACCTCGATCTCGACGCGGCGGCACACGCCGACCGACGTCGCCAGCGGCAGCACGTTGATGATGCGGGGGCCGACCGGCTCGGCCTGAGCGGGGGCGTCCTGCGGCGGCGTCTCCCGCGTGCACGAGCCCACACCCGCGACCAGCAGAATGGCGAGCAGAACGCGCAGTGATCTGGTCAGGTCCATGTGTGTCCGAAGCGTTCGGGCGTGAATCACAACCGGTGTCGTCTCGTCGGGACTATAGGCGGCGGCAGTTCCAACAGCAACGGATTTGTCGTAAGATGACACACCAGGTAACGCGTACAGGAGGCATTGGCGTCATGGAAGCCCGTGAACAGAAACGCTGGCAGGTGCTTGCGGCGGCGGCGACCGTCTGCGCGGCCGCAGCGACCGTCTGCGCGGCCGTTTGGCTCGCCGGCTGCGGCGAGCGGCCGGTGGTCGTTGTGCCCGTCGGCCCGGCGCCGGTCGCGCTCTCGCTCGACGAGATCGTGGCCAAGGCAAGGGCGGGCGAGAGCGACTGGACCATCATCTGGGCCGTGCGGCAGTCGCGGCGCGCCTGGCCGCTGACGACGGCCGACGTCGCCCGGCTGCGCGAGGCGGGCGCGAGCGACCAGGTAATCGACTTCATGCTCGAGACGATCACGGCCGTGCGGCTCTACGGCCCGGTGCCGATGACGGCCGAGGAAGTCGTCGGCCTTGCGGCGGCCGGCGTGCCCGACGACGACGTGATCGCCGAGATCGGCCGCACCGGCACAATCTTCCACCTCCAGGCGGCCGACGTGTTTGCGCTGCGCGAGCAGGGCGTGAGCGACGAGGTGATCGACTTCATGCTCTACACCCGCCAGCTCGAGCGGCACGAGCAGACGTGGACCATCCTGCCCGAGCCGCGCTAGTGCGGGATTTCTCACAGCCTATGCACGCGCGGTCTTTCTGACTGAGCCGCGTAGCGGCGATTGGGAGTAGCCTCGGGCGCCAGCCCGTGGGAAGCGGCATGGAGAAACAGCCAGAGCCCCGTCAGGGGCGATTGAGAACGCATGCGGTCCGAGCTCAATCGCCCCTGAAGGGGCTCTGAGGCATTGCGTCGCATCTTGTTCCACGGGCTGGCGCCCGAGGCTACTGCCAATCGCCCCTGAGGGGGCTTGGAGTCCTGCGCTGCCACGAGGTCGATCCGATTCGGCTATCTGCCCTGAGGCCTCAACCCTCGTCGTCGTATGTCACAGCGCGTTTGGAGGAGCCCGCGTGCTGCCCGCGCCAGAATGGCTCCCCGTACAGACAGTTTCATTGCGTCGGACGCGCTTGCGCGCCGGGCCTCTGAGGAGTCCGAGCTAGCCATCCGCTCTCGCGCGGGGTCGTGCCGGACGATGGGAAGGGAGATTTGCGTTGTTGACGCCCTGGCGCGTCTGGTATCCTTTGCCGCCCAAGCACGAACCGACGTCGACCTGCAGAGGGAGGGGCGATGGCGCGCAAGGCGCTCGGCAAAGGCCTCGAAGCGTTGATCGGCGACGCCGAGGAGATCGCCATCTCGGCCGGCCGCGAGCTGATCGATCTGCCGGTCAACGAGGTCAAGCGCAGCCCGCTTCAGCCGCGCACGAGCTTCGATCCGGCCAAGCTTGACGAGCTCGCCCGCTCGATCAAGGAGCGCGGCGTGATCCAGCCGGTGACCGTGCGGCGCCGCGAGGGCGGCTACGAGCTGATCGCCGGCGAACGCCGCGTCCTGGCCGCCAAGAAGGCCGGCTTCGACACTGTGCCGGCGATGGTGGTGGACGCGAACGACGAGGAGGCGCTCCAGCTCTCGCTCATCGAGAACATCCAGCGCGACGACCTCAACCCGATCGAGCACGCCCGCGCCTACCACGAGATGGCCACGCGGTTCAAGCTCACCCAGGAGCAGGTGGCCCGGCGCGTGGGCAAGGACCGTACGAGCGTCGCCAATTACCTGCGGCTCCTGTCGCTGCCGGAGAAGATTCGCCGGATGATCACCGAGGGAAAGCTCTCGTTCGGCCATGCCCGGGCGCTGGTCGGGGCGGTCACGCAGGCCGAACAGCTCCGGATCGCGCAGCTTGTTGCCGACCGCGGGCTGTCGGTACGCGAGGTCGAGACCCTGGTGGCAAGCGCGCGGCCACGCCCGAAGCCAGGCGTGCGCCGGGCGCCGCGCCCCAAGGACGTCCACGTCGCCGAGCTCGAGGCGAAGCTGAGCCGCGCGCTGGGCACGAAGGTCACCGTGCTCCAGCGCGGCAAGGGCGGCCGGATCGCCATAGACTACTACTCCCTCGATGAGCTCGACGGGATCCTGGCGCGCATCGGGATCGACTAGGTTCTGGACGAGTTGAGGAGCCGGCGACGTTACGCCCCATGCGCAGC
>Ga0307430_1002942_pt1 | contig 10951 bp, 16 predicted proteins | sample SalMarWE160130MG_FD_202159 | JGI IMG/M metagenome (GOLD analysis project Ga0307430, IMG submission 202159) | Salt marsh sediment microbial communities from the Plum Island Ecosystem LTER, Massachusetts, United States - WE1603-130 | ecosystem: Environmental > Aquatic > Marine > Intertidal zone >... | reverse complement strand
ATGAAGGCAGTTTATTCAAGGGTTCCCATAAACATCGTATACAAACGAGAGTATTAGAAGGCGATGTTTATTGTGTTATTGAAGTACCATTAGCTTTTTTCCGTAAGTGATCAGTTAATAGCTTATAAAGGTTATTGAAATTGACTGAATGTAAAAAGCCAGAAAGCTCATTAAAAGGAGATAGAGTATTTGCTCAAGCCAGACGTATTGACAAACCTAAGCTCACTACAGAAATACGTTCAGGGCAAACTAATATTTTTAGGACTACAAAGTTGAGACAATCAGCTTATTGTATAATCGAAAAACCTATGATAACTTTCGATAAGTAATCTAATCCCCCTCCCCCTCCTCCTCCTTTTTACTCCCCTCCTCTTCCTGGCGCTTCTTCTCCAGGTCTGCAAGCTCTTTCTTCACCTTGTCCTCCCCGAATACCCTGAACTTGCGCGTAGCCCAGCTCCCGAAGAAAAAGTTGGCGCGTATGTCCCTTATATCCTCCCAGGGGTCGTAAGACTCCATCTCTTTTTTAGCCTCTCTTTTATCCACTTTAATGCCGTGTTTGGCGCGGGCGGCAAGCAATTCGGGGTCGTCCTCTTCATACCCGAAAATCACATGCCTGATAAAAGACTTAAAGCCCATAATTACCCTCTTTTTATATCGCCTGTCTCACCCTCAAGATATACCCCCAAAGGCAGGGCTGTCAACACTTTGACATTTCACCCATCGCTGGATATCATAACTAATAGACCATGTCAAAAGACCTCTACAACGATTTCCTCGCCAGCGACGACACCCTGCGGATATACCGTGACAAAACGCCGGCCTTCAACTCGAAAAAAGACCAGCTCGTGCCCCTGATGGAATACATCGCCGGGGGCGGGGCGGTAAACAAGCCGGTCACCCTCTACGACAAGGTCATAGGCAACGCCGCCGCCCTGCTCGCCGTCATCATACACGCCCGCGAGGTCTCAAGTCCCCTGGGCAGCAAGCTCGCCGTCAAGACGCTGGAAAAGCACGACATCAAATATCACCTCGATAAAATCGTCCCCCGTATCAAACGACCCGACGGCAAAGGCATGTGCCCCATGGAAGAGCTGTCCATCGACAAAGAGCCGGAGGAGTTTTACCGGGAACTCAAAGCCCGAATGCTTGAATAAATGCAGGGACAAAAGTATACTAACGGTATATTATCCCCGTAAAATGCATCCATGAAGGAGGCGGTTATATGGCGAGAGCAGACCTTCAAAAGTACCTCAGAAAAGGCATCGTAAGCGGAGAAACACCCCACTCCGAGGTTTCCGCGCCGCGCCTGGGCCTGCACAGCGACGAAGGCTTCGGCGGCAAGGACTTCTCGATGAGCTGGTGGGCAATCACCGAGCCCTTCGAGATGGTAACCGAGTGCCACGCCCACGACTTCGACCAGTTCCTGATTTTCGTCGGTGGGGACCTCACCAATATGCCCGACCTGGGCGGGGAGGTCGAACTAACTTTGAGCCTGGACGGGAAGAACCTGGAAAAGTTCGTCATCACCGAGGCCACGACGGTATACGTCCCCGCCGGACTGTATCACTGTCCGCTCAACTTCAAGAAAATCAACGACCCCAAAAAGCCAATCCTCTTCCACGACCTCTTCTTCTCACCGGAGTACAAAAGGAAAGACTGAGAAACCTGACGTCTATGAGACCGACGGCTAAGATTATTCTGAACGAAGAACAAAAGCATAAGTCAGTATAACCGGGACCGATTGCGGGCATACATTATTAGAAAGCAATATCGATGTATGCCCGCTAATTATCTCTCGGAAAGGAGATAAATGAAATGGATGCAGCTATTAAAGACAAATTTCTGACTCTCTGGAAGAAATACTTCAACGACGCCGAACTACCCATTACCTTCTATTACACCGACGAAGCGGGTCATGCCGAAGCGGCCAAACCTAGTTCGGGGCACAGTTGCTTCATCGGGGCGCTGGCCAACGTGCGGAAAGGGCAGTCTCTTGCTTTCGACGTGGATGCAGTAGGCTGTCCCGGAGGCAGGAGATACCTCGGCTTTGCGGAGGAAATCATGCCCGACTTCGAATATTTCCTCTCCTGTGGAATCCCCGGCAAGCTGGAAGGCGAACGCTATAAGAAGTCGCCGGAGATGGTCAAGGAGTTTATGAAGAAGCACTCGCCTCAATTTAAAGCCACCGGCAGGTTCATCGTCCTCAAGAGGTGGGACATGCTGCAACAAGTCGACCAACCGGAGGTCGTTATCGTTTTCGCCAGACCGGACGTGCTGTCGGGTCTATTCACGCTGGCAAGCTTCGACGAAGCGGAGCAGGACATGGTAATCGCCCCGTTCGGCTCCGGTTGCTCAAGCATCGTACAGGACCCCTACCTGGAGATAAAGTCAGAGAATCCCCGGGGGGTCATCGGCATGTTCGATGTTTCGGCGCGTCCTTTCGTCCCCGAAGATATGCTAACTTTCGCCGTGCCCATGAGCAAGTTCGCCAGGATGATTGACAATATGGAAGAGAGCTTCCTCATCACGCCGTCGTGGGCAAGGGTGCAGAAAAGGATTAAATAATAAGATGGCAGTCCTCAAATCGAATTTCAATACCGCCCCACCCATTTCTATGTTATCTTTTCCCACCCAAGCCACCCTCGCGGCATCCATGGCTTATCCCGCAGACTTTGCCCCAACAATTTTCCCCCTTTTATAAAGGGGGATACAAGTGGTGAGGTAGAAAATTTGGATTCCAGCCTGCGCTGGAATGACACACCACCCCTCCTAGATTCTTCGCTACGATCAGAATGACATTATAATATTACGCTGATAGGAGGGATTTTGCCTTCCCCCGTCCCTTTAAGCTACAATAGGCTGAAATGTTAGCCAAAGTAACCAGCGGCGCTATCGTGGGGCTGGACGGGGCTATAGTGGAGGTCGAGGTTGATATCTCGTCCGGTCTGCCCGCTTTCACTATCGTCGGCCTGCCGGATGCAGCCGTGCAGGAAGCCAAGGAGCGCGTACGGGCCGCCATACGCAACTCCGGCGGTACCTTTCCCATGAAACGCATCATCGTCAACCTGGCGCCGGCCGACCTTAAAAAAGCCGGACCCGCCTACGACCTGCCAATAGCCGTCGGGATTCTGCTTAGCTCCGAGCAGGTCATCGCCGACGTTAACAATACCATGTTACTCGGCGAGCTTTCCCTTGACGGAGGCCTGCGCCACACCAACGGCGTCCTGCCGCTGGTGGCTCTCGCGCATGAGGAAGAGATACCCACCGTCATCGTGCCCGAGGCCGATGCCCGCGAGGCATCCCTGATAGAAGGCGTAAAAGTCATCCCGGTATCTTCGCTAACCCATCTGGTCGGTTATCTGCGGGGAGAAATCACAATTCCGGAATATAAATCGGAGGCTATTCCCGACCGCAACCCGTCGCTGATGAACATTACCGACCTCTCCGATATCAAGGGACAGGAACACGTCAAGCGCGCGCTGGAGGTAGCCGCCGCCGGAGGGCATAATATGATAATGAGCGGTCCGCCGGGCAGCGGCAAGACTTTGCTGGCGCGTGCCCTACCCACCATACTGCCGCCCATGACCAACGATGAAGCCCTGGAGGTCACCAAGATATACAGCGTCAGCGGCCTGCTCCCCTCGGATACCCCAATGGTCAGGCAGCGTCCCTTCCGCTCCCCCCACTACACCATTTCCAACGCAGGACTGGTGGGCGGGGGGCACTTCCCCAAGCCGGGGGAGATAAGCCTCAGCCACCGGGGCGTCCTCTTCCTCGACGAGCTGCCGGAGTTCGGGCATTCGCTGCTGGAGGTGCTACGCCAGCCACTGGAGGATAAGGTCGTTACGATAAGTCGCGCCCAGGGGAGGGTCACTTTCCCGGCCAGCTTCATGCTTGTGGGAGCCATGAACCCGTGCCCCTGCGGCTACTACGGCGACCCGTTTCACAAGTGCACCTGCCCGCCCAGTCTGGTCTCCCGATACCAGAGGCGCATCAGCGGGCCGTTTATCGACCGCGTGGACATCTTCGTGGAGGTGCCACACATCGACTACGAGAAACTGACGGACGACCGACTTGGGGAGCCTTCGGATAAGGTGCAGGCAAGAGTATCGGGGGCACGCGCCCGCCAGCTTACACGTTTTAAAGGAACGAGATTGACCAGCAACGCCGAGATGACGCCCGCCGAGATACGCGAGTTATGTCATGTAGAGGATGCTGCGCAGAGCCTGCTCAAGGCAGCTATGAAACAGCTTTACTTCTCCGCCCGCGCCTTCCACCGTATTCTCAAGCTGGCGCTGACCATCGCCGACCTGGAAAGCTCGGATATCATCAAAGCCCATCACGTCGCCGAGGCTATCCAGTACCGGCCCAGAAGGACGGAGTAGGCCAACTTCGGTAACTTATCAAGTAATTACTAATACATTTGGCACTCTTTGATTATGTGTGCTATGCTGATTTAAAAGGCAGGAGATATCATGAAACACTTTATCGTGAAGAGAAAACTGGTTATACCTGTGCTGATTATCGTTATGCTGGCAGCAACGCTTGTGGTGTTTACCTCGTGCGAAGGCATGGGGTTCCCCTCCACCACACCACAGGAGACGCCGGAACCGGAGCCGGCAAAGACGGTAAGCTCAACGGCCGTCAACTCCAGAGAAGCCGCCATACTGGCGGTCTACCAGCAACTGCTCGAACTCGCCACGGGTTACGAAGCCAAGATATACCTCTCCGATTTCTATACCACCTGCGATAACTGGACGGCACAGGCGGACTATTTCAGAGACGGTTCCAGCACGTGGCATGTCGCGGTCGATATGACCGCTCATGAGGACTGGACATACCGTCCCTACTGGCAGCAGGCAAGCTGGCTTGTTTTCAAAGAAGGTAAGGTGATACCATCCAACCTTTTCCAGGCTAACGCGCTGAGAATCGAGGCCGACCTTCAGGCTCTCAGCCCCAGTCCAGAAGTGGAATAGTACTGAAACCTCACGTTGCTAACAAATATTCCGAAAGGAGTACGAAAAATGCCTGCAGTCGATTATGAAAAGAACCTCGTCAGGAAACCCGATTATGAAGTCGGCGTCCAGGCGGTGGGCAAGCACAAGGGCCATCAGGTGCCGTCGATGACATACATGAGCAACACCCTCGTGCCCGGGAGCAATACCTATGTTGAAATCAGCTGGATATATGACGTGCCCACGCCGAACCCGTACGTCTTCGAGCATGCCCACAACTACGACGAGATTGTCCTGCACATCGGCAGCGACCCCGATAATCCCGAAGCCCTCGGCGGCGAAATGACAATAGAAGTAGAAGGGCAGCCTCTTACCTTCGACAGGACGACGGCGCTATTCTTACCCAGGGGCACCAAGCACGGCCCGCTGACCTGGAAAAAGGTCACCCGACCCCACATCGAAATGACTTTAATGCTGGGCTGCGGCGACTTCGCTAAGGCAATGCCGGGCAGAAACCCGGATAAATGACATTCGCTTTCCGGCCATTCCACCGGATTGTTATATATCAAACCAATAAAAAGAAAGGAAGAACGAAAAATGGGAAAATACGGTAAATATATCTGCACCGAATTGAAGCCGAACATCGAGTTGCCCGGATTCCGGGCCGGCGAAAGAGCAATGCTCGGCCAGGGGGAAGTGGAGGGGAAACGCAGATTCATGGAGCATGCCGTCTGGATGGACAGCGAGGTAATACCGGGCGCCTTTTATGCCGAAGCCGTCTGGTTCTGGCCCCAGGCGATGAAGGACATGCCGCCGATGAAACCGCTCACTCCCGAAGAAGAAAAGAAGAACCCGGTGCTCGCTCCGCACGTCCACCCCTTCCCGGAGCTGCTCTCCTATTTCGGGACCAACACGGACGACCCCAGCGACCTCGGCGGCGTCATCGAGTTCTGGCTCGAAGACGAACAATACATCCTGGATAAGAGTTTCGTGGTCTACATCCCGGAAAACGTCAGGCACTGCCCCCTCAAGACTCTGAGGATAGACAGGCCCATGTTCCACTTCACCATGGGTCCGGGGCAGATGTACCGCTAGCCTGATTACCCGCTAATCCGAGTCGAACTTAAAAATAACGATTAAAAAGGAAAATAAAAATGGCAGATAAGAAATACGCTAAATGCTTTGTTACCGCGGATAAACCCGACCTTAAGCTCCCGAAGTACCGCCATAATCACGATTTTATCAAGCGGGTGACACATATTGACGCCGATACCGTACCCGGCGCCAAGTTCTACAACGAGTGCATGTGGATAGTGCCGGACGATACATCTAAAGGAGAGAAGGTCCTGGCAGACTCACATACCCATACCTGGGGACAGCTTCTCTGCTTCTATGTATACAACTACGATGATATTCACGACCTGGGCGCCGAGGTAGAGCTCACGATAGATGGCGAAAAACAGGTAATCAAGGAGAGCTTTTCGGCGTTTATACCGGCGGGTATACAGCACGGCCCGCTGATTATCAGAAACGCGACCAAACCCATTTTCTTCTTCTCCGCGGGGTCTACCAAGGTCTACGAGTAAGAGGATAAAAACCTCGCAATAACATCACGATATAATTATAAGGTCAAAGTCATTTGTTCCTGACAGAAGGGAAGCGAAAAATGGCGAAATCGAAATACGGCAAATACATCATCAGCGAGCTAAAGCAGCCCGCTGTGGAAGCCGCATGGAGTCCGCCGATATCCGCCGCCGGTAAAAACAAGGGCGGACGCGTCCTTTACCTGGACAGCGACGTCGCCCCGGGGGCTTTTTACATGGAGTGCGTCTGGGTACTGCCCCGTCCGGCGGGCACCGCGCCTGATAGCGATTCCGGCAGGCGCGTCGTCACGGAGCCGCATACGCATGATTACGACGAGGTTATTGCCTTCATCGGCACCGACCTGAACGACCCGTACGACCTGGGCGCCGAGATAGAGCTGTGGCTTGACGACGAAAAGCATATCATTACGAAAAGCAGTTTAATCTTTATCCCTAAAAGTCTAAAACACTGCCCTCTAACATTCCTGAGAGTAGACCGCCCCGTGTTAAATTTCACGACCGGGCCCGGAAAGATGTATTTCTAAAAAAGGAGAATCCCGCGAGGCCGATTATTTATCAACCTGCGGGATTCTTTGTTGTTTATCAATCCACCGTGTTTAATACTTGTCCGGTCTCATGATAGAAGCCAGAAGATAATGCCCGCTATTATCATGAGAACCCCCAGGGCGATGGCTATCCAGCCGCCCACTTTCAATGCCCCGGGCTGCGGTCGTTCCGGCCAGTGTGAAACGAACTCTCTGACGTCGGTACGGGTGGTGAGAGCTTCGTAGTATCTCTTTTCTTCATGCCTGCCCCAGACAATCCCGATGATACCGAGGACTATAAAAATCCCGCCGACAATCATCAGTATATACCAGTCGCCTTGAGGCATTATATAGTCGACTCCTCACATGGAGTATCAGTGCTAAAACTATATGTTATCGGCGTGTAATTTGCAAACAGGCGGGTTTTACTTAAGAACCCGCTTGCCTAGTTTAACCGGATAAATTTCTACTTTACCTCGACAGTGGCGCCGGCGGTTTCCAGCTTCTGTTTGGCCGTAGCGGCTTCTTCTTTGCTGATACCCTCTTTAACATTCCGGGGAGCACCTTCCACCAGGTCCTTGGACTCTTTTAGACCCAGAGTAGTTAACTCGCGGACAGCCTTGATGACGTTAATTTTGTTGGCGCCGATTTCTTTGAGGATTACGGTGAACTCCGTCTGCTCCTCAGCTTCGGCCGCAGCCTCAGCCGCCGGTGCTGCCGCAGCTACGGCTACCGGTGCCGCGGCGCTTACGCCGAACTCGGTCTCCAGTGCCTTTACCAGTTCCGCCAGCTCCAGCACGGACATCTTCTTGATAGCCGTCATTATCTCTTCAATAGCCTTTGACGAAACCTTGGGCTTCTCCGCCTTGGGCTTTTTAGCCTCTTCCTTTACCGGGGCGGGCTCTTCGGCCTTTTTCTCTTCCGGAGCGGGTTTTTCTGCCTTCGGCTCTTCCGGCGCGGGCTTTTCAGCCTTCGGCTCTTCCGGCGCGGGCTCTTCCGGCGCGGGCTCTTCAGCCTTCGGCTCTTCCGGCGCGGGCTCTTCAGCCTTCGGCTCTTCCGGCGCGGGCTCTTCAGCCTTCGGCTCTTCCGGCGCGGGCTCTTCAGCTTTCGGTTCTTCTACCGCAGCTTCCTTTTTCTTCTCTTCGTCTGCCATTTTACTCTCCCTCCAGTTGTTGAATTCTAGCCTGCAGCACTCCCATGATACCTCTGATAGGGCCCGCAAGCACATTTACCAGTCCGTAAATAGGACTCTGCATTCCTGCCAATACCTGGCTTATTAATACCTCTCTCGACGGTAATTTCGCCAGAGACTCGACGTCTCTGGAACTCAGGACTCTATCCTCGAAAAAACCCCCTTTGATACTGAGGACCGACTTCGTGGTGCGGATGTAATCAGTGAGGACCTTCGCCGGTTCGGGTATCTCGCCATAGCCGAAAGCCACCGCCACCGGACCCGTAAAAGAGTCGGCCAGCTCTTCCATGCCGGCATTTTTTACGGCGAATTGCGCCAGCGAGTTCTTCACTACATGATATTCGATACCCGCCTCCCTCAGCTTACGGCGCAAATTGTTCAACTCGGTAGTAGTTAGACCCCGGTAGTCCGTCAGGATACCGACATTACACCTGGCGAACGTATCCTGCAGGCTTTCGACAATCTTCTCTTTCTTTTCGGTTGCCATTTTCATACCTCCTGCAATACCGCACAAAGAAAAAGCCCCTGCGCCTGCCGCGCAAGGACCTCACAAAATCTGTAACCGGTACAGTATCGTTCTATCCTCGGCAGGCATAGCATTAAGTCCTTCCGCAGAAGGACACCCGCTGTCTCAGGACTCTTTATTCAGTTATTAACGATTTATTATATCACAGCTATACGGTGGTGTAAAGCACACCACTCGCCGCCTGGTAAAGCCAAGGCATTTTCTACCTCACCCCTTTTATCCCCCTCTTCTATCAAGGAGAGGGGGGAAGAAAAAAGGAAAGAGGGGTTTCACCCCTCTTAAACACTCCCGTACTGATATTATAGCTAACTGGCGGTTAAAGTGAGCGCGGTGGAAAGGTCGAGTTTTATACCCGGCCCCATGGTGGTGTTAATGTAAGCGCTCTTGACATACTGTCCCTTAGCGCCGCTGGGCTTGGCCTTGACCACGGCTTCCATAACCGCTGTCAGATTGTCCATCAGCATTTTACCATCAAAGCTGACCTTGCCCAGAGGCACATGGATAATGGCGGTCCTGTCCAGCTTGTATTCCACCCTGCCCTTGCGAGCGTCCTCGATTACCCTGGGCAAATCGTTCATGGCGGCGACGGTCCCGGACTTGGGATTGGGCATCAAGCCCCGCCTGCCCAGGATTTTACCCAGCTTGCCTACCTTGCCCATCATTTCCGGAATGGCGATGGCTGTATCGAAATCAATCCAGCCACCCTCAATTTTCTTGATAAGGTCGTCAGCGCCGATAAAATCGGCCCCGGCGTTTTCGGCCACCTTTTCCGCTTCTCCCTCGGCGAAGACCAGAACGCGCACCTTCTTGCCGAGACCATGAGGCAGCAGGGCTATCCCTCTTACCTGCTGCTGAGCGTTACGCGGGTCGAGTCCCATGCGCAGGTGAAGCTCGACAGTCTGATCGAATTTAGCATGGGCCGATTTCTTAGCAAGCTCAATCGCTTCCTGCGGTTGATATGCAGTTGCCCGGTCAATCTGTGCAGTTGCTTCCTGATATTTCCTGCCGCGTTTTACCATGTTATTCCACCTTTATACCCATACTTCGGGCAGTTCCTTCGATAATCCTCTCGGCGGCCTCGATGCTGTTGGCATTCAGGTCCCTGGCTTTAAGCTCGGCAATTTCACGAAGCTTTTGCCTGGAGAGCGTCCCGGCTTCTTCATGACCCGCCTGACCTTCGGCTTTCTCGATACCCAGGGCTTTCTTGAGCAGGTCGGACGTGGGCGGGGTCTTGGTAATGAAGGTAAATGACCGGTCTTCGTAAACGGTTATCTCTACCGGAACAATGGAACCGGCCTGTTTGGATGTCCGGTCGTTATACTCCTTGCAAAAACCCATGATATTAAGTCCGTGCTGGCCTAAAGCCGGACCCACCGGGGGCGCCGGATTTGCCTGCCCGGCTGGAATCTGTAATTTAATGATTGCTTTTATCTTTTTTGCCATCCTGTATCTCCGGAAACGTTACAGTTTGTCTATCTGTAAAAAGTCAAGCTCCACCGGCGTTTCCTGACCGAATAAGGAGAGAAACACCTTGACTTTGCCTTTTTCCATATTTATTTCATCGACAGTGCCCACGAAATCAATGAACGGGCCGTCGGTAACCCTCACGCTCTGCCCCTTGCGGAAACCGACCTTGACCTTGGGGGTATCGGCGGTCATCTGCTTGAGGATTTCACTGACCTCTTTCTCCTGAAGCGGTGTCGGCGTATTACCGCTGCCGACAAATCCGGTCACACCAGGAGTATTCCGAACGACACTCCAGCTGTTCTCATCCATCTTCATCTGGACCAGGACATAACCGGGTAATATCTTCTTGGTCACGGTACGGCGGCGTCCGCCTCTTACCTCAATTTCATCCTCGGTGGGTATTACCACATCGGTAATTTCGTTCCCGGAGTCCATGAACTTAATACGCTGCGCCAGGTTCTTCTTGACACGCTCTTCATGCCCGGAATAGGTATGAATCACGTACCAGTTCTTGTCATTCTCCGCCACAAATAACCTCACTACCTGAATTTTTGGAAAAAATAACGATTATCCCGTACATCAGACGACCTCAATTCAACACGAGAGACATACTATTATTTACCCACGAAAATTCTGTTAACGAGCTCAGTGAAACCGAAATCAAGAGATCCCAAAACGATGCC
>Ga0307430_1002941_pt1 | contig 10951 bp, 10 predicted proteins | sample SalMarWE160130MG_FD_202159 | JGI IMG/M metagenome (GOLD analysis project Ga0307430, IMG submission 202159) | Salt marsh sediment microbial communities from the Plum Island Ecosystem LTER, Massachusetts, United States - WE1603-130 | ecosystem: Environmental > Aquatic > Marine > Intertidal zone >... | reverse complement strand
CAGGCTTCTTGATCAATGGAATGTCATCTATATATTTGTGCCAGCAACGCAAGAATTTTTTTGTCCCCTCCGACACCTTAAAACTTATAATATTTCCAAGGACCCGAAATCTTTTTCTCTTGGTTTCCGGTCTAAACCTTATTGATACATCATTATCCTCTACAATTGAAAACAGTTCGTTTAAACCCCCTCTTATATACATATCTACATCAAAATGTAATAAAATATCGCCTTCATCTAGTCTGCTAATCATATCAGGAACAACCCTTCTATACCTATCTTCTACAGATATAAACTGTTTCCAAATCACGCTGCGTTTGTAAGAACGGTTTGTCTCCACTTCTTTTTTATATTTACTCATATTTATTTTACTTATACCAGTTTCTCTTAAAAATTTATCCACATCGAGTTTGTCATTTTCCACAACTATATCATTTGATAGGTTTTCCAATTTTAATATTTGATCATGTGATAGATTCCTTGTTGTAATAAATATAGGCATATCATTATGATATCTCCTAAATGACAATACAAAAATTTCTGCCCATGGAAAAAAACCATCTGTAGAAAATGTATGAACTTTTATCATTACTTTTTTTCCTTTTTTAAATAATATTGAAACTCTTTTTGAAATTTAGGATCATCAAAATGACATTTCTTACAATGCCACATTACAGAATCATTTGCAAACGCATTTGGCCTATCCAAACCACCTAAGTCATTAAACTTCCCATCCATCTTTATCAACTTAATTTTGTCTCTATATTTTTTATAAGTTCTCCAAAATTCTAATTGGCCCATTCCCCATTTAGCATTTATTTTTATCCTTTCGTACCAATCACAAATAAAGTTATAAGTTTCTTCTGAATAACCTATGTTAAATATACCAGCATTAATTTTAACTTTTTCAGGAACATTGTCTCCCCTGTATAAAATCTTAAGCTGTTTTGGCTTTACATTTAAAAATTCTGATAAATCTTTACGTACAATTACATCAGTATCAATCCAAGCAACAGATTCTTTATATTTTTCAAAACACTCCTTTATCAACTGTGCTCTAAATTGTATAAATGAAAAACCTCTTTTGTCCACCATTTTCAATTTTCTATTTTCAAAAATAAAGTTTTCAAACTTTTTTCTTAACATTTTCTCCTTATCTTTTGGATAATTAGCTAAAAAAACATGAATTATATGATTAGGAGAATTAATTTTTAAAGATGTTAATAACACCAACAATTGATTAAAATAAAAATCATCTGAAGAAGCATTAGTTATTATCATTAAATTTCCTCCAAATATTTTATCATTTTTTTCATGTTATTTTCTCTAGTTCCTATATTCTTCCTCAAATGGTTATCCATTCTTTCTATCACATCCCAATTAGAATTTTTTATTAATTCTGCGGCGCAATTTATATCTCGTGCTGGATAAACCATAGCTGTATTATTATTAAATGCATAATCAAACCCCATACCATTCATGGGAGCATCACTACAAACAATAAGACAGCCACACAAAGCAGCTTCAATAGGAACATTATGCAATCCTTCCAACTCTGTAGGAGCAAACCATATATGGCATGAATTATAAGCCTCATTCAAATCTTCTTTAGAAGCATTAGTCCAATACCGTGTTAAAAATTCATCATTTCTTTCTTTTAATCCAACTCCTATATATTCATAATCTTCAGCGCCGAGTATTTCTGCTAGTTTAACAAAATCTACCCACCGCTTAGTGGGTTTCTCTTGATACAAACATCCTATTCTAATTTTATCGTTAGATCTTACATTCTTATTTTCCCACCAATCAAAATCTATACCTTGATAAACTACTTTAGAATCAGCACCATAAGTAGTTAATAATTGCTGCAGTCCTCTAGAATTAACTATATTAAATATACCAGAATTATATAATTGACCTAACTGATCATCTGTCATAGTCCAATTTTCATGTCCTCTAATATACCAAGCTTTTTTAGGCACATTCAAACGTAAAGTTGGAACCACATCACTACAGGCAACTGCTATAAGCACATCAAGACCATCTGGAAGATAATTGATAACTGACTTGTGTTTAAACCAATCAAAATTATCTACATTTGCTATTATGTCACATCTATGCCCTAAAGATTCTAATACCTGCGCTGACAACAAAATTGTGCGGGACCCGCCGTTATTAGAAAAACCAGATCTTATTCCATTAAATGCTATTTTCATTTGTATTAAATCTCCTTATTAACTCATCTTTATTAATCCAACTATCTGAATTTTTCAATATATTTTCTTTCGAAGATATAACTTGTAAATTTATATGGCTTCCAATTATTTTAGGTGGTACATTATTTTCAAATCCATCAACAATAGAATAAATATGATCAATATTGTAAAACCCATCACCAATACCTATCGGATAATTATTTATATTTATTTCATCACCAAATTTAATAAGTGATTTTTTAGTATATATTTTAACTTTTCGTCTATATCTTTCCAATTCTTCCAATTCTTCATCAGGCCTCTTCAATCCTTTTTCAAGAATAGTTTGCTCATATCTTAATCTGTATTCCTCATCTTCCCAACGTTTTTTTACAATTTTAGACATATTTTTTTTATATTTTTCTGAAGATATCCTTTTTCTATGATTTCTAACCGCCTGTTTATTAAACATCGGATTATTATTTTTCATAAACACTGATTGCTCCGGCCGTTTTCTGCCTTTATGATGATCACTTATTTTTTTACGATGTTCGTATTTATTACAAGCTATTTTATGCCTTTCTCTAACTTCAGAAATTTTCATAGGATTACTATAAAATCTTGCGCAACTTTTTGAACAATAATCGGCATTATCATATTTATATGTTAGAAATTCATCCCCACAGCCTAAACATTTATCTTTAATAACAAAATAACAATTGGTAGATTTTCTACGCCACGTGTTGTTTCCAATATATTCGAGATTATTTAAATTATCCCAACATAACTTCATCAATTTTTCCCCTTAAAAACTCTGCTGCAACTGTTAATGATAAGTTTTTTTCATAGTATTTTCTTGGTTTATACAAATTTAAATTGTTTAAAACAAATCTAACATATGTCCAAAAATCTTGTTTATTAACTACTTCTCCAGTTGAAAACTCGCTTCTAGAACTTACTACGCTTTCAATATATTTTTCCGTCCAAAATCTAACACCATCTAAAACAACAATAGGTAATCCACAAGCTAACATTTCAGGAATAACCCTTGGACAAGAATCAATTTCACTGCTAACCGCTACAATTCCCATTTTACACTTAGCATAATGTTTAGCTATCTCAGTTCTTAAAACTCTATAAGAAGTTACATTTTTAGGATATTTATATCCACGTGGATTGCTTCCTAAATTTAATAATTTTATATCTTTTGGAACTGTTTTATAAACAAATTTATGGCCTTTAAATGCCTGCGCACCATTAGCCGGAAAACACACATCGTATTCCTTTTCAGTTTCTATTGGATATATAATATTATCAGCTGCTGGTTTAATAAATAAAGTAGTCATAACATTAGGAAATTTCTTTTGACAGATCATTACCTGCTCAGGAGAATCTTGTAGAACAATATCATAATCTGAAAATCCTGGTTGTGGTAAAAATCTTCTGCCAGCACCATAATAAATTTTTACAGCATCAGGAAATCTTTGCAATACTGCATGATATTCAGGAAAACCGCCTCTACAAAAAATAACATCAGGAACATAATTTACAATATGTTTTTGAAAAGTAGGCAACCAACGCTCTACAAAATTATAAGCAAATTGCTTCTTACGATTTCCTCCCCAATACCATAACTCTCCATAATTATCATGCTCTGTCTCAGGCGCTACCATTTGATAAAATAATTGTATCCACATGTCATCACAGTCTGCTAAATAATCAAATACTATTTCTTGTGGATTTCTATCTTGTGGCACCTGACCACGTAACATTAAAAATTTCATTTGTTTCCCCTTAAATTTTTGAAATGTTATAATAAAGATTACTAAATCTTTTATATTTATCAAATGTATATTTTTTAATATCTATTTTTTTATACTCATATCCTAACAAAACTTTATTAAGATCTCTTCTCCAACCACTTTTATGTATATCATCAACCATTATAAAACTATCTTTAGTCATAAAATTATCTAAAACCGTAGGGATATAATTAATACGTTTTTTATTATTATCTATATCAAAAAATATTAAATCAAATTTGGTTGTATCGTTATTTATACTATCCCAAGTTTTGAAATTTTCTATATTTAATCCAAATTTTTTGGCAAAATTTTTGCTTTTATTAAGCCATTTCTTATCAGAATCTATAGACCACACACGACTACCTTCATTATAACTTTTTTTAAAATACCTTAATGTATAAGAACTCATACCACTACCTAAATCTAACACCATTTTTGGTTTTATAACATCATATAACACCATCAAAAGTACGCAACATTCTAAAGAAGCAGCCATATAATCAACAGAAACTGTGTTCACATATTTATTATAAGCATTCTTAATTTCATTCTCATATAATTTACTTTTATTATTAAATACATCATCTATCCGTTTAACTATTCCCATATTATTCTCCAATTTCTTTTAACTTTTTAAAAAACATATCGGATTGTTTTTTTATATCTACAGCATTGGTCCACGACATTCTATGTAATTTAATAAGCGGTGGTTTATTTATAGTATAATCATTAAGGATTGCATTTAAAACTGAACCAATATCAACTAGATTAGCATCACAGATGTTTATAAAATCAGCAATAAATGCTCCCGATGTCGGTCCACAAGCAAAAATTATATTATCAATTTTATTTCTATTAATATAATCCAATGTTTTTATTTTCACTTCTTCATACACTTTTGAGATGTTTGTCCTCGGAACACCAATTACTTTTAAATCTGGCTGTAAACTTTTAAAAACCATTCTACTCTCATCTGGGTATCCAGTGATTAAAATAACATTTTTAGAAAAAATAAAAGGTAATACATCATTATTACTCATGAAATCATGAACATTCCACATAGCATTTCCGTATAAACTATGCTTAGATATATCCATTAAAAATTTTTGTGCTTCATACCACCTATCTTTCTTTTCAACATTATGTGGCTTCAATGTAGGGATACAAACTAACTGTCCTTTAACTTTTATAGCATTTAAGAGTAATGGTTGGGTAAGTTTTATATTTTCCGTTTTTTGCCCAAATATACCATTCATTAACATGTATTCTCCATCACCATATCTTGATACAACTAATCTTTCCGTATGCATCCTGTCTTTTAAATAATCTAACGTTTCAACTCTATCCATTACATTTTCGTTTGCCATAATAACTCCTCAACCTTCTCAGCTATAATTTTCGGATCAATCTCCCTACACTCCCAAGTCTTACATGTCTTCCATTTTCTTCCAGCCTGACAAGGACGACAATCGAGATCGTCTCTACCAATAATGGTCGAAAATTTATGGAACCTTGAATCATAATTTTTTTCTATAGATGTTGCTGTGAAGATAACTACATTCTTAACTCCAAGTGCGTTTGCTGCATGATATAATCCACTATCATTTGAAAGAACTAATTTACTATTCTTTATAATTCCAAAACTATTTAATAAATCTAATCCTGTCTTGTTAACTGTACCTGAAATATACTCATTAGAAGCTCCCAGAGCGCAAATATCGAGACTTTTTTCTTTAAGAAGGGTAACGACCTCCTTATAATAAGGATACTGTTTGATCGACCAATCTGCACTTCCAACCCTATTATAACCATCACTTATTACAATGTCAAATTTTTCTTCCATTTTATTACAATTACATTCACCATACCAAATAAGATCCTCCTCTTGCGCGCCAAGATCTCTAGCTATATCCATATAAGTATCAACTTCAGATCTATTCATCTTCAATGGCTGTATTTTATTCATCAATTTTAAACGTGGTATAATTTTAATATAATCTCTTGTCCAAAATGTAGAAACTAAACCAATGTATTCAGTAAAATTAGCTCTTGCTATTTCATTCCCAACAAACCATTTATCAACGTAAGGTATGATATGTGGTATATGAAAAGCACCAAAAGCATGCCACATATCCACACTATAACCAAAAATTTCTTTCAACGTACATATAACAGGTATGGTTTGTATAGTGTTTCCAATACCTTCGCCTGTACAAAATAATATTCTCCTAGCCATTTTTTAACCTCAAAGTTCCGTCCCAATTATTAAGTTTAGAACTAAATGTTTTATAATCATTGTACTGTTTTGTAGCAGAAAGTGCATACATTTTATCAGGATCTTTAATTATTTCTCTTAAATTTTCCAACCGCTCTTCATAATTTTTGCCAGGTATTTTTCCACCACGGCGGTTTTTCCCAAAATAACCTATATGCTGCTGTCTATTAACGGCCGGCATAATAACATACATTTCTTCATTAATCATAGCAGCATCCACAAGTCTATTTATTAATCCTGCTTGTTCCCAGTGTGTGTGATCTCTGTATTTGTACCTTCTGCTTTCCCAATGATCTTTAAACTGTGCATTAAGTGCTACTATAAAACCCGGCTTGTTCTTATAATATGCTTCTACAGCGCAGGGTCTGACATAATCCTCAAAAAACTTTTTTGTTATCATAGGCGCAAGAGCTGCATAATGATGCGCTTTTCTTATAAGATGAACATCCCCTTTGTCATCACAATTATAAGGAGATAAAACACTAAACGGTTGTATACCATCAACAGATAACGCTGCTTTAATGTATTTAAAATAAGTTTCATGTAATAAAATATCATCTTCTAAGTGAATAATAAAATCATCTGCTATATCAAAAGCAGCTTTCATACCCTCTAAAATATTTACTGTTAATCCTAATTTACGCTCTCTTTTTATTATTTCTTTTTCATAAGGGTATTCATCAATAAGTTCTAAAACTTTTTCAGGAGCACCATGCTCTATAATAAATAGAGTAATTACATTATGAAGTCCGCCTACATATTCTCTTGCTTTTTGTTCGTATTCTATAGATAATTCCAACATTTCCGGTCTGTTAAAAACAGGTCTTAAAATTATATTCTTTTTTGTAGAAGATTTGATCTTATTTTCTTTTTTCTTTTTTAATTTCATTGTAAAATTCTGTACAATCTCCTCATAACTTAACTCTTCAAAACCACATTCTTTACAAATCATTAATAACCAACTTCTATCAAAAAGAACATAATGGAAATTACCAGGATAATCTTGACCACCAAACACATGGTAAGAAAAGAAATCAGCTGGATGAGGATGGTTACCATCTCCTCCTCCTTTCACATAATATCTAGCAAGAAATTCCAAATTGGGAGTTCTAATCTCCAAAATACCACCAGGTTTTAATACTCTTTTCCATTCTATTAAAAGATTTTTTGTTTCTTTTATAGTAAAATGTTCTATTATATCACTTGCAAGTACATAATCAAAAGTATTATCTGGAAAACTTATATCTCTAACATCCCCTACCAAATCTATAGCAGGGAGGTCTGGTCTATTGTCCATATTAATACATTCATAACCCTTTGGATATTCCTTGTAAGCTCTCTCTCCACAACCTATATTTAATGTTAATTTATTCATTTATTAAATTCCCTTACAAAATTTTTAAACATTTTCTTAGGAACATCGGAAGTACCCGGTTGAGTAACTACATAATGTGCACACTTATTAGCAACTTTTATTGCAACTTCAACATCTAATCCCATTGCAATACATAAACCTACCATAGCTACTACAGTATCTCCTGCCCCAGTTACGTTATATACATCAACAGGAATAGCTGATACAGAACAAACTTTTTCTTCGCCCTCTAACAATTCCATTCCATCTTTACCTAAAGTTTTTAGAATGTATCTTATTCCGCGCGCAAATGGATGCGTGCCTGAAGTACAAATTTCATCGAATTCTTTTTTATTAGGAGTAATCATAAATACGTTATCATACAACCACATATTAACAGGTTTAGGATCAACAATTATTGGAGTATTTAATCCTCTAAGTTGAGTCATCATATCAACTGTCATTATACCCTTGGCATAATCAGATATAATTATTACATCATAGTTGTGTCCTATATTTAAAGAATCTGGTTTTATATACTTCACATCTTCTTTATCTACCCTAAGCATTTGTGTGTGTCCATTATTGGCAATAAATCTGGTTTTTACTGTGGTAGTTATATCATTTCTTGTAATAATCTTTAAATTTACTTTAAGCTCCATTAGTTTTTGTATGATTGAAGTTCCTGGTACATCCTTTCCTACCGCAGCAACACAGGTAACGGCAGCACCAATACCTCTTATATTTCTTATAACATTTCCACAGCCTCCCAACGCTCGATATTCTTTAGTCATTTTCAATATAGGAACTGGGGCTTCTGGAGAAATTCTTTCTACTTCACCACATACATAATGATCTAACATTATATCACCAACGACTAAAATTTTTATATCTTTTATCTTTTTTAACATTTAACCCCTACCCAATTTAGCTATAAATCTAAGTATTTCTTGATAAACATCCCAATCAAGAACTGTTGATAATGATATTATTGCATAAAATCTTTCTAGCTTATTCATAATATTTTCTCCTTATAATTTTCCTAATTCTTTAATTATTTTTTTACCTATTGCTTCCCAAGAAAAATTTTCTTTTATTTCTTTTTGAAGAATCAAACTTTTTTGTTTTGCTTCTTTCTGATTATTATATACCTTCCTCATCAACTGGGAACCGTGGTAAACATCTGGCTCTGCCCAGAGCTGATCGCCACGATACCACGGAGAATTACTTGAAGCCACACCATTAAGTATATAACTTCCTCCGTCTTCTTGAGTTTCATCTGTATCAAAATCTACTGACACACTCCAAACATCGCCACAGAAGTCCTCCAACAAATGTATATTATTAACTCTAACAGCAAAATTATTATTATCATAACTATAATAGTGGTGATCTGATCCACAAGGGTTTCTTTGGTTACTTGGTAAACCTATAATTTCGTCAAAAATTACATTATTTACAGAAATTACATAAGACACTCTACCATCTTTACGTACATTTCTAGTGATAGATGGTAATACATCTAAACTTAGTAGTAGAGATCTTAACCATAAAACTAAATTTTGCGAAGCTGTAGTAGCAACACACTCTCTGCTAAAATATTTTTTATCATTAACAACTCTAAATTTCCTTACATGCCCATCCCCTAACCAATAACTATCTAATAAACATTTTCTAAAATCAGAATTAGTACTTGTCAATAAAAACTCCTTTGGGCATTTAGTTTTAGATCCAGAACCAAATAATGCTAGCATAAATCTAGCTACTATAGGATTATTCAATGTCAACTCAATTCCATTTCTATTTTTAAGATCTCTCTTTTTCACACTATGGCTTTTTATACCAAATACGTTACATAATGACTGCACACATTCTGGCACTAAAGTATCACACTCTTCTATATTAAAAGTAAATGAAGTAGTACTTTTATTCTTATATACACACCCCTCAGCCAAATAAAAACCACAAACCCTTCCAAAATCAAAGTCTACCGCTATGTGTCGTTTTATAAGTAGCTTACTATTGTTATTATTGTACTTTAACTTTCCATCAATATTTATAATATTGTCCCTATCTACGTAATCTAATATATCTAAAGAAGATATAGCAGCCATCTGTTTAACTTTAGGTACTAACAAATAATCTCCTTCTTCTATTTTAGACACCCTTTTAACAACCTTTTCTCCATTTTCAACAACATAGAGTTTATGTTTATTAGTCACTTCCAAAGGCTCATATAAAGACATGTATTTTAAAGAATACATGACTTCATCATCTAAAAGTTTTCTAAAACCTACTTTCTGTACTTTTTTTAATACACAATTCTTATTAAAAACTAGATCATTTTCGGAAAGTTCTGATATACATTTATACCCTTCTGATGTATAAACTATTGATTTTATTGAAGAACTCCACGGCATTCCTGAAACTGGTGTTAATGTATAGTCAACCAAATAACTGTTACGCTCTTTAGCATATTCTGTTACTCCACCAAATCCAGTAACTATTATAGGATTGCTGGCAGCTCCCGCAGCAAAAGGACTTAACCCAAACCCCTCACCTCTATCTAATGAAACATAACAATCTCCTCTAGCGTGTAATCCCAACATCTCATTTTGGCTCAACATATCTAAAATTAAACATAATTTTGGATGACAATCCATAGGTGTTTGGTTTTTAAGTATCTTTACAGTATTACGTATAGCATCTTTTTCTTCTTCCTCATAATTACCTCTATAAACTTTTAAAACTAGAGCTACTTTTTCATTATTCTGAAATGCATACCAATATGCTTTAATTAAAGCTATAGGATGTTTGCGTTCGGTCCATTGAAAAATTGAATAAAACATATAATCATCTTTAGATACTCCAGAAATATTATAAGGTTCTATATCATTAAATTCAGCTACATTTATTCCATGAGGAACTACACCTATAGGTAAAGTAACACCACTATTTTTAAATACTTCTATATTCCATTCACACCCAACTAAAACTTTTTCCACATTATTATTTATATAATCTTTCCAATCTGGATGTAGTTTTGAAGTTTCCCATATAGTATAACCCACATTAGTTTTATCCATTTCTTTATGTCTAGACCAAAATTCTGGGGTAGTGTGAATTATAACTATATTATAATCAATATCTTTATTAACTAAACTTCTTAAAACTCTTTCATCTTTCCCTAAATTAGGTCTGAGTTCTTCAAACGAAACAGGACTTAATGTTATAGGTACATTTAGGCTATTTAAAGATAATATATTTCCTCTACAAGCTTGCGCATAGCCAGAATTATCAAAACAAGGAGCTATATATTTAA
>Ga0307430_1002936_pt1 | contig 10962 bp, 14 predicted proteins | sample SalMarWE160130MG_FD_202159 | JGI IMG/M metagenome (GOLD analysis project Ga0307430, IMG submission 202159) | Salt marsh sediment microbial communities from the Plum Island Ecosystem LTER, Massachusetts, United States - WE1603-130 | ecosystem: Environmental > Aquatic > Marine > Intertidal zone >... | reverse complement strand
GCAAGGGCCTGGAGCCTGGCCATCTCTGCCGCTGCTAGCTTGTCAGCGTGGTAGTCGTGAAGTGCCCTGTTGAGGGCGTCGATGCCGTTGCTGAGCTTGTAGATGTAGGGCTTGAAGAGCTCGATGATCCTCTTCTTGGACTCATCGAGGGGGCGTGTGAGGTCTTTTCGTGCTTCCTCTGCCTGTTTGAGAGCGAACCTGGCGGAGATCAGCAGGTCCTCCGCCTGTTTCTGCTCGGCATCGTTAGTGACCTGAGGATGGTCAAGCCACCTTAGGAGAACCTCCTGCCGGGATTCGAGCTCCTCAACCGCCGTTTGGGGGTTGTAATTCTCCGCTGTGTCTATCATTTACTAACCTCCTTCTTTGAAATTTAGTAGGTGCTCGTCGTATGTCGACGTTTCCTGGATTGGGGGACGTTGAGCCAGACGGCGATGCTCGCTACGGAGCTGACGTTGGAATCCTGTGAAGGATCCCGCGAATTTATTAGCGTCAGCTTCGAAAGCTTGACCGACCGCAAGCTTGCGAGCACATCGCCGCTGTGCCTGACGTGCTAGTCCGATGGACATGGACCGCCACAGCCTTTGCCAGTACCGCCGCCGTGACGGTGTATCAATGTCTTCAATGAGCTGGTCTATCATTTGCGGTGCCTCCCGACATAAGGGTTCGGCCCGGGGTATACATAGGGCGTGAATAAGTGATTAGCTCCGAGGAAGCCGAGTGAAAACCAGAGATCCGCCTGGTGGGCCTCTTTATCCGGAATGATATCCAGGGCCCTGAGTGCCCTACGCCGGGCCAGCTCATTCATCTGGTCTCTTGTGAGCTGAGGGAACCTGTCAAATACCTTGTCTAGCTTTACCATTTCATACCTCCTTTCGACTTATATTTGATTCTTGTCTGCAAAGCTGTAGTAACCTGTGTTTGAAAAGACGATGTGATCCAGGAACTGGTAACCAAGAAGCAAAGCGGCTTCTTTTATTGACTTGGTGATCACCAGGTCATTATCGGAAGGATCAATACAACCGCTCGGGTGGTTATGGGCGATCAGGAAGCTGGTGGCGTTGGGATAGTTGTTTAGTAAGTAGCGGAACATAGTCTTGAGATCTACGCTAGACGCGCTCAAGCCGCCGATGAAGAGCTTCGCTGCAACACACTCCTGACCGACCATAGGAAGAACGTAAAACTCTTCCTGCAGGGGGTTGAAGAGAGGCTCGAGGAGTTTGTGATAAGCGTCCGATGAGCTCTTGATGAGCTCGCCTTTCTGCTCCGACACCTGGTACCATGCTGAGACTACATTCATTTCGAGACCTCCTTCATTTCCTGTTGATCTTCACGGAGCCTGACCAGGGCTCCGATTACCCACTGGGGCCTGTGTGCTTTGCGCTTGAGCTCTGACACGGAGTCGTAGGGCTGAGGCAGGAAACAGCCACCACAGCGATTGCACAGCGTAGGACAAAGACCTTCGTCCTGAATAAGTTTGCAGACACGGAGCTGCTCACGATTGGGCTTTACATTGTTGCGACGCCTGCGCTGAGCAGCAAAGAGACGCCGAGCGCGACGCTGACCTGCCTCACAATGCTGTGACCTGACGCAAAGACGGGGGCACTCAAGAGCGCCGCAAAGACCTGGGGCTAGATGAGGATACTGAGCGAGAACCTGTGACTGAGACATGACTACACCTCCTGAATTAAACTCAGCAGATTGCCTGCTGGCGCTTTCACTCTGGTGAAAGAGCGGGTGATTAAGGACCAGTCAGGGATGCCGTAGCAAAAGCAAGGGCTGCGTACCTTAGTTAAAGATTAAATTCGCAGTTCTGCTTTCGGCAGAAAAAGCAGAAGGAGTCCTTTAGGAAATGGCTGCTTTAGGCGAAGCCGATTCTGCCGAAAGTTGCGGGAAGGCAAGGGTTGGGTTCCCCTGCGTGATGCAATGCCTCTGGGCACAGAATCATGACCCTTGCCGAACGCGAAGCGACGGAGCATCGGCGACCCATATTACGATGCCGACGATGCGGTCGTGGACAATAGGAAAGCAGCAGGCAATAGAACACCTTATGGGTGCGGGACATCCCGCCGTGAGCGAAGCGAACCACGAAGCCGTTCCGTTATGCCCTCCGTTCCCGTGAAACCTGGAGGGCGATGCGAAGAGCAAGCGACCCGAGCTGTATAGAAAGTAAGCGAAGCGATTTCGCACCGCCCGAGACGGAGCGAAGCGACCTTCTCTGTGAAGCGAACCATGTCTGCAGGTGCAGCGAAACCGTGTGTTAAGGACAGACAGCCGACGGTTTACCGCAAAAGCCAGGCGGGCTTTTTACGGCTGGCTGGACGCTCCCACACCGAAGCAAAGCCACTCGCCTGAGTGTAGCGAAGGTTCTGCAAATTGATTGGTGGCTTGGAGGTAGTGGTCACAGGCAGTGACAGGTGGAAGCAATTTCCAGAATGGCTTTGCGACCTTAACGGAGCTGCCCCTTCCTCACAGCTCCCTGCGTGTTCGGTGACGTTCCCGGTAGCAGTTCGTTTAATCAGCTTTACCTGATAATCGGCTGTTAATCATAAAATGTGTCAGCGGTTCTGACCGCTGAAAGCAAGGTCGAGGTGGATGCGTAGCAGACGGAGTCCTTGTCCTTGCTTGTTTCCTTGGGTGGATTAACGGTCGATGCTTGGGCAGCAAGCAAAACGAACTGCGAACCAACGAAGGACGGCGGTGGTGCCGCTGGCGGAGCTTGGCGGACCCTGTCCCCTCAGCGGGCCAAAGCCACCGTCGAGCCTCAAGGCGGTTACCCTGAGCTTCCAGGAGAAGAGCTGTGCTGACGAGCTAGCTACCTTTGGCGGCGGCGATGCCCGCACCCTTCCCCCTCCCGCCCGCGAAGACAGTGGGCACCCCGACGGCTAAAGGAAGGAACCGTTCATGGAATCATTCACTGGACCGGGGACACTTGGGCTGGTTGGTACTGGGCTGGTTGGTAGGTAGACCATGGATAGTATAAATTCCTCACCTTCGAGCCGTGCGGTGGCGGCGACGGTTTGAGCCGTCCACGGCATCGGCGAGCCTGCGGGCGGCGTAGCCGTTCCCGCTCCGTCGGGTGGTTCTCGGGTGGGGTGGGTTAGCTCATCACGTAGCCGTGGGACCGTCCGAGGGCTTGGGCTGTGGTGGTGAAGCTTTTCCAGGCCCCGTATCCCCAGCCTTCACTGTTCTTGGCTTTGGCCCTGAAGTAGTATTTGGTCTCGGGGGCTAGGTCTGTGATGATGTGGTTGAAGCTGCCTTCGGTGTAGCTGCCTTCCTCCGTCCATATCATCCCTTCGAAAAAGTAAAATTCCTGGCAGCGGCGTTCTACAGCGGAATAGCCTAACGACTGCTGGTGCCTAGCTTTGGTCATGATGCGAGGAGTTAATCCTGTGAGTGACCTCCAACCTGCGCTGCCACCTTGGAGATAAACGGTATGCCAGGCGTCGTCATAGTAGAAGTCAACTTGTACACTGATGCTGCTCGAGGAACCAGGTATGCACAGTATCTTGAAGCCAGTGCACATAAATGAGCTACCGTATATGAAGTCGAGCCAGCCTCCCTTGGCTCCTCCTGGTGGTTGGGGACCGTTGTTGGCATAGGTTGCATCGTTCTCATCATAGCCCTTGGTTTCGTCTGTCCACTTGTCGGTTTCATCCAGGTGGCTGGTGGGTGAAAGCCAGTCGGGGGCGGCTTCCCGTATATTGATGTCGAAGCCCCTTTCACTACAAGCCTCATATCCGTCGTCGGCGATGGTGCCCTGGATTTTGGCTGAGGTGGAGCCGATGTCTGTTGCGTCCGGTGTTGTTACTGTTGGGATAACGGTTGTGATCACATCGCCATTCACCTGGGTGCATTTACTGAGTAATACGCCCTTCTGTTCTGTCATTGTAGCCATTAGCGCAACACCAATCTGGAGTTTGTCTATGTCGGCCCATGTCCACGGTGCCTGGGTCTCTGGATTCTGGTTCCAGACTGTTTTATAGGTCCCCCAGCCGCCAGGCTCTTTTACTTCGCCTGGATACTCGGTGGTGTCGGGCTTGATGATTACGTAGCCTTTGTTGTAGATCCTATAAGTAATTTCAACTCGTTGAGGGGTGCCTTCTGCAAGAGTATGGTTCTTAATCTCATATAAGTCTTTGACGTAGGCGCCAGTGTTATTCGTTTCGACACGGGTAGTATCGTCGTCGGGGGTTACGTCTTTGACGCACTCCCAATTGTTGGCTGCACCGACGGGGGTGAGGTTGGTTGCGTCACCGTCTGCTGTTGGTCTTAGAGTTTCTTTTGCCATTCGCTATCTGTCGTTGTGCTTTGGGTAGTTTCAAGCCACTCCTCTATAAGGTATCGAAGCATTTCCCCGGGGTCGATGACTCGGCCCAAGAGGTCGTTAAGGGAATGAGGGTCTTTGATAGTTGGATGGTCGGGCCGCTTCTTCAAGACTCGGTTGGCCAGGGTGGCGTTGAAGTTGAGGGTTAGAGCTGCAGTTCCTATGACGACCCTCCCTATGTCGGCTCCCGCTCCTCCGTAGATCTTCTTTCCTTTGAACATGAGCTCGTTGTTGTCTATGGTAACGTCGATGCCGTAGTGTTTAAGAAGCATGGCCTTTGTTACTTTCCTTAGTGTCATCGCAACTGCTTGTCCCGAGGCTGGTCGCTGCAGACCGATCATGACTCCGAAGTTTCCTGGCTCTGCGATGTAGCCTCCGTGAGGGTCGGTGTGGTCAGCCACAACTTCTAGACTGTGGCGGTTGCAGTAGTCTGTGTCTATGATGGTGTCGGCCTGGTCTATGTCTGGAACGTATATGGTGGTATGGTCATAGAAGGTGTAGCCTATCCAGTCCTCGCCTGTTCTTGTTATCTCCTGGATGCCGTCTAGTATCTCGGCTGATTGTTTGTATATGACTCTCAAGGTTCTCCACCAATGACCGTAGTTACGAACGGTGGTTTGATAGTCGCCGATGGAGGGGAATCCTGCCTTGGCTAGCTTGCCGATGAACACCTGTTCAACCTCTGCCAAAGCCTCGTCGGACTTACCCTTCCTGGCCTTTAGATATTCCTTCTCTGCCTGGCTTCCCAGGACAAGTTGGACTTTGATTATTGGTTGTGGTGTCTCTAGTCTCATGCTCCTCCTTTCTTGTTTGACTCCCTCTAAATCCTTTTAACATCTCTAAGCATGCTTTGTCCCCTACAACAAAGAAGGCGGGGGGCTGTCATATTTCGGCGGTAAATTGGCGGCAGTGAAGGCATATCGTTCCCACTCGCACCCACCGACGCTTGATTCGGACGTAGCAGACCTTGACGTCTCCCCTGCGGGCTTTGGGCTGTCCCTTCCGCTTGCGGGTTTTGACGCCTCTCGGACAAAAGTAGTGGGGCTGAAGTCTCATTTAAGGTATACCATAAATTCGGGGTGGTTGCGGTCCCGAACTTTTTTTCGGAAAACGAATCATTACGGGGCTCCAACGGTCAACCTCTGCTGATATCCGTTAGCTAACGGATGGCGAAGGCTGAGGGCAGTCTCGATATCGAGTACCCGATACTTCTTGCTGGAGATCCCGCAGCGGGCATCGGTGACGGTGATGACGTCGTAGAGCTCCTGGCCGCAATTAACGGGTATGGTTATTTGACCCCCCTGGCTTCGCAATGACTCCCTCCGGAGGATAGCGTCGGCTCTCTCCTGGGCCCTGGCGGCTGATTGAAGGTTGGGGTCGTAGTCCTGCTCAAGGATATCGATGCCGAGCTGGAGGCTAGCCCAATCGAAAGCGTCTTCAACGATTCGGTTATCTTCACCGTCCCTGCCTACGGCACGGGCCCGTGATAGCGTAATGTGTGATGCGTAACTACCCTGGAGGATAACGTGGGCTGTACCGTAGGAATACGAGCTCGCTTCGTCGTCCTTCAGGTCCTTAACATAGGCCTCGTTGCCGTCGAATATGAGGGCGTCGGGGATGAACGAAAGGATGCGTCTCAGTGCTGCGTCTCCCCTGGTCCCTGGCTGCAGGGTGAAGTCGGGATAGAGGTTATCAACCGCTGAGCTCTTGGGTACTCCAGCGGGGATGATGAGGTTGATTCCCCACCGGCAGATAATCTCCTGGATGATCTCCCACACTCTCTTATCGGCGGGCCACCGCATCTGGAACCTTGAGGACCACCTATCCGCCAGCCCCCAACCGTCCAGGCAGTGAAGAGTAATATGTGATGTGTTGAGAGAAGAGGAGTATTCCCAGGAATCGATCCAGTACCTCCCCACCTCCACCGCTTCGCTTCCCTGGGAAGTCTTATAGCCTAACTTCAAGACCACTTCGCTTCGCTTTGCGGGCGGGGTGGCGTACTGGGCTTTGGAATTGTCGAGCTCGATGACGAGATTGCCACGCTCCGCTCGCAATGACAAAATATCCTGGGTGAGATCTAGCGGGGTTCCCGCTGCCCTGGTGGCTCTCCAGACTCCGTCGGGTCGTTCCAGCCACCAATGGGTGGCGGTGCTCTGGAGCCGTAGGCCGTAACTCGAACTGGTGTTCAAGAAGGGCTTGGGCTCGGTGAAGGCCATGGAGCTGAAGGCTGAGCCTCTGGCGGCGTGACAGATTAACGGCCTGGTATAGGCTGTCGTGCCGGTGTATTTCTCCACCGCGGTGAGCTGGGTGTTCTCGTAGTCCTGGGCTGATGCAGGGTTGTGACAATCGGGGTACTCATAGGTGACGTCCTCACCGTCGGGGGCAGTGATAAAATACTGGAAGGCAAGCCAATCGTAGTTACTATCGAGCTCAGTGCGATACAGGGCAATGAAACTGTACGGCTCCGCCGTCTCCTTAGCGGCAAAGACAACGTCAATATGGTTCGGGGTGAAGGAAGCTCCGATGCCGTAGGTGGCTGTTAGGGGGTGGGTTATCGGCTCGCTGTGGGTATGCTGGCTGGTCTCCTGGTCCGAGCTATCCAGGACAATACCATTGAGCTCCGATGCCTTGGCAGCAAAGCAAACGACGATGTTTCCCGTTCCCCACCATGTGGCTGCCATAGACAGGACATCGGCGTAGCTTGCGAGCTGAGCATCTGACCAATCCTGGCCGTAGTTATGGGAATAATACTTCCACAGGACATTTCCTGTGGTGCGATAGAAGATGTAAATCTTGGCTCCATAAGCGGCGATGGCACACGGGCCCTGGCAATTCGTGGCTATTTGGGTCCAGTTGGAGAATTGGGACTGGGGACTAGGGTTTGGTATCTTCTGGCGATAGAGCTTATTACTGGAGTCCGCCCTGATGCGGTGCATGCTCCCCTGGCCGTCGAAGGCGATGCTGTGGTGATTGTCGGCTTCGCTGCCTTCATAGAGTCTTGACCAGGATAGCCTCTTGATCCCCTGCTCGAAGTCGTAGACCTTCGCCTCGACGTAAGGAAGGCGGTCGGGTTTCTTCTGAGCGGATTCGAGGGTTGCTGATAAAGTTTTCATGAGATTGCCACGTCGCTATGCTCCTCGTAATGACATTAGAAGAACACCACCTGGATAAGTTTGGCGATGGCGATCCAGGCCAGCACCGAGATGGCTCTACCTGCCAGGTAATAGTGGTATTCGGGGTTTATTGGGTTTGTTGAGTTTATTGAGTGACGGGGTGGCCAGGGGCACAGGATCTCGAAGAATCCGATGACGAACGCATGCCATTCTTCTGGTGTGCTGAGTAGCTCTTCAGGCACAATACCCTTGAAAAACGTGCGAGGACGGGCTTTTGAGTTTTCTTCCAGGGTTTTCCTCACTTTCCCCCCTTTCGCTGCCGTTTTGCAGTGATGTTCTTGTCCCTCCTAAGTCTTTTCGACTAGCAAGCTGATTGTGACTCTTTGAATCGTGCTGCATGAATCGACGTTAAATGCCAGGATGTCACCCGAGGATATGGACTTTGTCCAACCCGCAAGGGTGGAATCCTGAGACTTCTGTGCTGAGGATATCGTCGGGGGAGCTGACGCCGTTATCGAGTCAGCATCGGTTGGCGGAAAGTTGGCATAGGTGTCCTTCCAGATATCCACAACGATTGATCCTGATTGGTCGGCTTCCATTGTTACCTGTTTAATGGTGCAGGCGAAGGGTATTTCGAGGTGACCTTTCTCCCCTGTGGTGATGGCCTCGCCGCCGCCATCGATGACGAAGGTGAGGCTGCCGTTCTTGACATTGACTGCTATCCTGGCGGTGGGTAATTCGCCTGCGGTTAGCTGAGAGGCGTTGGTGGTCTTGGTGTGGTGAGCTGAGGCATTGTTCTTGTGGGTGGTTATCTTACTATCAGCTTCGGTTTCACTGCAGACTGCAGTATCCAGCACCGCCAAAGGATGTCTTGCTACCAGGTCATGCCTGGAGACGTTAAGATATTGAGAATGGTCATCGTCAGCTAAACCGTCGAGGTCTCCATGGTCCCTGATCCCTGAGCTCCCTGCTGGCCACGAAGCCACGATGCAAGCATCCCGGGGATTTCCCCCAGGGATGGCTACCAGGACATAGTTGCCGACGGTCATCGCCTCTGGTGCGATGTTTGTGGCAACGGCGATATCGTCAAGGTAGGTGGTTAGCGATCCCGCTAACTGGACTCCCGCCTTGTGGTTCTCACTGTCGAAGGTCTTAACGATTCCGAGGTGCAGCATCAGAATTAGTCGAGGTTGTAGAACTCCCTGGTGATCACTCGGCCTTTGAGGGCTTTAAGGTTGCTCTCGTAGCGTTCAAGCCTCTGCTCTCCCCACTTCAAGAAGTTGATGGTGGCCCACTTGCCAGCGATGGTGGCTTTGTCAACGGTATAGACTGATGCTGATGATGCAAGATATCCGGTGGCTCCCAGGACGATGAGCTCCTCGAACTGAGCGGGGATGGTCGACGATGATCCATTTAGGGTGTGCTCCTTGTACCACTTTACCCGGGCATCGCTGCCGTCTCCTTCGTCGGTCATCTGGATAGTATCCTGCCAGAGTCGAAACTTCTGGTAGTAGGTGGGGTTCTCGCCGATGGGGAACTCAACGGACTCCACTTTAATAAGGCCTGACAGGCTGGAGATATCGATTTCCCTTGAGCTCTCCACGGTAGCGATGTCGTCCTGCTGCTGGATGGGGTAGACGATGGAGAACTCCTTGACCACCCTCTCGATGGCTCCGTCCGCCTGGTCATCGGTCCAACGGTAATTCTGTGCATCTTCGTCCTGGAGGTCCTCACGGACTCTCGCTCTCATTGTTGCTAGATCCATAATCTCACCTGTTCCTTCTTAGGCCTGATAAATCAGGCAACTACATTTCATTTCACCCTCACCCTTCCGTCGGCTGACGGACTCTCCCGTCAAGGGAGAGGGGATAAGAGGGAGGGGGAGGTCGATATCCCCCTCCCCTAGCGCAGGAGGTGTAAAATGTGGCCTTGCCAGGCAATGCTGGCAAGCTTTTATCAGTCCTTCACCCCTGTCATCATGGCGGCCTTCACACCGGAAAAGAGGGCTAGCGACACATACCATTTCACCCTCGTCCTGGTGGCGTCCTTGGTCTCCAGTGAGCCAAGCCGTTCCACCTGCAGCATTTCGGGGCTGGAAAGCCCACATACGCCACCCTCGCCCATCTGGAAGGCGAAGATAGCCGAGCAAACTCCCGTGGAAGTGCCGACGGTGTAGTTGTCCTTGATCCAATCGGAAACGGCTATCCTGATGCCGTTATAGAGCTGGATCTGCTCCATGAACATCCCTGGTCGGGTCTCGAGGACTGTACCTGACGCCCTGATAAGAGACTGGAGCTTCCTCCGGCTCCGCTTGCTCATCAAGAGCATGTCGGGCTTACCGCCTCTGACAAGGTCAATGAGCTTATCCAGGTTGTTTAAGCTCAACGTGGCACCGTTGGCTCCCGTTCCCAAGTGGTGACCGTACTTGCAGGTCCACGTCACCTGGTCGTCAACAACGGTGGCTCCCTCCTGGGTTGGCCAGGTGGGCTCGGTGGTGGCATGAGTCTTTTTATCACCGGCTGCCGCCGTGCACTCATACCGGAAGCCGTTCTCCAGGCCTTCGGTCGGGACAACGATATCGCCCACCTCTGTGACGGTATCGGCTACCCAGGCTGTGTCCGAAAGCAGGACATACAACCCCGAGGGCTGTTCACTGGCACCCGACCCGTTAAGGAAGGCGTTCTCAAACTCATGCTGGACCGCCTTGGCCTTCTGCTCGATGACGGCAACCTCGAGGTCCTGGATGTTACTCCTGGTTGCCTTAAGGAAGTTGTCGACGTCGGCGTCTCCGCCAAGGATCTGGAGGGTAGCGGTCACCTGCTCGAACTCGGGCTCTGACTGAGTCCACGTTCCCGATACAGGTGCATACCACCCAACGGTAGGCAACGTCTTCTCACGGTTGTACTTCAGACTGTTGCCTACAATCTGAATGAAGGGCAGCTCCTGCAGTATAGGGCTGTCCTTGATTATAGTCTCTATGATTCCTTTGAGAAGGATATCGGTAGAGAGTTTTGATGCTTCTGCTAAAGATATGCTCATAGTTAGCTAGTTCCTCCTTTTTGACGAAGTCCTGCGGCGATCATCTCCTTATTGTCCATGCCTTCGGTCGTTTCTCCCCTGGTTGGAGCTCCTGCAGGTACTTTGGCTGCCGCAGTTTCCGACTCCAGGGTCTTCTTGACCGCAGAGACAAGCCCTTTGCCTTTCTCGACTGAAGCGTCGATCTCAGCGATGGTCTCCCCGGTGATCATGTCCTCGGGGACCTGGGGATTGGAGGCTTTGGCCATGCCGAGGTACTTGGAAACGGCTTCATCCCTGGCTCCCTTCACCGATGCGAGCTCAGCGGTGGAAGCTTCGCTTCCCTGCTTCGCTTCGCTTAGCGCCGCTTCGAGCTCGGCGAGCTTGGTGTCCTTGGCGGCCATGGCTTCCTCCAGGGCGGTCTTGGCCTTCTGCTCCTCCTCGAGCTGAGCCTTCACGGCGGCGATGTCCTCGGTCGTTGGGGCGTTGTCCTGGTTCTCCGGGACTTCC
>Ga0307430_1002933_pt1 | contig 10967 bp, 9 predicted proteins | sample SalMarWE160130MG_FD_202159 | JGI IMG/M metagenome (GOLD analysis project Ga0307430, IMG submission 202159) | Salt marsh sediment microbial communities from the Plum Island Ecosystem LTER, Massachusetts, United States - WE1603-130 | ecosystem: Environmental > Aquatic > Marine > Intertidal zone >... | reverse complement strand
CCGAAGGTCTCATCACAGCGATCAATGGGGGCCGCCCTACGTTACTCCTGAACTGTGCCGCCGAGTAGCGGAGGATCGGTTCCTATTCCTTCGCAGCCCAAGTGCCTACCGGGTCCCCGAGGGCGTTTCTTTGGACTGGGAGCGATGATCTGCAGGCGGTGCGGGAAGGCGATGCGGGAGGAGAAGGGCATCCACCACAAGAAGCGCAAGTGGGTGTGCCCGAAGTGCGGCGCCGTCCGGATGCAGGCGCAAAAGCCGAAGCCTCAGCCGAAGAAAGAGCCGTAGTCGGCATTTCTCACGGCCTATGCACGTGCGGTTGTTCCGGATAAGCCGCGTGGCGGCGATTGGCATTAGCCTCGGGCGCCAGCCCGTGGAATGAAGTGGTCCAGGAGGACCGGAGCCCCGCCAGGGGCGATTGCGAGCTCAGGGCGCACGCGTGCTCAATCGCCCCTGGCGGGGCTCGGCGTGTTTGTCGATACCGCCTCCCACGGGCTTGCGCCCGAGGCTACTCCCAGACGCCCCTGACGGGGCTTGGAGTTCTGGGCCGGCCTCATCGGGCATGCCTTGCCAATGTGCAACCCCTCCAGGGTTGGATTGATGTTTCTGCGCACTCGCTTTCCAGGTTTCACCCTGAGCTACTCACGTTGCGCCCCTGCGGGGCGCGTCAATCTTGGCGGGCCTCTGACGCTCTCTTCAGCTCGGCCATGGTCGGTCTTGGGGTGGCCTGACAGATTGGCAGCTCCGCGTTTATTGGGTTGTCATAATGTCGGGCATTTATGTGCGCCTGGTCAGATTCTACTTGCCTTTTGGAAAGACATCTGGTATCCTACGCCCGTTCATTCGCAAGGGGTTCGATAGAAGTCCACGCGGTATCGGCTAGCAGGATTAGTTTGCGTGCGCGATCGTGTGGTTTACCGCGTGCGGAACCACGACATCTTGTAGGGGTTGACGTTGTGGTGTTGCGCGCGGGGAGCTTCGATCCTGCAAGGGGGATTCGCGAGCTCTGTTTCGAGTTCGGCTAGGCCGCGTATTGTAGGGATGCGCGGCAGTTGGCCTGGCAGGCGCTGGACGCCTGCAGAGATCGGGTTCTACCCCGAGAGCGTAGGGAAGGCCGATGCGCCGGCAGGTGGCGGCGGAAGCCCATCGCCGTGGCTGGGCCGGGCATCAGGGGTTGAGGCTCGAGGGGTTCTGGTCGCCGCCCGGTGTGGGGTGAGCAATCACCTGGGGCGGTTGGCCCAGAGCGACAGCCCGTGAGAAGACACAGGCGAGGTCGCTGATGATTTGCCGATGTAGGGGTCGGCAACTCATTGGGCGATGGGGGATTGGTCATGCTGGTGTCCGATCCGCGCATCCGCGCGAGTCTGCGCGCGATCGCCAGAGCGATTGCCGCGAACCTGTCGGACCAGGACGATGTGCTGCAGGAGATGCTCATTCACCTGTGGCAGACCCAGGTCACGAATCCTGGTCAGACCGAGAGCTGGTACCTACAGAGCTGCAAGTACCACGGCCTGGACTATATGAAGCGCGGCAAGAGCGTGGACAGCAAGCACCGGGCCGACTGCCTATTGGTGTCGGTCGACGAGGACGCGGCCGACGAGCGGCCGACGCTCGAGCCCGCCGACCAGCATGATTTCCGCGAACAGCTTTTTGCCGGCGACGCCCTCATGACGCTGCGCCAGCGGCTGACCACATCGCAGCAGATGCTCCTCGACGCGTTCGCCACGGGCCAGAGCGTGGCCGAGGTGTCGCAGACGTTGGGGTGCTCCCACCAGTACGTGAGCAAGCAGCGCAAGAGGATCGCCCTCGCTCTTGCCGGCGTGCTTGCCTGATTCTCGCACCTCCGCATACGCCGCCACATGGCGCAGCCCGAATCGGGGGACACCATACCTAATTGCCGTTGAACGGCCCGGCTCGTTCGAGTGCCGGATCGCCGCGACCCGACGGCCAGCCGCTCGATGCCCGGCCGTGTAGCACAGCTTGTGTAATCGATGCTTTTCGCCTTGCCTGGCTCACGCAGGTGAGCTACAATGTGTCCATGCCGAGCGTGGCGCGCGTTGTGGCTCCACCATTCGCGCACAATGCCAAGCAGCGCGGCAGCGCATCTGGCCGGCAGGGACGACGAGCTGGTCGAGGTCGCACCTTTGCTCGATCGGGTCAGCGACTGGCGCGCGTTCCTGGCCGGTCCGACACACGGCACAACGGCCGAGCTCCTTCAGGCTCATGAGCGAACAGGCCGCCCCCTTGGCTCCGGGTCCTTCGTCGAGCGCCTGGAACGGTTCCTCCAGAGGCCCCTGCAACCTAGAAGGCCAGGCCGCCGGCGCGTGAACGACAGGAAATAGGTATGGTGTCCCCCGATTTAGGAGGCGGTCATTATGTTACGAGTGATGCGGAGGATCCCTGAGCTGTGTCTGTTCATCATGCCCATGGTGGCGCTGGTCGGCGTCATGACAGGGTGCATATCGCATGATGCTGGCGATAGTGCTGCTTTGGGACACCCTGGCGCCTCACTTGGGGTGCTGCTGAAAGATGCGGTCGATCGGGCCAGGGTCCACCAAGGTCTCGATCGAATCGACATGGCCGAGATTCCTGTGAAAGTCGCGCGAGGCCATGCCAGATTGTCCAGCGCATATGCGCTGCCGGACGTGTCACCCTATACTGAGAAGACAGATCTGTTCTATGTCTTCGATCGCAACGAGTTTCCCGGGCTGATCCACTGGGTGGCCGTAGCCAAAGACAGGTCAAGGGCATTCGTTCTTGGAGAGTGTGCGCCGCCGCAGGAAGTCACTGCCTTTCTTGCCTATGAGGGAAAAGCCTCGCGTGGATACTTCAGACCAAGTGAGGCACTGGAGTTTATGCGCTTCTGGGCGCATTGCTTGCCAATAGGCTATGACTTCGAGGCGAATGTTGTGACGTGTCCGGACGATATCCGAGCACTCTACCTATTGTCGGGGTATCAGCTCGAGAATGCCGAGAAGTACTGCGCACGGATGCTGAGAGCCATGGAGAAGGACGGCGTTCGCGACCTTACACCGCGCATACTTCTGGTTGCCCCTTACCCCCGCCACTTCGAGATGAGGTTCTACGCGCTCGACGCAAGGCTCGATGAGCTGCATGAAACGGTCATCAAGTTCCGCGCAGTATCCTATGTCGGCAAGGCACCGGAAATCGAGGCGTTCTCGGTGCGGACCATAGGCCAGCACCCGAGCCCACTGGAACGGCTTAAGCAAAAGCAGCGCAAGGGAGAGCGTGATCAAGAGCAGACGGACGAATAGCAGCGGCCTGCTGCTCGCGCCATTGCCTGCGACCTGTTTCGGAGCGATGACGATGACAACACGCTGGGGGCGACGACCGCCGATCTTGGCGACGACTCGTCCACGTACCCGGTCTCACCGTCCACCTACCCGGTGAAACTCGACCGTAACCTGAAAATCGGGGGACAGCATACATAATCCCAAGTAGGCGTCGGGGGGCGAGGTCGGCGGTGATGTGGCGAGCAGTTTCGTAGTCTGCGCTGGTCTTCGCGCGGGGGCGGTTGAGTCTACACTTCGATTCTGTGCGCCTCGATCTTGCGGTCAATGGGCTTGGGCTAGGCGTCGGCTTCCCGGGATCCGAAGATGGCCTTCCGGATGTTCCCGAGCAGTGTGGCCGGTGTGGCGTCGTGTTGTGCTGAGGCGCGGAGCCTGCGCTTGGTGGCGAGTTCGGCCTCGTAGAGGCGGCGGAGTCCGGTGTCCTTCCTGATCCGCTCGGCCATCTGGGCCGTCATTGATTCGGGCAGCTCGCCGTCGGCGTATGGCGTCACGAGGGCGGCGAACGCCTCGCTGGACCAGTTGAGGCCGCCTTGCGGCGCCACGTAGAGCGGGCTTTCCTTCAGCACGCCGTCGACGATCACGCGCGCGTGGGTCCTCTGCGCTTCGTCGATGATCTCCTTAGGGAACAGGGCGCCATCGTACCTGCACAGGATCATAACCGGCAAGCGGCGGTAGTGGTCCTCGAGGGTGCGCTCGTAAGCCATCAAGTCTTCGGCCCCCGGCGCGCCTGAGAGCGCCCACGCTACATCTCCGGTCACTCGCAGGGCTGTGTGGCCGGACGCGATCGCATCCTTGGCGGCCTCTTCCCAGAAGGGCAACATGGCATCTTTCTCGAAGCGGCCGGTGGGCAGGTAGACATCGCGCTCAGACTTGACCAGGAGGGCGCCCGACGCGGTGAGTGCGTCGAGGTCCAGGCCATCGCTGCGCAGCGCGTCGCGCACGGTGTCGGGGCCGTCGTCGCCGGTGACATAGCAGCACTGCTCGCCGCGCTCGATGCCGGTGCGGATAAACGGCACGGTGGCGGCGAGCAGCTCGCGTTGGTCCTGGTAGAAGAGGGCGGTGTGGTCTCGTGCGGGGGCCTGTCGGAAAGCTGCGTGGAGCGTCGTATCCATGTTGTCTGTCACTGCCTGCTCAGAGCCTGCTGCCGGGCGATCAGCACGGGGGCTGCGGCGGTGGTGTCTCGTATGGCTGTCCGGACGACTGTGGCCTGTTCGCAGGCAGTGCAAGCCAGGCCGACCACATCTTGTTCGGACAGAGCGGCGGCCAGGCAGTACGTCGTGCCGCCCCGCCGCCAGAAGGCCATCTGGAGGCCCTCGCGATCTGCGGTGTAGAAGGTCATGGCGTCGCGGGACTGCTTCTTGAGACGCCAGATGGATGGCTGGACGCCGGGGATGACGAAGAACGAGACCGACCCTTTGTTGCCCTGGTACTTGACGAAGGCCATCAAGTGGCCGCACAGGGTGCACCTGCGGGCGCCCCTGAGGGTGAACTCGTCGCCAAGGCGGGGCACCGGGACGCGGAAGCCGGCGGCTTCCGAGGTCTCTACGGCCACGGCTTCGTAGTTGCCCTCGATCCGGACGGGGAAGCGATCGACCTGGGTGTGGTGGGCGTAGACGTCGTCGATGTACGGGGTGATCCGCTCGCCGCTGAAGAGCACGAGCACGACGACGAGTGCGGCAACCAGCAGCCCGGCGCCGGCGACGCTGGCGCTGGCGGGACTGCGGGTCAGCAGCCACCACACAGACGGGTGTTTGGTCGTCGGGCGGGCTTCCTGCGCGCGGGGTTTGCCGAAGATCATTGCGCGGATGTTCTGCCGGAGGGCGGCCGGTGCGGTGTGGCGCGCTGTCCGAGTGGCGACGAGTCGCTTGGTGGCTCGCTGGGCGGCGACGAAGCGCTGGATGGCCGGATCAGCTTCGATCCTCTGGGCCACTGCCTGGGCTTCGGGCTTGGACAGCTCTCCGTCGATGTATGCGGTGACGAGTTCGGGCATGTCGTTCTCGGTGCTGCTCACTACGATGTCTTCACGATGCCGCGTTTCCTGGCGAAGTCGTAGAGCTTGCTCTGGAGGAACCGCCTTGCTCTCGAGAGCCGGGAACGCACTGTGCCGATGGGGCACTCCATGATGTCGGCGATCTCTTGGTAGCTGAGGCCTTGGACATCGGAAAGGATCGTCACCATCCTGAACTCGAACGGCAACTGGTCGAGGGCCTTTTTGACGTCGTCCTCGACCAGCTCCTCGAACGCTCGTTCTATGTCAGGCCCGCTGTCTGGGAGCGGCTCGGGCTGGGGCTTGGCCTCGAGGACGGCCTGGACCTCCTCGAAGTCGACCTTCGCCGGCTCCTTGGCGCGCTTTCTGAATGTGTTGATGAAGTTGTTCTTCATGATTTTGAACAGCCAGGCCTTGCAGTTAGTTCCCCTCTTGAACTTGTCGAAGAACCGGTAGGCCTTGACGAAGGTTTCCTGGACGAGGTCCTGGGCGTCGGCGACGTTGCGCGTCATCTGCACGGCGGTGTTGTAGAGGAGGTCGAGGTGGACGAGGGCGTCGTCCTCGAACTCCTTGTGTCGCTCGGCTTCGGTGCGCTTGGTCACGGAGACAGTCCTCGCAAGCGTTGTCGCCCGTGTGAAAACGCGTGCCCCACTCCCATTGTATCTATCTAGGCCGATCCGGCGGGCCGTGTCAACACGAATCACACAGTGCCTTGACAATTAGCGCTGTTGCAGGTATATACTCGGGGTGGAAACGACGCACGAGGAACAGATGCTGCGGATCGTGTCGAGCTTCTACGCGGCGTGTGCAGCGCCGACGAGGCGGTTCCGGCGCACGGTGTGCGCGGCGTGCCTCGGCATGGCGATCGTGGTGATCGTGGCCGGCCTGCGCCTGGTCGATCCGCTGGAGCGTCCGACGCTGCTGTTGTCGTTGTGCTGTCTGTCCTTCGCGCTGCTCGCCCTGTCGATCCGGCTTGCGTTCAATGACGTGCGTGACGTGCGTGAGCACTACCGGCGAAGCCGGCGCGACCTGTTCGTGGCCACCTTTTCCGAGAAGGAGTTCCAGCGCAAGGTGCGCGCCAAGCGCGCAGCCGTGCGGGAGAAGCGCGCGCGCCTCCGCGACGAGGAAAGCGGCGGTTCGTAGTTGCGCTCGGCGCTCCGAGTTCCCTTCCCCGTATCGACTCACCCCGAGTTTGTCAGCCGATTCCGCTTGCGGCGTGCTTCCGTGCGGCCTACGATGCGCGGCGGTTGTCGACTTGACGTGAGGGGCCGATGGACCGCCTGATCGCATACATTGCCTGCCTGGGCGTGGCTCTGTGCGTCGTGCTTGTGCCGGCCGTCGCGTCGGCCGCCACGGCCCGTCAGGGCGTCTACAACGACCCGCTCGGGCGGTATCGGTTCACGTTCGACGGCGCGTGGCGCGTCGGGGCCGGCGAAGAGGACCCGACGGCCCTCGACCACTTCTACCTGATCAAGCGCGGCCGCGTCGCTGCGGAGCTTGTCATCACCACGCGTTCGTTTCCTGCCTCGTCGCGGCTCGACGACTTCGTCGACGGCGAGGTTGAGGCGCTCGACGCCGAGCCAGCGGCGTTCAGGGTGAGCCTGAAGCGGGACATGACGGTCGCGGGGCGGCCGGCCGTACGGCTGATTGCCCGGATCGCCGAGCGGGAGGGGGAGACGCTTCGGCGTGAGACTCTGGCGGCGCAGTACTGGTTCGTGAAGGACCGCGAGCTGTGGTCGCTTCTCGTCGTGACGACGCCGGCCGAGGAGCAGCGCTCGAAGGTCATCGCGGCCGTTGAGCGGACGGTGGTCTCGAGCTTCGAGGCGCTCGAGCCTGATGAGGTCGCCCGGGCGATCGCGAGATCGCGGAAGGTGGCCCGGCTCGCGAACGGCCTGGCCGAGATCACCGTGCCGGAGCGATGGACGCTGCTCGAGGTCGACAGCGACGTGATCGCGGCCGAGTTCGACCTGGGGCGCGTGTACCTGTTCGCCGTCGACGATCACGAGTACGGCGAGACGCTGCGCGAGGTGGCGCACGGCTTCGTCGAGCATCACGCCGCGCTCGACGCGCCGGAGGTCGAGTTCGAGGCCGAGTGCGACGTTCGTGGCCGGCCGGGCTACACGATCATCTTCGAGGGGACGCGCGAGGGGCGGCCGTTCCGCGTGCAGCTCGTCGCGCTCACGAGCGGGCCGAACGCGGTGTTCCTGTACGGCATCGCCGAGGTCGACGCGTGGCCGGCAGCGCAGCCGTGGATCACGGCGGTCCAATACACGGTCAACGTGACCGACAACGCAACGGCACCGCCCGGCGAGACGCCGGACGACGCCGGCTGACGGCACACGCGCGGCCTCGGTGAAAAGGTTTGACACGTCGGCGACGGCTCTGGTAGCGTCCGGCGAGCTTGTGTGCCCGGGAAACCAACCGCGTAGTGCGAGGAGAGGCGGATGGCGTCACAGAATAACGACCCCGCAGTCGGCGGCGGCGAGAACGGCAACGGTGCCTCCAGTTCGCGGGCCTCTCGGGCCGGGCTTCACCTGGCCGTCAAGCTGCTTCCATACATTCCCGACAAGGTGCTGCTGCGGATCACGCGCCGCTGGTCGTCGCGCCTGAAGCATCCCGGCGGACGCGAGTGGGTCGAACGCCTCGTGCTGTTCGCCAAGCAGATCTTCGCCACGAAGGCGAAGCCGGTCCGCAAGAAGGTGCTCGAGAATTTCCTGATCAACTACCTGGTGGGCGGCACCAAGGTCCGCAACGAGATCCGCGACCGCGAGGGGTGGCTGCCGCCGGTGGCGGTGGTGATCAGCCCGATCATGCGCTGCAACCTCAACTGCTACGGCTGCTACGCGCACGAATACGCCCGGGACGCTGGGATGACCATCGAGACGCTCAACGACGTGATCCGGCAGTGCAAAGAGCTCGGCATGTACTTCATCACGATCTCGGGCGGCGAGCCGTTCTTCATGAAGGGCATCATGGACGTGTTCGCCGAGCACGACGACGTCTACTTCCAGGTCTACACGAACGGGACGCTCATCACCGACGAGGTGGCGAAGCGCCTCGTCGAGCTCGGCAACGTGATGCCGTGCATCAGCGTCGAGGGCTTCGAAAAAGAGACCGACGCGCGCCGCGGCGCCGGCACGTTCCAGAAAGTGATCGCCGCGATGGACGCGCTCAAACGCTACGGCGCGGTGTTCGCCTACTCGGCCACCGCGACGCGCGACAACAACGAGTTCGTCGTCAGCGACGAGTTCGTTGACTTCTACATCGAGAAGGGCTGCTCGGTCGGGTGGTACTTCCATTACATGCCGGTGGGCAAGTCGCCGGACCTCGAGCTGATGCCGACGCCCGAGCAGCGGATGTGGCGGCTCGAGCGCATCAACCAGCTGCGCGCCGTGAAGCCGCTCCTGATCAGCGACTTTTGGAACGACGGGCCGCTCGTCGGCGGCTGCATCGCCGGCGGCCGCTGCTACTTCCACATCAACGTGCACGGCGACGTCGAGGCGTGCGTGTTCAACCACTTCGCCGCCGACAACATCTACGACAAGCCGCTCAAGGAATGCCTCCAGAGCGATTTCTTCAAGGGCTTCCAGGAATGCCAGAAGAGCCAGGTGAACGCGCTCTGCACGTGCCTGGTCATCGACCGCGCGCCCGAGATGAAGGAGCTCGTCGCCCGCACCGGCGCCTACCCGACCCACCCGGGCGCCGACGTCACCCACAACGAGCTGCTCGACGACCTGAAGCTCTACGCCGACGCCTACAAAGCCCTCACCATCCCCTGGTGCGCCAAGCACACCGGCGCCTGGTGGGGCAAAACGGGCGAACCCCAAGCCAAGCCGGCGGAAGAGGCGGTCACCGCCCCCACCGACTGACCCACCGCCCGCACCGGCCTAGCAACGGCGAGGCGGGGAGCGACATTGCCCCTCGGTCATTCCTGTGCTAGGATTAGTCTCCATCCAACGCCTGCTGCGGTCAACGAGAACGAGGATCGCGTCCTGGCATGAACGGGCGATCGCCGAATCAGCGAAGCCACCGGGCGCTGGCTGTTGGATGATGCCGAGGAGACTCCGAGTTGAGCACACCTCCGGCCAGTCCGAAGATCTACCACATCACGCATGTCGACAACGTGCCGCACATTGCGAAGGCAGGGGTGCTCTGGTCGGACGCAAAGAGGCATGAGTTGGGACTCGCCTGCAAGGTCGTCGGCATGGGCGAGATCAAGCGGCGGCGTATCGAGGAACTCGAGGTCGGCTGTCATGCCGGGACGAAGGTTGGCGAATACGTGCCATTTTACTTCTGTCCCAGATCGATCATGCTGTATATCCTCCACTGCGGCAACCATCCTGACCTGGATTACCACCTGGGGCAGAGACCTATTGTCCATCTTGAGGCTGATCTGGAGGCGACCGTCGCCTGGGCGGAGGCGAACGGGGTTCCCTGGGCATTCTCAGATCGGAACGCTGGCAGCCGCCCAGCGCAGTTCTACAAGACGCTGAGCGATCTGCACAAGGTGGACTGGACGGCTGTAGCCGCAACTGGCTTTCGTGATTCGGTGGTCAAGGAAGGTAAGCAGGCCGAGTTTCTGGTTTATGGGTCGTTTCCATGGAAGCTCGTCGAGAAGGTAGGCGTAGCGGATGAGAAAGTCGCCACGCATGTCAGGAGTACCTTGCGTGGGGACAGTCTTACGCCTATAGTAAGCGTTGAGCAGGGGTGGTATTTCTAGTCGAGAGGGGCGACTGGTGATTGAGCTCAAGCGGGGTGACATCACGGCGGCGGACGCTGAGGCACTGGTCAACACAGTGAACTGCGTCGGGATAATGGGGCGCGGCATTGCTCTTCAGTTCCGCAAGGCATTCCCTGAGAACTTCGCGCATTACAAAGCGGCGTGTGATCGAAAGGGAGTCCAACCTGGCTCGATGCTGGTCTATGAGACGAGTAGCGTCGTGAATCCCCGATACATCGTCAACTTCCCGACCAAGCGTCACTGGAAGAACAGGAGTCGCATAGAGGACATTGAGGCAGGCTTGACGTCGTTGGTTAAGGAGGTTCGCAAGCGGGGTATTCAGTCGATCGCTATTCCGCCGCTTGGTTGCGGGCTCGGGGGGCTGAACTGGCAGCACGTCAGGCCAAGGATGGAAAACGCGTTTCGGGACTTGCCGGGTGTTCGGGTTCTTCTCTATGAACCCAAGGGCGCGCCAATCGCCGGCAAAATGGTGAAAGGGCGCAAGAAGCCGAGGATGACAGTTGGGCGAGCTTCCCTTCTCGGCTTGATGCGGCGCTATCTATCCGCGATGATGGACCCATCCATTTCTCTGCTCGAGATCCACAAGCTCTTGTATTTCATGCAGGAGGCAGGAGAGCCGCTGAGGCTCCGGTATCAGAAGGCTCTCTACGGGCCGTATGCAGAGAACCTACGCCATGTGCTTACCCTCATCGAAGGACATTTCATAAGCGGGTACGGCGATGCGGAAGACGCCCCGGATAAGCAGATTGAGCTTGACCCGAGAGCCTCAGCAGCAGCGGAGAGATTCTTGAAGAAGCACGAGGCGACGCTCGAGCGATTCGAGCGCGTCGCGGATTTGATCAAAGGATTCGAGACACCCTTCGGCATGGAGCTGCTTTCCACTGTCCACTGGGTAGTGACACGGGAGGTTGCCGAGACCGCGCAAGGTGCT
>Ga0307430_1002930_pt1 | contig 10970 bp, 6 predicted proteins | sample SalMarWE160130MG_FD_202159 | JGI IMG/M metagenome (GOLD analysis project Ga0307430, IMG submission 202159) | Salt marsh sediment microbial communities from the Plum Island Ecosystem LTER, Massachusetts, United States - WE1603-130 | ecosystem: Environmental > Aquatic > Marine > Intertidal zone >... | reverse complement strand
TGGCCGTAAAGGGGCAGAAAGCACTTCTGGGACGTATGGTTTCAAACTTGATCGACAATGCCGTAAGATACACGAAAAGGGGGGGGCATATAGACATTTCCCTTAAGAGAGACAGTGATTATGCGGTTTTGGTTATATCCGATACGGGGATAGGCATTCCTGAAGAGGCCATCCCCTTTATCTTTGACCGGTTCTATGTTGTGGATAAATCACGTTCAAAGGAGAGCGGCGGGATCGGATTAGGGCTTTCCATAATAAAGAGGGTCGCTGATATCCACGGAGCAGACATCAATGTCCGCAGCAAAGTAAATGAAGGAACTGAATTTAAGATCAAATTCCCGTTGATTTAAAGAAAATCAAAGAGCCTTCCAGTCGAGTCAAATCCCTCCTGTTTAACCTGGGTTATTCATGATTCGAGGTGGCTCGTTAATTATCCCTTTGAAGTATGGGCTGAAATAGATTGTATTGAAAAACCTGGCTGCAAACCTGTGCTGGGATTCTATGTCAATAATATATAATACTTGTCTCAATAAGAGGACAATGATAATCTAAATTGTATTATTTTCGATGAAGGTTCTCAATCAAAGCAAAAATTCCTCAGATTTAAACAGGGTCATGCAAAAAGAAAAAGGAGTTAAGATGGAAAAAAGGCATCTCTGGATTTCAAGTCTTTTAATTTTATTGGTTGCTTTTCCTGTTTTTTCACAGCAGGACATGTTTAATTCAAAGCTTTTGTCCCTCTTTCAGTACCGGTCTTTAGGACCTGCTAATCAGGGAGGCCGAATACTCAGGGTTCTTTCTCATCCTGCACAAGAGTTCATCTTCTACATTGTCACTGCCAGTGGAGGAATTTGGAAAACCTCCAATAACGGCACCACATTTGAACCCATTTTTGACCACCAAAACACCATAGCCACAGGAGATATGGCTGTATCTCAGTCTAGTCCAGATATCCTCTGGGTGGGCACAGGGACTCCGGCTTCTGGCCGGCTTTCTCTGCTGGGAGATGGAGTGTATAAATCAGAAGATGGAGGAAAAACCTGGAAGCATATGGGTTTGAAAAGCACCGCCCACATCGGAAGGATCGCCATCCATCCTGAAAATCCGGATATAGTCTACGCAGCTGCTTTGGGATATCACTTCTCCTTTAATCCTGAAAGAGGCCTTTACAAGACTACAGACGGTGGAAAAACATGGAAAAAATCGCTTTTTATCAGCGAAAAAGTAGGAGTGGTGGATGTTGTCCTGGATCCAAAAAATCCAGATATTGTTTATGCGGCTACTTATGATAAAAGCAGGATCCCGTGGAATTTCAAAGAGAGTGGTCCTCTCAGTGGTATTTATAAAAGCTCAGATGCCGGAAGCAACTGGAAAAAATTGGAAAACGGCCTGCCTTCCGGGGAAATAGGTCGTATTGGAATCGCTGTGTATCCTAAGAATCCGGACATCATCTATGCTTCCATTGAGAACAACAATCTCAGGCCTCCCACTAAGGAAGAAGCGGATAGGGATAAAGAACAGGGCCGGGAACCTGAAAAGCGCAAAATAGGAAGACAAGTCTATCGATCAGAAGATGGAGGTAAAACTTGGGAAAAGATGAGTCCGGATGACCTCACTCTCTGGGGCGGTAAATGGTATGGAGTGATCTACGTTGATCCCAATGATCGGGATGTGGTTTATCTGCCAAGCACGCCTTTTCTCAGGTCTGAAGACGGAGGCCGAACCTGGGGAAAAGACGGGATTGAAAACCTGGCCCAAGGAGTCCATGTGGACCACCATGCTCTCTGGATCGATCCGGATAACTCCGATCATATATGGCTGGGAAACGACGGAGGCCTGGCTGTCTCTTATGACGGAGGCCAAACCTGGGATGTTTTTGAAAATCTGCCTATTGCCCAGTACTATGCAGTGGGCGTGGACATGGAGCAGCCTTACAATATATACGGAGGAACTCAGGATAATGGATCCATAAAGATTCCCAGCCACAGTATCTATGGAGAAATCAACAGAAACGACTGGCAGTCTGTAGGCGGGGGAGACGGGATGTACAACAAAGTGGATCCAGAAAACAGCCGCTGGCTTTATAATGAGTACCAAATGGGATCCCTCCAGCGTGTAGATCAAAAACAGGGATACAGAGAGCGGATCAAACCTACTTCTGAAAAAGGAAAACCCGAATTCAGATTTCACTGGACCACTCCTATCCATATTTCCCCCCATAATCCCCGCATCATCTACATGGGATCACAGGTTCTCCTCAGATCTCTGAATAGAGGAGATACTTGGGAGAAAATAAGTTCTGACTTAACCACCAAAGACCCTGAAAAACTGGAGGGCAATATTGAATTCTGCACCCTCACCACCATCTCAGAATCCCCCAAACAAGCCGGTGTCATTTGGACAGGAACCGACGATGGCAAAGTCCAAGTGACTTTGGATCATGGAGGACATTGGAATGATGTGACATCTAATCTTACAAAAGCGGGAGCTCCTGAAGAATATTATGTGAGCCGTGTTTTTGCTTCCCATTTTGAACCCGGACGGAGCTATGTGGTCAAAACAGGTTTTCAGAGAGATGACTTCAGACCTTTTGTTTTTCGCACAGATGACTTTGGGAAAACCTGGATTCCTATAATGGGAAATATTTCCGAGGGAATTATCTATGTTATTGTGGAAGACCACAAAAATCCCAGCCTTTTGTTTGTGGGAAAAGATTTTGAGGTCTGTGTCACTATAGATGGAGGAAAGAATTGGATGAGCCTGAAAAACAACATGCCCACTAACTCTGTGCATGATCTGGTCATACATCCCAGAGAAAACGAACTGATTGTAGCGACCCATGGCCGGGGAATCTATGTCACGGACATTTTTCCTCTCCAGCAGCTCAATCAAGAAATACTCAACAAAGACGTGCATCTTTTTCAAATCCAAGATGAAATCCAGTGGCATTATATACAAAGGGAGCGAGTTTACGGACAAAGGCAGTTTACAGCCCCTAACGAACCTGTGGGTGTGAAAATATATTATTATGTCAAAGAAGAGGCAAAGGAAGAAGCTTTGATCACCATTTCAGATCTATATGGAAAAAATATCAGAGAACTCAAAGGAAAGACCGAGGCTGGATTCAACATGGTGATTTGGGATATGCGGAAAGAGTCTGAAAAAAGAGCAGAAGAAGATTCCCGGCCCAGCCGTGGCGAATGGGTGATACCAGGAGAATACGTTGTGACTCTCCAGCTCAATGGAAAAAAACTTTCCACTAAATGCCTGATCAAGCCTATGCCTAAATATGATCTTCTGAAATAATTTTCACTTATCCTATGAAAGAACTGGATATCTTAATTGTTACGGTCAAAAATTATGATCTAAAAAATCTTCTCATAGGTTCAGATTATAAAATAACACATAAAGCAGTAATTATCCCTTTGAAGTAGAGAGTGAAATAGATTATATTGAAAAACCTGGGTACAAACATGAAGAGTAAAAAATATTTAAAATTCCTGGGGATAATTATTTTTGTGTTCATTTTGTGGAAAATAGACCTGGGTGAACTTTTCCGTGTTCTTTCACAGATAAAAATATTCTTTTTTGTTTGTGCTCTTGTGCTTGTGTTTCCCCTGCTGTATATAAAGTCATTCAGATGGAATTTGCTTTTGAAAAGCCAGGGGATATCCTATCATTTATCCGAGACGTATATGGTATACATGAGCAGCCTTTATTTTGGCTTCATAACGCCTGGGCGTTTAGGTGAATTCATAAAAGCTTTTTATGTCAGACAGGACAAAGACGTATCGATCAGCAAAGGGATGTCGAGTGTTCTGGTGGATAGGATGTTTGATATGTACGTTCTGTTGTTGGTCGGGACCTTTGGGTTATGGAAATTCAATGTGTTGGGAAGGCTGTCTATAACATATTTGTTTTTACTCATCCTGATTGCTTTGCTTCCGTTGTTGCTTTTAAACAGAAGATTCATGAGAAAGCCTGTAAGCTTGTTGTACAAGATAGCGCTTGTTAGGAAATATGAAGACAGGATAGAGAACAGTTTCAATGAATTTTATGACGGAGTTAGTGAATTAGTAAATCCCGGACTCATTTCAGCGTTTTTGCTCACTTGTTTGAGCTATCTTCTCTTTTTCTTTCAGTGTTATCTTCTTTTGAATTCTTTGGATATAACCATAAATTTTTTAGATATCACTCTTATAATGGGAGTTTCCAACTTAATCAGTTTGATGCCTTTATCTATATCAGGCCTTGGAACAAGGGACGCCGTACTAATCTTTTTTTTCTCTCTGCTTGGCTTTAAACCTGAATTGGCTGTAAGCTATGCTTTTCTGGTTTTTTTAAACTTTTTTGTGTTTGGAGGCTTGATAGGGGCCGTTGCATGGTGGATGAAGCCCTTACAGGTGAAAAATTTCTCTTCTGATTCCGTGAAGAAGGATAAAATATCTGAAATAGAGAGATGAAGTTTAAAATAAAAGACAGCCTGCTCAAACCACTGATCCTGTTTAGCTTGATTTCCCTTATTTCTGTTTATTTTCTTGTTCCCGGCTTTTTCAGTGAGATCATCCTTCCCAACAATGGCGATAATAATATCGCCATCGGGATTATGATGCACAACATGAAAGCCATGTCACACCTGTCTTTTTCTGAAATTTATCATTTTCCCATTTATTTCCCGTATTCTTTTACGCTGACTGCGGGCGTGAATTTTATCGGCCAGAGCATTGTTCTCCTGCCCTTTTATTTAATGGGAATAAAAAGCATTTATTTTCTCTACAATTTACTTTTATTTATTTCTCTGGTATTTGGAGGGACCGCTGCCTATTTTTTCATAAGGGAATTTGTTGACAATGAAATTCTGTCACTCGCAGGAGGGGCTGTTTATATTTTGCTTCCTTTAAGGCAGATAAATTTTCCTCATCCTCATCTTTTGTTTTTCTTTTTTTCGATATATGCGTTTTTGTTTCTCATGAGGTATATGAAGACATTCAAACGCAGGGATGCGTTTTTGTTTTATTTGTTTTTGTTTTTACAGGCATTATTCTCGATCACTTTATTTTTCCTGACCTCCATTTTATCTGTTGTTTTGTTCGCGATATTTATCCTGATTAAAAGGAAAATAACCTTTAAGGTTTTACTTGAATTGACGGTAGGGTTGATTCTGCTGGGTTTCTTCATATTTTCTGTCTTTACTCCTTATATTACAAATCCCCTGGGTATTTCTTATGAGAAAGCTGCGTTCAGCAGCAGAACACTTCTTCGTTCCTGGGATTTTTATTCTACATGGTTCCCGTTCACATTTAAATTTCTCCGGGGGCACTCAACTCCCCTCTTTTTGGGATTTACTGCCTCTTTTTTTATTTTTTTCTTCTTCTACTCAAAGACAAAAAACATATTGGAAAAAACGTTTAGTTTTTTGTTGCTTGTTTTTTTAACAGGGCCTGTGTTTGTGACATTTTATAGAGGGATCCCTTTACGAAGGGCCAGGGAACTCGTTGATATTCTCTTTCTGTTTATGCTTCTTGTTTTTATTGTGAATACAGTCCTTGTATGGAAAAAAATGGCATTGAAAGAAAAATTCGTACTCAGCAGCACTGTCTTTGTGTTTTTGAGCTGTTTTAGAGGTCTTTTTGAGTATATTCCTATGAAAACAAATTTTTTCTATCTGGTATCCATGGTGGTTCCACGTCTGACCCGACTGCGGGGGTTTAAGTTTAAGTATTATTTTATTGTGTTTTGGATCGTATTGATTTTCATGGGTTTTCAGGCGTTTATCAAAGCAAGGAAAAAGTCGGGAGTGGTCACCTTCCTTGTCTTGTTTCTGGGATTTTTAGTCCTTTTTGAAAATTTTCCGCCTCCTCTTGATACCGGAAGGATCCGGGAGCATAATAGTGCCGAAAAAACCCTGTATAGTCAGTTAGAGAAATATCCGGATCATTACGGAGTCTTGGAGCTTCCTCATTTCAGAGGCTTTGGAGATAATAAGATCTTCTCTTTATATACCATCTTTCATGAAAAGCATGTCTATAATGGTTTTTATGGAGTGGGAGTTTTTGATCCGTTAAAGATATTCAAGCGCCAGTATTTTCATCCTGTAAAGAATATTCCGGAGGATATAAACGACACAGCGATATTGGATTACTTGAGAGATAACGGAATAAGTGTCATTGTCTTCCACAGGTCGCTTTTAATATTCGGGAAAATAAACTGGAAGGAAAAAGCAAAGTTGATTAAAGAAACCAATGAAACGTGGGCGGAGATAGTCGAAGGGTTTAGAAAAGCAAAAAAAGACGGTTTATTGAGTGAACTGGATGTTCTCAACAACGGGATCATAGCTGTCATAAGTGAGGAAAAAAAAGCGGTCAAATTTTCCTATTGTTTTACCTATCAGTATATGAAGTCAAAAAAATATATTTCCCTTCATCTGAAAAAGATTTCCGAAAAGCCTGTTGACCTATTCCTTGAGCTCAACGGGAACATCATTTTTAAGGGGAAGTTGGTTGAGCCCTATCAAGCATTCAAAATAGAAATACCTGAGAGAATAAAATTAAATGCCAGGGGCAATAACGTTGAGCTAAAAGGTTCGGATGAAGTCTTTCTGGAAAAAATTGAACTTTTAAAATAGATGGAAATAAAAAAAATGGAGGAATAAATAAATGAGAACAAATCGACGTAAGTTTATGATTCTTTTTGTGTTAGTGGCTTTCTTCATAGGAATGAATTCCAGTGTCTTTGCAGCGGCAAAAAAACAGAAAGAAAAAACTTTCGCTCTGGAATGGCTGGGTCAGACTGAAACAATCGAGAAATTCGGAAAAATATCAGATGCTATATGGTCTTATGCTGAACTCGGAATGCAGGAGTTCAAGTCATCGAAATTACTGTCTGATACCTTAGAGGAGGCTGGATTTACGGTCGAACGAGGATTGGCGGGAATGCCGACCTGCTTTGTTGCTTCCTATGGAACGGGAACTCCTGTTATTGGTATCCTGGGAGAGTTCGATGCACTGCCTATGCTTTCTCAGAAAGGGAGAGTCCCTGAAAAAGCTCCTCTAATAGACGGAGCTCCCGGCCATGGTTGCGGACACAACACAATGGGGACCGCAGTTGTTGCCGCAGCTATAGCTGTAAAACAGGTTTTAGAGAAATACGGTATTGAAGGAACCATAAAAGTCTTTGGTTCTCCGGCAGAGGAAACTCTTATCAGCAGGCCTTATATGGTGAGGGCTGGTTTGTTTGATGATGTGGATGCGGTTATTGATAACCATAACTCTAGTGAGCTCGCTACGGGTTATGGAACAGGCGGAAACGCTGTGTTTTCCACGGTGTTTAGGTTTAAGGGAGTCACATCACATGGGGCATCCCCGTGGACAGCAAAGAGCGCATTGGATGCTGTGGAAATAATGAATGTCGCGACCAATTATTTGAGAGAGCATCTTTACTTTACCTACCGTATGCATTATGTAATAACCGAGGGAGGAGAGGCACCCAATGTTGTTCCGGATAGAGCAAGCGTGTGGTATTTCGTAAGAAACAGCGACTCCAGGCTGGAGGAAATGCACAAAAAGGTCATCAACTGTGCCAAAGCCGGTGCGCTCGCAACAGATACGGAAATGGAATTCAGGGTGTTATCTGCCATCCACCAGAGAAATGCAAACAAAGCCTTGGCAGAGCTTATTCAGGAAAATATTGAATTAGTAGGCATGCCCGAGTGGACCGAAGAAGAAAACGAATTTGCCAGAGCCCTTCAGAAGGAGCTTGGAGTCCCTGAAACAGGGATGTCCACGAAGGTAGGCAAAATAATGAATTACAACAGGGAAAGATTTGTCGGTGGCGGTTCATCAGATGTAGCTGAGGTTACAAGAGTCGTTCCCACAGCCACACTGCTTTTTCCGGGAAGAGTCCCGGGAGCGATTGCGCATCACTGGTCAGCCGTGGCCAGTAATTTTGGTTCCACTGCATGGAAAGGCCTGAATGCAGGAGCCAAAGTGATGGCAGCCACAGCCATAGACCTCTATTTAAATGAAAAGACATTGATCAAGATGAAAGAAGAGTTCGAGGCTTATGAAAAGGATCATCCTTATAAGTCTTTCCTGCCGGAAGATGCAAGACCTCCCCTTGAGCTGAATAAGGAACTGATGGAAAAATGGAGGTCAAAGATGGAAAAATATTACTTAGAGGCAGGCAAATAAGGGGTTTTTCTTAAGGAGTGCGAAAATGGTTAGTATCCAAAAGTGTTTTATGAAGTCTGTTTGTATAATAAGTCTCATTTCCATGATTTTGTCTTTAAATGCAAGCTTTATATTCGGAAGGACAGAGAAACCTGTTCTCCATGGAAAGCACTGGGTGGCTATCACTGGCAAACCCCTGGGAGCAACCGCAGGCGCAAAGATTTTCGAACGAGGCGGCAATGCCGTGGATGCGGCCTGCGCCATGCTGGCTGCTGTATGCACCATGTATGATGTTCTGAGCTGGGGAGGAGAAACACAGGCTCTTATTTATGACCCTCTCACGGGAAAAGTCACAGGAATAAATGCACTTGGTGTTGCACCGACAGGAGCCACCCCGGAATTTTTCAAAGAAAACGGAATGGAATACCCTCCGGCTTATGGTCCTCTTGCGGCCGTGACTCCCGGAACGCCTGGAGGCCTTATGACCATGCTGGCTGAATTCGGCAGCATGAGCCTTAAGCAGGTTCTTGAGCCTGCCATGGAAATGGCGGAAGGTTATCCTGTGGAACAGGACTTTGCCAGCAGGGTTGAAAAGAATAAAGATAGAATAAAGAAGTGGCCCTATTCGAAAAAAGTGCTGCTTCCTCATTTAGGTCAGGAACATGAAGCGCCTGAGGTAGGAGAAATATTTCAACAGCATGACCTCCTGAATACACTAAAGAAATTAGTGGAGGCGGAAGAAAAGGCCTTGGAGGAAGGAATGGATCGAAAGCAGGCCATATATGTTGCCTATGACCGGTTTTATAGGGGAGACATAGCTGAAGAGTTTGTAAGAGGCTGTCAGGAGCAGGGAGGTCTCATTACCAAAAAGGACCTGGCGGATTGGAAGGTTTATTTAGAAGAACCTGTCATGACAACATACAAGGATATCAAAGTCTATAAATTAACCAGCTGGGTTCAAGGACCTGTTATGCTTCAAATGTTGAATATGCTGGAAAATATTGACCTTAAAGATATGGGATATAACAGTGTCAATTACATCCATACCCTTTATCAGGTTATGAACCTTGCCTTTGCTGACAGGGATTTCTATTATGGGGATCCCTATTCCCCGCCGGAAGAACCCATAAAAGGACTCCTTTCCAAGCAGTATGCCAGAGAAAGACTGAAGGAATTGAGCTGGAATGTCAATGATCCTGATGTCAAGCCGGGCGATCCGTACCCGTTCGAAGGGAAGACAAATCCTTATCTTGACCTTTTGGAAAAGTGGAAGAATGTGGAAAGCGAAGAAAAGAAAGAGCTGACAGTTCAGGCGACAGATGCCTATTTATCTGATTTTACAGCAGGGACCACTTCAATCCAGGCAGCAGATGAGGAAGGATGGGTCGTCTCGGTCACGCCAAGCGGCGGTTGGATTCCGGCCTGTATTGCAGGCCGTACAGGAATCGGAATGAGTCAAAGAATGCAGAGTTTTGTTTTGGACAGAGAGAAAAATCCTTTTAATGTCGTGGCTCCGGGAAAAAGACCCCGTGCGACACTCACTCCAGGATTAGCGCTTAAAGACGACAGGCCTTTTCTTTCCTTTGCGGTTCAGGGCGGTGATACTCAGGACCAGAACCTTGTTCAGTTTTTCTTGAATTGTGTGGAATTCGGTATGAATGTGCAGGAAGCCTGTGAAGCTCCTAATATCGTCAGCTATCAAATGCAGAGCTCTTTCGGAGAACATACGGCAAGGCCGGGAAGGTTGACCTTGAACATAAGTGTTCCTGATTCGATCGTTGAAATTCTTGGGAACATGGGTTATGAAATCAACAAAATGGGGAAAACCTCCGGACCGATAACAGCTATTTATTTTGATTGGAAACATAAAACCTTATGGGGAGGTGCAAGCAATTACGGGGATGATTACGGGATTTCCTGGTAGAATGCTGTTTAGTCCTTGACTTTAAAGAATGTCATGATATAAATAATTTATTGTATTTTCCGTTTTCACCACTTAGGGAGAATTTTCAATGGGGGATAACAGTGTCACAGTCAGCTCCAACAGTGAGTTATTCAAAACATTTGATGAGAAAAAGCTCTTTGAGCAGTCGTTTACCCCTGAAGTGGATCCTAAGGGAGTGATTGTTGTCCTGCACGGACTGACAGAACACAGCGGTTGTTACACCAGAGTCTCAAGGATCATAGCCGGCCACAACTATGTTGTAAGCCTTTTTGATATCAGAGGTCACGGGAAATCCGATGGTCCGCTTGTCTTTATTGATTCTTTTGATGATTATTTGGATGACCTCTCAGTGTTTTTTAATTTAGTGAAAAAAAGATTTCCACAAAAACCGGTTTTCATACTTGGCCAGGGGATGGGAGCATTGATATCAGCTCTCTATGTCATAGAGAAAAAGCCGGAGACAAGAGGACTGATACTGAGCGCACCGGCTTTGAGCATAAGAGAAGGCATGTCCTGGTTTTTACGAAAAATTTTCTGGGCCTGCGGAGTGCTTTTTCCCCGCTGGCCTTTAGTAAAAATCAATCCTCATTCTCTCTCAGAAGACCTTGAGGTTTTACAGGATTTTGATAAGGACCCACTCGTGTATCACGGGAAGATTTATGCCAGGACTTGGATGGAACTGATAAGAGCTTCAAAGGCGGCCAAGGAACGCTGTAATGAGATCGGAACGCCTGTGCTGATCCTTCACGGCAAGGAAGATCAGATAACAGGCTTTGAGGCCAGTCAGGAAATGCACGCAAAAATCGGATCAAAAGATAAAACTTTTAATCTTTATGAAGGGCTTTCCCATCTGCTCC
>Ga0307430_1002927_pt1 | contig 10972 bp, 13 predicted proteins | sample SalMarWE160130MG_FD_202159 | JGI IMG/M metagenome (GOLD analysis project Ga0307430, IMG submission 202159) | Salt marsh sediment microbial communities from the Plum Island Ecosystem LTER, Massachusetts, United States - WE1603-130 | ecosystem: Environmental > Aquatic > Marine > Intertidal zone >... | reverse complement strand
CCCACAACCGTTATTTCGGAACAATAGAATATCTTGAAGGAGTTTTGGTTTCTCGTTTTGCAAAGTGGGACAACCCGAATAAGGCACTTAGGGTCCTATGCGCAAATATTTAAGACGTTTCATATAGGTCTGCTCTGTTCATCGTGCTACCTCCTGTTTTGATTGATTATTCTTGAATAATTTGCCCTTATCGTAGCAATAAAGTGAGAACTGTCAAAAAGGCCTGTTTTAAGTGCTGCTTTTTATGACTCGTTATTTGAGGCGGGGTTCAGAAATCTGCCTCGCTTCGCTCATCCAAATTGTTCCGCTTTGCTCCGCAATGACAGGAAAATGTTAGGCCAGAACATAAGGCTACTTCCTTTTATACCTACAAGCTTTTGTGGCAGTTCTCCTATTGATGTTTAAGCTTTTGGCTATTTGCTCGCAGGTCATTCTGAGCAAGCGCAGTTGGGTTGCTTTTTGGGATAGTTTCTGGTATAAATAAGGTTGGTGAACAGGAAGCACTTTGATATGTGCAGTTATTTCGGCAGCGGTTCGAATTGGTTGCAACCATGTCCGCCAGACCAAAATTGCGGGAGAGGTGACTGAGTGGTTGAAAGTGCACGATTGGAAATCGTGTAGGGGGTTAAAGCCTCCTCGAGGGTTCGAATCCCTCCCTCTCCGCCACTGCAACCAATTCGAACTTTTGTACCTATCATCTAATAGGACAAGGATTTGAATCTTTTGTCCCGGTATTTTCTTACCTTCTGCACCTTTCATAACAGAAAAACCTTGCCTTTATCATAAAATGATATATACTACCTATTAGCGTGAAGTATATAGGACAATGGTCCTCTTGTGAGGAAATGACACCTCAAGGGGTATAGTCTGGCACGTGTTTTCTCGGGCTCTTCTCCATAATGAGAAAGCGAATAGAGGTAAGAAAATCTGGCAAAAAGATAAAACTAGCCCGCATAGAACTCGATCTAACCCAAACTCAACTTGCCCAAAAGATCAATGCCAAGCAAAAAAGCATCTCTCGTTACGAAATCGGGGCATCGTTACCATCCATAAAGACCCTGGTCAAAATAGCAAAGATTCTCAAAAAACCAGCTGGATATTTTTTGGATGAGTGAAGAAGATGCATCTCTAATTCTCCTCAAGATGAGAATAACAAAAAGTTAGAATTTGAGGTTTCACCTAGACTCGTGATAGACGAAGTAGCTGGGCTATTTTGGGTTAGTCGAAAGACTTACCATGTTTACGAGGCACCTTGATGTTTCAGCTAGTTCGCAAAGTTGATTCCGATGGCATACTTGATAAAGAATTAGCTTCTTGGTTGGATGAGCAATTTCAGACTAATCTGGTTGCTAATTCCGATGAGCAAAAACAGAGAACCTTAGGCCTTTTGTCCGAAGCAGCCAAAATACAAGAATGGGGAAAGGGATTCAAAAAACATGCTCCTAAATCTATGGAAGAAAGTCTATTCTATCTGTGTAATAGCTCTACCACTTATCCTTATCAGAATTATGTAAGCCGTACTTCTTTATCCTATACTTGGCCTCTTTTCTTCGAGAAATTTCCTCTTGGACAGATTTGGTTACCCAAAATCTCACAGCAATGGTGGGACGAAATCTGGCAAGGAGAAAAACAAATTGCCGAACATACAGGCTACAACCAAGAGCGTCCGGAAGGTTTTCATCCTTAGGAGGCTAGTGGACTGTAAGCTGAGAATTTTCCATTGACCGCTCTAAACATATTGGCCTATGGGATTTATCCGCTTATCCTATGTGACTATATTCATACGAGTGCTGAATTGGTGTTTATTTATATACCTGACCGAGCGTTCAAACACTCGTAGATGATTGAAGGCAGAACCCTTTATCAAGAAACGTTATGGAAGGTGCAGCATGTCTTTGATGACCAATGGACTTTTGATGGTTCACGAGGTCCAAAAAGCGCAGCGAACCCAATCCTTCTGAACCCGATTAAGCAACTCGGTTACTTCGACTGGTTTATTGGTCAAGTTAATGTGAGGTGGACCCCATTGCTATCTCCGATCCTTTTGTACGAGAGCAACTTGGGATGACCATAAACAGGGCAATTTGTGATGCTCAACTTTGTGTTACTACTCAGCTTCCATATATGTCAAAGGTGTTCTTCTTTGCATGCCTGGACAAACTCGCCAATGTAATGGTACTGTTAAATATGGAGAGTAATGAAGTGGAGGCATGGAAACGTTTAGTAGATGTACAATTTCTTGATAACGAGGTTCTTGCAACACTAAAGGATATTCCTGATACGGCTGGTGAATATCTGTGTTGGATTGTTGAGCACGTGTCGGAAGAAATGACGTTAGACAATCTTTTGCCTGAGGATCTACGCGATATAAGGAATTCTCATCACGGATACAAGCTTCGTCCTGAAATTTTTGGTAGGTTGATGGGTAAAACAGGTGAGATTAATAATGATATTGCGCTTATTGTCACTCCGTTGATTCTGTTTTTTCTCTCAAAGAAATGGAAAATAACCTAGATCTTTCCCCCAAGATAATCTATACTCTTCGGGTTGGCGGTTTTGTCTTTCAGGATATTCCTCTCTGCAGTCGCAGCATCGTATATGTTGGAGCGTTAGCTGACAGATCCCTGGGAGAATATAAATGAGATTCTATTTTACAAAACGTCACGCAAAAGCTTTAAAAGCGAAGAAGATTCAGCCATCTCTGCCTAAAAGGTTGCGAGTTGCCATTCGGCGAACACTGAACGACTACTCCACGTGGGACGGGCCTGACAATTGTGACAATTTTACCTTCTATGAAATAGAAAACATCCTTAGAACATTTTATGGCGAAGAGGAGTTATGTGCGTATGATGGAGAAGGCAAATTGGTTCCCACAAATCTGGATGGGCTTATAGAAAGTGGATATCCTGCTAGAGTGCTCGATGTCATAGAAGCATGGTGTGATAATGCAGAGCGTTCAAAGGTAGCTGAATGCGAGAAGGAGCTAAATACGCTCTTTGAAATTCACAATTCGCCTTGGCGTATAGTGAACGCAACGGTATTCCTTGTCGAGTCAGAATATTTACATAATGAAGTGATTGCCAAAACCCAAAGCCTCTTGCGGGAAAATTCCGTGGCCGGTGCCCTTGAAGAATTCACAGATGCAGTATCATGTTTAACGGATGGTCGAACAAAAGAGGCTGTGGTCAATGCTCATAAATCCGTTGAAAGTGTGATGAAAACTATCTTGCAGACTCAAAAGCATCTCACTTTTGGACGTCTCCTTGATAGGCTCATTAAATCGGGAATTATACCCACGTACTACGGAGAATTCACGATTCATTTTGAGAAGCTCGCTTTGGCAGCTGTAAAAGAACGGAATCGGCCTGGCACTGGACATGGACAGGGAGCGAAACCAACAGAGGTGCCCAAAAGTCTGGCTGAATTTGCTGTACACTTAGCTGCCGTTACTAATCTGTTTCTAATTAGACGATGGGTTGAATGTCGTCCTAAACAAGAAGAAACTACTGGAAAAAACGATATACCATTATGATAAAAACGGCCGTTTAGAAATAGTCGGCAGTAGACTGGTGGTACTCGCCACGTTTACTCAAATGTTCCCGGGGTGCAGACAAGCAACGGAGCCGTTAGCGGACGTGAGATACAATTATTTATGCGGAGGTTAAATTATGAGTATCTTAATTTTAGGAATAGGTGTAATTCTCATAATATTTAGTATGGTATCGATGTCTGGTTTCTTCTCAAAAAATGAATGGCGTGATCCCCTTTTGGAACTGACTGCTGAATTAAAGAGGAATCCAGCTTCAAAGAAATTGCAGTCTGGGGTGAAGCGTCGCGGTCTTTTTGTCATAATTTTATTTTTGATTTTATTCGGGATAGGAGGAACTGTTATTTTAAGATCGCCTCTTTTGCAAAATTATAAAAATATTATTCTGATTGTGTTGGGGATCTTCTTACTTTGGTTATCAAAGGGTGCATACGGATTGATAAGAGCAATCTATTCAAGAAAAGTCAGACTTTTAAACTATCTATTCTCACCATATTTGTTTGCATGGAGACGTGACTTTTTGAGTGAATATTCTGACCAGGAGATTGCGGCTGCCATTTGTACAGTGTGTAACATTTACGATAATTCTCTTGTGCAAGAGAATACGAGTCTGAAAGATTTCTTAATTGCTTTACATCGAAAAACAAGACCACCTATAGAACACAATGCGTACCCAAAGGTATTGGAAGAAAATATTGCACAGGCAGAGCAAATGATTTGCAGATAAGCGATATTGAAAAAGAGAGGGACAGCGACCATTATTATCGACAGATTGAGTCGCTGTATGTAAACTTCTGACATGCCACGAATATCAAGAGCTTTAGTAATAGGTTTTCCTCATCGTATTACTCAAAGGGGAAATTATCAGCAATGTATTTTTGAAGATAAAGATGGTTTCATAAGCACAAGAGAAGGGCTGCTTGGGCGGCAACTAAATGGCTTCATCCCGCGGGGGTTTCGCAAGAAACAATAGATGGGCGCTATTGTTAATAAACCAAGCGTTCAAACCATGGCAAAAATTGCTGAAGTACTGGGTGTTTCAATTGAGAATTTAATAAGAATAGAACTATGCAACAGGAAATGAGAAAAGACAGCGAGTGGAGCGTAATCGATGGTGAACCTTGCAGGGTTATTGATTTTACGCCATTGGCTTCAGTTGAAAATGGCAGAGTTGTAGCTCCTAACATGACTGACCCCTATGCTTCAGTTATTTTGGAATGCAAAAAGATGCCAAACGCGACAAAAGGATTTGTTACTCATAAAATAGATTTTGCTAATCTTTGGGCAGCTTTTAAGGAAAGGGGTATATCTGATAATGAAGAAGTAATAACCATTTGGACGACCAAGCATTACAAATATAAATTTCCAAAATTCCTTTCGCCCGCTTATCCAAAAATGAGGGTTATGATTTGCCCCAGGGGAGCTTTAGAAATAATGGTTGATTCAAATTGGAAACCAGAATTAACAGGTGAAGCTAGATGGAACGCAATGAAACCGATTGTAGAATGGAAACCAGAAATAATGGAGTAAGGAGAGGTTCGAAATTTCTGTTTGGTCAATTAACAATATTAGGTGTCTATGCATATTATCGCTAGTATTCTGTATATTATCTGTGTTTTATTTGCTATTCTGTGGGGTGTCTTGTTGCGCCATAAGGCTAAAACAGAACAAGCTACAGAAAGAATCTTTGAGGTCTTTGGACTGCTAATGGCTGTTTCACTCATTCTTATACCAGCTTTATCCTTATCGCCATTTCATTTATTATGGATGTTTCCAGCGTCCTTTTTGCTCGGTCTGTTGAGTTTCATCTACCCTTTCAGATTACTGTGGCCGCTTGCTTCTTTCTATGGTTCTTTGTGGTATATTGGATTGAAGCCCGGAAAGGATAACAAAACCTAAAAGAATTTGCCGCCAAAGAACAAAATCTATGAGATTTTGTTAACGGGCTATCTATCGTGCGCCGAGCCAATCGTGTGCAAAACCGGGTCGGATTTTCTCAAATGCACACCGCGAATATCAAAAGTTGCGGCAACAGGTTATCTTCATCACGTTACTCACAGTGGGATTATCAGCAAAGTGTTTTGAACTTACGGAGGGCGTGCTTGAGCGACAACGAAAGGTTTCACCCTGCGGCAGACCGCGCAAGAACTAATAAATGGTCACTGCCCATATTAATGCTTTTCCTTTCCTATACTCATTAGGAGGCCGATGGTGCGACCCGGAGATATATTATGTCTAGAATTGGACAAAGATGTTAAGGGTGAGGCAGAGGTTCTCTTTCTCAGCAAAGTGGTGTATATCGCAAAAGTGGACAAAAGGATAAAAGAGTGGGTGTGTAGATTGATTTCTGGGAACATCCCAAATGACTACTATAAGGCAATCCCCCAACGGGGCAATACGGTTCATATCATAAGATTGCAAGAGCGAACTCCGAGTGAAGAATACTCATTCTTGCAGGTCATCCATAAGGAGGATGAGGTTGACAAGCAAAGGTGTCCAAGGTGTAGGGGATTGGGTTCGGAGGAAAGAGAAATACGAGAAGTCCCCGGGAGGACACACGCGATTGTTTCTACTTGCTCCAAGTGCAGAGGAAGTGGGTGGATTCACAGAACATAGACTTCCAAGTCTGCAGCCTCACATCTGAAGGAAAAATAGGGACAGCAACCATTATTATTGATAGATTGAGCCGCTGTGCATAAACTTTTAACATGCTACGAATATCAAGAGCTGCGGCAATAGGTTTCTCTCATCATCCTACTCAGAGGGGAAATTATCAGCAATGCGTCTACGACAAGGTAAGCGATAATTTATGCCAATTCATGAGGAAAAAAGGTGCTAATACAAGCTTATGCAGGCACTTTCTAAATGCAAGACAGCCTATAAAAACTAGAGCTTCTCTGTCAAGAGAACTTTATTAATCTAGTTGTGGCATAGGGGGATTCTTGTCACAAAGAAGTAGATAATGAACAACGAGACGAGTAATAAAACGAAACAAATAGACGTATTTCTTGCTTTGCCCTGTGCAGAAGTGTTCACTGAGGTAAATGACTGTATCAAGGGGGCTTTTGTCGCGGCAAGTACCAACCCAATCGTTATTGAAGACCGCAGTAAGACGACCTTCCTATGGAAAGAGATTGTCAAAAAGATTGACTCTGCGGAGTATTTCGTCGCAGATATTTCGTCATTATCCCCGAGCGTAATGTTAGAATTAGGATACGCCATAAAGGAAAAAGCTCGCCAATGTATTGCAGTGCTTATCTCAAAGAACATAGAGGTCCCCTCAGATATTAGATGGCTCAAATATATAGAGTACGGAACCATGAGCGAACTTAAAAGAAATCTGGTCAGGTGGATTAAGGATAATATACCGTGTGTCGATCCCCAAAAGTTGGATTGTTTCAAAATTAAGAAAAGGGAATATCACGAATGCTTCTGGGACTTTGACAGGTTTCATGAGCTGTGGTACTGTCCCCCCGGTAGTCAGTTCCATCTTACATCGGAAGGACTTCATTTTACTAATGCGCACTTCCCAATAATGACTACGCATTTTGCCCTGTTTCAAAACTATGAATTTGAATTCAAGGCAAGAATAGATAGGAATCTCCTCGGCTGGATTGTCAAAGGTACGAGAGATCGCCACAGTTATTCGCCTACTTTTTGCATCATGTTCAACATAAACCGAGACGGTATTTTGACTCCACATATCCTCAATGTTGACAAGGTGCGCGAAACGTCTAACTATCAACCCTTTGAAAGACAATCAGTCTCGCTTGTCACAAAGGAAGGCTGGTTCACGCTTACTACTAAGGTCATTGACGACAGAATTACCATATTTAACAACGGGAAGGGGATATTCGGTGCGGATTTCAATGCCGAGCCGTATAAGAAATTCTACAAAACTCCATACAAAAAACAAGGTGAAATTGGGTTTAAATGTTTTGGGCTTGGATCTCCTTACAACGAAAAGTCTTCTTTCAATGAAGAGGCAACTGTCGGGTATGTCAAGTTGAGAGAAATCGAAAAATAGGGACAGCGACCACTATTATTGGCCGCTATATGTAGATTTTTCACATGTCACGAATATCAAGAGTTGTAGCAATAGGTTTTCCTCATCATCCTACTTAAAGGGGAAATTAAGGAATGTGTTTCTGAAAACAAAGATGGTTTCAGGCAACGTCTGGGATGTTCTGGAGATTACACTCGAAGAAACGTCTTGAAGATATGGGTATGTTGTCCTATGAGTAAGAATCAATAAATGGTCGCTGTTCCTATTTAAGTTGTATATGAAATTTCCTAATTACTGGCTCCTGCTCCCGGGGCCGTCATTTCGCCGATTCTAACTTAACAAGTGGTACTATTAATGGGGGCAAGTCAGTGAGCTTGAATGATGGACCGGACGTTTCGTGTCGCCTATCCAGGGGATGAAGCTGATAATTGAGCCGTAACGCAAGCGTGCCGTCTCAATTATCAGCTTATCCGCAGTGCCTTTAGGCAGTACAATCTACGGTTAGTGTTGGAAAAAGGATGTGAAACTGGTATGTCTGTAGTATTATCCGGGGAAATGTTGTTCTCATATTCAGAGGCTTATCTGAATGCTGCAAAGCGTTTGGCTTCGATGGACAATAGGGAATATCGTGAAGGGGATTGGAATGTATTTGCGATGCCATTGCTTTTTCTCTTTCGTCATTATTTGGAACTGGGATTGAAAGCATGCATCTGTATGAAAAAGGAGATAGAAATACTCAAAGCGGTGTCACAGTCAGACCCTTCACGAGAAGAACTATTAAGGGCACATGAAACGATGGACGAAAAGTTAAAGTACACGCATGACCTTTCCAAGCTCGTAGGGGATATGAAGAAGTGTTTTTCTGACGGAGAGGGCTCTTTCTCAGAAAGCGCCCAAGACTATTTGAATCGCTTGTCTAATTATGACAAGAAATCGGATGTGTTCAGATACCCTTTCGATACGAAAGGAAATTGGTTATTGCCGGACCAACCAATCATGCCAATGGGCGAAATAAAAAAGATGATCGAAGAGACCAGTCGTGAACTTAATTCAATAGCTGTGCAACTTATCGAGAATCTCAACTTGCTCCGTGGGTAAGTTTATAAGCCTGTAATCAAAAATTAGGGCAGGTATTTACAATTAAAATAAAAATGCCTAATAATTGTTAGGTGCTTCCTATAAATAATAATCTTGTATAATCAAATAGAGTTATAAAATGACTCGTATAAAAGAAACTAGAAATTTTTTGTTTGGAAATAAAATACTCAAATTAGATGATGTGCATCAAATTGCACAAATTTTGAATGCAGAATATATGAATGCACAATTAAAAAAAGAACGTTGCTCAGTAAATTTTGAAGTTTCATGTGAAGGCGGTATTGCATATGAAAGCTCAGACATTACTATTTTCGATTCACATTCTATCATAAATTCAAAGAAGCCTTTAAAAATATTATTATGGTTTTCAAATTATGATTCTGACAGTAGAATTCGAGTAAACTTTAAACAGGAATACAACAGTAAATATTCAGAAAACTCAGTACTTGTTGAAGGTTATGATTCGAACTGGGTAAATGGGGTTTTAGGGCGAATACAAGATACAATTGAATCTATTGGGCCACAAGCTAAAAATAAAGGATTATATCTAAATCTTATTTATTTAGCTTCTGCCCTTTTAATTGGCCGTATATTTACCTTTATAATTCAGTTGCTACCGTTTGGTAGTCTTGATGAGTCCAAAATGAGTGCAACGTTGCTAACGATACGTCATTTTATCCACGCCAATGCTTTTATCTATGATTATTTTATGGGTTTCTTTGTAGGTGCTTCCCCTGCAATTTTTATAAGAAACTATTTTGAAAAATTGTGGCCATATCTCGAGATTCAAATTGGACCAGATCATGCATTGGGTGCAAAAATACGACGTGCAAAACTGAAAAACTTAGTCCGTCTAATCATAATACCTTTAGCACTTGCTCTATTGTATGATATATTAAAAAATCTATTTTGATATTCAAAAAATATTGAATGTTCAAGGATAATGGTAACCAATGTCATTAATCTATACCTATGCAGCACCTAACCAGCGCATCAACCAGTCCGCAAGGGCTGGTTGGTTTTTTGAATTTTGGGTGCAATTCTCAAATTTGTTTGTGTATTTAAAGTTTTATTTGTAACTGCCTTGCGGCGGGTTATGTGCAAATCGTTGTGCGCAAGAACGATTAGAAGTTAAAACCGCAACTTGTTGGAGTAGAACATCCTGAATAAAGCCCTATGTATTATCCAACAGTGCTTTCCTTGACGTAAATCTCAAAGATATTGTTCCTTAGCCTTATTCTGTATATCTGCGATTTTGGAATCCAAATTTTCATCCCATTGTTAATCAATATGGCTTTTTCAGTTTCATGTAGGATTCGCACTCCGGCCCATATGTATTTTTCTTTGGGGTACAAAAGATTGTAAATGCTAAATGGCCAGAACATAAGGTTACCTCCCTTCATATTTACAAGCTTTCATGGCAGTTCTCTTATTGATATTTAAGCTTTTGGCTATTTGCTGATAGGTCATTCCCAATAGGCGCAATTGGGTTGCTTTTTGGGATAGTTTCTGATATAAATAAGGTGGGTGAACAGGAAGTATTTTAATACGGGCGGTTATTTCGGCGGAAGTTCGAATTGGTTGCAGCCGCGTCCGCCAAAGCCCAGTCTACTCACCTTTCAAGTTAACTCCTTAGGGGGCAGTTGACTTTAGTTTATAAAATCCCAGGCAAGAAAATCCCCGAATTTATTCATGGGGATGAATTGCCTTGATCTTTTGTTGTTTTTTGCTATACTATAAACACTATGGAATATAAACATTCTCGTAATCAGGTATTTTTGATTAACTACCATCTTGTTTGGTGTCCTAAAAGAAGAAAGAAAGTACTTGTTAATAAAATAGCTAAACGTCTTAAAGAAATTTTTAATCAAGTAGCTAAAGACAAAGATATAGATATTTTAACTCTTGAAGTAATGCCTGACCACCTGCACTTGTTCGTTTCTTGTCAACCTCAAATGACTATTCATAAGCTTGTCAAAGTATTTAAAGGAAGAAGCTCAAATATTCTTCGCAAAGAATTCCCTGAGCTTTTAAAGCTTCCTTCTCTTTGGACTAATTCCTATTTTGTTTCAACTGCTGGCAATATTTCCCATAAGACTATTCAAAAATATATTGAGAATCAGAGCAAAAAGTGAAAAAGAGCTTTAAATATTATATCAAAGGCAATAGAGAAATCGTACAAAAAGCTTCTCGGACTCTTGAACTTTGCCGTATCCTCTATAACCTTTGTCTTGAGCAAAGAAAATTTGCCTGGGACAATTACCATAAATCTATCTCCTGTTATGACCAAATTAAAGAGCTCCCTTCCCTTAAAAAATTCT
>Ga0307430_1002926_pt1 | contig 10976 bp, 7 predicted proteins | sample SalMarWE160130MG_FD_202159 | JGI IMG/M metagenome (GOLD analysis project Ga0307430, IMG submission 202159) | Salt marsh sediment microbial communities from the Plum Island Ecosystem LTER, Massachusetts, United States - WE1603-130 | ecosystem: Environmental > Aquatic > Marine > Intertidal zone >... | reverse complement strand
GCGAGCGGGCGTTCAGCGCGAACGTGGCGCACGAACTGCGCAATCCGCTGGCTGCGTTGTGCTTGAAGATGGACGTTGCCCGATCGAAAACCCGGGGATCGCGAGAATATGAAGAGGCAATCGACCAGTGCCGCGAGATCACCGGGCAGATGCAGCGTATGGTAGAAAACCTCTTGTCACTGGCACGTCTTGAGGCGGGTCAAATCGCTGTCCACGCGGAGACCGTGCGTCTTGATGAATTGATCCACGGACTCTGGAGGCCGCTTCAGACAAAGGCCACGGAACGTCATTTGGACGTTCGTTGGTCGATGATCGAGCCACTCACTCTTGTATCCGATGCGTCGATGGTGGGCCTCGTTGTGCGAAACGTTCTGGAGAACGCCGTGGCCTATGCCGACCACGGCGGCACGGTGCAAATAGCGACCTCAGCCGCAGATGGCGCCGTCGAGATCACGGTTCACAACAGCGGAAGCCGCTTGTCGCAGAAGCAAGCCGAGTGTGCATTTGAGCAGTTTTGGCGCGGCGACGAAGCCCGAAGCGACGCCGGCACCCATTGTGGATTGGGGCTCTCGCTGGCCAAAAAGGCCGTGGCCGTTTTGGGGGGCACAGTCGGTGTGCAGTCCGAAGTCGACGGCGATTTCGAGATTTCCATTTCACTATTGAACCATGCCGACATATCGGAGAAGTGACCGTGAAGGAACACGGAAAGCCGTTAGAAATAACCAGCAACCAGCAGGAGGAGAAGGAACGCCCGGCTGCTCCTGCTTCCATCGCTGCCATGAACGGACCACGATGGGTCCATCGGCTGGTGGCGAAGCCTCATGACCTGATTGGCTATGCTGCGATGCTGGCACACAGTGTGGGCCGAGGACCGGCGAGCAATGAGGAGAGGCGTCTCAACGAAAGCCTTGTTGGTTATCCGCACAATCACATCTATCGCCTCCGCGCGAAACGACTGATCCCGAGTTTCGGCCTCTACCGGCGTCTGCGGACCGTGGAACCCGCCTATCCGGCTTTCTGGACATAGGTTGTTGCCGGGGATACTTCGTCCTGGATGCGTCGCGGAGAGTGTCGTGTCGGATGGCCGTGGGCATTGATGTGCATGAGCCGTTTGTGGCGGTCTCTAGTCGTGTGAGCCGGCACCTGGGGATGGACAACACCGCGTTCTATCATGCCGACTTGCAAGCTGTCTCGGACCGTCCCGAGTCCTTCGGCGGTCCTTTCCAGGTCGTCGTGATGCTGAACACGTACCACTATGCGTATTGGGGTAGCGAACGTTACCCAAACGCCTTTCACGACCATCGCGAAATCCTCCGGTGCCTGTCCCGGATTTGCACGGACCGAGTGGTCTTTTCCGCGCGGCTGGAAGTGGACCGTCTGCCGAGCTTCGTTCGCGAGCGGGCCATGACCAGCGGCCAGGCCGATAACTACACCACGGATCATTTCCTTGCCACCGCCACAGAGTTTTTCGACGTTCGAACGGCCGCTTCCGGCCCTGGAGACCCCGTGTTGCTGATGCTAAGGAAACATGAATAGGCCGTCCATTTTGTCAGACTGCAACGCCAAAACCAATGTGCGTGCCAGGTGCTTCCTCCAAAGGGGCACCCCCTCGCCGATGGTCTGTACGGGAGGATCAACTCAGTTGGATTTTGTCACTTGCGGCGTGCGGGAAAACTATGTACATTCGACAGCCCCTCCCTTTGATGGTCCTCATGGTCGTGCTATCGGCCTTGGTGGCAGGATGCGCATCGCCATGGCGATTTGCCGATCGGACCGTTGGAATGGGGAGTCTCGCTGGCAGCCAACGGACCGCCAGTCAGACGGCCATTGCCGGGTCAAGGACCGAAGGAGTGCTCAGTAAGCCGAATCCCGAACAATCCGAGCCAGAAGGGACAACCGCCCAAGACGGTCCGATTGACCAACGGCCAACGTGGCCGCCATCCCGTGCCAGTTCACTCACCATCGAGCGTCTGCCGCCCGTGGAGGAACGCTATGCCAATCGTGCACGGCAATTGCAGTTCGGCGGAGACTCCTCGGCGCTGGCTCTTCTTTCCCCAAACGAACAATCAAGCAGCGATCTCTGGCCGGACCCCCAATGGCCTCGACGCAGTCTGCTCGGCGATGTGCTGGCCGACCACGCCAACTACTACTCTCGGCGAAACCTGACCTTGTTGGCCGCCGGCGTGGGGGTTGCCGCGTGCATGGCGAACACGCAACTCGATGAGACGCTCCGGCGCAATTACCAGGAGGACATCCGCGATCTTCGCACCGATGAATTTGCCGAGGCGATCCATACGCCCGAGGTGCTCGGCAACGGAGTCATCACGATTCCGGTATTCTGCGGCGCAGCATTGATCGGCTCTTGGTTCGACGATCATCCCCTTGGGCATGGGTCGAGCGAATGGGGCCAACGCTCACTGCGGACCATTCTGGTTGGTGGGCCTCCGATGCTGGCCATGCAATGGGTCACGGGCGCATCGCGTCCCGGCGAGACCGATGAGGGCTCAAGGTGGGGGTCTTTTCACGACAACAACGGCGTGAGCGGACACAGCTTCATGGGGGCCGTGCCCTTCATCTCGGCAGCCAAGATGACGGAAGACCCATTCTGGAAAGCCGCCTTTTACGCTGGTTCGACGCTGGCCGCCTTCTCACGGATCAATGACGACGACCACTATGCGTCTCAGGCCATGCTCGGCTGGTGGATGGCCTACGTCGCCGCCACCGCAGTCGACAACACCGAGCAAGGCAACCTCACGGTCTTTCCTTTGCCCGTCGCAAATGGAATCGGCATGGGGGTCGAGTATCGCCGGTAAACAGAAACCGGCCGTGGGTCTGGAGCACAGGATGAAAAAACAACGACACAATGAGAAACCAAAATGGCTTCATCGAGGGCGACTTCGAGATGTCGTCATCATCCTGTGCGTGGTGTCCGTCTTTGTGTTTCCGCTGAATACCGCGATGCTCTGCGTGGCGCTTGTGCTGCTGGCCCTTGGGTGCGTGCTTCACGTCGTGGTGAAAGGTCAATTGGTTCGCAACGTGGTGCTTTGCACTGAAGGGACTTACTCTATTGTCAGGCACCCGTACTACCTGGCCAACTACCTGATCGACACCAGCTTCTGCCTGCTCAGCGGCAACGTCTTCCTGGTGGTCCTGTATCCCTTCCTCTTCTTCTGGGCCTACGGCTCGACGCTCCGCGAAGAGGAATTGCGGCTCGCCGCGATCCACGGCGACGACTATGAAGCTTATCTGGCCAGAGTTCCTCAAATCTTCCCCAATGCGACGGTCTTCGCCGGATTGCGGACGATCGGTAGAGGTTTCTCCTGGCGACGGGTGAGTTCGGGAGAAATCAAGCGGCTACTCCGTTTCGTATTCGTCGGCACGCTCTTGGTGCTCTTGCAGCACCTGAGGCCCGAAGGGCTGAAGAAGATCGTCACTGGCCAGAATTAGCTCAGTACTACGGACATCACCCTTCTCATGGTCTGCGCGGTGCTATTCTTGGCCAGCGCGCTCATTCCCAGGCATCAGGGAACGACAAGCCATCCAAACAATCCCTGACACGTAACCTACCTAGTCATTCATGCTTTCACATCTGATTCGACCGCTAAAGTCTCGTGGGCCGGTAGACGATACTGCGACCTGGGTAGATATATAGACACTGATGGCAGAACGGGATGTCTGGGGGTGTTGGGTAAAGCCCATCCCGAGATTCACTCAGTTCTTCAACTTCGCAGAGGACGTGCCATGCGACTTTGTGTGATCGTGCTAATGCTGGCCGTGGCTGGATGCCGCACTGCGGGCGAGCCGGTTTCTGAACCGGCTTTGCCACAGGCACCCGTGCCGGCTGGCAGCACGGCCTCCGCTCCCGCGTCCCCCGTCAAGGTGGTATCTGCCGAAATGGCAATTGAGCCACTTCCCGCAGTCGCGGGCGATCTGCTGCCGGTGGGCAAGGCTGAAGCGATTCTTCGGCCGGCCGGCGTCGTCCGGTTGACGTTGACCAGTGCCATCGAGACGGCGCTGCACCAGAATCCTTCACTGATAGCCCTTCGACAGGACGAGCCGGTCAGTCTGGCTGCGCTCCGTGTGGCTGGGTCGTATCCGCATGATCCTACCGTGGCAGTGATGGTGCAGCCCTCGCCCCGCTATGCGGGCGGCGGGACCGGTTCGGCGAAGAATTCGGTCGAGATCATGTAAACGGTGGAGTTGGCACACCAGCCTCGTTATCGATGCCAGGCCGGCTGTGCCCAGTTGGACCGCACCCGATGGAACATCATCACGGCCGAGTTGCGGAGCGTGGCCGAAACCGAGCGACGGTTCTTCACGGTGCTTTACCGCCGAAAGTCACACGAGCTAAGAGAATCGCTGGCCGATCTGAACGAGGGTCTACTTGGCGTGCTTCGGCGGCGCTACGACGCCGGGTTGGCCACGGCGGCCGACGTTTCGCTGGCCGAAATGGAGGCCCACTCCTCACGCGAACAAGCCGAACTGGCAAAGCTTGCTTTGCAGTTTGCCGTGCTGGACTTGCAGGCATACCTGGGGTTTGCTCGTGATACCCCGTGTGAAATCGCAGGCGACATCGAGGACTGGACATGGTTGCCAGCGGATGGCGCACTGACGGCCTCGGCAAGCAGCCGGGAGGCAAACACTCAAGGCGGACATGCCATTGCGGATAGTATGGTTGATTGCGCGGCAGCCGCTCGCCCCGACGTGCGAGCGGCCGGCGCCGATCTCCAGGTGGCGGTTGCGGAAGCGAAGCTCGCGTTGGCTAATCGGATGCCCAATCTCGATATTGGTCCGGCCTACGAACGCGACGAAGACGAAACCGTGTTCTGGGGGGTCACTGCCCAGATGGCGATTCCCGTTTTTAGCAGCACCAGGACGCGGGCCGCCGAGCGGGAGACAGAAGTCTGCCAGAAACAGGTTGTGTTGCAGCAACGCACGCGCCAGGCTACCATTGAAATTGAAACGGCCCTGGGCCAATACGAACGTGCGCGTGAATTGGCCAAGCGGTTTCACACGGGCGGCGACAAGGAGTTGGCCCGACAGGTTCAAGCGGTCGAGGACCTCTACGAGGCTGGGCAGGTCGACCTGCTGCGTGTGTATACGGCCAGGACTCAGTCCCTCCAGGTGCGGATGGCCCGTTTGCAGGCGCTCGATACGCTGGCCCGCGCCGGCGGCGACCTGATCGAAGCAAGTGGCATTGGGCCGGAATCTCTGTCACTGCTTCTCGACCGAACCAAACCATGACCAAGCCTTTGTAACCGAGTGGGGGCGCGTGCCGTGTCATCCGAAATGTTGCCCCCAAGTCGCGATTCACTCATTCTCCGATACCGCAAACCGATTCTGTTTCTCACGTTCGCGGTCTGCCTGGCCGGCGTCTATTCGGCCATGACCATGCCGGCATCGGTCTTTCCACAGACGGATTTCCCGCGGGTAGTGATCTTGATCGACAACGGCGTGATGCCGGCCGACGAGATGATGGCCACGATCACCCGGCCGGTCGAAGAGGCCATGAAAGACATTCCCGGCACGGTCAATATCCGCTCGGCGACAGCCCGGGGATCGGCGGAAGTGAACGTATTCTTCGACTGGTCGGCGGATATGGTTCAGTCCGAGTTGTACGTGTTGGCCCGGCTGTCCCAGATTCGCAGCAGTCTGCCGCCAAAGGCCGAGATCGCCGTACATCGCCTGACCTTCTCGGCCTTTCCGATTGTCGGTATCAGCCTGACGAGCAACACGCGAAGCGCCACCGACTTATGGGCGGCGGCTCGCTACGACATATACCCTCGTCTGTTACGTCTCAAGGGCGTGGCGCGAGTCAACCTCGTTGGTGGGCGTGTCCCCGAATACCATGTCATTGTCGACCCGACGAAGCTCGAAGCGTATCATCTCCGGCTCGACGAGATCACCGCGGCACTGGCCGCCAGCAACTTGTTCGTCCCGGCCGGCATGGCCGAGGAGAATCACCAACTCTACCTGAACGTGGTCGACAATCGGGTACGCAATGCGGAGGGAATCGGCAACGTCGTGGTGGCCTGGGCGGGCAAATCGCCCATCCGGCTGCGTGATTTCGCCACGGTGCATCGAGGTGCCGCTCCGCAGTACAACATCGTGACGGCCGACGGCAAAGAGGCCGTTCTGCTGAACGTCTACAGCCAACCCGACGGCAATACGGTGGCCATTGCCGACGCGCTGCGGCGCGAGCTGGCGCTGCTTCGGCGCGAATTGCCGCCCGACACCCACTTGGCTTTCTTCTACGACCAGTCGTTGTTTGTTCGCGAAGGAGTGCGAAGCGTCTGGGAGAGCATCTTCATTGGCCTGGCCCTTTCGGCGCTGGTGCTCTATCTCTTCCTGCGGAGCCTCTCGACCACGGTGGTTGCCGCCGCAGTGATCCCGGTCACGGTTCTGTTCACGCTGGTCGGCATCCGCGCGTGCCACATGAGCTTCAACCTGATGACGCTCGGCGGCATCGCCGCGGCCATCGGATTGACGATCGACGACGCCATCGTGGTGGTCGAAGCAATCTATGCCAAGGTGCTTGCCGGACACTCCCCGCGCGAGGCCGTGGGTGGCGCGCTGCGGGAAGTGGGCTTTCCGCTGATCGGCAGCACGTTGACGCCCGTGGTTGTCTTCATTCCGCTGGCTTTTCTCAACGGCGTTCCCGGCGTCTTCTTTCGTGCCTTGGCGCTAAGCATGGTTTTCGCGCTTCTATCATCGCTCCTGCTGGCCGTGACGTGGACGCCGGTCGTCGCGGCGATCCTGATACGCCGGCGGGACCGCGCGCCCCAGGACGAACTCCAACAGGGTGGACCAATTCTTCGTGGATTGATCGCCGCCTACGAATGGGTCGTTCGCCGCGCGCTAGGGTACTTGATGCTTAGCGCCGTTTGCATTGTGCTGGTGGCCGTTGCCGGCGTGCTCATGTACAAGCAACTGGAAACGGATTTTCTGCCCGCTCAGGACGAAGGGGCTTTCGTGCTGGACTACTACACGCGGCCCGGCACGAGCCTCTCCGAGACCGACCGCATGTTGCGTCACGTAGAGCAGATTCTCAAGGATACGCCCGAGATTGAGAGCTATTCCCGGCGAACCGGGGCACGGCTTGCCTTGGCCATCGCCGAGCCGAACACGGGCGATTTCCTCGTGAAGCTCCGCCCGAATCGCGACCGCACGACCGACGAAGTGATCGACGAGCTACGCGAGAAGATTCACGCTGCCGAACCGGCGCTGAGCACCGAGTTCCCCGGGGTGCTGGCCGATCTGATCGGCGACCTGACCTGGTCACCCGATCCGGTGGAGATCAAGATATTCTCGACCGACACGGCATTGCTCAAAGAGAAGGCCGCGGAAATCGCGCAGACGATTGAGACGATTCCCGGCGTGGTGGATGTGAACGACGGTTTGGTCGTGGCCGGACCGTCGAGGTGTTTTCAGGTTCACATGGCCGCTGCGGCCCGCCTGGGCCTGACCCCCGAAGCGATCGGCACGATGCTTCAAACCGCGTCATTGGGAACCAACGCATCCTATCTTCTCCGAGGAGACCGTATTCTGCCCATCAGGGTTCTGATCGAGCCGTCGGGCCACACGACCGAGCATGAGATGGAGACTCTTCCCATACGATCGCCCACGGGCTCGGCCGTTGCACTGCGGGACGTCGCCACAGTCGAATACCAACCCGGCATTTTGGAGATGCACCGCGAAGACCTTCGCCAACTCGTTGCAGTCTCGGCGCGGCTTTCGGGAATCGACATGGGCAGCGGCATTCACGCCATCAAGACCAAACTGGCCCAGACTCTCAAGCTGCCGCCCGAGGCAACGCTGGAATATGGCGGGCTCTATCAACAGCAGCAAGAATCGTTCCGCAACCTCACCTTGGTGCTTGCCATGGCCACGGTCCTTGTGTTCACCGTGCTGTTGTTCGAGTTTCGATCTCTGATCGAGCCGCTGGCCATCGTCGTCGGCGCGCTGTTGGCCCTGGTGGGCGTGATCGCGGCGCTCTGGATCACCGGCACGTCACTCAACATTGTTTCCTTTCTGGGGGCGATCATCGGCGTCGGTATCGTGGCCAAGAACGGAATTCTCATGCTTGACTATGTCGACCATCTTCGGGCCCGCGGATTGACTCGCTTCGAGGCCTTGGTTCAATCGGGCCGTCGCCGCTTACGGCCCGTCCTGATGACTACGCTCACGACGTTTCTTGGACTCTTGCCGTTGGCCTACGGCGTGGGCGCCGGTGCCGACATGCTCAGACCCTTGGCAATTGGCGTGATCGGCGCGTTGGTCATCTCGTTGGCGCTTTCGCTCATCGCAACGCCCGTATGTTATCTACTGATGTATCGACTCGTTCATCTCGGCAGGCCGGAGTCACCCCTTTCCTCGGGCAATGAAATCAATGGAGTGGACGCATGAAACGCATTCCATCTAATGTCTTTCTCCTGGCGGCTGTCGCGGTGGCTGGTCTGACGGTAACGACCATGCCCGGATGCCGGCAGAACACGGCCGACGAAACAGCCACTTCGCCGGCAGTGTCGGTCAAGGTTTGCCCTGTGCGCAAGACCACGCTCCATCCCACCTTGGACTTGACGGGAACCATCGTCGCCATCCCGGAGCGTTCGGCCTCGATTTCGCCACAAATTGGTGGCCGAATTCAGAGAGTATCGGTTATTGAGGGCGAGACGGTGAAGGACAGTCAGGAGTTGATTTGTCTCGACCCTCGTGTCGCGCAAATCAACGTCGAGAAGGCACAAGCCTCGCTCGCTGAAAACGAGGCCATCCTCAACCGGTTGCGGCATGGATACCTGCCTGAAGAGATTGCCATGGCTCGGGCGGAAACGGATCAGGCCGTGGCGAAGGTGAAGACGTTGCGTGGACAGCTTTCGGCGGCCAAGTCGTTGCACGATAAAGACGAGATGTCCGACGTGCAGTACAACAAGCTCGCAGCCGAGTTGCAGGGTGCCGAGGCCACGCTGGCCGCGGCGGCGGCAAAGGTGAAGCTGCTAGAGGCCGGCGCTCGCCCGGAGGATATCGCCAAGGCCGAAGCTCAGTTGTCCGGTGCCAAGGCCGATCTCAAGGACGCCGAACTCACCTTGGATTTCTGCACCATTCGCAGCCCAATCGCCGGCCGGATCACCCATTTGTCCGCCCAGCAAGGCATGGCCGCCGAGCCGGCCATTGTGCTGGCCACCGTAACGGACTTGTCGGACGTTTTTGCCAGAGTCCGAATTCCCAACGTGTACCAGACGAAGGTCGCAGCCGGTGCCGAGGCCCTCGTATCCGTCGCCACGCTGCCCGGCAAGACGTTTCCTGGCAAGTTCGCTCGCACTGGCGGCCAGGCCGATGTTGCCACGGGAGCCATTGATGCCCTGATCCGGGTACCAAACGTGGAGGGCCTCTTGCAGCCGGGTCTTACGTGCCACGTTCGCCTCTCACTGTGCCCGATGCCCGATGCCCTTGTCGTGCCGACCACCGCCGTGGCGGACCGCGACGGTGTGCCCGTCGTCACCGTGGTTCGCGGCGACAAAGCCTATGAAATCGAAGTGCAACTGGGCGAAAGGACCGGCAATCTCGTCCAGATAACCAAAGGGCTCTCGGCTGGTAATCTCGTCGTGACCGAAGGCGGCTACGGTCTACCCGACGGCTGCCCCGTGAAAGTCGTCCGCGAAGCTACATCGTCCGATCCGCGATGATTTACCCCAGGTACGGCAATAGCTCGCAGCCTAATCGGGACCGGGCATGACGCACATCCCACCGCACCGCACACATTTCACAGGCTTCCCGGCGAACGCCGAATCGACTTGAAGACCAGTGCGACAATGCGGACACGACACATGATTCATGATGTCACCCTTCCGTTCCTGCACCAAACAGGTAGAGTGATTCACGCTCCGGCGCGAGAAAAAGCAACTCACGTCCCGGGGCAGGTCAACATGCCCGACAACCGCTTCGGGAAAGTGCTATTCAGTCTACCCAACTTCACCGGCTTGGTCCAGTGGCGGAACGAGGATACCCAGCGTCTAGCCGTATTGGACGGGGTCACATCTGGGAGCCAGGCCGACGTGGGGTGATTCTGGCCGACAAGAGCCTCTCGGTGCCAACCAATCCCCGGGTTGTCCACCTGGGCTGGTAAACAAAAGCCAATAGGATAGAATCGTCGGAAGCGGGACCTCCGGCTGGCATCTCAGGTACCCAGACTGCTTCCAATCGGGCCGGATAGTCGTAGACCATTCCCACTGGCAGCATACGCAGGCCGAACATGATTGATCCAGAGAGTATTGATCAACTTCGGCGACAGTTGGAGTCCAGCATTACGGCCGACAGGCGGGTCTTGGACGAGCTGTGCGAAGAGGTGCGGATTCTTCGGTCTCAGACACGGCGAATTCAGCCGAGGTCGACGACGGCCATCTCGCTCGTGGGAACGGACGGGGGAAACAATCGCATCGAGTTCGATCCGTTCATGGTTCAACTGATCCGGGTTGTTGATTCCAGCAACAATGAGTATTGCCTGGAGTCGGTGACCCCTACCACGGATCGCATGGACGTCAACCGCAGGCACGTTGCCGAGGATGGCTCACCGCTAACGGCGCTCGGCCGGCTGATGACCAGGCTCGTCGATATGGGAGCCATGTCACAACCCACTATCTGGCGACTCTCACATATGATCCCGGCACCGCAGGCACCTGGCGAGAATGTCAGGCCTATCTCACCGAGTTGGGTTCAGGTGTACCGGGAAATCATCGAGTGGGCCATTCTATTGTCGTTGGTGAGCGATCACCAATTCGGCACCGACACGGTGATTGTTGCAGACGGCAATCTTCGTAGCAAAGTATTTGCCGGAGACCTCTTTATACGTTACCGCGAACTGCTGCAAGCAGCTATTGACGAGCAGTACAGGAACAAGCGACGCCGAATCTATGTCGCGGGGGTCACGAAGCACAGCAAGGTCTTGCAACGCTACCGGCTTGCCATGGCCGTTGAAGGAA
>Ga0307430_1002920_pt1 | contig 10989 bp, 8 predicted proteins | sample SalMarWE160130MG_FD_202159 | JGI IMG/M metagenome (GOLD analysis project Ga0307430, IMG submission 202159) | Salt marsh sediment microbial communities from the Plum Island Ecosystem LTER, Massachusetts, United States - WE1603-130 | ecosystem: Environmental > Aquatic > Marine > Intertidal zone >... | reverse complement strand
ATTCCATAGCTTGTTTTTGCAGCGGCAGAAAACCATCGTACCCCCAATACTTAACCAATGCTTTTTGAATATGCTCCATCACGACTATATATTATAAATTCAGCCTGCACGAGTCCAGACATTCATTCTTTCTATTATTCTGAAATAATCCTGAATATCATCGAAGCCTGGACTATTATTTGTAACCCAACACATAGGGGTGGCCCCGTGTGGCCGCCAAGTTCGGTAGTGAGTAACTTGCCCCACTATCAATATTGTTCCTATACCAAATTTGTAGTCGAAAAATTTCTTTTATATATAAGCAAAATTTTTATTGACAATAATTAAGTTTTTTAATATAATCTATAATTACATTAAGCTACTGCTTTTTCTATGCAAACTTGCATATGTATAAGACCAATGATGACGATTTAAGACACCATTGACATACAAGCCGAGACTGTTTGAGGAGGATTTTCGGGGATTTCGTGCTGAACGAAAGGATTCAGTATATCGTATGGAAAATATATAGAAATCCTTGATTGTTTGGAGGGAATTCTCATGCGTACCTGTCTTAGCCTTTCTAATTCGATAAGACCTGTCCTTACCTGTATTCTGATTACGTCCTTAATCTCGATTCTGACTCCTCAGACCAGCCTTGCTTCGAAAGAGGTCCCGAATACAGCCCGCGCGACACTTCTGGTGCTGGACAACTGTGATAGTAACAATAAACACGAAACACCTCCCTTTGGGGGTGCAGTCTTCACGTTGAACTCGAATGGTGAACTCATCAAGAGAGTGAGTGGCCTTGGAACTGTCCGCAGCTTAGGAGGATGCAGGGCTATCTCCGCGTCCCGGGACGGTCGTTTCTTTGTGGTTTGCAAAAACGTAGCAAACAAGCTGACTATGTACGAAACTGCTACAGGCATCAAGCTTTGGTCTTTGTCAGGAGAATTCGAATCTGCAGTGTTCGCAAATTGCCTCGTATATGCTCTTAACAGGGAAAATGTCTTCGCCATTGATAGCTCAGGGACAATCATTAAGCATTCCAAAGGCGGCGGTTTTGACATTGCCGTTGACCCGTCTGGCGATTGCCTCTGGATAGTTGGATTCGACATAAAGAAATTAAATTTGGACCTCCAGGTTTTACTGACGGTTGATCCTGTCGGGGCGGTTGCTTTCTCGGTTGATGTTAATCCTGACGGCTCCATCTGGGTTGCTGAGCAACATATTCCTGGAGCAAGAGCCATCAAGAGGCGCAAGAACCGGTTGCTGAAGGTATCACCACAAGGCAGCATTTTAAAAACCATCGACATACACTTCTCCCCACGGTGTGTGCGCGTAGATGGATCTGACGGCAGCGTATGGACTACTGGCGTAAGGCGTCGTCGGAACTTTCCCAAACTTGACAACGACTGGCCGGAAACCCTCGCCGAATTAAACGACTTAATAGAAACAGAAACCCACACACACAAATATGACTCATACGGTTTATTGCGGGTTAGGATAGCTCAAGGCGGCAATTCAATCGAACTCGATCCATCGGACAGTTCCATCTGGCTCGCCGGTAGGAAAAAGCTCTGGCACTATTCCAGCACGGGTGAGGACCTCGGCTCATACGATAGCGAATTTGAGGGCCAAAAGTGGCTCGACCTTATTCCCGCAGAATCGACTTCAACCAACAAATTTTACCTTCGTGCCTGTCAGACCGGCAGGCTCATTGGCCCTTTTCTTCTCGAGCCGGGCTATCTCCTGCCCCAATTGCACGAAAAGACTTACATTGTTGTTAATCCTACTGAATCCGAACTCCATGTCAGGGAATGTTTGCTTCAGACCCCTCTTTTTGAATCTTATTATATTATGCATGATTGTACATTGACCCGGATAGTTGGTGAGATCAATATAATATTGAAAAAGCATCTTGGCGATAAGGCCCCGCCTGTTAAGATTGAACATATGGACATGGTGCCTCTTATTACTACGAAGTTACCTCCTGAAGAGCCGGCCTATGACGTGTTATGCGACCTCGCAGCCGAAGCAAAGCTTCGAATCTTTATCAAGCAAGGTGCAGTTGTCTTCAGCCAAAAGAAATATAAGGAAATTACCAACAAAAGCATAGACAGCGCCATATAATAGTCTGGTAGGGTGTCCTTGCTCGGCTCGGTGAAGCTTTGCCGAAGTGGGCCCCACCATCATTTTACATTATTAATCTTTACGGGTGCGGAGGTAATTCTAATGCTGGAAACTCGATTTCTCTTGCCAGTTTGACCCATTTTTTATCACCATATACTCCGGCCTTGCTGTAATCGAATGGCTTAAATCCGGTCCTTAAAGCAGGGGAGTCTGGTTTCAGACGAAAGTCGAAATTCTCCGCATCAACAAACATCGGGTCTGCGATAATTGAATCTGCATCGCGTCCCCTTTTCCTCCAATCTTCAAATGTCATGCCGGCAGGTTTAATTTCCTTGCCGGATGTATTCCAATAGCAGTTGTTTCGCATTTTGACTTTAATCTGCGTCCAGCGGCCGGACAGTAGGGGGCCGGTGTTCCAATAGACGATGTTATTTTCGAAGGTAAAAGACAAATGGTCCTCCACCCGCGTGGCCTGGATTTGGTGCAGTTGGCTGAAAGCTAAGATATTATTGCGAATGACATTTTCTTTGCCGTAGTGCTGGTGGAAGCCGCCGGTCTTGGTATTATAGACCAGATTGTTTTCCATAACGATATTACTGGTGCCCTCATCAGTGTAAAGACCCCAGCCGCCGTAGGAATACGAATAGATATCGTGAAAAACGTTATTGCTCACGATAGTACCTTCCGAAGGCCCAAGCGTATAAATACCGCCCATATCGCTCAGCACACCCCAGCCGATATGGTGCACATGATTGAAACTGATGTTATTACGTTTGGCTAAACTTTCAGCGTACCCCCATCGCCACCCGACTGAAAGACCGGTATAAAAAAGGTCTCCAATATCGTTGTGCGTAACAGTATTGTCGCCGCTTTGCCCAATCCACACGCCCACCGCGGAAGTATATATCCTACCGCCTGAGCGGATAATATTATTGTCAACCGTAATATGACTCGTCCTGGATGGTTGGTTGGGACGAATCCTTCCTTCGCCGACTCGCACGCCCCCGGCCCCTAAGTCGTAAAGGTAGCAGCGCTCAAGCCGACAGTCGCGGCAACCTTGGCGAAACCACACCCCGTATGTCGCAACGTGGCTTATTTCACAATCCTCCACCGCTATATTACGCGCCCCGTCGGCCATAATGGCGGCTTCCGTAGCATACGCAGCCTGATACGGCGCATACCCACTGGCCGGCAGCAGCGATTGATTGTGCTGAAAAACCAGACCCTTTAATTGGATATGTTCAACAAATTGTTCCGCCTCAGGTTGTCCCTGGAAGATGACGAGTTTCTCAAGCACCGGTGCCACAACGTGCGCTTCGGACATATCTTCGTCCAGTGATGCTTTGTAATAGAGCGTCCCGTTGCGGGCAAGGAACCACTCACCGGGTGCATCCAGAGCAGCTTTGGAATTCTCTAAGTGAAAACGCGTATTTTTTGGCCAGCCGGAATAACTTTTGAGTTTTTCTCCCAAAGTAATGATTGTATTGGCTGAGCTGTCGATCTCCATCAAATATCGGCGGCTTATACACCACTTATGATAGGCCACAAGTGTAACATCGCGGAGCTCACGGCTGTCAAGATTTCGCAAAGGCTCAAGAGTATCCGGACTGATGGATGTAGTCCGTCGATATTTGTCTTTGCTACCCTCGACCAAAACTTCAGAGGTCGCGCCCATATAGTCGTAGAATTTGTTTGGCGTACGAGCGCGGACAGCTCGACGACCGTTCACGAACAACTGCTCGAAATACCATTTGCCCGTCGCAACTTCCGGTATGTGAGTCTGCCAGATGCCTTTTTCACCGCGCTCAAAACCTGTAATTACTCGCCCACCGGTGAAAACCGGCCTTGCACCTTCAGCCGCTTCGTAGCTGATCGGACATTCCTTAGTACCATTGTCTTTTGGCGTTAATATGAAAGGATCGCTCAGGGCATAAGTTCCGCCCATAACGATGACCCGCACGGGCTTTGTGATGGTCCCCATTGATTTCAAAATTCGAATTGCGTCCCGCGCACCCCCCAGAGAAGTCACCGGTCCGTCGGTGCGCTCTCTGTTCGGCCTCGCCAGCCGCCCCGACCACTGGTCATTACCCTTGGTGGAAACATATAGGGTAACAGCTTCAGCACACTGAACCAGAAATACCGAAAGCAACACCCAGCAACAAAAAGACCTTAATTTAAAACTCTGCTGTCTCATGATATTTTAACTCCTTTTAATGGCCGCATAAAAGTAAAAGGCCGTAGGATTCTGTAACATCTAATTTGATGGGTGGCAGCCTCAAGCGAGTCCCGAAAACCTGTCCCCGCGAAAGCGGGGAACTGAACGAGCTTGGGGATGGCTCGGAGTTTCGTAGGGTGGGCTTTAGCCCACCGAACTAAACTACCACGCATTTATCGTGTTATAGACCAATAGTGTACTACGGCATATATCCCAATCGGCAAAAAATTTCTATCGGCTACACCGGAAATCACCGCTCACGTGTTTCTTCCCGTCGTGAGATTCTCCCATTTTATTCCGACTTTCTTGAGGGCGTAGCCGACTTCGCGCAGATAATCGCCGTAGCAAATCATCCAGTGGAATCCATGCATCTCTTCCAGCAGCTTCTTCCAGTCGCCCTCTATCTCAATATCAATCTGCGAACGGCAGATATCATAAAAAGGATGGTCAATGATTTTAGCTCTGAATCCAAACCACTTTGTCGAAGTGAAATTCGGAACAAGAACCGTAATGCCCTGGCCTTTGCTCATCTCGACTTTAGGTGCAGCACCATAGTCCGATTCAAAGTGCGTTACGATTTTCGTCGGCTCGTAATCTTTGCCGTTCATTCTCCTCGGAGCAGTGCAGTGTGCACAAGTGGTAACGCCATCGTGGGGATGAGTCGGGTCCTGCAGAAAAGACGGTTTGCCGGATATGTAACGCAGCAAAATACCGGACGGAATAACCACGAAATCGGATTCACAAAATGCCATCAGCCCTTCGTCATTGATTAAGCTTAACGGCATACAAGCTGTGGTCTGGGCCATCGGGATAATTGTTCCCATGCACTGATTAACGGTGATAGCAGGGGCGTCCGCCTCGGCCATAAGCTCCCTGAATACTTTCGTCAACAGGAAGGCATTGACAAGGAATTTCCTCTCTGTGTGCATAGACACACCTTTTTGAGCCAGATACTCATTCGTTTGTCGCTCAGCTTCCCTGACGGCCTTTTGGTCGCTCAAGTTCTTCTTAATCATTGGTTCGAGCTGCTTGTACGTCACCGACCTGATATCGAATTTCCAGATTTCCCTCGCTGTCTCAGGCCCAAATTTCCTGCCGACTCCCCATCCTCCCGCATCGCCGATAGCTATTATCCTCGTTCCCATAGCGTTTTTCAGACCGTAAAGCGCCCTCAACCGCCAGAGGACCTTTTCATAGTCGTCCACCACGATATCCCAGACGTCCATCCCCGGCTCTTTGTACTCGTCCGAATTCTTTCGTAGAAAACGCGGGTGAGCAATCTCGTACCACAGATACACCGGCCCGGATTTATGTCTCAGGAACATTACGTTCGGCTTCTCGGAAGCGGCAAGCGTTTCCAGCCAGCCCTGGCTGCCGCTTGCTGCATAAACCAAAATCACATCGCAGTCACTGTTTTTTACAGCGCTGGCTTGTGCGCCGCTGCTCACCCGTGCCAACGGTAGAACCTCCATCGGAAAGTCCACCTTTGACTTTAGTCTATCCAATTCACTCTCTATCCTGCTGGCTTCTCTGTCCACATCGCTCTGAGTGTGAAGCCCGCCCCAGGGCCGCCAGCTCCAGGCCTCACGTCTCTTATAGAGCTGATAGACCAGGGCCGGCTGGACCTTCAAACTTTCGCCGATTCGCAGACCCATTCCCGGAATAGGCTTTCTAAGAGCTCCGCGAGCCTGTGACGATGACAGTGCCCACGTCCCCATACCTGCCGCCCCCATACTCACAACCTTCATAAAATCGCGTCGATTCAGATTATCGTTCATCGCAAAACCCCTTTCCATAAAATATTATCGATATTTATTTCGACAAAGAAACAAATTGTCACTTGTGTTTCGCCGTCGCCGGTACGCCGACATAACATACCCATATTTAACCCCCCAGTTTATCGGGGGGTTATTTCGCTAAGTAGTATAACCCAATCCCAGCGAATAAAAAAGAAAAAAAAGCTCACAAACAGGTTTCTTTGGAAGTCGTTTAGCCGTCGCCGGAACGGCGACGCAACACGAATACGAAACACCCAATATAACTGTGACAAAGTAGTAGTACTTTTCATTAGCAAAAAGTACTAAAGTCCTCGAAAGAATAAAAAATTATCCGGTGCTGTTTCCGGTCTCCTCTTGAAGGATTTTCAGTTCACATAGCCCCTAACGGCCTTGACCCTGTTAGAGACTTTCTGCAACATCCTATGAGAGGACTTTCTCTCCTTGCGGTCTCTAACGGGGTTGACGCAAGCCCGCACAGACACTAAAATTGCTCACTCCGATACCGAGCATCGAGTAGGTAGGGTGGGGCTTGCTCCACCGTCAGAAATAATTAACCAATTACGAGTATCGAGGTTTTAGTATGACAAGGATTAACGAGAATTTTTTGAAACTCCAGGCCGGCTATTTGTTTCCGGAAATCGGCAGAAGAAAAAGGGCTTTTCAAGAGGCTAACCCGGACGCTGAAATAATCAGTATGGGTATTGGCGATGTTACGCAGCCTCTGGCCCCGGCTGTCATCGAAGCGATGAAAAAGGCGGTTGACCAAATGGGCCGCACCGAGACCTTCAGAGGCTATGACGACGGCGGTATAGGATATGAGTTTCTCCGGACAGCCATAAAGGAAAACGACTTCAAGTTTCGCGGAGTCGATATCGACATCGACGAAATCGTCGTCAGTGACGGAGCAAAATGCGATACCGGCAATATGCAGGAAGTTTTCGGCCTCGACAACGTCGTTGCCGTATCCGACCCCGTCTATCCGGTATATGTGGATACTAACGTTATGGCCGGCAGAACCGGCGGACCAATCGACCAAAGCAACTACGAAGGGATTGTTTATATGCCCTGTACCGAAGAGAATGGTTTTGTGCCGGATTTGCCTAAGGGAAAAGTCGATCTGATTTACCTGTGCTTCCCCAACAACCCGACTGGTGCTGTCGCGACAAAAGAGCAATTGAAAAAATGGGTCGATTATGCACGCCGGAATAAAGCGATAATTCTTTTTGACGCTGCTTACGAGGCCTTTATCTCCGAGGCCGATATACCGCACTCAATATATGAGATAGATGGTGCAAAAGAAGTGGCCATCGAGTTTCGCAGTTTCTCTAAAACCGCCGGTTTCACCGGCCTCAGATGCGCATTTACGGTTGTGCCGAAACAGTTGAAGGCTTACACTAAAAACGGCAGGGCGGTCGAGGTCGCCCCGATATGGAAAAGACGTCACTGTACAAAGTTCAACGGCGTATCGTATGTTACCCAGGCTGGTGCCGCTGCCGTTTACAGCCAACAAGGCAAAGAGCAAAACCAACGGATTATCGATATCTATATGACCAATGCCAGGCTCATCTGCGAGACGCTCAGCCGAATCGGTTATACCGTTTACGGCGGAGTCAACGCACCGTATATTTGGTTAAAGACCCCGAACGGTGTTAGTTCCTGGGAATTCTTTGACATATTGCTCAGCAAGGCACACGTTGTAGGCACTCCCGGAGTGGGCTTTGGCTCAGCCGGAGAAGGCTACTTCCGCCTCACCGCCTTTGCTACACCAGACAACGTCAAAAAAGCCCTGGAGCGATTTCAAAAGGTGTAAAACGAAAAACTACATTGTAAAAAGAAAGATGAAATACGAAATTCAAGACGGGTGGAATAACGTTTTGGTCATTTGGTTTTTGAATCCTTCGACGTTGCTCAGGACAGGTTTTGAATTTGTTTAGAATTTCGATATTCGAATTGCTCTGTAGAAAAGACTATATGTTTTCTACAAAGCGTATTCGAATTTCAGTTATTAATTATCGTTTTTAGTTTTGGCCTTTAGTTATTAAGGCTCTCTTCCCAAAAAGTTGGTGGCCATAGACTGAAAAATCGGCCTAATGTCCTTGGATTTAACGCTTTGTGGGCAACAGCATACCTTGGTATAATTTGTCTGCTATGGTGGAGAGTAGGGCAACGCGCCGAAGCGACCTGAGCGCCACTATGGCAGCATACAGCCCCTGCTTTTGCAGGGATAAACTCCGGGCAGTATCTCTTTGAGAGCCGCCCACATATGATTATGCTGGCGCCTCCGAAGCGATAAATCCAAGCCTCAATAGGGGCTGTTTTCAACCAACTTTTGTGGAGAAGAACCGTTTTTAATTTTTTGGTATAGCCAATGACAACAGCATATATCGGCCTGGGCAGCAATTTAGGAAACAGAGAGGACTATATAAATAGTGCTCTCAAAATGCTCGCCGAAGTCTCCGATATCGAAGTCATTCGCGTAAGTGAGCTAATCGAGACAACTCCGCTGGCGCGAGCCAATCAGCCTGAGTACTTAAACGCAGTTGCCGAACTAAGGACAACTCTAAGCCCGGAGGATTTGCACAAGGCACTTCTCGATATTGAAACTTCGCTTGGCAGGACACACCAGAAAAAATGGTCACCGAGGACCATTGATTTGGACATTTTGCTGTTTGGACAAGAGGTAATTGATAGTCCGCGTTTGACCGTTCCGCATCCACAAATGCACTTACGTTCGTTTGTGCTCGAGGGCCTTTGTCAGCTCAACGGCGATTTGATGCACCCTGTTATAAAAGAATCGGTCAATGAATTAGCTAATCGATTAGCCGGCTGTGATTTTGTCCATAATCCCCACTCGCCACAGCTTGTCAGCATAGCCGGCGTTATTGGCGTCGGAAAAACTACGCTAACAAAAAAACTATCGACCCGCCTCAACTGTCAAATGCTGCCCGAACCTTACGACACCAATCCCTTTATGCCTGACGTTTACGCCGGCAAAAAAGAGCTCGCGTTGGATTCGCAATTATATTTCCTGACCAGCAGAGTTGAACAGTTGAATCATAATACATTGAAAAAGGGGCGAATATATATAAGTGACTATATCTTTGATAAAGAGCTTATCTATAGCAGCCAAACACTGAGCCCGGAACAATTGGCCTTGTACGAGAAGATTTATCAACCTTCTAAACATAAGGTAACTTTACCGGTGTTGGTGATATATCTGACAGATTCGCCACAGAATTGCCTCGAGCGCATTCACAAGCGAAATCGTCCTTACGAACAGAAAATCGAACAACAGTTTTTGGAAAATCTTGGTGCTGATTACGAGAAGCTCTTGAAGCATTGGAAAATCTGCCCTGTCATCCGCAAACAGACCTCAGAGCTGGACTACATTGATGATGTCAATATCGACCATTTAGCAAACCAAATAAAATGTTATACTACTGGCCTTTCTATCATTGCGAGCGCAGCGAAGCAATCTAAAATGTAATAATGGAAATTGCAAAAACAATAGAGTCAGTCAGGGGCCTTGTGAAAGCCGCCCGCAGCGGTGGCAAAAAAATCGGCTTTGTCCCGACAATGGGAGCGCTGCATATCGGCCACATTTCGTTAATCGAAGCAGCAGTCGAGGAATGTGACTTTGTTGTAGTCAGCATCTTTGTCAATCCAACACAGTTTGTCCCCGGCGAAGATTTTGAAAAATATCCGAGACCTCTCGATGCCGACCTGCAAATTTGCAGAAAGGCAGGCACTGATGTTGTTTTTGTTCCGACGCCAGGGCAAATGTATCCTGCGGAAAATATCACCTGGGTAAACGTTGAAAAATTGACCGAACCACTCTGTGGTCAATTTCGTCCGGGCCACTTTCGAGGAGTAACCACTGTCTGTACCAAGTTATTTAATATCGTTGTTCCTGACATCGCTTATTTCGGCCAAAAGGACGCCCAGCAGGCGATTGTTATTAAGCGAATGGTCGCTGATTTGAATATGCCTTTGGAAATTGTCATCTGTCCCACAGTCCGCGAACCGAACGGCCTGGCCGTAAGCAGTAGAAATAAATATCTAACCGAACAGCAGAAAAAGGATGCAGCGAACATTTACAAATCCCTCCAAAAGTGCCGTCAAATGATTGACGCTGGCGTAAAAGAAACCACAGAAATCATCGCCGAGATGCGCAAGATATTACAACAGGTCCCGTCAATAGAGATAGAATATATAAGTATCGTTGACGCCGAGACGCTCCGGAACATTGACCAAATTGCCGGCAAAGTCCTCGCAGCCGTAGCCATCAAAATCGGCCCTGCAAGACTAATAGACAACATTCTCGTGGACACAGCCGAATAATAATGTATAATGGCGCTTAACTGAAACGTCCTTACGGGAACTTAGCTTCGGAAAAGTAACAGAGGTGATAAATTATGTGGTACAGAATACTGATTGAGCAGGATGAAGATGGGGTATTTATTGCTGAATGCCCTTCTTTGCCAGGATGTATTTCTCAGGGCAAAAATCGCAAAGAGGCTCTTGAGAATATTCAAGATGCTATTAAGGGCTACTTAGAGAGCCTGAAGAAACACAATGAACCTATTCCCCCATCAATTCAAGAAGAGATTGTGGAGGTAACAATTTGAGCAAATTACCAGTGCTTTCGGGAAAGCAACTTTGTAAGATATTGGGAAAGATGGGTTATCGCACAGACCATCAGACTGGCAGTCATATTATCCTTAGGCACGAAAATCCAACCCATCGCAGGTTAACTTTCCCGCATCATAAAGAGATCGCAAAAGGTACCTTGAGGGCTATTATACGCCAGGCAGGATTAACAGTAGGCGAATTCAAAGGACTATTATGAAATATATTACCGGCTTCAGGTAAGGTAGTCTTTGG
>Ga0307430_1002908_pt1 | contig 11017 bp, 8 predicted proteins | sample SalMarWE160130MG_FD_202159 | JGI IMG/M metagenome (GOLD analysis project Ga0307430, IMG submission 202159) | Salt marsh sediment microbial communities from the Plum Island Ecosystem LTER, Massachusetts, United States - WE1603-130 | ecosystem: Environmental > Aquatic > Marine > Intertidal zone >... | reverse complement strand
TTTTAATCCTGATAAAGAAAAGCTCTTTTCTATCGAGCGTAAAAGTAAAAGAATCAAGGTAACTCAAAAAGACAAAAAAGAATATTTCTCATCCATTGTGTATATGACCAATGGGCAGACCGTACAGGGCGCCCCGCCTGAAATTCGAAAATATACGGAGTTTCCAAAATTAAAGCCGTACTATAAGAATATTCTGGTTTTTCCAGAAAACGATACCTGGGTCTTTCTCTATACAGAGAGCAGTGACCAGAAGCTCGTGGATATTTTTGACAGAGACGGAACATTTGTAAAGCGCGTTGAATTTGATAAAGATTTAGGATACCGCCCGGTATTTGCCGCTGACGGGACCCTGTGGGCCGTCATTGAGGATGAGGAAGGCTATAATGTGATCGTTCAATATGAAATATTATCTCACAAACCTGGGGATAAACCTGATCTCTACCCCATCAATTAAATATCCTTCTGGAGGACCCTCAAATTTCAAGGTGAATTCTTTGCCTGCCAAAACTTTCTCTTCCGGGATTTTTATGTATCTTTTAAATTTCAGCGCATAGGGAGTGCTGAAATCAACTTCTTCACTAAAATGGATCATCACACTTTTCTGTTCTATAGAGACATACAGAACTTTTTTTATCTCGCCATCATCTGGAGTATCTTGTCCAGGAGTGATGTCATCCGCTGTCATCCCTATCTTCAAGATCCATACGGGTTTGCCTTTGGCGCTTCCCCGGAAAAGGTCCATTCCGTCATAATAGGTGAAATTAGCTCCGTAAAAAGTCCCCTGGCTTTTAAAGTTTTTTGGGGTCTTCATCCACTCCAGATAATCCATATAGTTATGTGTGCCCTCTGAGTCCTCACCATATAAATCCAACATCACTAACTTGGATAAAGGTACATTGTCAAACCGGACATCTGACTGCCATCTATCATTGTAATTGCCCTTCACATCATCAAATTTCGGATGGTGTTCCTTATAGAAAAAATGGCATTCCAAGTCCCAGGAGCACAAGGTGTTAATGGAAACAGACGCGCTTTGATCCTCATATCTCACGGTGAGCCCTGCTTCACCGGGATTTCCGGCTTGATAAGTCGTCTGTGCCTTACCTGATGAATCTGTCGACTGCTTCAAAGGATCTAGTTCCCCGGGCCCCTGGATGCTGAATGTGACTATTTTTTCATTAAGCGCACAGTTTCCGCATAAAAGTTCTGCCTCTACATCTGTGGTTTCTCCTGATGAGAGGATCGACTTATCCGCTTTGATTTTGAGTGAAGTCACAGGCAGTTCTTTCAAAAAGATTTGAACACTCAAACTGGCATAGTGCTCTTCTTCATTCTGCATAGCTCTCTTTTGGCATGATTTCACGAGAATAACAGGTCGGTTCAAATAATCGCCTATATCTATCAATTCATCCAGTATCACTTTCTCTCCGGTCTCATAAAACAGATTAATCTGTATGCGGGTTACCTCATAACAACCATCTGCTCTGCCAAACGTTCCCTGATCGCCTGTATTCACCACGCTTAGGACTGCTTCCCTTATTTGGTTTTTTACCAGTTCAGGAGAAAGATCGTTATTGAAATCAGACATCATCTTTTCGCATAAGCTGTTAACATTTTCTTCGCTTATGGGAGATTGGCATTGAGGCTGTCCCATAACATGAAGACAATTTAGGATGAGCATCAGAAAAAATAATATAAATTCCAGATATTTCCCCTTTTTTATCATAGACATCCTCCCTGCAAATTATGTATTTAAGATTATACCAATACTGACAATTTATTAAATAGAAAGTATTAAAAAAATGGATATCTTTCCTTAAAAATCATGATTTTGGCCCCAATAAGGCATCTCCTTCAGGGGTGGCGATTGTGGAAATCTCATTTAAGCTATTGCAATTAAATGAAATAGCCGGGCCCGTCCCCCTAATTAACCCCTAATTAACCCCCTAATTAATAATTATTCGTTTCTGATGGAATTGGCTGGGTCGAGGGAGGCGGCCTTCATTCCCTGAATACTCACTGTGGCCATGGCAATCACCAGCGCGCCCACAGCCGCGGCTGCAAAAACAAACCAGCCCAGATCCACCCGGTAAGCAAAGGCCTGAAGCCACCGGGTCATGGCGTACCAAGCCAAAGGCCCGGCCACAAACACGGATACCAGCACCAGCCCTGCAAACCGCTTTGACAGCAGGCTCACAATATCCCAGTGAGAAGCCCCCAGCACTTTACGGATGCCGATCTCCTTTCTCTTGAAGTTGGCCACAAAATAGGCCAGTCCGAATAGCCCCAGACAGGCAATGATCAAACCAAGGGTTGTGGTGATGCCCAGCATGCGCCCCATCTGTGACTCATAGCGGTACACCCTATCAAAATTCTCATCCAGAAAAGAATAGACTATGGGAACACCCGGAAAATGCTCCTCCCAGGTTGCCCTGACCCCTCTCATCAGGACATTCATGTTCTCAGTGCTGACAGAAAGAGTAATGTTGTCCATGAGCGACGTCTCAATATCCAGCAAAAGAGGCTCCACAGCTTCCTGCATCCCCCGGTAGTGGAAATTTTCCGTAACACCCACAATGGTCTTCCACATCCTGTGGTAGTGGGCTTGATACCTTTTTCCAATGGCCTCCTCGGGTGTGGGAATGCCGAGTTCTATAAGCCCTGCCCGGTTGATCACAAACGCCTCATTGATATCACTTCTGTTTTCTTTTTCGAAAGACCGGCCCGCAATCATCTTTATGCCGTATTCCGGAATAAAATCATAATCCACGGTATTGACCTTGAGCCGCATTGTATCGCTAAAATCCTCCTCCCGGGTGGTCATGTAGTAGCCTGATTCATCATGGTCACCTGGCACAGAAGAAGAAACCGTGGCTCCTGTGACATAAGGATTGCTGACAAAGTCACGCTTGATGGCTTCGTAATCGAGGCGCAGGTGATCGAGATTGCTTTTGACGCGGAGAATAAGCTTCTGATTGATATCAAATCCCAGAGCCTGCCCCCGCATGAAATTAAGCTGTTTGAACACGGTCATGGTGCAGATGACAAGGAATACGGAGATGGCAAACTGACCCACCACCAGTACTTTCTGAACTCCGGTTCCCCTTAACTTTTGCGCCAGTCTCCCCTGCAGCACATCAGCCGGCCGGAAAGCTGTCAGGATAAAAGCCGGATAAGCACCGGAACCCAATGCCACCAGAACGAGAAGGGCAATCAGGGGCACGAAAACAAGGGGTCTGGTCAATCCGGCTATGGACAGCTCGGTCCCGGCCATCCGGTTGAAAGGGCAGAGAAGGACGTTCATCAAAACCAGAGACAGGATAAAAGCCACAAATGTAATAAGGGACGACTCCCCTAAAAACTGCCCTATCAGCTGCTTCCGCTGGGCACCGATGACCTTGCGGAGGCCCACTTCCCTGGTCCTTGTGGCAGAAAGAGCGGCTGAGAGGTTGACGAAATTCATACAGCCGATCAAAAGGATCAGAAAAGCCACCATGGAGTAAATAGTGACATAATACCAGTTTCCGGGAGCTTCCATTTCCCTTCGAACATAGGAGGACATGTGAATCCGGCCAATAGGCTGAAGATCAAAGTTCACTTTTAAAGAGCTTCCGAATCGCTCTTCGAACTGGCGGGTCACCTCTTGGGAAGCCAGAACCATTTTTTCCTTAAAGCTTGAAGGATCTGTGTCCGGCTGCAGCTTGATGTAAGTGTATTTGGTATGGGGATTGACCCATTCTGTGTCAAAATCCTGCCGGTTGGCTAAAAAAGTAGGCATGGACAAAAGCATGTCATATTTGAAATGGGTGTTCATGGGCGCATCTTCAATCACACCTGTCACTTCATAATCCTGAAGCTCTACCCTCTCGATGCCGATGTCATAATCGACCTCAATCTGCAGGATTCCCCCTATCGGATCCTCATCACCAAAATATTTCTTGGCTGTGGATTCGGCCAAAACCACGGTATGGGGCCTGGTCAGAGCGTGCTCCGGACTGCCTTTAAGAAAAGGCATATAGAAAATCCGGAAAGCCGCATTGTCCACAAAAAACACATGGGTCTCAAAAAAGCGCTTATCTTTTTGGACCACAAGCACACTGTCCGGATTTTCATAGGGAGGAACCACCCGTGTGGCCTCTTCGACCTGAGGAAAAGTGTCTTTGAGCATGGGGCCGAGGGGACCGGGAGTTGTGGCCATGTAAAATTCACCCACCTCATTGACCTGATACGCATTGACCCTGAAAATGCGGTCTTTATCCTTATAAAAAGTGTCATATGTGAGCTCATTGACCACATAAAGGATGATCACCGCACAGCAGGCCAGGCCCACAGCCAGACCAACTATATTGATAAAGGAAAAAATCTTCTGGCGTTTTATTTTCCGGAAAGCGGTCTTAAAATAATTGGGGATAAGGGCTGTAGGCAGAAGTCCTTTTTTCCAGGGAGGCCGGCCGGTCAGTTTTTTTGTGTCTGCCTTAAAGTATTCCTCTCCTATGAGGTCCCTGTCGCCGATTTTTTTGACTGCCTCTGCGAACGCTTTCTCATCGGAAAATCCCTGCGCCTTCAGATGGTCGATTTTATCTCTCAGATGGCTTTCCAGCTCTTCTCTATAACCGTCTTCCAGAGCCTCGTTTTTCCTGAGGGATCTTCTCCATTTTTTTATGGCCTCTTCAAGATCAAACATTTTTTATCTCCTTATTTTTCTCTTGCTTTTTACCCCTATTTTTTCTGCTTTTATCCTTTCCCTTTCAGTCCGGAAGGGAGAGAGGGCTCCACAGCCTGTTTAAAAGCTTGTTGACTCTCATCCACTCCTTGCGGTCCTTTTCCAGCTCCTCCCGGCCTTGTACGGTCAAATGATAGTATTTGCGTTTGCGCCCGTTGTCCGAGATGCGCCACTTGGATTGGATGAGCCCGTCCTTTTCCATTCGATGGAGCACAGGATAGAGCATCCCCTCTGACCACTCCAGAGTTCCGCCGGAAAGTTCCGTGACATGCTGAATGATCTGGTATCCGTACATCTCGCCCCGGGCGAGAATGGAAAGAATAACAGGTTTTGTGGAAGCTGCCACCATTGTTTTGGATATCATCACATGCCTCGCATAATCATAAAGTGATGCCGGCACTTCTTTTTGGGTCTTTTTTGAACACTAATGCCTAACATCTCTAGGTATAATACCTAACCCTTCTAGGTATGTCAAGTAAAATTTTTCCTTAACAATTTTTCCCTCTTTTTCTCTCCCTTTATCCAGTGGTTTTTTTGTTGATTAAATCAAATCAAAGAGTAAAATAATCTAAGGTATAAGTGGCATGCCAAATATCCAGAAGCTAAAAGCCAAGCGTAACATAAAAGGACTGATCAAGGCGCTCGGCTACAAGAAAGAGGCTTCTGTGCGTCAGGAAGCTGCCGGGGCATTGGCCTCACTCGGCTGGATACCGGATAAGGACAGCACCGGCGCTCGCTTCTGGATCGAGAAGGGCCGGTGGGATAAATGTGCTGGCATTGGAGAACCGGCTGTAAAACCGCTCATCGCTGTCTTAAAAGACAAGAAATCAAAGGATGATAAGCGCAGGGGAGCGGCTTCGGCACTGGGACAGATCGGTGAGGCGCGGGCTGTCGGACCGCTCATAAGTGTTCTTGATAGTGACACCGAAACCGCCCGAATAGAAGCAGCTAAATCTTTAGGTCAGATCGGCGATGTGCGGGCCATAGAGCCCCTGGCCTCTTTCCTTAAAGAAGAGACTGTTCCTTGGATTCGGGAGACAGCTGTTGAGGCTTTAGCGCAGATTGACAATCTCCAGGCATTGAAGCCTCTCACTGAATTTTTTCAGGAAAGCCCTGACTCTTGGGTTCTCGAGCTTGCCGATAATTTGGGCAAAACATACGATAAAGAGCCTAAAAAGGCCCCATTTAAAGAACTCTTCTGGGTCTTAAAAAGCCGCTGGGACCACTTAGTCGAAATGGGGGCTGAGGCCATGCCTCTTCTTGAAACGGTTATCAAATCTCCTGCAGCTCCGTATTATAAAAAAGAAGGAGCTGCCGAGGCACTTGTGCAGGCGGATAAAGACTCCGGAGTCGAGCTTTTGATCGCTCTCCTTAAGAACCAAGACTGGCAGGTCCGCGGAGCGGCCCTTTACGGACTGCAGAATTCAGAGTGGGCACCCGGCAGTGATTTGGAACGCGCTGCCCTCTGGATAGCCAGTGGTGAGGCCGCACGGCTTAAAGAGCTTGACTATAAGGCCATAAAGCCGCTTCTCATTGAAAGTATGGATTGGCAGATGTCTCCAGATGACTGGTATGTAAAAGGATATATCGCCAAATTACTGGTTCATTGCGAACCGCCTCCTGATCCTTCCATTCTGAAGCTGGCAGATGAAGAGCTTGAAAAACACGCCAAAAAATACTCTGAATTGTTTGATCATATGGTTCAGAATCCGAAACGCACTACCGACCGGGCCAATAAGCGCGTCAGAACCATGTTCCAGGATTATGCGGACCTCATAACCGCAGCCACCTCATACAAAGAGAGCAGCTCTGGTGATGGAGGGGGCGGGCGCTTCTACAGTCATGATACGGACTCCTCACTAAAAGCAGTCAAGGACCTCTGTAAAATCACAACTCCCGTCTCAACAAACCTTTTGCATCACCTGAGCCGGCTCAAAGACATGACAGTGACAAGCCGTACTTTTGAGGTCCCCTATGACTTAGAGCATGGAAACGGCATGGGCAGTAAGACCGAAACACTTTCCTTTGAAAGCCAGCGAAGCGCTGCCATAAAAGAACTCATCTGCCGCGGTAATCCGGATTATGACTTCTCCGTCTTTAAAGCTGAAGGCTGCTGGTCCTTACCAAAAGAATAATATCCGTCAAACCGCTTTGGCTGAGGCAGCTACTTACTTTACCAGATGCCAGGCTCATGCCCTTCAAGTGCATGAAGCTTTAGTTCTACCTCCTACCAGTCCTACGGATCTAGGACTTCGTCCCTTTGGCGGAGACTGGGCTTTATGGGAGACCCGGATCAAATAGTGCTTTTCTTTGATTTACAAACCACAGATACTCTGACTTGTGAGGGATAAGCGTTACAATGGTGCACCTTGTTGTGCGCCACCACTCCTTGTTTTTCATCATAGTTGTTACCGCCTGTATTCAGGTTGCGCGCATATCGGGGAAAGTTGCTGCTGGAGACTTCGATGCGGATGCGGTGTCCGGGAGCAAAATAACTGCTGGTGTTCATAGTGCTTACAGGAACTTTATAAACCTTGCCTTTTTCCATAAATACCTCTTTATCATAACCCTCACGATACCGGACCCGCTGGATGGTATCACACAGATTATAAGCCCTTCCATCTGGATAAACATCCACCAGCTTCACTGTAAAGTCCGTGTCTTTTACATCTGAGGACACATAGAGTGTGATTTCCACAGAACCTGTTATCTCCACTCCTTGTTTTAAAGGTTCAGTGGAGTAAACCAAAACATCATGGCGGGTTTCGATGGGCCGCTGGTCAAAAGAGCCTGCCTTATACCCTTCTCCCATGCAGCAAAAGCCTCCTCCGTGCAGAGGCACAGGTAAATAGGGATCATAGGTAAACATATCTGGATGGTCCTCTTGACCAGTCGGATTGAACGACAGTTTTCCATCCCCGAATACACTGTTGGCTCTGCCCTGGCTGTCCAGATAGAAAATCTTCATCTCTGTATTTTGAGGCGGCCAAGTCTCTGATGACTGCCATTTATTAAGCCCTATGGTGTAGTACTGAAATTTAGGTGTTTTATCCAGAATCCCGTTATCCTCCCCCTTGAGCCAGAAGTCAAACCAGTTACGGATGAGCCCTTGGGTATTGAATCGGGCATTTTCCATTTTGCGCTCACCTACAATGATATCTTTACTGGTAAAATAGAACGCACAGTGACGCCCCGGGCCAATGACCACAAACTGATTCTCAGCCACTTCCGGGTCTTTGGCATGGGAGCTCACATGGTTGACCAATGCCAGATTGGGACTGATTGAAATATCATACCAGGATATAAACCATAAACCGGGCGCGCCAAAATCCTCAGACATGGTGTCATGATATAAGCCGCCTTTATACCAGGCTTGGTCATTGGGTTTGCGGGTGATCATATCCTCATACACGCTTTGAGGGCCTCCTAAGTTTTTTATGATATCCATAAGAGGGAGATGCCACAGCGCTTTGGACCAGTCCACTTCCGGAACCTCAGCTGCCAGGTCAAAATATTTGGATACCTTCACCAGCTCTTCTTGGGTCATATCCGATGGAAAAGTGGGACGGTTCTCGGCAGTCTGGATAAAGCCGTTATCATAAAGCCAAGCGGTCATCAGCATCTGGTGCACTCCGCCCCGGTACCAGTTTCCCTGCTCATAATATTCACCCACACGCCCGATGCCAGCACCGAATCCCATGGGAACAACAGCAGCCAGACCAGGGGGATCTAAAGCAACCACAGCCATCTGCCATTCAGCTGTGGAGGAACAGCCGATCAGAACAACCTTGCCGTTGGACCAGGGCTGTTCAGCCAGCCACTGAATGGCATCATATCCGTCAGTGGTGGGTGGGCCCAGAATATCCCACTTCCCTTCAGAATAATATCTTCCTCGTTCGTTCTGAACTACATAAGCATAACCCCTCTTCACGTATCTGAACGCTGTCACCGCATTACGGGCACTCAACTCTCCATCACGCCAGAGATTAAAGTTATAAGGAGTTTTGGAAAGAATGACCGGAACCGGCTCATCTGTTTTGGGACGGTAAATGTCTGTGGCGAGCCGAACCCCGTCCCGCATGGGCACCATGACTTTTTGTTCAATAACAGCAATCTCTCTCAGCGACTCAAGGAGGGATTCCTGCGACTGCGCAGATTTAAGCCAAGGAATTAAGGACTCAAAACCACTGATTATAATGATAAAAACAAAGGCCATTGAAAAAATGACATATTTTTTAAACCTCATCTCAGATTTCTCCTCAATAAAAAGTTAGGTTATCTCAATTATGATATTTAATACTATAGGAATGAAATTTATCCCGTCAATATAAAAACAGCGCCGTCTTACCTTTTTTCTTGTTTTTAAGCCCAAGAGCTTTGTCATTAACCAAAAATCATTATAGAATATGATTGAAGGAGCCATGAAATATCTTATTCTATTTTTTCTATTCAGCTTTTTTGGGGTGGGACTAGAAGTCTTGTTCACTTCCATAGGTGATTATATCAAACACAAAGACCTCTCTTTCCGCGGAAAGTCCTACCTATGGATGTTTCCCATTTATGGAAGCTGGGGACTCATCATCGGTCCCTTATATCATTTGATTTTACCTGTTCCTCTTATCCTTAGGGGCTTCATCTATCTTTTTATCATCATGGCCGGAGAATTTATCTACGGATACATACTGAAGCTTGCCATCAAAAAATGTCCCTGGGAATACAAAACAAGATGGACTTTGATGGGATTTGTGAATTTTACTTTTATTCCGTATTGGTTGATATTCGGTTATCTATCAGAATTCATTTACAGAGGATATTTTTTAGTAACTATCTATGAATAAACAAGTTGCGATGTTATTCACCTTGTGAATTTTTGTTTAAAAATATTAGAAACAGTGACCTAAAAAATGACACTCATTACAAGCTCAGTCATCGGTTTTGCAGCTGGATTTATGAGCGGGATGTTTGGGATAGGCGGAGGCTCCATAAGAACTCCCCTTCTTTACGTGGCCGGACTGCCTCTTTTGAGCGCCTTTGGAATTAATCTATTGGTCATCCCCTTCTCTTCTCTTATAGGAGCTATAAGTCACAGAAAGAATATCAATTGGAAATGGGCTCCCTATGTGATTATCGGAGGAGCTTCTGGCTCAGTCATAGGCGCCTTTCTTGCAGGACTTATACAGACCTTTGTGCTCGCCATAATCTTTGTGGTTATTTCCTTACTGACTGTATCTGGAATTTATTTGGACAGGATTGCCCCAAAACTGGCTCAAAAAATCAATCCCAATGCCAAAAATATGGTGGGTGGAACCTTTTTTCTGAATCTGCTCACAGGTATGCGGGGAGGCAGTGGTGGTTCGCTGTTCCCTCCTTTCTTAAGGACCATGAGACTCAATATGCGCGAAGCCATAGCCACATCCTTATTTGCCACTATTTTTACAGCTACGGCAGCTGTGATTATCTACTGGTATCGGGGCGACATCCTATGGCTTCCAGCACTGGCTGTGATTGCTGGATCCATAGCCGGGGCAAGAATAGGAAGTCTCGTATCTCTTAAAACAAAGTCGTTCTGGTTAGAGATCGGGCTTTCAGTCCTTGTCGTCATTCTTGCACTAATCGTATTTTTTAAAGCTCTTTAAAAAAACCCTACCTCATTTCACATATACCTATTCAGGAACTCCAGCATCCTCCCTGGATTTTCGCCAAAATAATTATAGCCGTCAAACCGCTCCAAATCGCCTCTGATCCAGAAGATTTCTTTCGGCGCTGTGGTGCTGTCAAAAAAGCCCTGTACATCGGATGGATCTGTCCAGGCATCATCCATAACCTGCACATACAATATGGGGGGTTTGATGTCTTTAATGTAGTCAGCCGGAGACATATCATCCAGGCCGAATCCGGCCATCTCCTTTATTTTCTTATCGATCCTTGGAGTCAGGCTCTTAAGGAGAGGCATCTTGTCTTTCAGGTAATGAGGAACGAACACATCCATGGAGATGGGCTGAACAGCCACCACGGCTTTTATGTCCTCAAACAGCCCGGGTTCCTTTCCCATGGCGATGAGTGTGGCATTCGCTCCCATGCAGAGGCTTACAAAGCCCAATTTCTTGCTCTTCAGTGCGGATGAACTCTTTACATACGTCACAGCTCCCACCACATCCTGCCATTCGTGATACCCCACTCCGCAGAGCCCTCCGTTGGCCTGTCCGCTTTCCCCGTGATTTCTGAAGTCAAAGATAAAAACACCGTATCCCGCATCATGCAGCTGCCTAACGGTCTTCAGAAGTTCCACTTCCA
>Ga0307430_1002905_pt1 | contig 11018 bp, 8 predicted proteins | sample SalMarWE160130MG_FD_202159 | JGI IMG/M metagenome (GOLD analysis project Ga0307430, IMG submission 202159) | Salt marsh sediment microbial communities from the Plum Island Ecosystem LTER, Massachusetts, United States - WE1603-130 | ecosystem: Environmental > Aquatic > Marine > Intertidal zone >... | reverse complement strand
CGGAGTTGGGGAGTCATCGTAGGTTCGGTGGTGGCAGTTGGCGCCGACGTATCGGTAGGCTCTGCTGGGGGCTCGTCTGTCGGTTCCAGCGTGTCGGTCGGCAGAGGTGCAGACGTCTCTTTAGGTGGTGAGGTAGTCGCCGGCACTACGGGTGTCACAGTAGGGGGTGTAGTCGGAGACACGGGGGCCGCCGAGAAACAAGCTGAGACAATTGTTGCAGTTACAACAAGAATCAAGGAAACGAGCAAGCAACGTTTGTTTGGCATTACTTTACCTCCCTTCCAGTTGGTTTAGGATCTACCATATCAGGATATGCTGTGAGGACGACATGGACACTTCCACCCCTAGCCCTGACCATAGTATAACAAATGAGCGCACAAATACAAGCTATCCGGCAACGGGCTTTCGCAGCGGATCGAAAGCCCGACGGTACAAATTTCTGCACGCGCACCAACTCCAACAGCACGACCAAGGGCACTATCCGAAACGGGCAACTTTTGCTCATGGCGCATCCTTCCGGATTCCACCGTCGATTGCACTTACGCCTCCGGGGATTGTCAAAAACAACGCCCGTCGTATAATGCATTCACACACAACTCGGGCAGGACAAGACATGTCAACACTCGATTCGATCAAACAAAAACTCACCAAAGCACTGGCAGAAGGCAAAGGCAAGAACGTACCCTACACCGTGCCGGGCTTGTGGCTCGATCCCGAAGGCCCGCCCGCACGGCGCGCCGTCATCCCTCACCAGTTCTTTTTGAATACCATCGACTGGATTGAAGGCCAACCTCAAGAACCGCTCGTCACCGGCCCCAGCGGCGGCGAGTGGTCGCAGCACGCAGTGATCTACAACCTCTTTGTCCGCGCGGCCACCGGCTTTGATCACGACGGCGATGGTCAAATCAGCCTCGACCCCGTCGGTGACGGCTGGATGGAGACGGGCACCTTCCTCAAGGCCATCGCCCTGCTGCCAACCATCAAGCGGCTGGGGTTCAACACGGTGCACCTGCTGCCCATCACCGCCATCGGCCAGGATGGCCACAAGGGCACGCTGGGCTCCCCCTACGCCATTCGGAACCCCTACCACCTCGATCCGCGCCTGGCCGAGCCCGCGCCAGGGCTCGACGCTGAGACCGAGTTCGCCGCCTTCGTCGAGGCGGCCCACCACCTGGGGTTGCGCGTTGTCGTCGAGTTCGTCTTCCGCACCGCGTCCAAGGACGCCGACTGGGCCGCCGAGCATCCAGAGTGGTTCTACTGGATCCGCGCCGACGTGCCCGACCGTGAGCCCGGTTCGACGCGAGAAGACGCCTACGGTCCGCCCATCTTTATGCCGGAGGAGCTGGAGCGCATCGATGAGATCGTCTGGCAGCGGGAGCAACACGACCTGATCCCCCCCCACCCCATCTACCGTGAGATGTTCACGCCGCCGCCCGAGCGGGTCGAGATGGTCGACGGGCGCTGGGTCGGCACGTGCGCGGATGGCACGCGCGTGCGCATCCCGGGAGCGTTTGCCGACTGGCCACCCGACGATCCCCAGCCACCATGGGACGACGTCACCTACCTGCGCCTCTACGATCACGCAGACGACTTTAACTATATCGCCTACAACACGGTGCGCATGTACGACCGCCGCTTGGCCAAGCCGGAACACGCGGTCGAACCGCTGTGGGAACGCATCGTGGGCATTCTGCCCCACTACCAGCGCACCTTTGGCATCGACGGGGTGATGATCGACATGGGCCACGCTCTGCCGATGGAACTAAAGCAGCGCATGGTGGATGAGGCCCGCCGGATCAATCCCGACTTTAGCTTCTGGGAAGAGAATTTCACCATTGCCCAGCAGAGCCGCGACGAGGGATACAACGCCGTGATCGGTAACTTCTGGTGGATGGCCTACCGCCCAGAGCGGCTGGCGAACGAGATGCTACGCGCGTGTGCCGAGTCTGGCTACCCTATCCCCTTCTTCGCCGCACCGGAGAGCCACAACACGCCCCGCGCCGCCGCCCGTCCCGGCGGGATGGACTACGCACGGCTGCTGTGGGCGCTGGGATGCCTCCTGCCCGCGCTGCCCTTTTGCCACGCCGGGCTCGAGCTGGGCGAGACGCTGCCGGTCAACACCGGGCTTGACTTTCTGCCCGAGGAACTGCCCGACTATCCCTCTGAAAAGCTGCCGCTCTTTAACCAGGCCGCATACGGGTGGGAAAGCGAATCCAACATGATCGACTGGGTTCAGCGCACACTGGCCGTGCGCGCCCGCTACGCTGCCCCGCACCATGCGGGCCTCGTCACCGACCCCGACCCGACCGCCTTCGACCTGTTGGAGACGGACAACCCGCAGGTGTGGGTCGTCGTGCGCCGCCGAGGAGAGCGGGCCATCGGCATCGTCTTCAACCTCGATTGGGAGGCCGCGCAGGGCTTTGGCGTCCAACTGCCCACTGCGCATTCCTACCTCACTGACCTGCTGAGCGGCGAGGAGTTTGCACTGGAAGACGGCTGGCTGCGAGCCGAGTTCCCCCCGTCGCACTGCGCAATCGTGGAATTGTAAAGTTGCAGGCTGCCACGTTCGCGGTATAATCGTCCCCGTCTCGGGAAAAACCATGGCAGAAGAACCAGAGCTCTCTAATCCAACATCCGGCTTGGCGCGCACCCTGCTGAGCAGCCTGTGGGACATCGCAAGCACCGTCCTGCTGGCCCTGCTCATCACCCTGGTCGTCAACTCCTTCGTAGCGCGGGCCTGGGTGGTGGACGGGCCAAGCATGCAGCCTAACCTCTACTACGGCCAGCGGGTGATGATCGAAAAGATCACCTACCGCCTCTTCCACGGGCCGCGGCGGGGAGACGTGGTCGTGGTGGACGTGGCCGACTCGACCGAGCCGCTGATCAAGCGCGTGGTGGCGCTGCCCGGAGAGACGATCGAGATACGCGGTGGGCAGGTCATCATCGACGGGGAATTGCTAGAGGAGCCCTGGGTCGAGTACGCAGGCGGGCGTGATCTCCCGCCGACGACCGTGCCGCCGCTGCACGTCTTTATCCTGGGCGACAACCGGCCCAACTCCCGCGACTCCCGCGCCTTTGGTCCCGTGCACGTAGACCAGATCGACGGACGGGCCTTGTTCATCTACTGGCCGCTGGAGCAGATCAAGTCACTGCGCTAGCTTCCCCAGAAAGCGAAACGTGAAAGAACCTATCCTCACCCGCTTACAAGCAGGCTGTGTCATCGTCGCCGACGGCGCGACGGGAACGATGCTGCAGGCGGCAGGACTGCCTGCAGGCACGCCGCCCGAGCAATGGGTACTGGAGAACCCCGATCCTATCCGCGATCTACAACGTGCTTACGTCGCAGCCGGATCAGACCTGATCATCGCCTGCACCTTTGGCGGTAATCGCGCGCGACTGGAACGCGCAGGATTGGCAGAGCACCTCGCCGAGGTCAACCAACGCGCCGTTCAGATAGCCCGCGAGGCAGCGGGGGATCAGGTGTACGTAGCCGCCGATATCGGCCCGACGGGCGAGTTCCTCGCCCCCCTGGGCGAGATGACACACGAGCAGGCGGTGGACGTATTTGCCGAACAGGCGGCGGTGCTGGCAGAGGCCGGCGTGGACGTGCTCTACATCGAGACCATGTCCGACCTGAACGAGATGAAAGCCGCCGTCGAGGGATTGCAACGCGCGGGGGGTGGCATCCCCATCTTTGCCACGTTCTCGTTCGATACCCGTGGGCGCACCAACATGGGCGTGCGCCCCGAGCAAGCGGCGGAGACGCTGCACGCATCTGGGGCGGCCGCCTTTGGCGCCAACTGCGGCGCGACGCTGGAAATGACCGCAGGCGTCATCGCCGAGATGCACAAAGTGGCCCCCGAGGCTATCCTGATCGCCAAACCCAACGCAGGCAAGCCACGCATGGTGGGACGCGAGACGGTGTACGACGCCACACCGGAGGATATGGCCGAGTACGCAAAAAGGTTCGTCGCGCTGGGAGCGCGCGTGGTGGGGGGCTGCTGCGGCTCGACGCCGGAGCACATCCACGCGATTGCGGAAGCAGCCAAGAGCTAGAACGCTGCCGTTTCACTCAGCCTCTTTGCCGATAGAATCCCCGGGTCGGCATCCCGCCACATCAGCGCGATCAGCCGCTCGGCAGCGACAAAGGCCCACGGCAGACCCCGCCCGCCCAGCCCCACGGCAAAGTAGACCTGCGGCAGGTGCGGCAATGTGCCCACCAGCGGCAGGCCATCGTCAGTGAACCCCATCACCCCAGACCAGCGGTCGGCTCCAGCCACCTTGACATCGGGAAAGTGACGCTCGGCAAAGCGCGCCAGCCCAAGCTGCACCATGTCGTCCAGGTCAGCTTCCGGCTCCTGGCCGCCCCCGGCGCGCGGACGCCGCCAACTGGATAGTAGCAAACGGCGATCGGGGAGCTGGCGGCAGGTCTCGTAGCCGTAATCGGCGCTGCACGGCACATCCAGCACCACGCCATCCAGCAGGTCGGTGGCAAAGACAAGGCTGCGCGTGGGCGCGACCTTGTCGGCAAAGTAGAAGTCGAGCAGCGGGGCGTAGCCGTTGACCGCCAACACAACCGCGTTGCAGAGCACCGTGCGACCCTGCGCCCACACCCGCACGTTGTCGCCCTCCGGCTCCAGGTCATAGACCTCGGTGCGTTCGTGGACGGTCACACCGCTGGAATCCAGCAGCGCCCGCGTCAGCGCGGCGGCGTCCACCGTCACATCGTCGGGCTGGCGCATCGCGGCGCAAAAGCCGCGATCTAGGATATCCCTGGGGCTAAAGCGGGCCTCAAAGCCATCCTCCTGCAACAGCACCGCCGATTCCCGCAGCGCGTCCGCCTCGGTTTCTTCGACGGCCAGCGCCAGGCTGCCGGTGTGCTGAACCGGCACGTTCAACCGGTTGGCCGTCTCGACCAGCCGCTCGCGCCCCTCGATGGTGAGCGCCCATATCTCTTGCGCCTTCTGACGGCCATAGGCCGAGACAGCCCAGTTATAGTGACCGGGCAGGCCGGTGAGCACCATGCCAGCACTGCGTCCGGTCGCACCACCCGCCACGCCCTGTGCCTCCAGAACGGCCGTGCCTATCCCGTTCTGGGCCAGCCGGGCAGCCACCGCTGCGCCAACCAATCCAGCCCCGACGATGACCACGTCACAGGTATCAACCCGCTTTTGCTCTTGAGTTGTCCACATTGTCAGCCCTCACAGTCTATGTATTCTCCACCCGCCATATTCTACCCCAAACCGGATTTCTCTGCCAATGAGCGTAGGCACTCTGAGCGGAACGAAGTGGAGTCGAAGAGTTCCGAGTGAGCATCCTTCGACTTCGCCGTGCTCCGCTCAGGATGCTCACTCGGAACTGCGGGCATACGCAAGGCTTATCGCACGGCAGACAAGACATGGTAGCGATTGTCGGCGTGGGCTGTTTCGACGCTGCCAAAGATCTCGGCGATGAGATCGCCGTAGCGCAGGAAGCGGTTGGCGACGAGGAAGAGACGCCCACCGGGCCGCAGCACCTGCGCCGAGTCGCGCACGAACTGGCAGGCCACCTCGTAGTCCACGCCCACCCCCTGGTGAAAGGGCGGATTCGTGATCACGACGTCAAAGCGCCGCGCCGAAACAGCGGAGGCGCAATCGGAAAGGAGCACCTCGCCACCGGCAACCCCATTCGCCGCCAGCGTGCGGCGGGCCGATTCGACGGCGCGCGCGTCGGCATCCACCAGCACGACCCCTCCCCCAACCCCTCCCCTAGCAGGGGAGGGGAGATCAGCGAGACGCCGGGCCGCCGCCAACCCGGCCGGCCCGGCCCCACACCCCAGGTCGAGCACGGCATCACCCGCGCCGATCTCCATCGCGCCGACCAGCGCGGCGGTGCCATCGTCCAATCGATCCCAGGCAAAGACGCCCGGCTTGCTGATGAGCGTCGTCTCGACACCGTCGAGGGCCACGGTGTGTGCGACGTAGTTCTCGGCAGATGGAGGCAGCGCCAGGCCATCGGGCTTGACCGCCAGCGCGACGTGGTACCCCTTCTTCTGCCGCACCACGCCGCAGTGCCCGAAAAGATCGCGGGCGTAAGCGATGGCTCCCTTGACGCCCGATCGCTTGTGAGCGACGAAATAAAAACAGCCACCAGGTCGCAGCACCCAAGCGGCACCTCGAATCAATTCCTCCTGCACAGCCCGACCACGCGGCAGGTGGCTCAAAACCAGGTCGAACGAATCTGGGGAAAATCCGTTGACCCCATCGGCCAATCGCACCTCGGCATCGAGGAGATCGTTCGCCGCCAGCGTCCGCTCGGCGCAGGCCACGGCGGCCACGTTGCAATCGACCAGCGTGACGCGGCCCTGGGGAGCTTGCACAGCCGCCGCCGCGCCGACGACGCCCGTCCCGCAGCCCAGGTCGAGCACGGCGTCACCTGACCCAACCTCGGCCACCTCCAGCAGCGCCGCCGTGCCAGGGTCGAGGCGATCCCACGACCAGACGCCGGGCTTGCCGACGGTCGTCACACTGCGGCCGTGGGCATCGACAGCGAATTTACGAAAGGTGTAATAGTCAGACACCCGTCAGTGCCGCCACCACAACAGCCGCCACACCACCACAGCCATCCCGACCAGAAGGCTCAACATGAGCCAGGAACGCAAGTCACCACCGTTCCGGCGGCTAATGACCTTACGATAAGAGTCGTCGTTAGAAGCCCGGTGGGGGTACAGGTCACCCACTATTGTCTGCGTGTCGAATTCCGTATTCCGCAGCCGGGTCACAAAGTAAGGCCGATCTGTCAACAGGCTCACAAGTGCACCCTCTTCCTCCCCTTCCTCAGGCGTCAACGTCAACTCCCCTGCAAACTCGGTCTCAAAACCTTCGAGCGCCATGCGGTGGTCGGCCAGCACGTAGAGCAGCACGTCGACGGTGCCACCGACCAGCGCCGTCAGTCGCATGGGATAGACCGGCTCCTGGGCATCGAAGGACAGCCACAGAGGATGGACATCGCCATCCAGACTCTCGGCCTCCTCGGGCAGCACGCGGGCAGCGACAAAGTACCATCCCCCATCCCGGACATAGGCTTCCAAGATGGCCCCACCCTCCTGCGGAAAGGCGTAGCCGTTCTCGTCGAGCCACTCCAGCAACGCCGCCGAGTCGTCGGCCAAGAGAGTGCTGACGTCGTAGAGCCCCACCCGCTCGCGCTCCACCACTTCTACCCCGACCGGCGCGCTCCCCGACGCCCCAAGCCAGAAAGGACAGCACAGCGGTGGAGGCGTAGATACGTACTCCAGGGGCTGGGTCAGGTCGCTCAACTGCACGAACCAGTCAGTGCTGGCCGCCCTCACCTCGGGCAGCGAGGGCACGGGCACCACCCACGCAGCATCGGGGCTCTCACTGAGGAGCTTGACCGATAGGATCAGGTCCTCGTGATCCGCCTCTGAATCGTACACGATGATGGCCTTCTGGGCCGGCATCTCAACATCTCCCTCGAGGCCATACAGGGGAACGACGTACCCGTCGGCGCGTGCAGGGAGCGGTACGAAAACCACCAGCAGGGCAATCACCAACACACCAACCAAAAAACGCGCTCGTCTAGTCAGAATCATCTTTTCCCTCCTACAGGCTGAGTCTATCCACTGCTACTCCGAAAATAGCCTCTTCCCCCCCACCTAACCTCCCCCACCGTGGGGGAGGGACTGGATGCCCCCCTCGGCGGGAAATCCTCGATCAATATGCGTAACAACTTCCTCCGATGAACTCGCGCAGGAGCGAATCGGGCGGGATATCAGAATCGTCCTCAACCGGAGTGACCGCCTTGAGCATGTTGTACACCCGCCGGGCACGCGTGAAGGCATCCTCACGCAGGGGATCGTCCTTGTACAGACCCACCCACTTCTCAAAGCGGTGGAACAGCCGGGTCTTCATAATGGGCAACTCGTACGGCAAGGCGCTGTTGACGATATAGTCGGTGGTGTTGATGTAGGGGATGATGTTGCGCAACTCGCTGGAGCGGACGTAGTGCCAGTGTTCCAGCGTCCGCTGGGGATCGTAGGCGCGGAAAACCGCGTCGCGCTCCATGCGGCGCATCAGCCGTAGATCGGTCCAGCGCACGTACTGCCCATCGGGTCCCTTCATCTGCATCAGTGGCTCGATGTATAACTTGAATTTCATCTCGTCGCCCACGTCCTTCGTCATCGGCGCGTAGAGACCGTGCAGGCTATCGATGAGAATGATGTCGTTCGGCCCGATCTGCATCGGCGTGTGACCGTCGTGCCGCTTGCCGGTCTTGAAGTCGTAAAATGGAATCAGCACCTCCTCGCCGGCGATCAGGCGCACCAGGTGCTCGTTGATAAGCTGTAGATCGAGAGCCTGCGGCGTCTCAAAGTCATAGTCGCCGAATTCGTCTTTGGGATGCATCTCCAGGTCGAAGAAATAGTTATCGACCGTGAGCGGCACCAGGCTGAGGTCCATCTTTTTCAGCAGGTGGCTGAGCTTGGTGGTGGTCGTCGTCTTGCCGGAGGAAGAGGGTCCGGCGACAATGACGATCCTCACCTCGTCCCGTCGCTCGCGAATAACCTCTGATGCAGCAGTAATGTCGTCGTTGTAGGCATGATCGGTCTCGTGCACGATATCAAAGAACTCACCGCGGGCGATGCGCGCGTTCAGCCGCTCCACCGTGTGCAGATCATACTCGACGGCCCAGTCCAGCACACGCCACATCTTGCGCCAGGGGATATTCTCGTAAGCACGCTGCGAACGCTCGGCCCGCCTCGTTCGCTGGCGAGCGCGCTCGTCTCGGTAGAGAATGTACGCCTTGGCCGTTTTGGCGCGGCCGTTCTCGATCAATATCTTTTCGACGATGTCCTGGATTTCCTCGATGGTGGGAATGTGATCCGGCGGTGTCTTTTCCTCCAGCATCGCCACGACCTGATCGGCCAGATCATCGGCGATAGATCGATCTCGCCCACCCACAGCCACCGCCGCTCGATAGATAGCGTTGGTAATGCGCCCTTTCTTGAAGGGTACCACGGCTCCCGTCCGCTTGACCACGTGCGTTATCTTTGCCATATCGATTCCTCCCGAGTGCGCGCTGGTTCACATTGTATCATGGCCGGAGAGAAAGCACCAAAACTCACTTTGCCACGGTCACTGTCGAAAACACCAGCGCATCCCCCCACGACACGCCATCCGCCCCACCCTCGACCACGGGCAACCGCTCGATGGTGACCCAATTATAGGTGACCAGGTGCAGGCTATAGTTCCCCGGCTCGATATCTGCGGGCAGGTGCAGGCATCGCAAGGCGCTCACCTGCTCGCCGGGATCCAGCACGCCGATCCCCTCATCCGATTGAGCCATCAGGACGCCGGCAGGATTGACCAAGTGCACGCCCGCGGAATACGAACCGTCCACCGGCGCCAGGGCCGTCAGACTCACCTCCGCACAAACCTGCTCTCCCCGCCGCGCGCTCGTCGAGTCAATCACGCCGCCATCGTAGCGCAGCAAGTTACCGAACCGAAACCGCAGGTCATCGCCACCCTCCCGGTCGAAGCGATAAAAGAGCATGAGCTCCACGCCATCGCGATAGCCAACGGATCGATCGGCAGCCAGTGCCCAGATGGCATCCCATGTCTCGGGTAAATTGGCCGGCATGACGAGCCAGACCGATGGAGCGGCATCCAGTGAAGCGACGAGCTCCCGCACCTCGGCGGGGCTGTGCCACTGCGAGGATAAGTCCAGCGCGGCCCCGTTCCTGATGCCAAATTGGTGATCGTAGTAGCTTTCCACGCAGCAGTCGGCGATGTAGGTCACAGATGGCTCCTCGGGCCACCGCGCAGCGACCATCCGCCGCACGGTGGGCTCCCACGGCGGCTTGGCGGGCCAGAAGCGATCAAAGGTGACAAATTGCGTGCAGACAAAAACCAGCAGCAGAAAGTAGGCCAACGGTCGCCAAAAGACGTGCCGCAGCCCATAGGCCACCAGCAGCGCGCCGGCCGGCAGGATCGCGATCAGGTAGCGCACGTGATAGAACAGCGGCACCCAGATGTTGAGCACCAGTGCAACCAGGGGTGTCACCAGCAGCCAGAGCAGGAGCAACAGGACGGCACCGCCGTAGCGGCGCAACTCGACCAGCGCCCGTCCCAGCACGAACGGAGCCAACTGCAGCCACCAGGTCCCGCCCGTCAAAACAGCCACCATCCAACAAAACGTCCACCAGTCCGTGGGCTGGGAAGGATTCAGTGGCCCGTCAAAGTGAGCGCGCGCTTGCTGGAGCAGCCCTGGCGTCCAGAGCGCAAACAGGGCCAGCGCCAAGATAGCTATGGCCAACCAGCGCGCCAAGTACCTTGGTCGAACCAAAAGCACGTAGAGCGCCTGGGTCAGGACGAGGAAACCGGCATAGTAGTGCGTGTGCAGAAGAGCGGCCATCAGCAAGCCGTAGGAAACCGAGCATGCGAGTGTAGGGCGCTGCAGCCAACGCACGTAGGCCCACATCGAAAACGCCCCCAGGCACAGCAGCAGGCTGTACATGCGCGCCTCGCGGGCATAGGTCACAAATATCCCGGCCGTCCCCAGGACGACCACGGCCATCCAGGCCGTCCGGCAATCGAACAGCCGCTTCCCCACGGCGTAGATGGCGGCCAGCCCAAGCATCGCAAACGCCGTCGAGAGCATCCGCGCCGCATAGGCCGACTCACCGGCCAGCGCCACCCATGCATCCAACAAAAGAAAGTAGAGCGGCGGGTGCACGTCATGATCCAAACGGCTTAGCACACCGGTCGGTCCAGATGGTCGTACTACCCACATCGACCGCGCCTCGTCGTACCACAGGCTCTCGCGCGCCAGGCCGCTTGATGCAAGCAAAAAGACGCCGAGGAGCGTAAAGAGAGCGAGCCAATCAACACGCTTGAAGCAAGCACTCGGCATAGGTCACCTTCGGTCGGTAGAGCAAACAAGAATAGCACACACCACATACAAGCACAAATAGTATCTTCTCAACAAGTAGGGGAAAATGGGGGGTGTGAGGGCGGCTGCGCCGC
>Ga0307430_1002898_pt1 | contig 11038 bp, 10 predicted proteins | sample SalMarWE160130MG_FD_202159 | JGI IMG/M metagenome (GOLD analysis project Ga0307430, IMG submission 202159) | Salt marsh sediment microbial communities from the Plum Island Ecosystem LTER, Massachusetts, United States - WE1603-130 | ecosystem: Environmental > Aquatic > Marine > Intertidal zone >... | reverse complement strand
GAAGAAGTTTTTGACGGTCCAGGATTAGTTTTTGTCGGAAATATTTCAAGATATGCCGTGGGCCTGCAAATTCTGCATTACGCTGATTTCGGTGATGGCCTGTTGGATGTATGTATTTACAAATGCGCTTCTCGATTACATTTGGTAAAGCATTCGCTTGCGACAGCCTTAAAGCAGCACGCCTATAGCAGCGATGTTATTTATCGCCAGGGCGAAAGCATCTCTATAAGCTCTAATAGTGCTCGTATAAAGACTGAAATCGACGGCGATCCAGGTCCGGCTTTGCCGGTACAAATAAATGTTATACCCCAGGCAGTCAATGTGATGGTTCCGATGGGAGCTAAGCCGGCAGGGATAAGAACAAGAATTAAAAGAGCAATAGGATAGTTCAAAGTGCCGAAAGTTTATAGTGCCTAAAATTTGGAGTGACTAAAGTGCCCCCTGCCTTCGCAGGGGCAAGCCTGTCCCCGCGGAAGCGGGGATTACGAATTATAACTTTAGTTCACTTTAGGCACTTTACACTTTAGTCACTTAGAGGTAAGGTATAAGTAAAATGAATTTCAAAATCGGCAACGTTCAAATTGGCTTAGATGCTCCGTTGTTTGTTATGGCTGGGCCTTGTGTTATCGAGAGTAAGACTAATTGCCTCGATATTGCCAAGAGACTGGTTGATATTGGCCGCATGACCGGCATAGGAATGATTTTTAAGGCCAGTTTCGATAAGGCCAATCGCAGCAGCATCTCCAGCTTTCGTGGTCCGGGTCTGAAGAAGGGTTTGCAGATTCTGGAGGCTGTACGCCAGAAAACCAGGCTGCCTGTTATGACCGATGTTCATGAGCCGGCTCAAGCTGAGGCTGCTGGAAAGATTGTTGATTGCGTTCAAATTCCTGCTTTTCTGTGCAGGCAGACGGATTTGATTTGTGCCTGTGCACGAACGGGCAAGCCTGTCAATATTAAGAAAGGCCAATTCCTCTCGCCTGGTGAGATGAAGAACGTGGTCGAGAAAATTCGTGCCTGCAAAAATGAAAAGATTATGCTAACCGAGCGGGGCACATTTTTCGGATATAATCGGCTGGTCAATGATATGACGGCCATTGAGGCCATGAAAAAGCTCGGCTATCCGGTCGTCTTTGATGTAACGCACAGCACCCAGCAGCCCGGCGGGCTGGGACAGGCCAGTGGAGGCCAACGTGAAATGGCTCCCATACTGGCAAAAGCGGCGGTTGCCGCCGGTGCTAATGGACTTTTTATCGAGGTCCATACTAAGCCGGAAAAAGCAAAGTCAGATGCCGCCAGCATTATGCCGATAGACTGGCTCGAAGATTTACTCAGGGTGTGCAAAGAAATATTTCAGATCGTAAGAAGCTGAGCGTTATTTGCTGGGCAGGAAACTTTCCAATTCTCTAATGTAACCGTCAGATAGTTGGTATCTACGTGCCCCTTCGATAATGGTTCTCAGATACTTGGTTGAAGGGCATACTTTTTTATTCGCATCTGGATTCGGAAAATATACCCATGCCTCAGTTGTCCCCCCATTCTTAGTGTGAACGTTAACCAGACTTCTGAAATATCGCTTTTGGTGTACATTCTCAATTTCATCTAGTTTCTTTAAGTCATCCGTTGAAATTCTATATATTATGCCTTCAACATGCGACCCTTGGTTTGGTATAATACCTGCGACACCCCCGCCCCAACGCTCGGAGTGAAGCAAAAATGCTATTTGATAGTCTTCCAATACACCTGTAGAGATTACTTCAGCGGATGAACAGCGGCGACTCATTTCATCTTCGTTAACATTTGCACCATAAGCAAAATATGTTTCCATTCTAATCACTTTCACCCTCTGCAATTATGTAGCTTGCAATAACCCTATTTAAGAACCCTATATTGGTTATGATCGTTTGATAGTAGAATAGCACAGAGGCAACAAGAATCACTACGCCTATAAGGACTCCTAATTTATCCGGCCAGATATAATTTCCTAAAGAATCATCAATCACTGGCAGGAATGCGAACATTACACCAGATACAAATAGCAAGGAGGAGAGTATACGACGCATATGTGTGAGAAGGTTATATCGTTCAATGAACCTGCTATGTAAGTCCCGTTTTTTCACAAAAGTGACCATTTCAAAATACAGATGCTCCGGCAGACCTACACGAAATAATGCAGGTCGTCCTTCCTTTTTTTTCGACATATCTTCCAAGATTTCTCTAAGTACTCTTTTTCTGTCTTCAAGTTTTTCAAGCGATTTATTAGCTATTTTCTTATGAACACACTTATAAGCCTTGAAAATAGGGCGGCTCAAGGAAAGCATCATTTGCCCAAATGTGTATCCGATAATAAATAGAACTAAGCCCAATAGAGTGGCCGAGTGTTCTCCAAGTGATATAGATATATCCTGGATTTTCTTCATAATACCATAGTTTTTTGATTCACATGCTAAAATGAACAAACATATGAACAGAACACCACAAAAGAAATATTGGAAGATATCCCGCAGGAAAGTCGCGGTTTTCGTGTAAGCTGTCTCCAAAAGTGTTGTCTTGTTGTCCACCATTTAGATAACCTTCTTATTCTTTTTGACTTCCTTGATATTCAACCAACCAACGACTAAAATTGATTATAATATTAATATGAATGATTTGTAGGGAAAAGTTCATGGTTAAGAAAAAAACATATCTGTATGGGCCGGTGCCTTCACGCAGGTTGGGGCGGAGCCTTGGTGTTGATATTGTGCCAGCTAAGGTATGTACTCTGGATTGCGTGTATTGCCAGATCGGCAGAACGACCGATAAGTCGGTAGAACGCAAAGACTATACTGATATTGAGGCTATTCTTACTGAGCTTAAAGAGCGATTAGCTGCGGGACTTAAAGCGGATTTTATTACTATTAGCGGCTCTGGCGAACCGACCTTACATTCTCGACTCGGTGAGCTTATTGATGGCATTAAAAAAATTACAAATATTCCTGTCGCAGTAATAACCAACGGTACATTGCTCTATAAACCAGACGTTCGAGCTGACTGTGCAAAAGCTGATGTGGTTCTGCCTTCGCTTGATGCTGGTGACCAGCGAGCTTTCCAGAGAATAAATCGCCCTCATACTGATATTAGCATTGAAAAGCTCATTTCAGGATTGTGTGCGTTTAGGAATGAATACGCCGGTCAGATATGGCTTGAGGTATTTTTTGTCGAGGGGCTTAATACCGATTCAGAGCAGATTGCTAAAATCAAAAGTGCTATAGAGCGCATTTGTCCCGATAAAGTGCAGCTTAATACTGCTGTGCGGCCTACGGCTGAGCCGAACATTAAAAGTGTGGACGCTGAGAAGCTGAAGTCGATAGCCGGCCTGCTGGGAGAAAAATGCGAAGTTGTCGCTGATTTTATGCCTCGTCACCATGACGAGCACTTTGAGAGCAAAGCCGAAGACGTGCTATCAATGCTGAAACGCAGACCTTGCACACTTGAAGATGTATCCCGAGGTCTGGATATCAACCGCAACGAGGCATTAAAATATATCACCAGCCTTAAAGGGCAAGGCGTTATTGATTCCGAAGAAAAAGACGGAACAATTTTTTTCAAGGCAAATCCTGCAACAGACGGTTGAGGCGGGATTTTATCATTTTGCAATAATTTATCAAAAATTTAACTCCATTCTGTCAACATTCCCATTCAATTTGTAAAGACAGGACACTTATTGGCCGATAAAAGCCTTGTGACGTTTTTAAAAGCCACGATTTTATCGCCTTTTGGTAAAAAAAATTAAAAGCTTGATTTTAGAAGAAGGTTTTTGAACCGATAATAAATATGTGGCAATGAAAAAAAAGAGTCGACAATTGGTTTTAAATAAAGCAGGACAGAGGTTCATCTTTCGTTACGAGGATGGACGTGAAGGTGAGCTTCTGGATGCTCTGATTGAACAGGCACGAGATAAGCGGACGGATTTCGATTGGTTTGATGCAGCGGTGCTGAGTTTTAAACTGACACAGACGCTTATTAGCCGGGCAGACGACCTTTTGCACGAGAATGTGGATATATGTAAATTCACATGAAGATATATTCTATGTGATTGTCTCAGTTTGAGAAAGTGTTTGGCAAATAATCCTGAAATTAAGACGCGAGCTTAGATAGGTAGGTAGATTATGGAAGTAGATAGTGCAATTGTCCATGAATTCCTGAATTACCTGAAATTTGAAAAAAGGTTTTCTGAGCACACGGCAAAGTGTTATGGAGCGGATCTGTGCCAATTCAGTGAATTTCTATTTGGAGCCTCCGATCCCGACAAGTCGGGATTAACAGATGATCCGGTTTCGTTATCGCACTCACACGGCGGTGTAGCTGTAGCGGTAGAGACTGAAACTGCTGTCCAGCTTGACCAGTTACTCCTTTCGGTGCAGATAAATGACGTCAGGTCGTATCTTGCTTTTCTCACTGAAAAGCAATATTCAAAAGCCACAATAGCCCGCAAGCTTGCAACCTTGCGGAGCTTTTATAAGTTTGTTGTCAAGACGAACAGGCTTGGTTCAAGTCCGGTAACCTCTATCAGAACGCCTAAGCAGGAGAAGAAGCTGCCAAAGTTTCTTGAGTACGAAGAAGTAAAAAGGCTGCTTGAGACGCCACCTATGGATAACTGGCTGGGCGCAAGAGACAGAGCTATTTTAGAGACGCTTTATAGTACGGGCATAAGGGTCAGTGAGCTTGTGGCGTTGAATATGGACGACATAGACTTTTTAGGTGAGGTAGTACATGTCCGGGGCAAGGGCAAAAAGGAAAGAATTTCACCGATTAGCTCGTCAGCCCTGCAAATTATTCAGCACTACATGGAATTCAGGAATAAACGAGCACAAAATAACAGCAACTTCGATATGAAAGTTTTGTTTGTAAACAAGCATGGCCGGCGGCTAAGCACCCGCAGCGTCCGTCGCAAGATGGATAAATATCTTAAAATAGCCGGACTGGATTCGTCAATCAGCCCACATACTTTGCGACACAGCTTTGCAACGCACATGTTAAACAATGGTGCGGATTTAAGGAGCGTTCAGGAGCTGCTCGGCCATCAGTCGTTATCCACGACGCAGGTTTACACGCATCTTACGACGCGAAGACTAAAAGAAGTCTATGAAAATGCTCATCCGAGAGAATCCAGCTTTGGCGAAGATCAATCTCTGGATAAAGCCGTAGACAATAACGATGATGATGTTGATGGTTTCTAAAAGCCGGATAATCAAGATTAATAAAAAAGCCACCTTTATGTGTGGCTTTTTTTATTTAAGCAGGTGAAAATATTTAGCCCCACCTCTTACATGGAATTTTATGTTTGAGCAACGATAGCTATAGTCTTTCCAACAAACTCAAATTTCATCTTTTTGAATATGAAGTGGATGTACCTGCCCATTGGAATTTTTTACCATTGCTCCCATTGCGTAAATCTTCAAGAAACTTATCTTAAAGCCATGATTCCTTAATAGCTCAGTGATTCTTTTCTCGTCAAAAGACTGTAGATGACCGAACCTGTGAAACTCGTGTCCACATTCGGGACAGGCTACACTGTTTTGATAGTTCTCATCGGTATGCATCTATATCATCTAATAAACTAATACTACGTTTTCCCTTAACGCAGAGGGAACCTATTGCACAATTGCTTTACTTTATCTGCAATCTCGCTGCGGAAGGATTCATCTATTTTGTATTCGCTGTCGCTTATTATTTCTATTTTCCGCAGGATGGTGTCAATTAACGCTGATATGCTCTCCATTTCTGTTGTCCCCATCCCATTTCCTGTTACAACAGGCGTGCCTATCCTGATGCCGCTGCCAACCTCAAAGCCTTTCTCATCGTAGGGCAGGCCTATCTTATCGACAACTATGCCACACTGTTCAAGACATCTTTGAGCTACAACGCCCGTCAAGCCCTTCCTCAAACTGGCTACATTTACCAGAATCATGTGGTTATCTGTTCCGCCGGTTACCACATCGTGTCCCAAATCTAATAAGCTCTTGGCGAGGCTTTTGGCGTTTTCTATGATTTTGAATTGCCTGGCTTTGTATTCGTCCGAAAGTGTTTCCTTTAGGAAAACGGCTTTAGCTGCTATGTTGTTCAGATGAGGTGTCCCCTGTACTCCCGGGAAAGTTGCATTCTGAATATGCTCCCACAATTTCGTCGCTCGCCCCCCTGCCTTCGCAGGGGCAAGCCTGTCCCCGCGGAAGCGGGGATATTCTTTGCCCATCAAAATCAGGCCACCGCGAGGACCTCCGGATTTATAAGTGCTTGTCGTAGTAAAGTGCGCATAATCAACAGGTGAAGGATGAGCGTCTGCTATCACTAAACCGGATATGTGTGAAATATCGGCCAAAAGATAGGCTCCAACCTCATCTGCAATTTCTCTGAATCTCTTAAAATCTACAGTCCTCGAATAGACACTTGTACCGCATATTATCAGTCTCGGCTTGAATTTTATTGCCTGCTCTCTAATTGTCTCGTAGTCCAGAAGGAAGGTTTCTCTGTCAACGCAGTAATGTTCTACATTGAAGAATTTTCCGGTAAAGGAAACCTTCGACCCATGTGAAAAATGCCCCCCCTGTTCCAGTGCGAGACTGAGTATCCTGTCGCCGCTTTGCAGCAATGCTGTAAGGACGATTTGATTGGCTGCGGTGCCGGAATGCGGCTGAACATTTGCATACTGCGCACCAAAGGTCTCTTTGGCTCGGGCCACTGCCAGGTCTTCTATCTCGTCAACAACGTGGCAGCCGCCATGCAGTCTGGCTTTCGAGAAACCCTCGGCTGTTTTGTTCTGTAATACCGAGCCGAGTGCCGCTAAAACAGACGTCGAGCACTGATTCTCCGCGGCGATAAGCTGCAGCGTGTTTTGCCGCCTCTCGTATTCTTTTGTTATCAGGCGATAGACTTCGAAGTCCGCCTCTTCGAGGGCACTGAATATATTTTTGTGGTATTCCTCGCTGCTTTGCATCCTTTGGCGTTCTCCCTTGACTAACTCATAAGCTCGGCTGTCTGTTTTGTTCAGCGTTTCGCTGGTGTTCTGATTTGATAGCATTTGTAGCCTCTCCAATTGCGTCTTCACCGTATTCGGCAAGGACGAACCTTTCTCTGGTTATGAAAAAGTCCATTCTTAATTACTCAGCTAAAAAAGTTCCTTACAATGTCATTAAATGTCACGTAAAGAATAAGAGTCCCTATAATCGCCCAGCCGGTGTAAGCTATTGCCCCCTGAACTCGCTCACTCAACGCCGAACCTTTGATTTTTTCTATCAGCATAAGAACAATCAGACCTCCGTCGAGAGGCGGAAGCGGCAGTAGATTAAAAACAGCGATTGCAGCACTTATAAGTCCAAGAAGATAAATGTAATCAACCAGCGGCTGCTCGGCAACAATGCGATAACTAAACGCTATAATTCCGACGGGCCCCATAAGATTCTTGGGGCTGACAACCCCGCCGATCAGGCGCTTTATTGTCAAGTATGTCTGGGCAATGAACATAATAGTCCTTCTATATCCCATTGTAACTGCTTGTATTGGCCCAGTCGCCCTGTAGGGGATTTCCAGAGGCTTAAAAGGAATGAATTCGGCAAAAGTAGATTTGAAGGTAACAGTATTTTTGTAACCCGATACATCCAAAACAACACTGTTTGGCGTTTGCCCGTCAAGATAATCAATCTTGACGCGTTCACTGGTATGCTGGCGGATATCCCTGATAATATCGTAAAAGTTTGACACTTTTTTGCCGTCAACCGCTGTAATCACAGCACCTCGCGGAATCTCCAGCTTAGGCGGGCCACCCTCCGCAGCGATAGTTTGTGCGACAACAGGATGCTTAAAATCGAACATCCTAAAATACAGAATTCCGATTCTTGCTTCGTTGGTCTCCGGGTCTCGCTTTAGTTTAATATTAATCGTATGCTGCCTTTCAACTCCATTGGCGTCCGTTCGCAGCACATTTATCGGCAATTCGTTTCCCTCATATTTTTTTACCGTATCACTGAACTCCTCACTTGAAGGGCATTTAACTTTACCGACACTCAAAATAATATCATCACTTTGTAAAAAAGGTTTCTCCTGCAACTGTTTTTTAATGCCAATCCTTTCTAATAGCCGACGTGCCTTAGCAGTGATTTTCATCCAGGTTGATTCTGTTACATTAACTTGTTCCATCCGGAACCGTGGTACCATAGAATATATGTGACCGGTGCCTGACGGTGTCAACTCCAGCTTAATTTTGCTTTCAACTAACTGCGATTCTCCGGCTTTATTAATCCGCTCAGCCAACAAGGTTGCTTCAGGGACAAGAGCATTTTCTACAATTTCTTCCAATTCCCAATAGTTTTGCACATCCCTGCCATTAACAGCTTTTATACGGTCGCCGGGCATCAAGCCTGTTTTTTTAAGTAATGCATTGACATCTGAAACCTCTGCTATGGTCAAATCCGGAGGTAGATCGATACCAAAATCTTTCATTGACTTTCCCGGAAGTTGTTCCGCTACAAGTACAAAATCTTCTTCAGAGCCATCCGTGTGCCTCACTCTTAGTGGAACTTTTTCGTTTTCACTCGACAGAGCGGCTGCTATCAGGATATTACTGAAGTCAAGGTCCTTACTTTTACCGGCTATCTCAATTACTTCGTCGCCTCGCTTCAGTCCCGCCAGTGCCGCGGGTGAATTTGGCACCAATTTACCAACTACCGCCGGCGGCAGGTTTATTCCAATCAGAAAAACTATCATAAAAATGATAACGGCACTGATAACGTTGAAAGTGACACCGGCAGCTATAACTGCAATACGTGTTCTGACCGGCTTATTTGCAAACGAACGCGGATCTTCGCTGGATGTAACCGGACTGGTATCATCCTGGCCCAGCATTTTTACAAAACCGCCGAACGGAATAAGTCCAATACGATATTCGGTCTCACTTACTCCTGTCGCTTGTGGCTCTTCGCTCATTGCTTGTGACTCATCCGATTCATCGTCTTCTTTAGAGAAAAGTTTCGGAAGAAAGCGAAATTGAAAACCATCTTTTGTTTTACGCACACCTAATAAAGTTGGCGGCATAAAAATAGAGAATGCTTCAACCTTTATATCCGACAGCTTGGCGATAATGAAGTGGCCGAATTCATGGACGATAACCACCGCGCCGAATCCGATTAGTACCAGCAGCACATTGCTGAAAACGCTGATGTGCCGAACAATCAGATAAATAGCTGCAGCAAAAACCACTATCCAAAAAAGTCCACGCAGATTTTTATTTAATAAACACTTCGATTTAGACATCAAATGACCCCAAAAATTTTCTTATGCACTTATGTACTTACGCACTTTCATTTTAACCTCTTTTCTGGCCCAGTCATCTATCTGGAGCAGCTCTTCGAGGGACACATTTGTTTTAACATTGTGTTTGTTCAGGCAATATTCGATTAATTCTACAATATTAACGAATTTAATTCTACCCGCCAGAAATTCTTGTACCGCCGTTTCATTCGCCGCATTGAAAACGACGGCAGCGGTGCCGCCTGTCTGGGTGACCTCGAAACCTAATGATAGCGCACGAAACGTTTTCAAATCGGGTTTCTCAAAAGTGAGCTTGCCTGTTTCTTCCAGTCGTAGTTGCTTGCCAATTCCGGCCAGACGTGCAGGATACGTCAGGGCATATTGGATCGGAAGACACATATCAGGCTCGCCCATCTGCGCTATAACCGAGCCGTCTATAAATTCGACCAATGAGTGAACTATCGATTCGGGGTGCACCAGCACGTCAATTTTGTCTGCCGGTATATCAAAAAGCCAGTGAGCTTCGATGACCTCCAATGCCTTATTCATCATTGTTGCAGAGTCGATTGTAATTTTAGGTCCCATATCCCAAACCGGATGCGAAAGCGCCTGCTCCAATGTAACATCCTGCAAATCATCGGAGGTCATCTTTCTAAAAGGTCCGCCGGAAGTGGTTAAAATAATTCTATTGACTTCTTCGCGGCAGCCCGCCTGAAGGGCCTGGCAGATTGCTGAGTGCTCGCTGTCTATCGGCAGAATTGTGCTGTTATTTTCTTTTGCAGTCTTCATAAGCAGCTCACCGGCAATAACGAGCGGCTCTTTGTTTGCGATAGCAAGTCTCTTGCCATGCTCGGCCGCTGCAAGAACCGAAGGCAATCCTGTAGCTCCAACAACCGCGCTGAGGACGATATCGACCTGGTCAAGCTTGGCGAGCTCTATCAAACTGTCCGGCCCGCTCAGAATTTCAACATCCAAATCGCAGGTCTCCTCCCGCAGCTGCGCTGCATAATCTGTATCTGTAACAGCTATATACTTGGGCCTATATAACCGCGATTGTTCAGCTAATAGCTCAACATTGCTATGGGCGCTTAGTGCTATAATTTGGTACTGTGGCCCAAGCGCATCGATTACCCGCAGTGCTTTTGTGCCGATCGATCCCGTCGAACCTAAAATAGCTATCTTTTTAGTCATATACTACTCTGCGAAGCATGAGGATACTGACATACTTTTTACAGCCGGAGGAATAATACGCCCCCCTTCTTGCTTTCGCAATCGCCTGGATGGCTTACGCCAGAAAGCAGGGGGGCGTACCAACAGGCATCGATAGTATGATAAGGGCCGCAAACTGTCAAGATACAAAGATGGATTAGATTGTACTCGGGTGCGTTTCGAGCTTGTAGATCGTTTTTTGGGACTTTAATGCCAATGGATTCGACAAGCTCACCACAAGTTTTTAGGCAAGACAGGAGCTAACACCCAAGCTTGGATTCCGCTTATAGGTCTGCTCGTGGCTGCTGGAGTGTGGTTTTCGCCCTGGCTAAATTATATACTCTACGGCCGAATTTGTTTGATTTACGGTTTTTGAAAAACATTTTTTTATATTATCCTTCTGATTATGCCGATAATTATGATTAGGTAATGGTCTAAGACCTTTCGATTATGGGGATTTTTAAACTGGGGGTAGTAGAATATTATCAAATGTGTCGAAATCGTATTTTGTGAAGCAAACAGCGTAAAATGCGGTATAGTTACGGCATAT
>Ga0307430_1002897_pt1 | contig 11039 bp, 9 predicted proteins | sample SalMarWE160130MG_FD_202159 | JGI IMG/M metagenome (GOLD analysis project Ga0307430, IMG submission 202159) | Salt marsh sediment microbial communities from the Plum Island Ecosystem LTER, Massachusetts, United States - WE1603-130 | ecosystem: Environmental > Aquatic > Marine > Intertidal zone >... | reverse complement strand
TAAGCAGAATATGTCCCGCACCCTGTGAAAAAATCTGCCGCCGCAAAGATCACGATCAGCCTGTAGCCATACAAGCGCTTATCCGCATGTTGGCTGAACAAACCACAAAAAAGTCCCGTGTCCGGCAACGTCAATCCGTGGGCGGACATAACATAGCGGTATGCGGTGCCGGTCCTGCAGGTCTGTCTGCGGCATTTTATCTTCTATTAAAAGGTCATTCAGTAAGTATTTTTGAAAAGGCCGGACGCGCCTGCGATACAATCTGCCGGGAACTTAAAGCCGAACTCAATATTACGCGAGCAATGGAACAGGAAACAGCGCGCCTAAAGACTCTGGGTTCAGTTTTCCATTTCAATACCGAATTGGGAAAAGATATCACTCCAAACGAATTGGTAAAGGATTTTGATGCTGTAGTTATGGCGGTAGGCCGGCAGAAGCCTGAGTTCTGGGAAGCTCTCCGTTTTGAATGTTCGGACAAAGGTGTGGCTGCCGATCCTCATACGTATGCCACCCGGAAAAAAAAAGTATTTGCCTGCGGATCTGCTCTAAGCCATATAAAACTGGCAGCCAATGCCGTAAACAGGGGGAGAGAGTGCGCCCTGGCGGTTGATAGTTTTTTACGAACAGGTAAGGCTTTTATAAATCCCCGGCAGTTTGACAGTCATATCGGGAGGCTTAAGCCCGGAGAAATAAAGGAATACCTGAACTTGAGCAGCAGCCTTAGAGGGATTGCTTCCCGGCAGCAAAAAAATCTCATACTTACCTCCGTACAAAGTGTTAAACAAGCGCGGCGCTGCCTGCACTGCGACTGCCGCAAAGCTTCAAGCTGTACTTTGAGAGCCTATTCAACCCAATACCGGGTTAAGGCTTCACGCTATAAGTCCGCTGAACGCAATCCCATCCGTATAATAAGCAGTCACCCGGACGTTATATATGAGCCGGGAAAGTGTATAAAATGTGCGCGCTGTGTACGCATAACCACAGCAAAAAAAGAGGTCCTCGGTCTGACCTTTATAGGACGGGGTTTTAACGTAGAGGTCGGTGTGCCGTTCAACCAGACCCTAAGCAAAGCCCTTACGCATACGGCCAAAGCATGCGTACAGGCCTGTCCTACAGGTGCACTGGCATTTAAAAGATAAGGAGATGAATCTCTATGCTAAAACGAATCTCATGTATCTTTACCATTCTCATGATTATTAATATGATTATATTGAGCTGTGAGGCAAAGTCTCCGCTTAAGCCTTCCGAAATCTCAGGCCGCGAATGGCCATTCTTCAGGGGTTCCGCAGAACTTACAGGCAGCAGCGCCTCCAGTTTACCCCGGCAGCTCAAGCTTGTCTGGCGCTTTGAAACCCAGGATTCAACAAAGTCCTCTCCGGTTATCCGTGATAACGCCCTCTTTATCGGTTCCGATGACGGCAAGCTCTATAAACTTAAGGCCAAGGACGGCTCATTAATCTGGGCATTCACTGCCCAGGCTTCAATCGAAGCGGCTCCGCTTGTATTAGATGACGTGTATGTCGGAGATCTAAGCGGTATGTTCTACCGTCTGGACAAGGCAAGCGCTCAGGTAAAATGGAAGTACCAGACCGGCTCTCAGATCATAGGCGCAGCCAACTTCTACAATCAATCCGCAGCGGACACCCCGCGGCTCATTATAGGAAGTTATGATAACAAAATCCACTGTATTGACTCAAAATCAGGTCTTGCACTCTGGACATATCAGACCGGAAATTACATAAACGGCACTCCGGCTGTGTCCAAAGCTAAAATAATTACAGGAGGCTGTGATGCCTTTCTCTATGTGGTATCGGCCGTATCCGGAACCGAGCTTTTAAAAATCGACACGGGATCCTATATTGCCGGGTCGCCTGTTGTTCTAAATAACCATGCTTATATAGCTAACTACGGCGGCAGGCTGCTCTGCGTAGATATCGACACACAAAAAACAGTATGGCAGTTTAATGAACCTGATGCGGTCCCTTTCTATTCCTCACCGGCAGTCAATGAAGAAAAGCTTGTCATCGGCTCGCGCAACGGTAAACTCTACTGCTTTGATCGTAAAAAAGGAAACATGCTCTGGACCTTTACCACGGGAGATGAAATTAACTGTTCGCCGGTTATCTGCGGAGAACAGGTTGTTTTCGGCTCGGATGACGGTTATCTCTATCTGCTTGAATTAAAAGACGGCGGGGAAATCTGGTCTTATTTTATCGGAGAGGGAGTAAACGGTTCACCGGCTGTGGCTTATAATATGTTGTTTATAGGTGCCGGAGACGGCGCAGTCTACGCGTTTGGAGATCGGGGGGCCGCCGGTAACAGCCGTGGTCTGTCAGGAAATATGCAATGAGAGTTGCATTTCTTATTCCGGGTTCCGGCGACACATTCTATTGTGAGAATTGTGTACGGGATTACAATTTTACAGGGGCCTTGGAAAAACAGGGAATAGAGCTGTTTCAAATTCCCCTCTACCTTCCCCTGTTTTCGTATTCCGCGTCCCTTACCCGGTCGCCTGTTTTTTACGGTGCCATCTCACTCTATCTCACCCATAAACTGCCCATACTCTCGCGTCTGCCCGGCTTTATAAAAAAGCTTTTTAATGCACGTCCTCTGCTGCGTCTGGCAGCCCGCATGGCCGGTACCACACGGGCCAAGGATTTGGAAACCCTCACTATCTCTATGCTTAAGGGCGAACAGGGAAAACAAAGAGAGGAACTGGAAAAACTCATCTTATATCTGAAAAATAAAGTTAAGCCCGACCTGGTTCATATTTCAAACGCTCTCTTATTGGGTTTAAGCAGACGCTTAAAATCGGAACTCAATGTTCCTCTAATCTGCTCGCTGCAGGATGAACACACCTGGGTCGATGTGATGAAGCCTTCCTCTGCCCGTGAAGTTTGGCTGCTTTTAAAGAATAAAGCGCAGTATGTGGACCGCTTTATAGCCGTCAGCCATTTTTACCAGAAGCTCATGGCGGAGCGGCTTGCTCTTCCTGCGTCCAAAATAGATGTGGTATATAACGGCGTACATACTGTTCTGTATAAACAAGCAGGGTTGGATTTTAATCCGCCGGTATTGGGTTTCCTCTCGAGGATCAGCGCTACTACAGGTTTTGATACTCTGGTCGAGGCTTTCATCAGACTAAAACTAAAGCCCCCTCTTGCCCGGCTCAAACTTTATGCCACGGGTGGTTATAATCATGATGATAAAACCTGTATCCGACGTATAATGCGGAAATTAAAAAAACACGGATTTTTAAAAGATATTAAAATCATTACCCCGTTCGATCCCATGATGCGTTTTGATTTTCTCTCTTCGCTTTCGCTGCTGTCCGTACCGCTTCCCTTTCCGGAAGCCTTTGGTATTTTTATTATAGAGGCATTGGCCAGCGGTGTACCTGTTGTGGTACCGGAAAGCGGGGCTTTTTCAGAGATTATCAAAGCTACGGGCGGAGGGGTAACATATGATCCTGCAAACTTTGAAGCACTGGTACAGAATCTTGAAAAAATTCTAAAAAATAAAAGCCACGCTCAAAAACTGGGGCGGACTGGCCGGAAAAATATTATAAAAAACTTCAACCTTGATACTATGGCATCTCAGATTGTGAAGGTGTACAAGAAATGCTTGAGAAGGTAAATTATTAACCAAGAGGTTACCTTAATATGTTATTACAGCTGGACCAGATATCCAAATCGTACAGCGCTCCTGCGGGAGGCAATAAGCTTGAGGTTTTAATAAACATCAAGCTTAATATTCGGCAACAAGAGCGTATAGCTGTTGTCGGACCCTCGGGTTCGGGTAAAAGCACTCTGCTTAATATCAGCGGAACCCTGGACCGTCCTGACAGCGGCAGCCTTGCGTTCAATGGAAGAGATCTGCTGCAGTTAAAAGAAACCGAACTGGCAAGCTTCAGAAACAATGACATCGGATTTGTGTTTCAACTGCACTATCTACTCCCTCAATGTACTGTTCTGGAAAATGTGCTTATTCCCACGCTGCCGCAGAAAAAGAATAGCGAACGTAGAGCACTCACCTTGTTAGAACAAGTAGGCCTGAAAAAGCACATTCATCATCGCCCGGGTGAGCTTTCCGGTGGCGAACGCCAGCGGGTTGCTCTGGTACGTGCCTTAATTAATAAACCACAGCTTTTGTTAGCGGACGAACCCACCGGGTCGCTTGATGCTGACTCATCACAAGAACTTGCCCGGCTGCTCATTACCCTTAACGCGGAAGAAAAAATGGCCTTACTCATTGTAACCCATTCCTTAGAGCTGGCAAGGCTCATGGACAGAATACTTCTCCTCAAAAACGGCCGGCTGGAAGCCTTTAAGGGTAGCGTATGAAATGGTTCACTTTCATTACACAAAGTATCCGCTTTTATTACCGTCAGTATCTGGCTCTTTTTTTAGGCACCGCTTTAAGCGCGGCTGTGTTGGTCGGTGCCCTGCTTACCGGTAATTCGGTTACTTACAGTCTGCGGCGCTTGGTGGACAAACGCTTGGCAAAGATCGAGTACGCGCTGGAACTTAAGGAACATTTCTTCACCACAGCTATGGCAGACAGCTTGGAAGCTTTACTGAAAACAGGCACAGCTCCGGTACTAAAGTTAAAGGGAATTGTGGTAGATAATCAAAGCGGACTTATAGTTAATGATGTACAGGTTCTGGGTGTGGATTCTCGATTTTGGGATATGAGCAGTAATCTGCTGCCGGATAAGGACATGGAAAGCAATCAGGCAATCCTCAACACACGACTTGCCGCACGCCTGAATACCGGCACAGGCGATAATCTGGTTCTTCTTATTGAACAAATAGATCTTATGCCTAAAGACACCCCTTTTAGCGCGGATCAGGATACCGCCTCGCTGCAGCTTAAGATAAAGACAATTAGAGGCGAGGACCATTTGGGGCTGTTCAGTCTCAGTAATAATCAGGTGAGCCCATTAACCGTATTTGTAGCGCTGGATGTTCTGCAGAACAGACTTAATCTGGGCAACAAAGCCAACCTGCTCCTTGTAGCCCAGCGCGCTCAACCCCCGCTTGCTGCGGACGAACTAAAGCAGGCACTTGAAAGTACTCTTTCTCTTGCCGACCTGGGCCTGGAGATTAAGCATCAGCCTCATGCTCCGTACTTTGATCTTGTTTCGCAAAGAGTTTTTTTGGAACCCGCTTTGGAACAGGCAGTCGAAACCCTGGATTACCCCCGCCAGCCCATACTCACTTACTTTGTCAATTCTCTAAGCCTTGGCAGAAATTCTACTCCCTACTCTTTTGTTTCAGCGCCGGGACCGCCCCTGGTGCCAAAACAATTGAATGATAACGAAATTATCATCTCCGGCTGGTTAGCACAAGATTTAGATGCAGATGTGGGAGACGAGATTACATTAAGCTATTTTATTCCCGGACAACTAAATACTTTAGAGGAGCGTGCTTCTTCTTTTTTAGTACATTCAATACTGAATATCGCACCCGATGGAGATGAGCGCTCTCTTACACCACAATATTCCGGTCTGGCTGATGTGGAAAACTGCCGTGACTGGCACCCCGGCATACCCATATATCTAAGTAAAATCAGAAAAAAGGACGAGGAATATTGGGATACCTACCGCGGCACTCCCAAGGCCTTTGTCAGTTTAACCACGGCCCAAAAGCTTTGGCAAAACCGCTTTGGTAAAGTTACCGGCATCAGATTTTTTTTAAAGCACACCGGCAAGATCGATCTCACTCAAGAACTGCTTAAGAACATAGCACCGGCTGCTCTGGGTTTTGTATTCAGGCCCGTGCGCGAACAGGGATTGCAGGCTTCGCGCGGTGCGGTGGACTTCGGTCAACTTTTTATCGGTTTAAGCTTTTTTATTATTATAAGCGCCCTCTCTTTGTCCGCTCTGCTTTTTATTTTTCACAGGCAGAGCAGGCTTACGGAAATGGGGATTTTAAAAGCCGTCGGAATCCATTTAAAAGCGATACAAAGAGCAGCGCTCGTGGAGGGAGCAGGTGTGGCCTTTATAGCAACTGCCTTTGGTTTGGTATTGGGAATTATCTACACCCAAATGCTTATTACCGGTCTTAATACAATCTGGCAGGGAGCGGTAGGACAAACCTCTTTATTGTTTTTTATTCATCCCCTGTCCCTGCTTTTAGGCTTTTGCTTAAACTTCTGCGGCGCTCTTTTCTTTTTATGGTGGACATTAAGAAATTATGTACGAAAAGAGGTACACGTACTTCAGGCAAACACACTCCAATACAATCCGCCGCTGGTTAAAGGCAGCCCGCTTATCGGTATTGTTATTACATGTATCTGTTTTTTGGGGTGCAGCGTACTGATTATTGCAACGGCTTACAATCAAGAGTTAACTACGGCTTTTTTCTTTATTATCGGTGCACTCATGCTCTGTGCCTTCATGTTTATACTCAACACCCTGTTTACGCTCCTCGGTACAAGTAAAAGCAGAAGCCGCCTTAACCTGCTCATGCTTGGTCTTAATAATGCCGCCAGAAGAAAAAAAAGGAGCATGGCCACAATAGGCCTGCTTGCTGTGGGGATTTTTTGTGTGGTTGCGGTCGGCTTAAACCAGCAGGAACTGCCCTCATCCGTAAGCGAAGCGTCATCGGGAACAGGCGGTTTCTCTCTCTATGCTGAAACAACGCTTCCCCTGCTTCATGATTTAAATCAGCAGTCGGTAAAAAACAAACTTCATCTGGATGACAGCTCCTTAACTGCCGCTTCTTATGTAAATTTAAGAGTATACCCGGGTGATGATGCCAGCTGCCTTAATCTTAATCACACCGCTTCTCCCCGCCTGCTCGGTGTGAATCCGGAGGAATTTGCTCGTAGAAAATCATTTTCTTTCGAAATCTCCGGCCCGGAAATGGGAAGCGATAATCCCTGGCTGGCTTTGGATGAAGAGCTGGGAGCAGACATCATCCCGGCAGTGGCCGACCAGACCGTGATCGTTTGGGGCCTGGGCAAAAAAATCGGAGATGAGCTTGGCTATATAAATGAACATGGAAAAGAAATAAGGGTTAAACTTATCGGCGGACTGCGAAATTCTATTTTCCAGGGGAGTATCATCATCTCAGAAAAACATTTCTTACGACATTTCCCCGGCATCAGCGGTTATAATCTGCTGCTTGTAAACGGTATCACCCGTAATCCGGACCGCGCCCGCAGCATCCTTTACAGCTCCCTTAAGGCATACGGAGCCGAGGTCATTACAACAGCAGAACGCCTGGCCCGGTTTTACGTTGTGGAAAACACCTATCTTATGATCTTCCTCATGCTTGGCGGCCTGGGGCTGCTTATCGCTACCGCGGGTTTCGGCGTAATAATTCTGCGTAATGTGGCGGAAAGCCGTGGTGAGTACGCTCTGCTCTCGGCTGTCGGGTTTAATCAAAAATCCATCGCTCTGGTCATACTCTACGAACACATTTTTCTCCTCATTGCTGGGATAGCAAGCGGTACTCTTGCTGCAGGTATTGCGCTTATTCCTCATTTTATAAGAGCCCTGCCACATATACCTTTATACCTTACCGGCTTGCTGCTGCTGTCTCTTTTGGCAAGCGGTATATTCTGGTCATATCTGGGAATCAAAACAGCTCTAAAGGATAAAGTATTGAGTGCTTTACGCACGGAATAATCGGGGTTCGGAGAGCATTTATGAAAAGAATATTGGTAGTAGAACATCGGCAAATTTTTCACTGGTAAAACTCTTTTCCTGGTTACTGCTGTATCCTTTTTCCGCAGGCAGATACACGTGTGCCAAGCCTCCAATTCTATTAATTTTATCATAGAGAATAACTGCATCTAACAAGGTGAAGGGCAGTTTTTATTTTTTTACATACTTATCTGTATATTCCTGTATCGTTTTTTTAACTTTTTCATCTATATCCCAGAACTCAATCCCACTTACACAAACATGCGGTGCGATCTCTTTACTCCATTTCACTTTACCAAAAACCTTCAATCTTTCTTCCTTACTGTTGGGTAAATTGAAAATAATAGTCATATCCTCACCCTTTTTCAGAGCTTCTATGGTTACAACACAGATACCCCCCTGACTGATGTTTTTGGCATCACCTTCATTTATAATTGCATATCGTACCCTGGCATTCAGATCCACCCTATCGTATTTTCGATTATTTTTCATATGACAGCCCTCACATTCATCAAAGCTTGTTAGCTTCAGCTTTAATTATAAAAATATTTTATAGTGCTATGCAACAAGCTTCGTGGCACAATAGACTTTGCAGTGGCCGGTGGGGGAAGTGGGTGATTATAGATAACTATTTTTGTAATATTTTAAGAGCATTATAGATATCTCTTTCTTCGATTAATTGATTTGAAATATATTTGTGAATAATACTTGATACAAGCGTTTGATAAGGTATGCCTTCTTCTTCTGCTCGTTTCTTTACAAATTCAAGATCGTAATTATTAATCCGTATATTAATATTTTTACTATTGTTTTCGATATCTTGTTCAAAATCATCGAGTTTAATATTTTTATCCATAACCCTTAACCTCCATATATTTTATGGAATTTTCTACTTGGATATATTGTTTTTAAAATTATATTTGATTTTTCATCAATTACAAATGGAACTACATGTGTATAATTCTTATTCTATAATAAGTTGGGTAACATCTTCGAAAGAAATATTTCTTTGATGTCAATAGTGTAAATAGTTTTCTCAATGTTAGACCCAATATGGGGCATTATTATTACTCACTGCCCATGTATGTCCAGTAGGGGAATTATTGTGCATTTTGAAGCGTAGCGGAATAGAGGTCAGATGGTGCGTTTTGCTAGTCATAAAGTATTCAACTTTAGTAATTATTAAAAAAGTAAATAAGATTTTACAATACCGGTAATAGTAATATTGAAGATACAAAAAAAAACCATAGAATCAATACTCTCTTTTTAGTAATACCAGTTTCAAAAAAAATATCCCCCATAGAGCATATAAAACAGGAAATAATTACTACGCAGCTAAGTATTCTAAAAATTGGTAATAGAAATGAAATCGGGACTTCTCCGAATAAAATAAATGGACTTACAAAAAGAATGATTATGAATGAAAACCAAGAAATGATTTTGATAACTATATTCCACTTTGGTGAAAAGGCTATAATTTTGTTTTCAAAGACTTCAAAAGTGAGAAAACAGATTATTGAGAAAAGGCATAAAATAAAAGAAAAAAGCTCCCCGAAAGATAGAGACATTCCTAAACACTCATTTACAAGAAAGGCAGATAGAAACGCATATATTGTGGCAAAACCTCCAATTAGCATGCGAGTACCAAGAGGTCTTAGGACATATGAACTAAAGGTCTCATGTAAATCGTTTGCTAAAGATCTACGATCTTTTTCTGGAAAATGGAAAATGCTAATAAGACTCTTTAGCTGCGAAACAGCTTTCTCGCTTTTTCCAATAATCAATAACCTTTGACTTGAAAAATCTAAAATCGTTATTGACAGGGCTCCGGTTTCCTTTTTTCCTGTTGCAAATGATGCTTCAACAGATTTATGTAGTTTAAGAGATTGAACTTCATGTTTTAATGAATTTGGCATGGTTTGTGATAAGAATGCCCTTACTCCTTCAAAAATTGGATTAACTATATCTAAGCAGAAGATTGGAAGTAATAAATTATCACAATTTGATTCAAGAACATCATCTAATTTCTCGGTTATTTTTGCCAATATTTCATTCAAGGAATACCCAATGTTATTATTTGAACTCCAAATATCCTTTATTTCCAATTGTTCTTTACGATATTTAAATAATCCCATGAGAGCAAAACTACTTACTTTAAATTTTTTTGGTTCGAGTAGGTGAATTATACTTTTCATAACTCTTCCATCAATTCAAATTGCGTAACTAGTGAGTAGACAGATGATATGAAGTCTATCACCCTCCTTTACAGCAAAATCACTAGTATATTAAATAAATTACTGCAAAAATGCAATCTATTACACCAAATAATAGTAATTCCTCAAAAACTGCAATACCCGTTCTTTGCCGATTTCCGGTGATTCTGAAATTCTGCAAATTTGGAAATCAAGGTACTCCTATGCCCCAATATGAGGCATTATGGGGTAATATGTTTTGCAAAATACTATATTTCTCTTTATAATATTCACGACCGAGTTTTCAAGAACACAAGCGATGGAACCATTTAAATTTAATACATGTTACACTTGGGGACGGAAATACCTGTCGCCAGAAATTACATTTGAACCTGACAATATGAGAAAATGGGCTATTGATAACGGACTCGTATTATTAAAAGAGCAGCTCATCACTGAAGAACGAATCAACAAGGTAAGGAAGTATCTATCGCCTGAAAATATGTTGAGTCTTGTACTCCGTATAGTTAAAGAGCCAGAAACAAATCAGTTATACTATGTTGAGCAAATTTTAATACCCTTTTCCACAATCATAAAAAAGAATTGGGGGATTCAAATAACCGGATGGGAAGCCGACCCACAAATGTGGGATAAGGATCATAATATACTTGGCTTCTGGAATTTTCATTTATTTTTTTGGCTTTTAGATTTAGATGAAGAATTAGCAACATACACTCATTCAAGAGTATTAGCCAAAACATTTTCTGAATATAGTCTTCATTTGCCTGCTGAATTTGAAAAGTCTTCTGATGAAGACGGAGCGATTCAGGTAAATAGTTATGGCGATCTTAAAGCCTTGTTTTTTAAAAATGGGCGGGCGTATGATGTTAAGTTACAGCATACTCCGGGATCGGGAAGACAGAAATATGAAAAGAAAGTAAAAGAAACTGCTGACAAAATTATAAAGCAAATAGAGAAACTTAAAAACAAAGATAAATTGTAATACTCTATTACGTCTTCCCGATCTGCGAAGTGTAACTTCCTTTTCAATTCCTCTCGCTTTCAATTGATCTGGTAAGAGGTGACCCGAAGGCCACCCCTTCCCTACAGAACGGCTCGTACCGGCCAGGTAAGCCGCTCCTCGATTGACAGCCATATTAAGATCTTCTCCTAATTGAGAGATTCTATAGTGA
>Ga0307430_1002896_pt1 | contig 11042 bp, 15 predicted proteins | sample SalMarWE160130MG_FD_202159 | JGI IMG/M metagenome (GOLD analysis project Ga0307430, IMG submission 202159) | Salt marsh sediment microbial communities from the Plum Island Ecosystem LTER, Massachusetts, United States - WE1603-130 | ecosystem: Environmental > Aquatic > Marine > Intertidal zone >... | reverse complement strand
CTGCGCTCTCTTGCATTTCTAACAGCAATTTAATAGAAAAGGGTTGATTTTATCTTTTAAATATGATATAATTGATCCAACGTACCAGAGGAGCGATTGATGGCCAACCGTCTAGCGAACGAAACCAGCCCCTACCTCCTTCAGCACGCCGATAACCCGGTGGACTGGTATCCGTGGAGCGAGAAGGCGCTGGAAAAGGCAAAGGCAGAGGATAAGCCAATCTTTCTCAGCATCGGCTACTCGGCCTGTCACTGGTGCCACGTGATGGCGCACGAGTCGTTCGAGGACGCGGACACCGCCGCGGTGATGAACGCCCACTTTGTCAACGTCAAGGTGGATCGGGAGGAGCGCCCCGATCTCGACCGCATCTATATGAGCGCGGTGCAGGCACTGACCGGGCATGGCGGCTGGCCGATGTCGGTGTTCCTCACACCCGAAGGGCAACCCTTCTACGGCGGCACCTACTTTCCCCCCACCCCACGCTACGGCAACCCAGCCTTCATCGACGTGCTGAAAGCGGTCAACGACGCTTGGCAGAACCGGCGGCAGGAGCTGTTGGAAGGTGGGAAGCAACTGGTTGCAGCCGTCGAGCGCCAGATGATGGTGGCAGAAAACGCAAAACGCACAGACCTAGACCAAGAGACGCTGGAGGTTGCCTTCCAGAACATCGCACGCGGCTTCGACCGCACTCACGGCGGCTGGGGCGACGCGCCAAAGTTCCCCCAACCGATGACGCTCGAGCTCCTGCTGCGCACTCATCACACCACCGGCGATCCGCAGGCGCGGCAGATGGTCACGCACACGCTCGACGCGATGGCGCGCGGGGGGATGTACGACCAACTCGGCGGCGGGTTCCATCGCTACTCGGTAGACAACCGCTGGCTGGTGCCACACTTTGAAAAGATGCTTTACGATAACGCCCAACTGGCCCGTGTCTACCTGCATGCCTGGCAGGTTACGGGCGAGCCGTTCTACCGCGCCATCGCCGAGGAGACGCTGGATTACGTCGCCCGCGAGATGCTATCGCCTGAAGGCGGCTTTTACTCCACCCAGGACGCCGACAGTGAGGGGGAAGAAGGCAAGTTCTTTCTCTGGACGCTGGATGAGATTCAGGCACTCTTGGGCAATGAGGCCGATCGCTTCATGGAAGTCCACGGCGTGACAGAGAGAGAGAATTTTGAAGGCAAAACCATTCTAGAACTAAAAGGGACCCTTGAGGAACGCCGGGCTCTCACCGAGGCTCGCCGCAAACTTTTCGAGGCACGCGAACAGCGCATCCATTCCGGACGCGACGAAAAAGTGCTCACCTCGTGGAATGGGCTGATGCTGGCCGCCTTTGCCGAGGCCGCGCGCGTGCTGGGGCGTGACGACTACCGACAGATTGCCGAGAATAATGCCAGGTTCTTGTTGACCGAACTGAAAACGACCAAGGGGCGACTGTATCACACGTGGAAGGCATGTCCTGAGCGCCGCCCTGAGCCTGTCGAAGGGCGTGAGCCGAAGGCTCGCAGTCGAAGGAACGGCGTCGCCAAGGTTAACGGCTACCTGGAGGACTATACCCACCTCACCGAGGGACTGATCGAGCTGTACCAAACTACCTTCGATCCACGCTGGTATCTGGCAGCCAAAGACTTGGTGGACGCGATGATCAACCACTTTAGCGCGCCGGATGGCGGCTTTTACGACACCAGCGACGACCACGAGACGCTCATCACCCGGCCCAGGGAGCTGCAAGACAACGCCACGCCCTCGGGCAACGGGATGGCCGCTCTCGTGCTCCAGCGCCTGGCGGGCTTGGCCGTCGAGCCGCGTTACGCCGAGTTGGCCCAGCGCAGTCTGAGCGCGATGCAGCCGCTGCTAGGGCAATATCCGCTGGGGTTCGCCCAGTGGCTCCAGGCGTTGCACTACACCCTCGCCCGCCCACGAGAGATCGCCATCGTCGGCGATGCGACATCACCCGAAGTGCACGCCCTGCTCAACGCCTGCGCCGGCTATCACCCGCATCAAATCACGGCGGTGGGCGCAGTCGCCGACGTCCCGCTGCTGCAAGACCGCGAGCAGATCGAAGGCCAGGCTACCGCCTATGTATGTATCGATCTCGCCTGCAGGCCTCCGGTGACTGAGCCAGAGGCGCTGAGGGCGCTATTGGAAGACAAAAGTATTTGAACATACACCGGGTTTGGTGTACAATATCACCGATGGGCCGAGCAGCCCATCACACGCTAAATGGAGGCAAAAATGGCAGAAGAAAAAGCAATCACGGCAGACATGGCAATCGGCAAAGTTGTCAACGATTACCCCAGCACGATCAACGTCTTTTTCAAGCACGGACTGGGGTGCGTCGGCTGCGCCGTCGCGCGCTTCGAGAACATCCAGCAGGGCGCAATGGCTCACGGGATCGACGTGGATGCCCTGATCACGGATTTGAACCAAGCTTTGTCGCAAACCCAAGCAGTCTAAACTAACGGCCAAAAAGAGCCACACAGGCCGGTCTAGGATCAAAATGGAGGAATCCAAGAACTGGTGGAAGTGCTCCAACTGCGGCTACACTCTACAGGCCGCCCCACCGCCCGAAACGTGCCCTAGTTGCAAGGAAAAGTGCAATTTCATCGACGCCACCTGCTACACACCTGAATGTGGCGGATCGGACAACATCGACCCGCAGATCGCGCGACGGTAGCCCAACCAACTAACCAAGGAGACGACTATGGCAGAACCAAGGGGCAGCGTACCTGGTCCCCACAATGAACACCAGGTCCTCTTCTACGGCCTATCAACCTGCATCTGGTGCCGCAAGACGCGCAATTTTCTGGAGGAGCAGGGTGTCACGTTTGACTTCGTATACGTCGATCTGACTCACGGCCAGGAGCGGGAGGATGTGAAAGAGCAAATTCGCAAGTGGAATCCCGTCGTGTCCTTCCCCACCATCGTGATCGATAACGAGCAAAGCGTAGTGGGATTCAGACCGGAAAAGATAAAGGAGGCCTTGGGACTATGAGCGAGGAGAGCGTCATCACTGCCGAAAAGATCGACGCACTCTACGAACGCCTGGATGAGGAAGCAGAAGCATCCGGCTACCACCTCAACCCCGATCGTGAGTTCACACGGGGGCTGGTGGAGGGCCTGCTGATCAACGAGGAGCGATACGGCTACCGGGCCTGTCCTTGCCGGCTGGCGACGGGCGAAAAACAACAAGACCTGGACATCATCTGCCCGTGCGACTACCGCGACCCCGACCTGGCCGACTGGGGTGCTTGCTACTGCGCCCTCTACGTCTCCGACGAGGTGCTGGAAGGCAAGCAAGAAGTGCAGCCCGTGCCTGAGCGCCGTCCGCCGGAGGGCCAACGCGCACAGGAGCAAACCGCGCGTGCGCCCGCTCCAGGCGGCGAACCCGCCATGCCCGTCTGGCGCTGCCGGGTGTGCGGCTACCTGTGCGCTCGCGAGCATCCCCCAGGCGTCTGCCCGATCTGTAAAGCCAAGCGAGAGCGATTCGAGCGGTTCTGGTAAGTCGGATTGCAAATCAACCCCACGATGAAACAGGAGGGTACAAGCATGAAAAAAGACGGCATCGGAGACACCTTCCAACAAGAGACCAAGTATCACCGCAGCCACCTGCCCGGCGGCGGGCTCGATTGGGCCACAAAGCCCGAGACGTACAAGCGCTATCCCGCGGCCCCCAAGATCCCCCTCAGTCCCCCCCAGACCGAGAACGGCGACCCCATCTGGGACGTGCTGAGTCAGCGGCGCAGCGAGCGCCGCTACCAGAGCACGCCACTGCAGGAGGCAGAGCTTTCGCAGCTTCTGTGGGCCTCGCAGGGGATCACCCAGGTGCGCCAAAGCTACGGCTTCCGCACCGCCCCTTCCGCCGGCGCGCTGTACCCGGTGGAGACGTACCTGGTGGTCAATGCCGTCGAGGGAATCGAGCCCGGCATCTACCACTATGGAGTCGAAAACCACGAGCTTGAACAACTAAAGACGGGCGACTTTCGCGCCAAGATCACCCAGGCCGCGCTCGACCAGGAAACGGCAGCCCGGGCCAACGTCGTCTTTGTCTGGACGGGGGTCTTTGACCGCTCCAAGTGGAAATACCACCAGCGGGCTTATCGCTACGTCTACCTGGACGCCGGGCACATCGCCGAGAACCTGGCCCTGGCGGCGGTGGCCCTGGGTCTCGGGAGCTGCCAGATCGCCGCGCTGTACGACGAGGAAGCGAACGACCTGCTGGGCGTGGATGGCATCGAGGAAAGCACGATCTACATGACGACGGTTGGCAAGCCGCGCTGACGGGCCAGTTGAAGAGCAGCCAAGACCTACTCGCCGTCTACGACGCGCTGCCCGACCTGCGCAAGATGGCCTGGGAGCGCAAGCGGGCTTCCGGAGGTAACGTCTACGAGATTCAAGACGCTATGCGGGAAGAGTACCGCGAGAAGGGCATACCCTTCCACTGGTCGATGCCGTATCGCTGCCCCTATCATTGCGACAAGTGCGAGCACACGAGCACCGCCATCGACCACGAATTGGAAAACCCAAGCGTCAAGGACGAATCCTCGCCGCTGCACCGGGTCAAGCTATCGGAGCTTGAGGTTCACAGGGTGAGAGAACACGGATTCAGCTTTCCCAAAGCCTGCCGAGAGTTCTTACGACACGCCGCTAAATCCATAAACGGACTTGAGGTGACGACATGAGCAGACGATCTATCGTACTCCTCGCCGCCACAGTATTGATATTGAGTGTCCTGGCCTGCAATCCGCCTACGGCCCAGCCGCCCGATACCATCACGCCGTTTTCGCCCGCCACCGCAGAACCGACCGCGCCGCCCGGCGGCGAGCCGACCTCAGAAGCGCCAACGGAGCCGCCGACTGAACCGCCGCCGTCAAGCTGGCTCCCGGCGGGCACATTCGCCCTCTACGCCGCCGGCCCGTGGGATGGCCGCCAAGTCTACGCCCTGGCTCCCGGACCGGCCTCCACCGACCTGGGGCGGACGGTGCCTTTCAACACCGCCCTCTCCCGCACCGGACACTGGATCGCTCACGCCAGCGGGCCATCGCCCGCCACCGGCGTGGTGGTCGCAAACCTGGAAGACGGCACCACGTACAACATCCCGCTCACCACCGACTACACCCTCTACGGCTTGGCGTTCGATCACACCGAGACGCGCCTGGCCTTCATGGAACTGGGAGGAAGCGGCGTTGGCACCTACACGTGGGCCGTCGTCGTGGTCAACCTGGCCGACGGCTCCACCGCCCGCTTCGAGGACACGTTCGGTCTTCCCGTCGGCGCCGGCGTGATGTTGTCAGGCTGGCCCATCGGCTGGACGGCCGCCGGCGACGAGTTGCTGCTGGACACCTTTATGCCCGATACCGAGGGGAACTGGGCCGGCGTGTGGGCAGTGGCCCTTCCGCCCGGCACACCCTCCGCCGCGCTGAACACCCTGAGCCGCCGCACGGTGATCGCCGCCGGGGACTACTCAGCCGAGACCCGTCTTTCACCCGATGCCACCCATCTCCTCTACTTGAACCGTGACCCAAGCTACACCCCGGCCGGTTACGCGCCGATGGCCTACGACCTGGCAGTCAATCAATTGTGGCAGGTGAACGTCGCCAGCGGCGCCTCCACACAGCTAATAGACGTGGCCGACGGTGGGGCGCTGGCCCGCACCGCCGCCTGGTCACAGGAATTACCCCACGCCCTCTTCGCCCAGGGCAACTACGCCGGAGACACATTCGCATCGCTGATACTCAAAGTGCGCGACGACACCGGCACTATCCACGATGCAGGCAGCGTGCCGCTGCCGCCGGGAGGCAGCCTGCAAAGCGTCGACTGGTGCCTGCCGGACTTTGCCCTGGTCGTCGTGACGACGGCGGACTATGCTCACCAACTCCACATCATCGAGTTCGGCGGCGGCTCCACGCTCGTCACCTCCGACGCCTACATCTCGGTGCTGGGCTGTATACCATAGGGAAAAACCTTCGAGGAGGCAATTAAAATGGACTGGAATACACCACAAGGAATCTTGCGAAAAGGCATGAGTCTGGAACGCGACGGAATAAAGTTCTACACGCAGGCGGCCGAGCGCGCCTCAGATAAGCGCGGCAAGGCCATGTTCCTCGACCTGGCCAACCAGGAGCATGATCACCTGCACCTCCTGCTGGCCGAGTATCATGCCTTGGAAACGGGAAAGGGCTGGCTGCCCCACGAGGAAGCGATGCAGGCCGCACTCGACTTTGATCCTGCCAATCCTGATCTACCGGGGGAGGAGCCGTCGGAGCAGGCTCCCGTCTTCACCCCCGACCGGGAAATTTCGGTAGAGAGCGACGTCGCCGCGCTCAAGTACGGCCTGGAGACGGAGCGCATCTCCCGCCAGCTCTACGCCGACGGCGCAGAGGGCGCGGATAACCCCAACGCCCGCGCAGCCTACGAGTTCCTGGTCAAGCAGGAAGAGCAACATTACGAACTCTTGCAAAACACCCACGATTATCTCGTCAAGAACGAGACGTGGTGGGATAGCGAGGAATATCCGTTCTTCATCGGATAAAGGAGCAAGACCATGACCCAAAACTCCCTCACCATCCGCATCGGCGGTGAGGCGGGGATGGGGTTGGAATCCAGCGGGGCGGGGTTCTCCAAGGCGCTGGCCAGGGGAGGCCTTTACGTTTTCGGCCTCCCCGACTATTACTCCCGCATCCGCGGCGGCCACAACTTTTACTCCATCCGCGCCGCTAGCCAACCCCTTTACTCCCACGCCGAGCCGGTCCACCTCTTACTGGCGCTGGATGTGGAGACGATCCGGCGGCACGTGAACAGCATCGTCCCCGGCGGCGGCATCGTCTACGACTCGAAGGAAGAGATACCCGATGAGGCGCGCCGGGCGGACGTCGGCTTTTTCCCCATCCCGCTCTCCGCCTTGGCCGAGGAAAAAGGCGGCCGGGACGTGATGCGCAACACGCTGGCCCTGGGTGCGGCTGCCGGGCTGATCGGATTCGATCCCACCTACATCGAGAGCGTCATCCGCGATAACTTTGGCCGCAAGGGCGACGCGGTGGTAGACGCCAACCTGCGCGTGGCGCAGGCCGGGTTCGAGGCAGCGGAGCCCTTCAAGGCCGACTTTGCCTTCCGTATGCAGGCCGTGCCCGACGCCCCGCCGAGAATGATCCTCAACGGCAACGACGCCTTCGCGCTGGGCGCGCTGGCGGGCGGCTGCCGCTTCGTCGCCGCCTACCCGATGACACCCGGCTCGCCCGTCCTGCACTGGTTCGCCGCCCACGCCGAAGAGTACGGGGTGGTGACCAAGCACGCCGAGGACGAGATCGCCGCCATCAACATGGCCATCGGCGCAGCCCACGTGGGCGCGCGCGCCCTGGTGCCCACCTCCGGCGGCGGCTTCAGCCTGATGGTGGAGGGGGTCGGCCTGGCCGGGATCACCGAGACGCCGGTCGTGGTCTACAACGCGCAGCGGCCCGGCCCGGCCACGGGTCTGCCCACCCGCACCGAGCAGGCCGACATGCTGTTCATGCTGCACGCCTCTCAGGGCGAGTTCCCGCGCTTCCTTTTCGCGCCGGGCACCATCGAAGAATCGTTCCGCATTGGCTGGCAGGTCTTTAACCTAGCCGAGCGATACCAGACCCCGGCGCTGGTGATGAGCGACCATTACCTGGCGGTGGGCTACCGTACCGTGGAAGCGGACGCGCTGGACTTTGACGCGGTCCAAATCGATCGCGGAGAGCTGTTGACAAAGAAAGCGCTAGACGCCCTGCAGGAACCCTATCTGCGCTACAAGGTCACCAAATCCGGCATCTCCCCACGCGCCTTGCCCGGACACCCCAACGCCGTCTGGGTCTCCAGCTCCAACGATCACTACGAATCGGGCGCTATCACCGAGGACGCGGCGACCCGCATCGCCCAGGTGGAGAAACGCCAGCGCAAGCTGGTCGGCATGGCGCAGGAGGTGCCCGGCCCCACCCCCTACGGCCCCGACGAGGCGGACGTGACCCTCCTCTGCTGGGGCTCAACCTACGGCCCGCTGCGGGAGGCGGTCGACCGGCTAAACGCGGAAAAGGCCGGGCGGGCAAACCTGCTCCACTTCAACGGGCTGCACCCTTTCCCGGTGGAGGCGACCGAGCAGGCGTTAGCAAAGGCCAAGCGCATCATCGTCGTGGAGGGAAACGCCACCGGCCAGTTGGAGACGCTGCTGCGCGCCCGCACCGGACGGTCGGTGGATGGCGCGATCCACAAGTACGATGGCAGGGCCTTTACGCCGGAATATCTCATCAAAGAATGGGACACTGATTTTCACTGATCTTCACAGATTTCTATGTTTGCAAGGGTGGGTGACTATGCAATACAAACATGCTGATGTGACTGGAAAGATACTGAGAGCGTTCTACACAGTCTACAACGCACTGGGATATGGCTTTTTGGAAAAGGTCTATGAGAACGCGATGGTCATCAAGTTACGAAAAATGGAGCTGAAAGTCATTCAGCAGGCCAATTGTCGTGCTCTATGACGGCGAGGCAGTCGGCGAATATTTTACCGACTTACTGATCGAGGACAAGGTCATCGTCGAACTAAAGGCATCCCGCTCTATCACGGACGTTCACGAAGCGCAACTGCTCAACTACCTAAAAGCTACAGAGTACGAGGTCGGCCTGCTCCTAAACTTTGGTCCCAAGCCCGACAAGCGCCGCAAAATCTATGACAACGAGTTGAAGTAAAAGGATCAGTGCAAATCTGTGTAAATCCGTGTCCAAAAATTGGAGGCAAGCACATGCTCACACGCAAAGACTTTGAAGGAACAGAACGCCCCACCTGGTGCACCGGCTGTGGCAATTACGCCATCCTCAACGCGGTCAAGATGGCCCTGGCCGAGAAGGCCATCGCCCCGCACGAGGCGCTCGTCGTCACCGGCATCGGCTGCGGGAGCAAGCTGCCGCATTACATGAAAGTCACCGGCTTCCAGGGCCTGCACGGGCGGACGGTAGCCGTGGCCACGGGCGCGCACCTGGCCAACCACGGCCTGCGGGTGATGACGGTCCACGGCGACGGCGACGGCTACGGCGAGGGATTAAGCCACTTTCTCAACGCCGCCCGGCGCAACATCAATATCGTGGACGTGGTGCAGGATAACCGCATCTACGGTCTGACGAAAGGGCAATACTCTCCAACCAGCGAGCATGGCAAGCGCACGCCAACCTCGCCCGAAGGCGCTGCCGACTGGCCGGTGCAGCCACTGGCGATGGCCATCACCGCCGGGGCCACCTTCGTCTCACGCGGCTACTCTGGCGAGCTGAAACACCTGGCCTGGCTCATCGGCGAGGCGCTGGCCCATCCCGGCTACGCGCTGGTGGACGTGCTCCAGCCCTGCGTGACGTTCAACCGGGGCTACGCCTACGAATTTTACAACGAGCGCGTCTACAAGCTGGAGGACGGGGAGGGGTACGACCCCAGCGACAAGGCCGCCGCCTGGGAGCGGGCGTTGGAATGGGGAGACCGCATCCCCATCGGCATCTTCTATCGCACCGAGCTTCCCACCTACGAGGATCAGGTTCCGGCATTGCGGGCCGCCCCCCTGGTGCAACAACCGCTAAAGACGTTACAACCTCAACAAGTGGAGGCTTTGCAAGCGGAGGTCATGTAAGGAGGGCGCAAATGAACGAACGGTTACTAAAGACACTCATCGCAGTTTCACTGGTTGTGCTGCTGAGCACGCTTCTCACAGCCTGTGGAGGTGGCGATCAGCAGCAGGACGAAGGCCAAAGCGCGCCGGAAACGTTGGACGGCGAGGCCCTGGTGAAGGAGCGCTGCACTCAATGCCACGACTTGGGGACAGCGACAGGAGGCGGCAGGACGAAGGAGGAGTGGCAGGCGACGGTCGAGCGCATGGTGAGCAAGGGCGCCGATCTCGACGCAGAGGAGCAGGCAGCGGTCGTCGAGTACCTGGCCGAGACGTATCCATAATAGCCAGCCATCAGAGACACCACAGCGTCTTTGAACGAGCCGTGGCCGATGGCATGGGCGCAGGCGGGATGGGGATACGCCAGCGAGTGACAGGACGCAGAGCTAGGGCTGACGTACCTACGCGCGCGGTAGCATGATGCTTGCCAGCCAGCTAGGTCGGGTTGAGGCGAGCCGAAGGCCTGGAGCGAAAACCGGCGCTTACCCAAAACAGGTGCGACGCACTTCCCCTGTGCTGGCTACTTGAGTCATCCGTTCAGATTCCTGTCAACGCGCTTGACACCGATGGTCAGCCCCGGTACACTGATCTTGACTCGCCCCAGCCACCACGCTTGGACACGCTTCAACTCGAATCGATCGTCCATTGCTCTACCCCTCCGTCTCGGGTATTGACGCGCTTCTGATTCCATCTTGTGTCAGATTACCCATTCGATGCTATAATATGTCTGTATGAACCGGCAGACCTTTGAGCGCCTTGTGGCGCAAGCCCTCGACGAACTGCCCGAAAAGTTTCGACAGAAACTGGACAACGTCGAGATCGTCGTGGACGACTGGCCAGATCCAGAGACATTGCGACTTGCCAACGTGCGCCACCCCGCCGGGCTGCTGGGCTTTTATCATGGCGTGCCGCAGACAAAACGCACGCACAACTATGGGTTGGTCCTGCCGGATAAGATCAGCATATACCAGCGCCCCATAGAGATGCGCTGCCACACGATGGCACAGGTACGGACGACTGTCGGGCGCGTGCTACGTCACGAGATCGCCCATCACTTTGGCATCAGCGACGAAAGGCTGCGGGAGATAGGGGCATATTGAGTGGTATGATCGTCACCGTACGCAACCCGCCCGCGTCCCGCGAAAAAGCAACACAGGCTGAAGCTCACAAAGCTGAGCCGTTTTGCCGCTTCTGGCTACCGATAGTATAATATATCCGATGGAGGAGGACATCGCCCTTGTAGGCAAGACACGAGACAACGCTCGTTAATCAGGAGTAGAATTATGGCTCAGCAAAAATCAACCGCCCCGGCAGAAAGTACATTCACCCCGCCGATGCCGACCTCGATCAAGGATACAGGATTGGGCCTCG
>Ga0307430_1002889_pt1 | contig 11061 bp, 7 predicted proteins | sample SalMarWE160130MG_FD_202159 | JGI IMG/M metagenome (GOLD analysis project Ga0307430, IMG submission 202159) | Salt marsh sediment microbial communities from the Plum Island Ecosystem LTER, Massachusetts, United States - WE1603-130 | ecosystem: Environmental > Aquatic > Marine > Intertidal zone >... | reverse complement strand
TGAAATGGTAAAGGAACAGACGAAAGAACCTGTTGAAGTCCGGAAAGAGAAGACCGAGAGGGTTCTGTTTGAAACTAATATGTCTTCCGATGTGATTAAACAGATCCAAAAGGCTCTGCAAAATGCAGGTCATGATCCTAAGTATATAGATGGTGTTATGGGTTGGCGAACCACTGAGGCAATTAAAGCCTATCAGAAGGAAAAAGGGCTCGCAGTGGGCGGCTTAACTTATGAAACTATAAAGAGTTTGGGAATCAAGCTTGGCGGATAGAAAAAAAGGTTCTTGTTGAGGAAGCCTCTATCAGTGTAGAACAAGTTCCGCCTGAATATAAATGGGTTAGTGAAAAGATTTTGGTCGAGCCAGCCCATACCGTCTGGAAAAAGGGGCGTGGTCTTATTGAAAAGGTCGACAACACCACCGGTGAAATCATTTGCCGGGTGGAAGTTCCGGCTAAATACAAAACCGTGAAGCGCCAAGTCATGGTAAATCCGGCCAGAACCCGGAAAGTTGAGATTCCAGCCAATTTTAAAACCGTCAAAGTCCGGAAATTGGTTTCTGAGCCCCAGGAACGACGCATACCGATTCCTGCTGAATACCAGACTGGAACTAAAACTACACGGGTTATGCAAACGCTTCTCTCAATGATTGAGCCAACGCTTCAGGAAAAGGGCTGTCTGAATTATCAGGTCTTTCAGGATATCGAGGACGAGAACGTTTTCAGCCTGATTAAAGAGTGGGAAACCCGTGAAGATCTATACCATCTTATGAAATCTGACCGGTTCGGCGTTTTGTTTGGAACAAAGATCCTTTTGACCGAACAGCAGAACATTCAACTCCACACGATTTCACATTCGGAAGGAATTGAAGCCGTCCATGCCACCAGGGGTATAATATGTTTAGAGTAAAATCAAATACAACGAAAAGATCTTATAAACGGTGTACCTATAACACTCTGTTCGGGTATTTTTTTTCAATAGAAAAAATTGTTTCAAGGCGTTCACGCTGAATCACAGTAGAGAGGGCATGGGTTTTAAAACAAATGTTTCCTTAAAACGAAAAACAAACATTCTCATTATGACAGACAATTACTCACCGCTAGTCCCCTGCATGTGTGATCTTAAAGGATTGCCAACGACAATCCTTGCAGAGGTAAAATGGTGCAAGGGAACACCTAATGCGATTTATTCCTATGAGGTTGGTGTCAAATATTATGCGCCTTTTTTATATTAGAAGTGGCCGATGCCAACAAGGTTCTCTATATGGGAGATTTTAGTAATGGAATCTTATATTGGAAAATACAGAGACACAATAGTGGAGAAGGGCATGGGCCGGATTATAAATCTGAAAAACGCATTAACATAGAAGAAAAGATAATCTTAAAAAAAAGAGGTTAAAAAATGAACAAAAATAAAATATTACGTATATTTTACCCAATTGTAATAATGCTATCGCTTTTTCTAATCACTGCTTGCGCCGTTACCCCGAGCGGTTCGGGAGTAGCACCCAGCATGGTAAGTGCCGAAAACCCGGTGGAAATGGTCAACCAGTTGGGAGGGCATATCGCCGATGCTCGAAAAAATCAGCTGAATGTGCTTTCACCGACCTGGTACGCTAAGGCTGAGGGTTCCTATCTAAAAGCTAAAGATGATCTTGAGAAAGGCAAAGAGCTTTCGGTCGTCCGTGAATACGTCAACAACGGAGAAACCCAGCTCCAAAAAGCAGAAGAAATGGCTAAAATATCTCGAACGACCTTGGGCGAACTGATTGAAGCAAGGAACAAGGCTCGCGCTGCGGGTGCTACGGATTTGGGCAAAGATTATGTGGCGGCTGAGAACAGATTTCTCGGTCTTACCCAAGCCATAGAGAATAATGATTTGCGCTATGCTCAAAACAACCAGAAAAAGCTTGCCAGCGTGTTCCGAAAATTGGAAATCCGGGCAATTAAGGAAAAAACCATCGGTGAGGTTCATACGCTCATCGAACAGGCCGAAAGATCCGGTGCTAAGAAGATAACCCCCAGATCTTTTGCAATGGCCCAAGAAAAATTAAAGGAAGCCGATGAATTCATCACTGAAAATCCTTACGATAAAGATACCATGAAGAAGAAAGCCGACGAGGCCCTGTTTCTGGCCAAGCGGCTTCATCCCATAATGGACCAGAGTCGGAAGATCAAATCCATGGATCCTGAACAGATCGCTTTATGGATGGAAGAAACCCTCTACAAAACGACCCGTAAACTGTCGGCTCCGGATATGCGGGATCAGAACTTTGAGGTTCAGGTGGAGAACATCCTCGGCTCAATCGGGACGCTGCAGTCTGATCATGATTTCATGATCGAAAAGGTAAATTCCCAACAGGAACAAATGGAAGTTCTGAATCAGCGCATCGCTCTGCTCGATAAACAGACCCTCAGGGGTCAGGCCGAAAAAGAGCGTCTGGCAGCCGAAAAACAGTTCAATCAACAATACAATGAAGTCCAGGCATTTTTCGATAGGGACGAGGCCGAAGTCTACAAACAGGAAAACCAGTTGGTCATCCGTTTAAAGGCCGTTAAGTTTCCGGTGGGCCAGAGCATCCTTATGCCGGGAACTTATACTCTGCTAAGTAAAGTGCAACGGGCCATCAGAACCTTCGGCGAACCTCAGGTGGTGGTTGAAGGGCATACAGACAGCACCGGCTCGGATGAAGTTAATGAGCACTTGTCCCAACAACGGGCCGAGGCAGTTATGGAATACTTGATTGCGAATAAGACACTTCCGTCCGACAAAATTATGGCTGTTGGATTTGGATCTGTAAGGCCTCTGGCGTCAAATGAGACACCTGAAGGACGGGCTATTAATCGCCGCATCGATGTGATTATTACACCTATAGTAAAGCCGGCGCCTTAGACCCCATACTTCACAAGTCCGACAAGGTCTCAGAAAACCTTTAGTCCTGCTCTTTCCGTGCTCCCGGAAATCGGAACCGAGACTCATTAAAGAGGCTCTCCGACCGGGGCGCGACGAGGGAGGAGTCAACCATGCTTGACCGAACTACAGATACCAGTAGTCCTAATGTGGCTGCCAAGCGTTGGCGACGGTTGCTTCTCAACCGCTGGATCATGGCCGGGGTCGGAGTAGTTTCGCTGTATGCCCTGCTTGGCTTTTTGCTATCACCCTGGCTGTTCAAACGCTATGTGAGCAATTACGTCGTAGAAAAGCTCAAGCGTAAAGCGTCAATTGTAGAGGTGCGCGTCAACCCTTTCCTATTCACATTTGATGCCAAAGGCTTTGCACTCAAAGAGGCGGACGGCAGTCCCATTATTGGCTTCGGGCGTCTGTTCGTAGACTTTGAGCTTTCGAGCCTCTTCCACTGGGCGTGGACGTTTGCCGACATTCGCATTGAACGACCGTCGCTGCATGTGGAGATCCGGCACGACGGCCGTCTCAATCTCGCAGCACTTTCTGACAACCTACCCAACTCGGAGGGTTCTCCCACCGAAGCCGGTCAACTGCCCCGACTGCTGCTGCAACACGCTGAACTCATCGACGGCAGCTTCACCTTCAGCGACCGATCCGACATTACTCCTGCCGCCGAGACCTTTGCGCCTCTTAACATCGAGTTCAAAGATTTATCTACACTTCCGGATCACAAAGGCCCATACACCGTCAGGGCCAACCTGCCCGGCGGCGGCACGGTCGGCTGGCGCGGCCAAGTATCTTTGCAGCCCATCTTTTCTCAAGGCCAGTTAAGCGTGTCCGGCTTTAAGCTGGCCACAGCCTGGAAATTTGCACAGGACGAGGTAAACCTTGCCGAGCCGGTGGGTGAGATGGACTTCAGCACCCGTTATCGATTCGACTATCGAAAGTACAACCCCTTATTGACGTTGAAGGACTCAAAACTCGCGTTAAAGGGAGTTGTCCTCACGGAAAAGGGCAAGAGCACCCCTATACTTGCTCTGGAAACAATTGAAGTCACCGGCATGAGGCTCGACCTTCATGCAGGGGAGGTTATGGTTCCGAACATCACCGTGCGTGACGGTAGAATTGCGGCATCGGTTAATGAGGAGGGAGTGTTTAACTGGCAGAAGCTTGCCGTACGCCGGAAACCCGCGGACGTGACTGCACCCATCCCCGGTGCTTCAGCATCAACCAGCCGGCCGTGGCGCCTGAAAGCAGGAGCGGTGAACGTCGAAAACGTTGCGTTGGATTATACAGACCGCAGTCGCGCGACTCCTTTGACCTTATCCATTAGCGGAGTTAATATTCTGTTGAATGCGTTGGCAGAAGTTGGCGCCGAGCCAACAAAAGCAACTGTGGATGGTTTGAAGGTGAAGTTGAGCCGCATCGCGCTTTCGGAGACAGGCGATGACATCTCCCTCATCGCGATAGACACGCTCGCGCTGGATGATGGCCGTATCGATATGGGCAATCGTTCGATAATACTCACACGAGTGGCTGCAACCGGCGGGGGAACACGCGTGGTGCGCGGCAAAGACGGTCGGATCCGGCTGGCTGAGATGCTGGCTCCCGGCGACCGGGGCAAGTTGAAGCGCGAGATCATCGAGACCGGTGAGAAGGCTCGATCCGAGGGCAAGCCCTGGTCTTTTAGGCTTGATGCGTTTGATTTGAACGACTTCAGTGCGGCGTTGCAGGACCGTACCATTGACCCGGCCATCGTTTATGACTTGCGAGATATCCGCGCGTCGTTAAAAAATCTTACCAATGACGGCAAGACGCCGATCAACTTAGATGCCCAGCTCAAGGTGGTGCAGGGTGGAAGTGTAAAAGTCAACGGCCAAGTCAGCCAGGTCGGAGATCATGCCGAAGCACGCGCGAAGATTGTGGGGGTAAGCCTAAAGCCGCTGCATCCGGCCCTATCCAAATTCACATCCCTCGCGCTTGAGTCTGGAAAGGTTAACGTGTCGGCCCGCGTGAGATATCGCGCTGGCAAATCCGGCCCACAGGTGCGTGCCAATGGTTCCGTAAGCGTAGACAGGCTCAGGCTAAACGAGGCCGGCACCGGCGAACGGTTCCTTGAATGGAAGGGGATGTCCGCTAATGGACTGAAATTTGGACTGTCGCCCCATGGGCTGCAGATCGAGGAGGTGAGGCTACTGGAGCCCGGCGCAAAGGTTGTTATTTTCAAGGACCGCAGCATAAATTTGGTCAAAGCGATAAAGGCCCCGGATGTGGCCGGCGCTGAGAAAACATCGTACCTTAAACAGGTCCCGAAACAGGTCCCGGCTGTCGTGCCGAACACAAATCAGACGCTTTTTCCGGTGAGCATCGAGCGAGTTCGCGTGGAGAAAGGCGTTGTTGATTTCGCTGACCTCAGTCTTGTACTGCCGTTCGCCACCCGGGTGACTGACTTTAACGGAGGTGCTGTGGGCATTTCTTCTGATCCTGCGAGCCGCGCCTCTGTTACGCTCGAGGGCAAAGTCGACCCATACGGACTCGCAACCGTGAAGGGCAGGTTGAGTCCGTTCATGCCCAAAACGTTCACTGACATCGCCGTGACGTTCCGTAACGTGGAGATGACGCCGCTCAGTCCATACAGCGCCACGTTTGCCGGGCGCAAAATCGCATCCGGCACGCTTAGTCTCGACCTGGAATACAAAATCCAGAACAGTGAACTTCTTGGAGATAATGAAGTGGTACTGGAACAGTTCACGCTCGGCGATCGTGTGGAGGCGCCGAATGCGGTCAACCTGCCGCTGGATCTGGCGATTGCACTCCTTACCGATGCTGAGGGTAAGATCGATGTGGCAGTGCCGGTGCATGGCAACTTGAACAACCCGAAATTCAAATACGGGCATGTGATTCGGCAGGCGTTTATCAACCTGATTACCAAAATCGTGACTGCGCCATTCCGAGCGCTGGGTGGCCTCATGGGCGATAAAAGCGAGCAGATGGATGCTATCTCTTTCTATCCCGGGAGTAACCGCCTGCTGCCGCCGGAGTTGAAAAAGCTAAAAAAGGTGGTCGATGCCCTGGAAAAGCGGCCCAAACTGAGACTTGTGGTGCATGGCCGTTTCGATCCCAAGGTCGATGGTGAGGCGTTGCGTAAAGAGCGCGTAAGGCGTGCCCTCGGCGTGCAGACAGGCGTGAAGTTTGCTCCCGACGAGGCGTTGGGGCCGATCGCCTTCGACAACGCGAAGACCCAGCAGGCTCTGGAGGAGTTGATCGAAAGGCGCAGTGGTGATAACGCGGTAGGCGATTTCAAAACGCAGTACGAAAAAGTGACCGGCGAGAAGGCCAAACGGGTGAATTCCGCACTGGCATTTTTCGGCGGGGAGAGTTCAGATACCGCCTTTTATCAGGCAATGTTCAAGGAGTTGGTAAAGCAAGAGCCGCTTATGGACACCGACCTCCGGGATCTTGCTCAGCGGCGCGCAGAAGCCATCATAAAATATCTCAAGACGACCGCCGGTCTGGGCGTCACGCGGGTGACCGAAGGAAGTTCCGGTCCGGTGGAGAAGGCCTCCACGGAGACCGTTAACACCAAACTCACACTGGGCGTCATCAAGCCCTAAGTACATGCCAAGATTTTTCTATCGCCAATTACCGATACGCCGACTCGCCAATATTCCACACCTTCAAGTGCCTCAAGTGCTTGTTCTGTTCGCGATAGCCCTTCTTCCTTTAAAAGTATTGAAGGCTATCCTTACCGGCGGCCAAGATATTGGATATGTGGCTTGGTCCGGAAGGAGTTCGTTTTTTTAAGGAGCAAGATCTCAAGGAAGTTATCAAAAAGCACATTGACGCTACCTGTAAGTTAACCGGAGAGAAGCCCCTAAATGGGGACAAAATGATTCTTGGCCGACAATTTTGCATGGCGTCATCCTTTTTGCATATGCACGGCTCAACTCATTTCGGATATTTCTAACATCAAATCCCAACTGAAACTGTCTCAATTTTATATTCAAGTGGTGAAAAAAGTCAATGGGATAGAAGGATTCCACATCACCACCTTTTTAGACTAGCTACCAGATCGATAAATGAGAAAAATGATATAAATGACGTATATGCATATGGAAACGATACCCTCCCAACGGTCCAGCGAGCGTTTTTTTCCGGTAAACATGAAAATGAACAACAAGAGGCTTGCCAGGATTACCATTCCGATGTCAATGTTGTTTGCACTGCTAAATGGCAAGGGGTGGATGATAGAGCTTATGCCAAGGATCAAAAAGATATTGAAAATATTGGAACCGACTACATTGCCGACTGCAATATCAACATTTTTGCGATAGGCGGCCACGGCCGAGGTGGCCAGTTCCGGCAGCGATGTGCCCACCGCCACCACGGTCAACCCCACCGTGGACTGACTTAATCCCAGTTTTAAAGCCATGTGGACGGCACCGTTGACGATCCACTCCCCGCCGACGACTAAACCGGCCAATCCCACGATCACCAGCCCGATGGATTTGATGGTTCCGTACGCCTTTGCGGGTGCGTGATCATCGATACCTTTTATTTCAAAAGCGATATTTATGGAATAGTATAGAAATATAACAAAAAATGAAAGGAGAATCAAACCGTCGGACCGTAGGAGAATCGAATGGTTTTGCTTGTCGATGAGCCGGTCGTTGGCCAGAAACGCCAGGACGACGGCCGCTAACAAGCTGAACGGAATTTCTTTCCAAACAGTGCCTTTGGATACGGCCAGCGGATAGATGATGGCGGATATTCCAAGAATCAAAAACACATTGGCGATATTGCTTCCTAAAACGTTGCCGATGGCGATGTCGGTGGTTCCTTTGGCGCCGGCAACTATATTGACGAAAAGTTCCGGCGCGGACGTGCCGAAAGCCACCACGGTCAAACCAATCGCCAGATCGGAAATATTGAACCGCCTGGCGATGGAAGACGCTCCATCAACGAGAAAAACGGCGCCTTTGATCAGGAAAACAAATCCTATTATAAGCAGAATATAAGGCAGCATTAAAAGCTAATTTCCAAAAACTTAAAATGCGGGCAGATCATCCGGGCGAGGTATCCGTTTTTTTTCGGCTGACAAGCAAAGAAGACAACACGCCGATGATGAATCCGATCAGGGCCGTTAAAAAGAGCAGCACCGCCCTAGGCATGGTGATGGTAAAAAAGAGAATGTACGTTTGGACCCTCTCGGTGTTTTGCAGAACCACGATCCCGATGAAAAGGGCCATTACAAGTATTCCGATCATCTTGGCATGTCTCATTTCAATTTATCCTTTTTAAGGGACAAGCCACAGGGCCGCATCTTTGCAATCTTGCAGCACCTTACGGGAAACACTGCCCAGGGTATAGTCTTTTACATTGGCAGCTCCCCGGCGCCCCATAACGATAGTACCGCATCCAAACTGGCGGGCCGCATCTAAAATATCGGCAGCGGCACTGCGGCCTCCGTCGACGATGTGGCTTGAAATCTTCGATTCATCCAAGCCGGCCTTTATCAACATTTCTTTTGCTTTTTGCATGTAAGGAGCAATTTCACGACCGGCAGCACTTTTCCACATGGATTCCAGCCCCGAAACGGGTTCAACAGCTTCCCTTGAGAAGAACCTTAACAGGTTGCGTTTAGCATAAAATAGTGTCACCGCGCAATCGGTACCGGATAGCATAAATGCGGCGTGATCCACGGCCCGCAGAGCATTTTCGGAATTATCCATGGCGATGATGACCGGTTTTGAGCGCACATCTCCCTTGATCATCCATACCGGGCAAATACGGCTAAGTTCCAAAACCTTGTTGGCTGTCTCCCCCATGAAAAAAGCCTCGATGCGGCTTCGTCCCCGCGTATTGAGCACAATGGCATCCATACGTTTTTTTTCCGACCAACCACAAATGTCACGGGCGATCCCCACCTGTTTTTTGAATTCGACGATTTTGACCTTTTCTTCCTTAATCCCTTTATCCAGTAGGGCCTTTTTGCCAGCGGAGAGCGCCTTGGCGGCCATCTTTTTGCTGCGGTTTTCCAGTTCCCTGACCTGCCGGGCCGTATCCGGATTTTTTCTGCTCTCTTCGACCAAAATTTCCGGTGCGCCCGGAACGACATGAAACAGGTTGACGATCAGGTTATGCCGAGGGCTGAAAACGAGTAGAAGATAGTGCAGGGTTTTTAACGCGATTGGGCTGCCATCAAGCGGCACTACAACAGATTTGGTAATTTCCGTGCTCATCATTTGCCTCCTTTGAAAACGTGTTAAACCGATTTTTATTAAAACTTAATAGAGCTTAAGTCGATTGTCAATTCCATTTCACCGGGTTCCGCAGATCTGGAGATTTTAAAACCCAGCTTTCGACCGAGCGCAAGCATACCTTGGTTTTCCTGTAATACGGTGCCCCACACGGTTTCAACGCCGCGATTTTTGGCAATCCGGAGGCTTATTTCCAGCAGCCGTGCCCCCACCCCTTTTCCATGCCAGGGATCTCCTGTCAGGATGGCGAATTCGGCGCGCTTGCCATCAGGATCGGTGATAAGGCGCGCCACGCCAAGCATCCTTTCCTCGCCCTTATCTCCTTCATCAACAGCCACCAGGTCGATTTCACGGTCATAGTCCACCTGGGTAAAGCGCACGAGCATGGAATGGGGGAGTGACTTCAGGTGACCGAAAAACCGGTAATAGATACTGGTAGGTGACAGCGTATCAAAAAGATTCACCAAAATGGGAGCATCTTCCGGTCGGATAGGACGGACGAAAATCGAAAGGCCGCCCGATGTGACTTCACGGGATTCGAGTTCGGCCGGATAGGGGCTGATTACCAGGTGAAGGGGAGAAGGTCGCCTAGGGGATGCCAGGATAACCCGCGCATCCACCACGCAAGGTTTGCCCGCACGGACCAAAACCGGGTTCATATCCAGTTCGACAATCTCCGGAAAATCAACGACCAGTTGCGATAGACGCAGAATCATCTCTTCTATCAATTCCATATCGGCGGGCGGGCGGTTGCGATATCCCTTCAGAAGGGCGTATATCTTGGTGTTTTCCATTAACCGGCGGGCAAGTAAAACATTGAGCGGCGGCAGGCCGATGGCCCGGTCTTGGAGTGCTTCGGTAAAAATTCCTCCCATACCGAACAGGATCACCGGTCCGAAGTTTTCATCCTGTTTAGCCCCTAAGAGAATCTCATAATCCGGTTGCTGGATCATGGACTGCAGGGATACTCCCTGAATATCGGCCTCGGCGTCGTAGCCTTTAGCGTTTGCTATAATTTCGTCATATGCCTTGCGGACATCAGCTTCCGAGCGAAGATCCAGCCGTATTCCATCGGCGTCGGTTTTGTGCAGAATATCGGGAGAAATGATTTTCATGACCAAAGGATATCCGATCATATTAGCCAATCGAACCGCACCCTGAGCCGAAGCCGCCTTTTCCGTTCGATTTACCGGCAGGCCGTATAACGCCAGAAGCGCCTTGGATTCAAGTTCGGTCAAAATCGGCCTTTTTCCACCAAGCGCCGTACCAATGATCTCCCGGGCTTGAGGGCGGTCAAAAGCAATCGACCGGGGCAGTTTCGGCGGGATTTCCTGAAGTATCTTGAGGTTGCGGGAATAATCAACCATGTAGAGAAAGGCCCGAATGGCCTGTTCCGGTGTGTCATAGGTGGTAATTCCGGCTTGATTCAAAATTTCTTTGCCTTTGGCAACATCCACGCCACCCATCCAGGCAGTAAATAAAGGATATCGTTTCTTTTGAAAAGTTGACGCCAGCATTTCGGCAACAGCCGTGGGATCGGTCATGGCCTGAGGAGAGAGGATCACAAGGACACCGTTAAATTCTCTGGCTCCAACACAGATCTCTACGGCATCGGCAAAACGTTGGGGTGACGCATCCCCTAGTATGTCGATGGGATTGGAACGGCTCCAGAGAGACGGCAAAATGGCATCCAGTTTTGCAAGCGTTTCAGGTTTCGGTTCAGTGGGTTCCGAACCGTAACGACTGAGGGCATCGGCAGCCATCACACCGGGCCCGCCCGCATTGGTGATTACCGCAAGCCTGGTTCCAGTTGGACGCGGCTGTCTGGCCATCAATTCGGCGCAGTCGAAAAGCTCTCCAATGGTGTCGACCCGGACAATGCCAGCTCGCATGAAAGCTG
>Ga0307430_1002888_pt1 | contig 11062 bp, 10 predicted proteins | sample SalMarWE160130MG_FD_202159 | JGI IMG/M metagenome (GOLD analysis project Ga0307430, IMG submission 202159) | Salt marsh sediment microbial communities from the Plum Island Ecosystem LTER, Massachusetts, United States - WE1603-130 | ecosystem: Environmental > Aquatic > Marine > Intertidal zone >... | reverse complement strand
TGGCCTTTAGGCTGACTCAAGCACCTGCGTACGTCGCTGCTACCCGTGAACTCATGCCAGTAAGAGCGTCTGGCCAGCCAATTTGTGTTCGCGGATTTCTGCGCTAATGAGCACATGTAGCTTCCCATGGTGTTCAGTTCTTCTCCACTCTTGGAGAGGGGGAATTAGATTTAAGAGGGGGGCTTCGTCCCCCTTAAACCCCCCTAAAATCATGGCTTCGCCCACTATTAAACACTCCCCCCAAAAAAGAAATTGATAGAAGTATCACTTCTGTAGGGCGGGAGGGTGGGAATAAAAACAAACGCTAAAAACCGGGCACCCACCCAAATGCATTTGCCAATTTTATATACTATATGCTAATATAACTCGGTTTAAAAACTAAATACTCTCTCCGAGCCTGTTCTCCCTAAAGCTTTAGCTAAGGAGGCAGGCCGATAGGGTATCGCTGGAAACGGCGGTGCCTCCCGTGATTGGAAAGGAGAACGCTCATGCCGGAAGTTAAGGTATGTCGGGCACCTCCTTTAAAGAGGTGCTTTTTTATTGCGTGTATAAATTTATAGAGGAGCTTTATGAAGAGAAAAACGATAATTGCCATATTAGCCGGGCTGGTGCTCTTAAGCCTGCTGGTGAGCTTTGCCGGCTGTCCGGCAGCGGAAGCGGGCTACCCCCTGCACGACCCCGAAGTAAGGTTCAAAATCGCCACCACCACCAGTCTTTACGATACCGGCCTCTGGTACCACCTGGAGCCGATATTCGAAGAGCTGGCCAACGTAGAAATGGATATTGTCTATGCCGGCACCGGCATCGCCCTGGAGTACGGCCGCCGGGGTGACGTTGACGCCATCATCGTCCACGATAGAGCCAGGGAAGATGTGTTCCTGGCCGATGGCTACGGCATCAACCGCCGCAACTTCGCCTATAACTTCTTCCTGATTGCCGGCCCCGCCAGCGACCCGGCCGGAATTGCCGGTTCAACCGCCGCCGAAGCCTTTGAAAAGCTGTACAACGCCGGCTTAAACAACCCCAACGCCGTCAAATTCGTCTCCAGGGGCGATGATTCCGGCACCCACGCCAAGGAAAAGCTCATCTGGAGCCAGGCTGGCTTCGACTATGAAGAAGTCCGCAACTCGGGCGCATGGTACGTTGAAGCAGGCAAGGGCATGGGGCCCACCCTGCTGATGGCTAACGAGATGCAGTCATACGTCATGGCCGACATATCAACTTTTCTGGCCTATAACCTCAAGAGCAACCTGAGCATAGTCTCCATTGTCGAAGAAGACCCCATTTTCCTCAACGTCTACGCCGCCATAGCCATCAACCCGGAGACGCATCCCAAAGCCAAGATTGACATCGCCAACCGGTTCATCAACTGGCTGATTTCCAAAGATGTCCAGGATATAATCAGCACCTACGGGGAAGCCGAATACGGCAGGCCGCTCTTCTTCCCCATCGCCGGCTGTGATATGCCCGGCTGTCCCCCGGTTGAAGACTATACCCTGCCCGTCCCGGAGTACACCAGCAGTTAAAGAGCAATATAGAGAGGGAGAACTAATTGACCGAGATTTGGGAAGGACTGGTAACCGCGGTCAAGCTCATCATATCTCTTGACCCCGAGGTCATGCAGATAGCGGGGAGGTCGCTGGCAATTTCGGCGACCTCCTCGGCTATCGCCGCACTGATATGCCTGCCGCTGGGGGCGGTTATCCATTTCAACCGCTTCCCCGGCAAGCGCACGCTGATAAACATCATCCAGACGCTGTTCAGCCTGCCCACGGTAGCCGTCGGGCTTTTCGTCTTCGTGCTCTTCTCCAGCGCCGGCCCGCTGGGAGGGTTCGGCATCCTGTTCAGCCCCGCCGTCATGGTAATCGGCCAGGTGGTGCTGATAACCCCGCTGATGCTGGGGCTTATTATCTCCGCCCTCAGCGCCACCGACAAGGCCATCACCGATACCGCCGTCTCCCTCGGCGCCTCGGGCTTCCAGATGTCGGTGGTCACTTTCAGGGAAGCCAGGTTCGGCGTGCTGGCGGGGCTGATAATGGGCTTCGGGCGGGCTATTTCCGAGGTCGGCCTCTCCCTCATGGTCGGCGGCAACATCAGGGGCTTTACCCGCACCATTACTACGGCCATCTCCCTAGAAACCTCCAAGGGCGACCTGGAACTGGCGCTGGCGCTGGGCATGATTCTCATCTTCATCGCCCTGGTAATAAATATAGGTTTAAACCGGATTCAGCAGAGATAAGCATGGCTTTAATAGAAACGGTTAATATCACCCAGAAATACGGTAAGCAAGAAATTATAAAAAATATCAACCTTAAGGTTGAACAGGGTGAAGTCTTGGCGCTCATTGGCCCCACCGGCGCCGGCAAGACGACACTACTCCGCCTGCTTGACCTGCTTGAGGTGCCGTCTTCAGGGAGCATCTACTTTGGCGGTGAGGAGGTCACCGCCAGCAAACGCCTGCGCCTTCAGGCGCGCCGCCGCATGTCTTTCGTGCTGCAGAAACCGGTGGTCTTTAACATGAGCGTCCGCGATAATATCGCCTGCGGGCTGAGATGGAGAAAGGAAAAGGAATCTTCCATCAACCAGAGAGTGAACAATGCTCTGGAGCTGGTGGGCATGACCGAATACTCAAGCCGTAACGCCCGCACCCTCTCCGGGGGCGAAACGCAGCTGGTAGCCATCGCCCGGGCGCTGGCGATAGCACCGGAGGTGCTCTTCCTCGATGAGCCCACGGCTAACCTAGACCCCGTCTCCACCGCCAAGATAGAGGAGGTGCTGGCGCACATCATCGGCGGGCAAAAGACAACGGTGGTTATGGCCACCCACGATATGTCGCAGGGACAGCGCCTGGCCGGCCGGATAGGGGTAATCATCAACGGCCAGTTGCTCCAGACAGGCAGCCCCGGCGACATATTCAGCACCCCCCGGGACACCAGGGTCGCCGAGCTGGTCGGCGTCGGCAATATCCTGGGCGGTGTAATCGCCAATAGGGATAACGAGCTGGTCGCTATTGATGTCGGCGGCGGCGTCATCCAGGCAATCTCGGATTACGGCATCGGCGCCGAAGTCCACACCCTCATCCGCCCCGAAGATGTCACCCTGGCCCCCCACAGGGACGCCAGCAGCGCCCGCAACACCTTTGAGGGTCGGATAACCCGGATATTCTCCGTTGGGGCGCTGGTCAGGGTGGAACTGGACTGCGGCTTCCCCCTACTGGCGGTGGTCACCAGGCGCTCAGCCCAGGACCTCAACCTGGCGGTTGATAAGGGGGTTTACGCCACTTTCAAGGCTACCGCGGTGCACGTCATAAAACGCTGGAATTGACACTAGAAATCAAAGCGTGCTATATTTTGCCGATGGCAGCGTAGCTCAGCGGTAGAGCAGAGGACTCATAAGCCTTTGGTCGCAGGTTCGAATCCCGCCGCTGCCAGTTATTTTTGAGCCTGTTTTGCGCCCCCACTGACCCCTCCACAGAATTTTGCCTAACAATTCGCTTAACTTTTAGGCGTGAATTTTGCGACATTTTTGCCATAGCTGCTCCCTCCAAAAGCGAGGGGCTTTGCTTGCCACCGCTAAGTAATTTCTGCCGCTGTTAACCATAAGTAAGGCTGTTTTAGCACATCCTTAAGTAACTTAAACACCCTTGACAAGGCGTGCTGCATATAGTAGCATAGTTTTTTCACGCAGTACCCTTCCCCCTCGCCTGTACCAAGGGGAGACACACACAAGGATGGGAAAACAGTTAGACCCGAAAGATTTTCGTATGCCGGCGGAGTGGGAGCCGCATGAAGGCACCTGGCTGCAATGGCCACATGATGACCAGTGGTCGGGCTACCAGCTAAAGCTGGAAAAGACCTGGTTGGAGATGGCTGCCACCCTGCATGAGCATGAAAACGTTCACATAGTTGCCCCGGACGGGCGGCGTCAGGAGCATCTAGAGCAGCAGTTCCGCTTCTTTGGCATCGGCCTTAGGGGGATTGACTTCCACATTATCCCCACCAATGATATCTGGACAAGAGATAACGGCCCTATCTTCGTGGCCGATAAAAAGGGAAAGCTGGCGGTAACTAACTGGAAATTCAATGGGTGGGGGGGAAGATATAAATATGACAGAGATGACCGAGTACCTGCCCGAATAGCCACAGAGCTATCTCTGCCAGTGTTCTCGCCGCCTCTGGTACTGGAGGGTGGTGGTGTGGAGGTCAACGGTAAGGGCACTTTTTTAGCCACCCGCAGCTCAATAATAAACGAAAACCGTAATCCCGGCAAAAACCAGAAAGAAATTGAAGCCATCATCAGCCAACACCTCGGCGTCAAACACTTTATCTGGCTTACCGGAGCCAAAACTGATGACTTGAGCATAGGCTGGGCAGACGACACCGATACCCACATTGACACAGTAGCCCGCTTTACTGATGAATCCACCATTCTTTATGCCTGGACTGATGACGATGCCGACCCGCGCTACGGCATGCTAAAAAAACTGGAAGAGGAGCTGAAAGAAGCCACCACTGAGTCGGGCAAGCGTGTGACTCTGGTGCCTCTGCCACTGCCCCAAAAAGGTGTTTACTCAACCTCCCGCATCGGGGAGGGGCCAGTGCTGGAAAGCCTAACCTCGATTAACACCGATGCTTCCTACACTAACTATCTGGTGGCAGACGGCGCCGTGGTAGTGCCCATTTTTGGTAATGTTAACGATGACCGTGCCCTGAAAATAATAGGAGAGCAATTTCCTGACAGGGAAGTCATCGGCATTAACTGCGTTGCCCTTATTGAAAACGGAGGAGCTATCCACTGCGTAACCCAGCAACAGCCGGCGGCTACCCCGTCATGAAGTAAGTTAAAATGGAAGGCAGATACTAAATGAAGAAAGACTATATAGACGTAAGGGACTTTTCCAAAGAAGAGCTTGAGACACTGGTTGAACTTTCCGGCGTGGTCAAGAGGGCTCAAAAGGAAGGGGCAGTCCCTGACCTACTTTACAAAAAATCAGTAGCTATGATATTCGAAGAAGCCTCCACCCGGACCAGGATATCCTTTGAGGCCGCCCTGACATTGCTTGGGGGCCACGGCATCTACATCAGACCTGGCGATATCCACCTTGGCAAGAGGGAAACCATTGGCGACACCAGCCAGGTTATCAGCCGCATGTGTGATGGCATCGTCATCCGTGCCCTCCACTACGGTGACATCGCCGAAATGGCCAAATATGCCTCGGTTCCTGTAATCAATGCCATGACAGAGGACGTCAATCACCCCGCCCAGATGCTGTGTGATGTCTTTACCATGTATGAGAAAAGCGGCAGGACTGCCGGGGTCAACCTTGTCTATGTAGGCGACAGCTCCAAAGGTGATCCAGAAAAGGGGATTATATCGGCTATTATATGCCGTGACCTGTTGCGCATTTCGGCCCGGATGGGCATCAATTTCTACATCGCCTCGCCCAAGGAATACCAGATAGAAAAAGGGCCCCTGGAGGAAGCGCGCCAGGATGCCGAGAAAAGCGGTGCCAGGATAGTTGTCACTGATGACCCTAAAGAGGCGGTCGCCCAGGCTGACTTCATTTACACGGATACATGGAGCTGGTACGGCATGGATGAAGAAGAGATAAAGAAGAGAGATAAAATACTCAAACCCAAATACCAGATAAACTCAGATCTGATGAAGGCGGCACCGCCCCATGCCAAGTTCATGCACTGCCTGCCGGCATTGCGGGGGGAAGAGGTTACTGATGAGGTAATGGACAGCAGCCAGTCTATCGTCTTTGATGAGGCCGAAAACCGTATGCATACCGAGCTGGCTTTACTGATTGCTTTCATCGGCAGGGAGTTTGCCCTATCCCCCGAAGCAAGAAAGGCAAAGGAAAACAAGTATACTGAGGAGATAAATAAAGTCTTAGAAAAACTTCCTTAAAGCTTGCTGGAAGGAGAATCTTTTTGTGGCACAAGAAACCATTGTTTTTGCCCTGGGAGGCAACGCTATTTTGCAACCGGGGCAGAAGGGAACTTTAGAGGAGCAGACGGCAAATATAGAGACTGCCTGCACCTATATTGCCGAGATAATTGCCATCAGTGGCTACCGGGTGGTTATTACTCATGGTAATGGGCCTCAGGTTGGCAATGTATTACTGCAAAACGAGGCAGCACGTGACCTGGTGCCAATGATGCCACTTGATGTCTGCGGGGCGGCCACCCAGGGTATGATAGGCTACATTATTCAGCAAACGCTGGCTAATATCTTGAGAACAGCCGAGTTTACTCACAACATTACCACCGTTTTAACTCAGACAATAGTTGATAAGGACGACCCTGCTTTTAAGAACCCGACCAAGCCGGTTGGTCCATTTTATGATAAGAAGGAAGCAGGGAAACTGCGCCGGGAAAGAGGCTGGAAACTTATCTATGACAGCGGCCGTGGCTACCGGCGGGTAGTTCCCTCTCCAAAACCGGTAAGAATCCAGGAGACCAGGATCATCAAAAATATGCTCAATAATGATGAAATCGTGGTTGCCGTCGGGGGAGGCGGCATCCCGGTGGCCAGAGATATAAACAGAAATTTGCGTGGTATTGAAGCCGTTATTGATAAAGACCTAGCCACAGGCAGGTTAGCCCAGGATATCCGTGCCGATACACTTATGATTTTGACCGATGTTGAACAGGTAATGCTTAACTATGGCCAACCAGAAGCCAAAGGTATTTCCCATATGACAGTCGCTGAAGCCGAAAGATACCTAGCCGAAGGCCAGTTTGGCGTGGGGAGCATGAAACCGAAGATAGAGGCGAGCATTGAGTTTGTTAAACACGGAGGGAAAAAGGCAATAATAACCGAGCTCAGCAAAACTGCCGCTGCCTTGGCGGGGAAGGCCGGCACCACAATTACTCGTTAAGCATATCAAAAGCCTGGCAACAGCAGACGCTCTGTAGTCAAAATCCAGGCACTTTTCGCGAGCGGTTAATTTTGGTGGGAGCGCCTCAGGGGTTTAGGTGCTAAAAAGGGGCCGGGGATTTGAACCCCCGACCTCTTGGTAATATACCCCTAATAATATATTAGCAGGTTCAAATCCCGCCGCTGCCAGTTATTTTTGCCCCCAACTCTTAATACCGACCGGATTTGACAAAGCAAGCTCAAATGGGCGATTATATACCCGGAGTTCCCAAATGACGACATTCTACCGACGTCTGCCCAAGTTCAACTACCTGTCCCCCAGCACCCTTGATGAAGCCCTTTCCCTGCTCTCCCGGTATAAAGGCAGGGCAAAGGTCATCGCCGGCGGCACCGATTTTGTCCCCAAGCTGAAAAGGCGGGAAATCGGGGCGCCGGGCTATGTCATCGACCTCAAAGCCATACCCGGCCTGGATAATATAGAATATGATGCCAGCGGATTAAGTCTCGGCGCCCTGGTAACGATTGGGGCGGTGGAGACCTCGGCCATAATTGGGGAAAAGTTCGCCATACTGGCCCAGGCGGTCCAGAGCATGGCCTCCCCCCAGGTGCGCAACCGGGGCACTATCGCCGGCAATATCTGCAATGCCGTCCCTTCGGCGGACTCGGCGCCGGCGCTAATCACCCTCAGGGCAAAGCTAAAGCTGGTCAGCGGTAATGGCCAAAGAACGGTCAGCATTGAGGACTTTTTCACCGGCCCCAGCCAGACCGCCCTTAACGACGACGAGATTTTAGAGGAAATTCATATACCCCACCCACCCCCCAACGGCCAGGGGGTCTATCTCAAGCTCACCCCCAGGCGGGCCATGGATTTAGCCATCGTCGGGGTGGCGGTGGTGGTCACCGCCCAGGACGGGGTCTGCCAGGACATCCGCATCGCCCTGGGGGCGGTAGCCCCCACCCCCATCAGGGCAAAAAAGGCCGAGGCTATATTAAAGGGGCAGAAATTTGACGATGAGCTTATAGGAAAAACGGCCAGGGCCGCCGCCGGCCAGTCCAGACCCATCAACGACCACCGGGCTTCGGCGGAATACCGCCGGGACATGGTAGAGGTATTAGTTAAACGGGCTATAAAACAGGCCATCGGGAGCAAGCTTTGAAAGAGATACACTTAACGGTAAACAACCAGCCTTACCGGCTTTCGGTACTGCCCCACCGCACCCTGCTTGATGTCATCAGGGAAGACCTGGGGCTTACCGGAACTAAAGAGGGCTGCGGCCTCGGCGAGTGCGGCGCCTGCACCGTTCTCATGGACGGCAAAGCGGTCAACTCCTGTCTGGTGCTGGCCGCCGAAGCCGACGGCAGAGAAATCACCACCGTTGAGGGGCTGGCTGACGGCGATAAGCTGCACCCCATCCAGCAGGCATTCGTCGACCACGGCGGCCTGCAGTGCGGCTTCTGCACCCCGGGGATGATAATGTCGGCCAAGGCGCTGCTGGATGAAAACCCCACCCCCACCGAAGAAGAGATAAAGCAGGGTATAGCCGGCAACCTGTGCCGCTGCACCGGCTATGCCAAGATTATCGAATCGATAAAGGCGGCGGCGAAGAACATGGGAGGCAAATAGATGTCGGAACTATCGGTCATCGGCGGGCGGGTGCCCCGGGTAGACGCCATGGAGAAGGTCACCGGCCAAGCTAAATATGCCGCCGACTACTCCCTGCCCGACATGCTCTGGTGCAAGCTCTTAAGGAGCCCTTATCCCCACGCCCGCATCCTCAATATTGATACCAGCAAAGCCGAAAGGCTGCCCGGCGTTAAGGGAATAGTCACCGGAAAGGACTTCGGCGGCTGGAGCTGGGGCTGGATGCCGGCCACCCGTGACGAGACACCTTTAGCCGTTGATAAGGTGCGCTACATGGCCGAGGCGGTGGCCGGGGTGGCCGCCGTTGACGAGGACACCGCCGAGCAGGCCGCCGGCCTTATTAAAGTTGACTACGAAGAGCTGCCCGGCATCTTCGACCCCGAAGAGGCCATGAAGGACGGTGCCCCCAAAGTCCATGATTATGTAAAGAATAATATAAGCGTGGAATATCACTGGAACTTCGGCGATGTGGAGAAGGCCTTCGCCGAGTCCCACCTCGTCCGTGAGGACAGATTTAGAACGGCCAGGGCCACCCACGGCTATCTGGAGCCGCCGGCAATACTGGCCTACTACGACCCCACCGGCTATATCACCGTCTGGGCGTCCAAGCAGAGCCCCTACTTCCACTACCGGCACCTGGCGGCCTGCTTTAAAGTCCCCTTGAGCCGGGTGAGGGTTATCCAGCCGTTTATCGGCGGCGGCTTCGGCGGCACCAAAAACGACTCCCTGGGCGGCGATTTCTGCGCCGTCCTGCTCTCCAAGATGACGGGCAAGCCGGTCAAATATGTAGAAAGCATGGAGGAAGAGCTGGCCACCAGCCGGCGCCGCCACAGCATGATTATCTACAGCAAGATGGGCGTGGACAAAGACGGGCTTTTAAAGGCGGTACAGCAGCGCGTCGTCGCCGACGGCGGCGGCTACACCGCTATCGGCCCCCTCTCCATGTACCTGGTCGGCTTTATGACCGCCATACCCTACAAGCTGCCCCACTTCAAGTACGACGGCTACCGGGCTTTCACCAACAACCCCATCGGGGCGGCCATGCGCGGCCACGGCGTTACCCACTCCCGCTTCGCCGCCGAGATTCAGATGGAGATGCTGGCCGAAGAGCTGGGCATAGACCCGGTGGAGATGAGGCTGCGCAACGCCATTGATAACCCCAAACCGGGGGAAATCTATGAGACGGTCAATGAGGTAACCATAGAGACCTGCGGCTTAAAGCAGGCTATAAAGGAAGCCGTCAAAGACCCCCTCTGGCGAGATCGGGATAAGATGCCAAAGAAAGAGGGCGTTATCTCCTGGGGCACCGGCATCTCCGGCACCTCCTATCTGGGCGGGGCCAGGCAGATGGGGCACCAGGCCTGCGCCGCTATTATCCGGCTCTGCGAAGACGGCACGGTCAACCTCATCACCGGGGCCACCGACTGCGGCCAGGGCTCGGATACGGTGCTCTGCATGATTACCGCCGAAGAGCTGGGCATTAAACTGGACGATGTCGCCATCAAGCGGGTGGACACCGCCTACACCCCGGTCGACCCCGGCAGCTACGGCAGCCGCGTTACCATACTGGCCGGGCAGGCAACTCAGAAGGCCGCCCGCCAGGTTAAAAAACAGCTACTGGAGGTCGCCGCCCAGAACTGGCAGGTAAAACCGGAGGATGTAGAAATCAGGCTGGGCGAGGTTTTTCTCAAATCAGACCCGGAAAAGAAGATGCCCTTCATCAAGCTGGCGCGCATCGCCTGCTACTCGGGCACGGGGGCGGTCATATTGGGCACCGGCTACTCCAGCTACGGCATCGAACCCCTGGACCTGGCCACCGGCACCGGCAACGGCGGCTGCTCTTACAGCTTTACCGCCCACACCGCCCGGGTCGGGGTGGATATGGAGACGGGGCAGATAACCACCACCGATTTCACTATTGCCTCCGACTGCGGACGGCTGCTCAGCCCTATACAGGCGGAAGGCCAGATTGAGGGCGGCGCTATTCAGGGACTGGGGCAGGCTCTATACGAGGACTTCATCATGGATATGGGCAAGACCCTCAACCCCACTTTTCTGGACTATAAGATGCCCCACGCCCTCGATGTACCCAATATAAAATTAATTGATATCGTAACCGACGACCCCTTCGGCCCCTTCGGCGCCAAGGAGGCCAGCGAAGGCAGCATTGTCAGCGCCCCGCCGGCGGTGGTCAGCGCCATCCACGATGCCACCGGCATCTGGTTCAAGGAGCTGCCGGTAACGCCGGAAAAGATAATAAAGGCGTTAAAGGAGAAGAAGTAATGCCTCCCATAGTATCGATTGTCGGTAAATCGGAATCGGGCAAGACCACCCTGCTGGAAAAGCTGATTGCGGAATTAAAATCCAGGGGCTACAGGGTGGCCACGGTAAAGCACGCCCCCAATGAGTCATCCTTCGACGAGCCGGGCAAGGATAGCTGGCGCCACGTCCAGGCCGGCAGCCAGGCGGCGGTAATCAGCTCATCGGACAAGCTGGTTTTAATCAAGCCGCTCGAGCAGGAAGCCGGCTTTGAGC